>Ga0187865_1001712_pt1 | contig 23712 bp, 21 predicted proteins | sample June2016WEW_11_1_2_FD_132989 | JGI IMG/M metagenome (GOLD analysis project Ga0187865, IMG submission 132989) | Peatland microbial communities from SPRUCE experiment site at the Marcell Experimental Forest, Minnesota, USA - June2016WEW_11_100 | ecosystem: Environmental > Terrestrial > Soil >...
GCGATGGTAACCGGTCCCATGCCCAGGAAGCCGAAGGCCACCAGGCCGAAGGCGAACACTGCCGGGGCCACCATCAGGCCGGCCAGCCCCATGGTGCTCATGAAATAGCCGATGCTCATGAGGAGCAGCATGGTGAAGCCCAGCCAGTAGGCGCTGAAGTTTCCCGCCACGAAACCGGAGAGAATGTTGAGCGATGCGCCGCCTTCCCGCGAGCTGGTGACGATTTCGCGCACGTGACGCGAATTGGTCGAGGTGAAGACCTTCACAAACTCGGGAATCAACGCGCCCGCCAGCGTGCCGCAACTGATGACGGTGGCCAGCTTCCACCACATGGTATCGTCGCCGCCGAGGGTGGGGATCATGAACATGCTGACGATGTAGGTGAGGACGATGGAAAGGATCGAGGTGAGCCAGACCAGCGTGGTGAGGGGCGCCTCGAAGTTCATCTTTTCGGCGCGGCCGAAGCGCGCTTTGGCGATGGCGCCGTTCACGAAGTAGCCGACGCCGGAAGAGATCACCATCATGACGCGCATGGAGAAGATCCAGACCAAAAGCTGCACCTGAACCATGGGGTTGTGGACCGCCAGCAGGATGAAGGTGATGAGCGCGACGCCGGTGACGCCGTAGGTCTCGAAACCGTCGGCGGAGGGACCCACGGAGTCGCCCGCGTTGTCGCCCGTGCAATCCGCGATGACGCCGGGATTGCGTACGTCGTCTTCCTTGATCTTGAAGACGATCTTCATCAGGTCCGAGCCGATGTCGGCGATCTTGGTGAAGATGCCGCCGGCCACGCGCAAGGCCGCGGCGCCGAGCGATTCGCCAATGGCGAATCCGATGAAGCACGGGCCCGCCAGGTCGCCCGGAATGAACACCAGGATGAAGAGCATGATGAGCAATTCGATCGAGACCAGCAGCATCCCGATGCTCATGCCGGCTTCGAGCGGTATGCGGTAGCACGGGTACGGCTTGCCTTTGAGCGCGGCGAAGGCCGTGCGCGAGTTGGCGAAGGTATTGACGCGCATGCCGAAGGCCGCCACTGTGAAACTCCCGGAGATGCCGATCACGCTGAACAGCAGGATGATGGCCACCTTGTAGGCTTCAAAGCCCTGCAACAACCCGAAATAGAGAACGATGATAACCGCGATGAAGCACTCCAGAAGCACCAGAAATTTCCCCTGGGTGGCCAGGTAGGTCTTACAGGTTTCGTAGATCAGCTCGGAGACTTCGCGCATGGAGTTGTGGACCGGCAGGTTGCGAAGGCGGACGAAAATGATGAGGCCGAAGACGAAGCCCAGGAAGCTGACCACCATTCCGCCCATGAGCAGGCTGCTGCCGCTGATGCCGCCCAGGAAGGAGACTGTGCTGAGACTCGGGAGCTTGAGGCTGGCTTCGCCCGCCCCCGTCTCTTGGGCCATCAGGGGAGCGCAGAGCGCCAGGACGAACAGAGCGATTAGAGCGCGCAGAACCGAACCGGTTCGGATCATTGATTCATTTCCTCCTAAAGGAATTGCCCGGCCACCCCACGACATTGGTCTGCTCGCGGGGACCTGGACTTGGACGAGTTTATTCGAAGAGAAACCGAATGCTCAGTATAAGAGATAGACGTGTCGGAATTCAACGCGGGGTGGCGGTCAGCGCCCAAAACCCGACCGCCCCGCAAACTGCGCCTGCGCTCCCAACTGCTCTTCGATGCGCAGAAACTGGTTGAACTTCGCGACGCGTTCGCTCCGGCATCCGGAGCCGGTTTTGATATGACCCGCTCCTGTCGCCACCGTCAGATCGGAGATGAACGTGTCCTCGGTTTCACCGGAACGGTGGGACACGAAGCAGCGATAGTTGTTGCGCTTCGCCAGCTCGATGGTATCCAGGGTTTCCGTCACCGAGCCAATCTGGTTGAGCTTGATGAGGACTGCGTTGGCGATTCCCTTCTCGATTCCTTCCCGGAGAATCCGCGGGTTGGTGCAGAAGATGTCGTCGCCCACCAGCTCAATCCGCGATCCCAGGGTCCGAGTGAGGTCTTTCCACCCCTGCCAATCGTTCTCCCCCATGCCGTCCTCCAGCAGAATGATGGGATACCGATTCACCCACGACTCCCAAATCCCGATCAGCTCTTGCGGCGTGATGGCTTTCTTGGTCGACTTGAAGAGAACGTACTTCCCGTCGTCCCACATCTCGCTGGCCGCGGGATCGAGGCAAATCGAGATGTCCTCGCCAGGCTTGTACCCGGCTTTTGCGATGGCTTCCAGGATCAACTCCACGGCCTCGTCGTTCGATTTCAGGTCCGGCGCGAAACCACCTTCGTCTCCGACAGCCGTGCTGTAGCCTTTGCCGCGCAGCACCTGTTTCAGGGCGTGGAAGGTCTCGATCCCCATGCGGATCGCTTCCGCAAAGCAGGGCGCGTGGTGTGGCGCAATCATGAACTCCTGGAAATCCACCGTATTGTCGGCGTGCTTCCCGCCATTGAGCACGTTCATGCAGGGGACCGGCAGCAGACACGCATTGGCGCCGCCCAGGTACCGGTAGAGCGGAAGGCGATGCGCGTGTGCGGCCGCTCGGGCGGCGGCCATGGATACCGCCAGAATCGCGTTCGCGCCCAGCTTGGCTTTGTTGGGCGTTCCGTCCAGCCCGATCATGGCCGCATCGATACCCCGTTGATCCGAGGCGTCCAGGCCGATCGCCGCCTTGCGGATCGCGGTGTTGATGTTGCTCACGGCCTTGGTGACGCCCTTGCCGCCGTACCTGCTCTTATCGCCGTCCCTCAACTCCACCGCTTCCTTTTCACCGGTCGAGGCGCCGGACGGCACAGCGGCGCGTCCCAAGCTGCCATCGGCGAGGACGACATCTGCCTCCACGGTCGGGTTGCCCCGAGAATCTAGGATCTCGCGGCCTTTCACTTTAACGATCTCTGTCATGAATCACTCCTTTTCGATGATTACGGTTGGCTCTCACTATATCGTAACCTGCCCGCCGCGGCCGGGAAGAAATCCCGAGAGCAGGACCGCCGCGAGCTGGCTGCGAATTTCCACCGGGACCGGCAGGGAGAAAATCTTCTTGACCGTCTCCTCGACCGGATAGTGGCAAGACTGAAGAGGCAGGCGGCCGTTCTCCCACAGGGCATAGCAGGCCATGGGAGCGCCATGCTTGGGCTGCCCCACGCTGCCTGGGTTCACGATTCGCAGCCTTTCCAGGTTCATCGTGAAGGGCACATGCGTATGCCCCGTAAGAACGATATCGGCCTGTAATCCCTCGATCTCCGGCGCCCACAGCGCGGGCTCGGCGGGGCAGTACCTGAACAGCGGCTCCGCAGGGGTGGCGTGGCAAAGAAAGAATCGATACCCGTCGATTGTGCGCGCCGCGGTGCGCGGAAGACTGCGCAGGAACGCCCTCTGATCCGCGTCGAGGAGGGGTTCCGTGTACTCCTGCATCGCGCGTGCCATCTCCCGGAAAGCGTTCGAGCACCGTGGGTCCGATCCGTTGCCGATTGCATAGTCGTGGTTCCCTTGAACCACCAGCGCGGCATGCAAGCGAACCAGATCCACCACCTCGCTGGGATTCGGACCATAGTTCACCAGGTCGCCGAGCACCCACATCTCGTCATGCGATTCTGCGAGGACCGCTTGCAGCGCCTCGAGGTTGGGGTGAATGTCGGCAACGATGAGAATCTTCATGGTGTCCGATCCCGGAGGCGGAGTAGGAGCGGGACGGCGAGGAGTTGGGCGCAGACTGAAAACGCGATGAGCGACGGGACGGAAAGATCGTACAACGCCCCCATGAGCGCACTGCCCAGGAACCACGTCAGGCCGTAACATGCATTGAACAGGCCGTAGGCTGAGCCACGGCGGTCCGGCGAGACCATGCGCGCGATCACGGCACGCATGATCGAGTCTTGGGCGCCCATCCCAATGCCCCATACGCCCATGCCGAGAAGTGCAACCGAGAAGCCGCCCAGAAATGTCAACGGGGCGAGCAGAGATGAGACCAAGATCGCGGGGACGAGGACCACCATGCCGGCCCGGTCGAACCACCGGCCAAACACCAGTGCAGCCAACGCGTCGACACCCATCGCCACCGAGTAGAAGACGGGAATCCAAATCCTTGGCACGACGGCGTTTCTTTCAAAGTGATAAGCGATCAACGGGAAGTCGACATAGCCAGCCGCGACCAGCCCGATAGCGATCAGGTAGAGCCAGAATGCGCGAGGCCATTTGGACGATGGCGGTTGAGACTCGCCCGATTCCAATTCCTGGGGGCGAGGATAGAGCATTCGGGCCCCGATCAGAATGCTCAGCGCGAGCAGGGCCGGAATCAGAAGGATGGCAAAACTGTCCTGATAGCGGTTGCGCGCATGAAGGACAACCGCCACGATCAAGGGACCGATCACCGCTCCGGCCTGATCGAGCGCTTCGTGAAGCCCAAACGCCCAGCCGGCGCCCAACCGCAACGCGGCGTGGGACAGCATGGCATCGCGCGGCGGGTTACGGATAGCCTTCCCGGCACGCTCCGCAATCATGAGACCCGCCGCCACCTCCCACCGGCCGGCAAGCGCCAGGAGCGGGACGGCCAGGAGGTTGATGACATAGCCCGCAATGGTGATCGCCCAGTAGCGCCGGGTACGGTCGCTGATGAGGCCCGAAACGAGACGAAGACCGTACCCCACCAGTTCGCCAAAACCGGCGATAATGCCCACGGCCGTCCCGGTAGCGCCGAGAACCGCCAGGAAGGGCCCCGTGACGCTGCGCGCGCCCTCGTAAGTCATGTCGGCGAACAGACTCACGATTCCCAACAAAACGACAAACCCCAAAGCGCGCCGGTGCGAGATCTCGCGGTCCGGCCGATCTGGTTGCTCTGCCATCGTCATCGAATCATACCAAGCGGGTGGGGCAGGCGGTGCTCGCCTGCCCATTGATCATGCTCGAATACCGTCGCAGATTGCCCCGGTTGACCAGGTTCCCCATCAGGTTGATAATGAAAGCGGGTGTTGGAGTTCGCCTTTTAAACCGCCCCACCAGGGGAAGATAACTCCTACCAGGGGTTCCTCCGGCGGAGCACAGGCCAACATCTCTCGTCAGATCTTCCCGCCATGTCGAACCCCAGGAGGCTGAGAGAGCTTCAATGCGCGCGACGGACCCGGAGGACGGCCTCAATTCTTCCCAGAAGCGGCACCTCTTAACGAGCTGTCAGTACGCTGACAAGCTGCTATCGGAGATCGAGGCAGTACTATCGGCCGCGAGCTCAAAATCCCCGTTCCCAAGATTCAAGGGCGACATCGTTCCGGCGCAAGCCAAGGTCGTACAGGATTACGTGGCCCGGCTTCGCGCTCAAATGGTGCGCGTGCTCGCAAGTCAGGGAATCAAGCCGCCGGTTGCGGAGTTCGGTTCGATTCATTCCATCCGCGTGACTCTTGCGTTTGTGCGCATTGCGTTCGAGGAATGCACGCCGGGCCGGATGCGCGGCTACGGTGAGGTTCCCGACTCCAAGGTCCAGGAATTGAACGGCGTAGTGGGAGAGATGACAGCCGCCGCGGAAAAGCTGAACCAGTATCTCGCACAAGGGTTGGGACAGGACCTCCAGACCCGCCTCGAAAGGTTGGAACATACTGGAGATGAAATTGGCCTGCTCAAGCGGTTGGAACGGGTCGTCAACCAGCATGGTCTTGTCGAATTCCGTTCGGCTCTCTCGATGATTCTGGACCGTCTGGAAAGTCAAGCTTTCGAGATTGCGCTGTTCGGCAGAGTCAGCTCCGGGAAATCGTCCCTGCTGAATTACATTGTGCAATCGGATGTCCTTCCGGTAGGAGTGAATCCCATCACCGCGGTGCCGACCAGGTTGGCCTATGGAACGGAACCAAAGCTTTCGGTCTGGTTCGCTCACAAGAGTTCCGAGCAGGTTGACATAGGCCGGCTGCCGGAGTTCGTTACCGAAGAGCTCAATCCGGCAAATGCCCAAAATGTCACTCGGATCATCGTCGAGTTACCCTCGGCGCGGCTGCGCGACGGAGTGGTCCTGGTGGATACACCCGGCCTAGGTTCCCTGGCAACCGCGGGTGCGGTGGAAACGTTGGTGTACCTGCCACGTTGCGATCTGGGCGTTGTCTTGATCGATGCCGCCTCGACGCTCACGCAGGACGACCTGGGCACCATTCAAGCTCTCTACGAGGCGGGCGTGCCGGCTTCCGTCCTGCTGAGCAAGGCCGACCTCTTGGCCCCGGAAGATCGGGTGCGGGCCTCGAAATACATTGCCGGCCACATCCAGACACAGCTTGGGCTGAATCTGCCGGTTCATCCGGTCAGCGTGAAGCCAGAGCATTCGTCTCTCTTGGAACGTTGGCTGGAAGAGGAAATTTTGCCGTTGTATGGCCGCCATCGAGAGCTGGCGCAAGAGTCGGTGAGGCGAAAGATCGGGACGTTGCGGGAATCGGTAGAGACCGCGCTGAAGGTGCGTCTGGAGCGCTCGGACATGGCGCCCGGCGGAGAGAATTCCAGCCTGCGCGAGGTGGACGCGCAGTTGCGCAATGCGGCTGGCCGATTCGAAGCGGCGCGCGAGATCTGCTGGAACATTACCGACGGAATTCGGAACTTCGGCGATGCAGGCTTGCCGGCTGCCGCGTCTCAAATCCTGGAACGGTGGCGGCAAAACAGCCATGCAGGCGCCGGGATCGGGCGGATGGTCGCGGATACTCTGGCGCAAGTGGCCGCGGAGAAAGCCCGTTTGGCCTTCGGAACGTTGGATGCGCTCGCCCAGGAGCTCGCACAGGCTTTGCAGACCACGGCCAAGCCCCTCGATTTACAGGATGTCCCGAGTGAAGGCGAACTGGGTTCCGTTTTGAAGGAAATGCCGCGCATGGATCTCGGGACGCTCGATCTGCACCTTCGGCCAAACATCTGGGTGACTGTGTGGAAAGGACAGGCGAAACGCCGGCTCGAGAGCAGGTTGCGCGCCCAGATCGGCCCCACGGTTACGGAGGCCTTTTCCTCTTACGGAAGGATGCTCGAAGCTTGGACCCGGCGGATGCTGGCCGAGCTACAGCGGCGCTTTGATGCGCACGCGGATGGCTACCGCGCTCACTTGGATCGCATCACGGCGCACGGGGGAGCAACCCCGCTGGAGAAAGAAACGATTCAGCGCGATCTGGATATCATTACGCAGCCGGAGGCTACACGGTGACGGCGAATATGCGCGAAGTCGATTCTCGCCAATACATATTCGCCTATCTGATTCGATCGCTTGAGGACGTGCCCGCGGACTTCCCTATTCCAGCGGGCGATAGTGGCTTCCGGTTGGGCCTGTTCCTCCCGCGCGACGAGCCGGACTGGTTCGGCAGATCCTCTTACCCCACCCGCATCTTATTACTCTCCGGCCAAGCGATCGTCATCCTTCCTCACCCGAAAATGAGGGAGCCCGTCATCCGCATACCGCTCCAGGAGCTTCTGTTTGTCGAGGCGGGACACATTTTGCTTATCGGATGGCTCCGGTTTGTCGAAAAGGGCTGCGAACACAAGCTCCCCTACAACACTCGCAGCGCGCGCTCGGTTGAAGAATTCCTCAGTGTCTTACGCGAGGAATATCTTCCGGGAACACCCGACGGGAGTCCAGGCGGCCCGTTTGGGTTCGGCGAACTTCTCGATTTGAAGTTTCGCAATGCCAAGTATTTCGAACTGGATGCCGGCGAGCGCGTGCTGTTTCGATTTTTCAGTCCGGCTACAAAGAAGATTCGAAGACACTGGATATTTCGATGGGAATCGCGCGTGCCTGGCGATCTCGTAGCTTTGACCAATCGGCGCGTGTTGTGGATCACCGAGCGTGTGCAGGAACGCTTCGAACCCTATGGCACAGTGACCCGATCCGCACCAGTCGGAGCGCTGGCTCAGTTGACGTGCCAGCGAACGGCCGAAACGTGCGCCTTGTCGGTCAAGTTCTCATCCGAGGCCTCCTGGTCGATCCCGCTTCCTCTGGAGAGGCAGGCCGAAGCGCATCGATTTGCGGAAGCAGTTACGGTTGCCGGGGAACGCTGCTCCCGTGTATACTGATGGTAGCGGTGGAGTTCGCATTACGCCGTTCCGAACGGCCAATAACTCCTACAGTGTTTCGCTGTGGGAGTGTCCGGCAATATCCCCTCCCAGGCAAACCACAAGACAGGTAGATACAGAGATCTGAGCATGGATCAGATGTGGTTTGGCGCTGCGCTCTGGCTCTTGTTGGCCTTGGTGGCTGTCCTCCTGGCCAACTGGATGCGAGTGTCGACGGCGCTCTCCGAGATCGTGGTCGGCGTGGCCGCTCAGTTGATTATCGGAGCGGTGGCGGGCGCCAACGCGCTCGACGCGAAAGCGCGGTGGATCACTTTCCTGGCGGGAACCGGCTCCGTCGTCCTGATATTTCTGGCTGGCGCCGAACTGGATCCCGGCGTCTTCCGCGAGAAGTGGAAGGAGTCCTCGGCGGTCGGTCTCATCGGATTCGCCGCTCCGTTCCTTGGCGCGGCGGCGGTGGCGCACTATGCGCTCGGCTGGTCCTGGCGGGCAAGCTGGCTGGGCGGAGTGGCGCTTTCCACCACATCGGTAGCGGTAGTCTACGCCGTGATGCTCGAACTCGGCCTCAACCGCACCAAGTATGGCAAGGCGATTCTGGCGGCCTGCTTCATCAATGACCTGGCCACGGTGATTGCCTTGGGTCTCATCTTTTCGCCGTTTACGCTGAAGACGGTGGTCTTCCTGGTGGCGTCATTGGCCGTGTTCGCGGCGCTCCCGTTCGCGACTCCCTGGTTTTTCGAGCGTTACGGCGGACGCGTTTCCGAACTGGAGACCAAGTACATTCTGCTCCTGTTGTTCGCCATGGGAGGGCTGGCCGCCTGGTCGGGCAGCGAGGCCGTGCTGCCGGCTTATGTCATCGGGATGGTGCTGGCCGGGACCGTGGGCAAAGACCACTTTCTCATCCGAAGGCTGCGCACGCTGACCTTCGGACTCCTGACTCCCTTCTACTTCATCCGCGCGGGCAGTTTTGTCTCGGTACCAGCTCTTATCGCAGCCCCGCTTGTTTTCGTCGCTTTGTTCTTCGCCAAGATGGTATCCAAGCTGGCCGGCCTTCTGCCCACCGTGCGAGCCTTTGGGTACGGCGGCCACGACGGTATTTACTACTCACTGATGATGTCCACCGGCTTGACCTTCGGCACCATCTCGGCCCTGTTCGGGCTGAATCACGGCATCATCGACCAGAACCAATATTCCCATCTGGTGGCGACAGTCATTGCCAGCGCCGTAATTCCGACCGTAGTAGCGAACGCTCGCTTCATGCCGCGCCACTTATTGCCGGCGCGTGAAGGCGAGTTGAAGGAATCCGTTATGGGAGAGCCGGTAGGAGACCTGGAATCATGATTTCGACAGGAGGTTCCATGCTAACGAAAGGACCTGCGCGCAAGGTCACAATCTTTGTGAACGAGACGGCACAGTATCACATGCAGCCGCTTCATGATGCCATCCTGGCGTTCCTCATGCACAAGGGGGTGTCGGGCGCCACGGCCACCCGGGCGTTTGCCGGGTTCGGCGCGCATCAACAGTTGCACACGCCCAAGGTCGAGGAACTGGCCCCCGATTTACCCATCCGGATTGAGTTCATCGAGACGGCCGAGAAGGTCGAGGAAGTCCTGCCAACTCTCTATGACATGGTGAACGACGGTCTGATTGAGGTGCAGGACACGCATGTCGTCAAGCTGGCTCGCAAGTCGCCCAGGCCAGAGCCCAAGTTGCCGCATGGCCGCCAACAGGGACCGGCGAAGCTGATGCGCGTCTTCATGGGCGAGGCCGACCGGTGGCACGATGAGCCCCTCTATGACGCCATCGTGAAGAGGCTTCGCACCATGGAGATTGCCGGCACCACTGTGTATCGGGGAATCCTCGGCTACGGAGCCAAAGGGCACCAGCACAAGAGAACCTTCTTCCACCCCACCAGGGACCTCCCGGTCATGATCTCCGTGATCGATACGGATGAGAAAATCGCCGCGGCGGCCGGCGCGATTGAGGGTATGCTACAGGACGGCTTGATTGTCGTGTCCGATGTCGACATGGTCCGGCTGGTTCGCAGCCATAGTGTAACGGAGGCGCCCGATGCAGCAGGCACAACCCGCTAGACTGATGCGCATTCACATTTCGGAATCGGATCGCTTCGGCGACAAACCTCTGTACGAGGTGATTGTCGCCAGGTGCCGCGAGATGAAAATCGCGGGCGCGACCGTACTCCGGGGACTCGAGGGCTATGGTGAGACAGCCGAGATGCACAAGTCTCACCTGACTCGCCGCGATCAGCCCATCGTCATTTCGATTGTGGATTCGGCCGATAACCTGGCTCGGCTCGCCCCAGTGGTCGAAGAGATGATGGACACGGGATTGTTTGCGGTGTCGGATGTGCGCGTGGTCCGTGTCCAGAAGCACGCGGCGGCAGGACAGGATGCGCCAGGCAATTGAGTCCCGGCAAGACACGGTCAGGCCCCTTCCCTTCGTCGGCCGGCAGCGGGAGTTGCGCGAACTCATTGCCGCGCTTCGAACGGGGAAGCCACGGCTGACTGTCGGGCCAGCGGGGATCGGCAAGAAGCGGCTGGTCGAGGAAGCGCTTCAGGCCGCGGAGCAGCCCTTCGTCCGCGTTCGCGCCGCGGGGGTGTTGCATGAGTTGCTGGCCGGCCTGGCGGCCGCGCTGGGATGCTCCCTGCCCAGAGCCACCAGTCCCGCGCTCAAGGCGCTCGTGCTGAATGCCTTGTGCCGCGCTCCACAATGCGTCGTTCTGGAAGACCTTCACGACGCCGACCCGCGCATGTACCGGTTCCTGCAAAAGCTGTACTACATCCCGGGCGTCTCCTTGATTGTCACCGCAACTTCGCGCGCCGATCTGGGGTTTGTCCGCAAGCTGTTGTGGAATCCGCGTGAGGAAATCCTGGTCGAGCCTCTGTCTCGCGCGGAGGCTCAATTGCTATTCGACGAAGCCGTCTGCGCGTTCGGCATCGAGTCTCTGAAGATCGACGATTTCGGCCGCAAGGTGCTGGCCGCGGCGAAAGGCAATCCCGGCCAGATTCTGGCCATGTGCCGCATGGCGGCAAGGCCCGAGTACCAGCGAGGCCCCTACATCAAATTTCTTCCCCTGCGGATGGACATGTTATCCGCTTTCCTCTCATGACCGAACCTACAGCCATTCCAATCGCCCCAGATGCCGTGCGCGAAGCGCTGAACACCGTCCGCGCGCTCTGCGGGCGCTACCAGATCGGCGCCCTGGAAGAGTTTCTGGAGAGCTGCCAATCCTTCGCCCAGGAGAAGATTCTCAACATCGCGGTTCTGGGCCGGTTCAAGGCCGGCAAAAGCAGTTTTCTAAATCACTTGCTGGGGAAGGCGCTCCTGCCGGTCGGTGTGATCCCCGTCACCACCGCGGTTACCGAAATTCAATACGGGCCGGAAGAGCGCGCCCTGGTCCGCTTTCTCGATGGCCGGACGGAAACCACGGAACTCGGCCGCATTGGCGAGTTCATTTCGGAGTCCGAGAACCCCGAGAACGAAAAGCAAGTGGCCCAGGTGCGCGTGGAACTGCCATCCATGGAGCGATACCGGAGAATTCGGTTCGTCGATACCCCGGGCCTGGAGAGCGTCCTCGAGCACAACACCGATGCGTCCTTGGAATGGCTGCCGAACGTGGGCTTGGCTCTGGTTGCTGTCGGCGTCGATCCGCCGCTCTCGCGGCACGACATTGAATTGATCCGGAACCTGAGCCGCTATACTCCGAACATCTCGCTCCTGCTCACCAAGGTCGATGTCCTGGACGAGGGCGAGCGGGCGCAGGTTCAGGAATTCGTACAGAAGCAACTCGCGCGATATTGGAACCGCTCCGTGCCCGTATTTCCCTACTCGACGCGCGCCGGGTTCGAGGAACTCCGGTCCCAACTCGATCGGAATCTCCTGTGTCATATCCAGGCTGAGCCAGCAGAGCAACGTAACATCATCCTTCGACACAAGCTGGACTCACTGCTCGGTGAGTGCGCCGGCTACTTGAACCTGACGCTCAAGTCGGCGGAGATTGCGGACTCCGAGCGGGAAGAGCTGCGCTTGAAGATTCTGGGCCGGAAGGAAGCCATCGACGACACACGCTTGGGCCTGCGCCTGATCGTCCGCCACGCCACGGGCGCCACGCGTTCCACGTTTGAACGCTGTCTGCGGGACGAAGAGACGCCGGCGCGCCAGCGGCTGTTGATCGGCCTGGAGAAGGAGTTCCCTTCCTGGACGCGCAGCCTGCTCATCGCGACCGAGCGGTTCGACGACTGGCTCCAAGCGCGCGTCACCGAAGAAATATCGGCGCTCTCGAAGAAGCACCGCGGCGAGTTCGTCGAACCGTTGCAGCGCGTTGGCCGACAGCTCTCCCAGTCGCTTCAGGATTTCCGGAACCGGCTGTCCGAGCGAACGCTCGAGACGCTGGGTGTTCCTCTCCGGACCACCGAGATGGATCTGAACGCGGAGGATCCACGGTCTCCGGATGTGAGGGTCGGGAAGATCTTCGATCGCAATTGGGAGTTGCTGTCTTTCCTGGTACCGATGACCATCTTTCGGGGCATCGTCGGAAGGCACTTTGAGCGCAAGGTGGGCGACGTCGTCTTCATGAACCTTTCGCGGTTGACGTCGCAGTGGGAAGAGATCGTCAACGGCGCGCTGTTGAAGCTCGAAAAGGACGCCATGCGGCGTCTCGACAGTCTGGTCGCGACCATCCAGAAGCTCATCGCTTCGGCCGGGCAGGAGGCGCCGCGGATTCGCGAGGACCTGGAGCAGCTTCAAGCCCTTCGCGACCGGCTCTCGCCAAGCGACTACTCAACCACCGGCACAAGCTTCGATTCAACAATCCGTTGATCGGAAGTCACCAGCCGAAAACGATGGATGCGGGCTGTTGCGACGATAGCCCGGTCAGCCGGGTCCCGCAGACCGCCGCCCATAGCGGCGACCTCAGCGGCAATCTCGGCGTCGATGGGGACAATGCGGAATCCGGCCCCCGGCTCGAGGGCGGCGAGGAGTTCCTGGGCGGGGACCCTCAGCCGGGTACTGCCTTCGCCGAACAGTACGGCGATTTCGAGCAGCGTGATGGCACTCAGCGCCAGCGGTTCGCATCGCCGGACCGCGCCGCGGAGCACGCGCAACTGTTCCCGCGAGAGCCTCTTGGGATCAACCAGCCAGCGGACCAGCACGTGAGTGTCAAGCAAAAGGTGAGGGGTCAGACCGTTGTCCTCATTCCTGGCGGAGAACTTCCCACAACTCCGATCTATCGGCGGTCAGCAGCTCCTCCGGGATGTGCACCTTGCCAGCCCACAGACCCTCGGGGGATTTCCATAGCCGCCGCCTCTTGACGGGCCCAACCATAGCCACCGGCCGGCCGCGCTTGGTGACCGTGATCGTGTCGCCCTGGTGGTCGATCTCATCCAGCAAAGCGAGGCACTTTGCCTTAAACTCCGTCGCGCTAACCACGCGGCTCTTCATTGGTTCATGATAACACGGCCAAACTGGTCAGGTGACCGGTTGGCGGCGAGCCGGCATCCAGCAATTCGGTGGCTGGACGGGAAACCTCCACAGTTTGGGGGTTTCGTTGCCTGTCACCGAATTGCACCCTCTGTCCGACCACGGTTTCGCGGCATTCCGCCGCGGCGTCAACCTCAACACGTTCGCCAGGACCTGATCCGGCTGGAGGAGATGCGGGGACGGCTGGGCGCTACTCCCGGCAGATCCCCCGTTCGCTGCGGCGAATGAAGTTCACAAGCTGGAGCGTTTCGGGGGTGGGGATCTCAGTTTCAATTTTCGCCAGGGCGTCCTCGAGCTTCAGGCCGGAGCGGTAGAGCAGTTGGTAGGCGCTCTTGAGGATGCTGATGCCGGGCGCTTTGAAGCCGGCGCGCTTCAGACCCACCAGGTTGAGGCCCTTGGGCGCGATCTGAAAGCCCGCGTACGTGAAGAACGGCGGGGCGTCCAGATTGACGCGGGTGTTGCCGCTGATCATGGCGAGACGGCCGATCTTCCCGTACTGGTGCACCAGGACGCCGCCGGAGAGGAACGCCCCGTCTTCCACTTCCACGTACCCGCCCAGCAGCACGCAGCTTGCGATCACGGTGTGGCTGCCGATTCTGCAATTGTGGGCGATGTGGCCGGAGGTCATGATGAAGTTGTCATCGCCGATTTCGGTGGCGGTCTCGGCGGCGGTGCCGCGCGAGATGGTGAAATGCTCGCGGATCTTGTTGCCGTTGCCGATTCTCAGGTAGCTGCGCGCGCCGGCGAAGTTCTTGTCCAGCGGGCCGGTGCCGAGGACCGTGCCGGCGGAGATTTCGTTGCGCTCTCCCATGGTGGTCCAGCGCTTGACGTAAACGTAGGGTTCGAGCGCGCAGCCGGCGCCGATGGAGACGTCGCTTTCGATAACGCAGAATTCGCCGATTCTGACGCCGGGCCCGATGGCGGCATCGGGATGGACCCGGGCGGTGGGGGCGACCACGGCCGATGGATCGATGGGCATGAATTCGTATGATACGACGGCGCGCCCGCGGCGATATGATGAGGCATGCGAGTTCGCGAATTGGCGGAATGGCTGGGCGCGACCTTCGAGGGCGACGGCGAAAGGGAACTGGCGGGCGTGGCGCCGCTGGAGACGGCGGGCACTTCCGAGCTGGCGTTCGTAGGGAGCCGGAGGGCCGCGCAGCAGGCGGAAAGCTCGGCGGCGGGATGCCTCATCGTGCCCCTCGAGTGGCCCAGTCCGTGCTATCGGACCGTGATCCGGGCGCCGGAGCCGCGCACGGCCTGCGCGCGCGCCATGAGCCGGTTTTATCCCACGGCGGAGCTCAAGCCGGGCGTACATCCCACGGCGGTGGTCGGCAAGGACGTCGAGATGGGCGCGCTGGTGTACATCGGCCCGCACACGGTGGTGGGCGACGGAACGCGCATCGGGGTGGCGGTCAGCATCGGGGCCGGATCGATTGTAGGCAAGCGCGTGGTGCTGGGCGAGGGCTCGGTGCTGCACCCCAACGTGACGGTGTACGACAACGTGGACATTGGGCGCGGCGCCGTTCTGCACTCCGGCGCGGTGATCGGCGCGGACGGGTTCGGCTACGTGATGGAGCACGACCGCTGGCACAAGTTCCCGCAGGTGGGGCGGGTGGAGATCGGCGATTTCGTGGAGATCGGCGCCAATTCGTGCGTGGACCGCGCGGCGCTGGGTGTGACCGAGATCGGCGAGGGCACCAAGCTCGACAACCTGGTGCACGTGGCCCACAACTGCCGCATCGGGAAGCACGTGGTGGTGGCGGCGCAGACGGGGTTTTCCGGCGGGGTGGTGGTGGAAGACTACGCCGTGATCGGCGGGCAGGTGGGGATCGGGGACAAGGCGCGGATCGAATCGCGCGCGGTGCTGGGGTCGGGCTGCGGCGTGCTCACCTCCAAGATCGTGCGTTCGGGAGAAACCGTCTGGGGCACGCCGGCGCGTCCGCTCAAGCAGCACCTCGAGCAACTAGCCAACCTGGCGCGGCTGCCGGAACTGCGGCGCGAAATGGCGGAACTGAAGCGGCGGCTGGCGGAGCTCGAACGGAAAGCGTGACGCCACAGAAGCCGCCGAACTAGCCGGCGCCGACCATGCCGGCATCGCAGGCGGAAGCCTGCGCCACCTGGTTGCGGCCGCGATGTTTAGCCTGATATAAGGCGAGGTCGGCATCGCGGACCAGGGTGTCGCTGCTGAATACCGACAGGCCGGTCGAGCCGGAAACGCCGATGCTGCAAGTGACCCGGATGGATTGGCCGCCGATGGCGATGGGTTCGCAGGCCAGGGCCTCGCGGAAGCGCTCGGCCTGGGCTTGGGCGGTGGGGGCGTCGCAACCCGGCAGCACGATCAGGAACTCCTCGCCGCCGTAGCGGCCGATGGAGTCGTAGGGGCGGACGGACGATTTCATGCGGCGGGCGGCTTCGCGCAGCACCGCGTCGCCGGCCAGATGACCGTGCGCATCGTTGACCAGCTTGAAGTGATCGAGATCTATCATGAGGACGGCCACGGGGCGGCGCTCGCGGGCGGCGCGGGCCAGCTCGATCTGCAGTGCATCCAGGATGGTGGTGCGGTTGAGGAGGCCGGTGAGGCCGTCGTGGGTGGCCTGATCGCGCAACGCTTCGCGGGCGGCCATGAGTTCCTCCTGTAGATCGAGGATGCGGCGGCCGGCGCGCAGGCGCACGCGCAGCTCGTGGGCGTTGAAGGGCTTGGTGAGGTAGTCGTCGGCGCCCGCCTCCATGCCTTGCACCAGGTCCTCCGATTCGGTGCGCGCGGTCAGCAGCAGGATGTAGATGTAAGGCTCGCGGGCAGCGCTGCGGACGCGGCGGCACAACTCCACGCCATCCATGCCGGGCATCATCCAATCGAGAATCGCCAGGCGCGGCGCGCCGGCCGAATCCAGGATTCGCCAGGCCTCGAGGCCGTCGCGCGCGGGCACCACATCGTAACCCCACTTGGTGAGCAGGGCGCGCAGCATGGATTGAAAGACGGGATTGTCTTCCGCCACCAGCACTTTCATGCGGTGAGCGGGTTGTCCGGGAGCGCTCTCCACGTTCGGATATTCTTCTCCAACATCCTTATCGGCCCGACAGGCGATTTCCTGTAGGGCGGTGGTCTTACGGCGCACGGCCAGAAGCCGGGGCATAAACTGAGTTGTATGAGTGCTTTCGCTCAGCCGCGGGTCGAAATCGCGGGCATGACGGCCAGCGACTGGGATGCGGTTCGCGCCATCTACCTGGAAGGCATCGCCACGGGGAACGCGACCTTCGAGAAGTCGGCTCCGGATTGGGAGCGGTGGAACGCGGGCCATTTGCAGCACTGCCGGTTGCTGGCCCGCGCGGCGGGCGAAGCGCTCGGATGGGCGGCATTGATCCCGGTCTCCGGCCGGTGCGTGTATGGCGGCGTGGCGGAGGTCAGCGTGTACGTGGCCGAGCGGGCGCGGGGACGGGGCATCGGACGGCAGCTTCTGAGTGAATTGGTGGCGGCTTCCGAACGCCACGGGATTTGGACGTTGCAGGCCGGCATCTTTCCGGAAAACCAGGCGAGCATCGCCCTGCACCAGAGAGCCGGGTTCCGGGTGGTAGGGGTCCGCGAACGCCTGGGGTCGATGGATGGGCGCTGGCGAGACGTGGTTCTCATGGAGCGGCGGAGCGCCATCACAGGTACTTAGCGCCCCACTTGCGATTCGGCGACGGGTTTGCTCTCATGGATTCATAAGGAGAGGAATCCATGACCGGAGCAACGAAACGTAGTGTGCAACCTATTCCCGACGGTTCTCACACCGTCACGCCGTATCTGGTGGCAGAGGGAATACCCAAGCTGATCGATTTTCTGAAACAGGCCTTTGGCGCGCAGGAATTGGCCCGTCTGGCACTCCCGGACGGCAAGGTAGCGCACGCCGAAGTGAAGATCGGCGATTCGAAGCTGATGATGGGCGCAGCGATGGGCGACTGGAAGGCGCAGCCCTGCTCGCTTTACCTGTACGTGGAGGATGTGGATGCCGTTCACCAGCGCGCGGTTCAGGCCGGCGGGACCTCGGTGAGGAAGCCGGCAGACCAGTTTTATGGGGACCGCACCGGGGGCGTCATGGATCCGAGCGGCAACTATTGGGGCATCGCCACCCATATTGAAGACGTTTCGCACGAGGAGATGGTCAAGCGCGCGGCGGCCATGTTCGGGAAGCAGTAGGAGACTCGAGATAGCGTTGCGGCGGGCTTCTATAATGGAGTTTCATGCCGCACGACGATCGCGCGATCGCCATCAGCGCCACCTTCACCGCCGAAGCCATTCAGCCTGGATTGGAGTTTTGGTCGCGGGAACTGGGGCTCGATTACGAAATCAGATTCGCGGGCTATAACCAGCTCTTCCAGCAATTGCTGGACCCGGCGGGACTGTTTGCCCTCAATCGCGGCGGGTTCAATGTGGGACTGCTGCGGTTCGAGGACTGGCTGCGCGACGGCGGCGCGGCCGGCTTGGAGGAACGCGTGCGGCGGCTGGCTGAGGCGATCCGTGCGGCTGCGGCATCGTTTTCAGCCCCGCTGATTCTGGCGATCTGTCCGCCGTCGCCGAAGCATGCCGGCGAGTTTGAGAAGACCGAGCAAGCTCTGCACGAAGGGGTCCGGGACTTGGCGCAGGTGCATTGGATGGCGTCCTCGGATGTCGAAGCGCTGTACCCGGTGGCGGAGCGCCACGATCCGCACGGCGACGAATTGGGCCACGTGCCTTACACGCCGGTATTCTTCGTGGCGCTAGCGACAGCCATCGCGCGCCAGATCCACGCCATCGCGACGCCGCCATTCAAGGTGATCGCCCTGGATTGCGATGACACGCTGTGGGCGGGCATCTGCGGAGAAGACGGCCCGCGGGGCGTGGTGGTGGACGCGCCGCGAAGGGCGTTGCAGGAGTTCATGGCGGAGCGGCGGCGCGCGGGCATGCTGCTGGCGCTGGCCAGCAAGAACAATGAAGAGGACGTGACGGAGACGTTCGGCGCCCACCCGGAAATGCCCTTGCGGCTGGAGGATTTCGTCGCGCGGCGCGTGAACTGGGTACCGAAAAGCGCCAATCTGGCCTCCATCGCCGAGGAACTGGGGCTGGGTCTCGACAGTTTCATCCTGGTGGACGATAACCCCAAGGAGTCGACGGAAGCGCAGGCCGGCTGCCCCGAGGCGCTGGCGCTGCCGCTGCCGGCGCGGGCGGAGGAGATTCCCGAGTTCCTCAAGCACGTGTGGGCCTTCGACCGGGCGCGCGTGACGGAAGAGGACCGGCGGAGGCCGGAACTGTACGCGCAGCAAGCCGAGCGGATCAAGGCGGAGCGCGCGTCGGCCAGCCTCGAGGAGTTTCTGGCGTCTTTGCAGTTGGAAGTCGGGATCGCCCCCATGGAACCGGCGCAACTGGCGCGCGTGGCGCAGCTCACCCAACGCACCAACCAGATGAATGCCAGTTGCGTGCGGCGCACCGAGGCGGAGATTCAGGCGCTGCTGGCCTCCGGCGAGGCCGAATGTCTCACGGTGGACGTGAAGGACCGGTTCGGAAGCTACGGGCTGACAGGTGTGATCATCTTCCGTTGCGCGGGTGGTGTGCTGGTGGCGGACACTTTTTTGCTGAGCTGCCGGGTACTGGGGCGGGGCGTCGAGCATCGCATGGTGGCGCGGCTGGGTGAGATCGCGAAGGAGCGGGGCCTGGCGCGCGTGGAGATTCCGTTCGTGGCGGGACAGCGGAACCGCCCGGCGGCGCTGTTCCTGGAGTCGCTGGGGAAAAGGGGTCAGACGCATTTTTGCGAAGTTCGCAAAAATGCGTCTGACCCCTTTTCCCCCACGCGCATCGACTACGTGAAAATCGCCACCGAATTACGCGATCCGAACAAGATTCTGGAGCGCATTCGAATGGCGTCGCGGCGGCCGGCGCCGGCGGGGTGCCCTTTGGGCCCAGCCCCGCCGCGGACGCCGCTCGAGCGCGAGCTGGCGGAACTGTGGGCGGGGCTGCTCAACCTTCCGGCGGTGGGCATCCACGACAACTTCTTCGAGCTGGGCGGCCATTCGCTGTTGGCCGTGCAGTTGCTTTCGCGCGTGCGGCACATTTATGGCGTCGAGCTTTCGCTCGAAGTCGTGTACAGCGGCGCATTCACGGTGGCGGAGCTGGCCAAAGCGGTCGAGCTGAAAGAAATCGAACAGGCGGGCGGGGACTACCGGGAATTGTTGAAGGAGCTGGAAGAGCTGTCGGACGAAGAGGTGCGGGCTCTGCTGGCGGAGGAACGGGATTCTTAGCGCATGCGGATTCTGCTGACGGCGAATGCGTCCTACGATCCGCCGCAAGGCGGGTCCACACGCAGTAACCTGGTCTGGCTCCGCCACCTGGCGGCAGCGGGGCACGAATGCCGCACTGTGTGCGGAGGGGCCCAATCGCGCCGGGTCCAGGCGCTGCGCGAACAGATTCTCGAGTGGCGGCCGGATTGGGTCCTGGTGTCCTCGGAGGACCTGGGGCACGCGCTCGTTCGCGAGGCGCACCATTCGGCCCCGGGGCGCGTGGTCTACCTGGCGCATACGCCGCAGTTCTATCCGTTCGGCCCGGCGAGTTGGAACCCCGACCGGCACGCGGCGGAGCTGGTGGCGCGGTCGGCGGGAATCGTGGCCATCGGGCGGCACATGGCGGCCTACATCGCGCGCGCGCTGGGCCGCGCGGCGGCGGTGATCCATCCGCCGATCTACGGAGCGGGGCCGTTCGCCAACTACGGGAATTTCGAGCGGGGCTTGATCCTCATGATCAATCCCTGCGCGGTGAAGGGCATTTCGATCTTTCTCGAGACGGCGGAGCGGCTGCCCGAGTATGAGTTCGGGGTGGTGCCGGGATGGGGCACCACGGCCGCGGACCGGCGCGCCCTGGAGCGGCTGCCCAACGTACGCTTTCTGCCCAACGTGCAGGACATCGATGAAGTGCTGGCGCGGACGCGCGTGCTGCTGAACCCAGCACTGTGGTACGAAGGGTTCGGGCTGATCGTGATGGAGGCTATGCTGCGCGGAATTCCGGTGGTGGCGAGCAATTCGGGCGGGCTGGAGGAGGCCAAGCGCGGCACAGGGTACGTGGTTCCGGTGAAGACCATCGAGCGCTACGAGCCGGTGTTCGACGAGCACGGGCTGCCCAAGCCGGTGCTGCCGGAAAACGATGCTGGCCCATGGGTAGCGGCGCTGCGCGAGCTGCTGACCAGCCGGAGCGCGTACGAGAAGGAATCGGCGGCGTCGCGGCTGGCGGCCGGGCGCTTTGCGAGCGGGCTGGACGCCGGCGAGATGGAGGAATTCCTGCGCTCGCTTCGGCCCGGCGCCGCGGCCGGCGCGGAGCGGGCGACCATCGAGTCGCTCTCGCCCGAGCGACGCGCGTTGCTGCTCCAGCGGCTAAGGAAGCGTCACTAATGCGCATCCTGCTGGCGCAGAACTCGCTCTACTATCCGGCCCACGGCGGAGGCGACAAATCCAACCGGCTGCTGATGGAGGCGCTGGCGGCGCGCGGGCATGCCTGCCGGGTGGCGGCGCGGATCGCGGTGCCGGGCGAGCGGGAGCATCGGCAGTTCCTGGCGGAACTGGCGGCGCGCGGCGTGACGCCCACGTCGGCGGAGGGCGGGGTGGTGGCGTTCGAGCGCGCGGGCGTGGAAGTGCACACCGTGACCCACGCCAACCTGCGGGCCCATTTCGCAAGCCAGGTGGAGGCGTTCGATCCGGAGATCATCCTGGCCTCGACCGACGATCCGGCGCAGATGCTGTTGGAAACTGCGCTGCGGGCGGGCCCAGAGGGCGCCCCCGCCCGCGTGGTTTACCTGGCGCGCGCCACGCTTGCCCTGCCGTTCGGCCCCGACTGCGCATTCCCGTGCGAGTTGAAGACGGAGCGAATCCGCGCGGCCGATGGGGTAGTGGGGGTGAGCCGGTACGTGGCCGATTACATCCGCAAACATGCGGGCATCGACGCCGTGCACGTGCCGATCTCGCTGGTGGAACCGGGGGATTGGCCGGAGATTGGGCGGTTCGACAACCAATTCACGACGCTGGTGAACCCGTGCGCGGTGAAGGGAATCGATATCTTTCTGGCGCTGGCGGACGCCTTCCCGGAGACGGCGTTTGCGGCCGTCCCGATGTGGGGCACCAACCAGCGGGACCAGGCGGCGCTGCGGGCGCAACCCAACGTAACGATGCTCGAGCCGGTGGACGACATCAACGCGCTGCTGGCCCGGACCCGGGTGCTGCTGGTGCCGTCGCTGTGGGCCGAGGCGCGCTCGCGCATGGTGGTGGAGGCCATGCTGCGCGGCGTGCCGGTGATGGCGAGCGATGTGGGCGGCATCCCGGAGGCCATGATGGGGGTGCCATACCTGCTGCCGGTCAATCCAATCGCGAGGTACCAGACGCGGCTGGACGAGCAGATGGTGCCGGTGGCGGAAGTGCCGCCGCAGGCGACGGGGCCGTGGCGCGAGGCGTTGGGGCGTCTGCTCGAAGATCGCGCGCATTGGGGCACAATTTCGCGAGCCTCGCGCGCGGCCGCGGTAGCGTATGCCGCGGGGATCGGCGTGGGGCCGTTCGAAGAATTCCTCGAAGATGTGCTGCGGCGGAAGCGCGTGGGGCAGGTCCCCGACCTGCCCCCCAAATCAGTTCTCGAAACTCTCTCACCCGAGAGACGCCGTCTGCTGGCGCTGCGGCTGCGAAACCGGGCGCCGGCTTCGGCCTGGTTTCCGGGGGCGGACGCGGTGGAAGGGCTGCGTTTGTTTTGGTTCCCGCACGCAGGAGGCGGGGCGCCGGCACGGGCGTTCCCTGCCATCTGCCCGGTGCGGCTGCCGGGGCGGGAAGCGCGCATCGCCGAAGCGCCGTTCGAGCGCATGGAGCCCCTGGTGGCGGCGCTGGCTGATGCCATCCGGCCGTACCTGGCGCAGCCGTTCGCGTTTTTCGGGCACAGCATGGGAGCGGCGGTGGCGTTCGAGCTGGCGCGGCTATTGCGGCGTCGCGGCCAGCCGCTTCCGAAGCTGCTGGTCGCGTCGGGCGCGCGGGCGCCGCAGTTCCGCCGCAATTACACTCCTCCGCCGGCGCCTGAGGACGAGCAATTTCTCGACGAGTTGCAGCGGCTTCAAGGGATCCCGGACGATCTGATCGACGATCCGGCGCTGATGCGCGCGATTCTGCCGGCGTTGCGCGCGGACGCGGCGCTGTACCGCAAGTACGCCTATACGGAAGACGCGCCGCTCGATTGCCCGATCCGCGCTTACGGGGGCGCCGGGGATTCCAACGTGCGGCGGGAGCACTTGGAAGCCTGGGCGGAGCAGACCACGGCATCCTTCGCGGTGCGTCTGTTTCCCGGAGGCCACTTCTACATTGAGCGGAGCCAGGCGGAGTTTCTGGCGGCGCTGGCGGAGGACCTGGAGCAGGCGTGCTGAAGGCGGGCGAGGTGCACGTCTGGCTGGTGCGGCTGGAAGGCGAGACGGCGGCCCTGCGGCAGGAGCGTTCGCACCAGGCGTTGCGCGCCATTTTGGAGAAAGTGACCGGGGTGCCGGTGGAATTTGCGGTGGCGGAGAAAGGCAAGCCTTACTTGCGGGGCGCCCCCGAAGTGAGGTTCAACCTGGCGCGGTCGCACGAGCTGGCGCTGGTGGCGGTGGCGCTCGGGGTGGACGTCGGAGTGGACATCGAGCGGGTGCGGCCGCTGCCCGAGTACGCAGCCATCGCGGAGCGGTTCTTTCCGCCCAGCGAGCGGGAGGATCTCGACGAGCGCGACTTCTTCCGCCGCTGGACGCGGATCGAAGCCAAATTGAAAGCGCGAGGGGTGGGACTTTACGGCGCGGGGGCGGAACTGGGCGGGGAATGGACGGTGGAACCGATCGACGCAGGGGAGGGATTCGCGGCGGCGGTGGCGGTGGAACGGGCGGGGATGCGGGTGGTGGTTGTGCGCGAGTTGCGAAACGAAGCCAATTCTTCGACGCGGAGCCGCGAAGACGCGGAGAAAAACGCGGAGAAGAATTGGGAGAAATGAGTACTCGTGCGGGGCTTAAGAGAGCGCGGAGACAGCAGAGGCAAAGACACTGCGGGTGTGCGAAGGGGACTTGATCGGGGATCGTTGCGGCGGCCGGGGCTACAGGATGAATCCTGCGGACTTTCGCCGTGCGTTGTCCGGCCGCCAGTGATTCGAGCCGCGTCTGCGAGTCAGGGATAGACGCTGGATAGCGCTATGTGAGCA
>Ga0187865_1001718_pt1 | contig 23667 bp, 19 predicted proteins | sample June2016WEW_11_1_2_FD_132989 | JGI IMG/M metagenome (GOLD analysis project Ga0187865, IMG submission 132989) | Peatland microbial communities from SPRUCE experiment site at the Marcell Experimental Forest, Minnesota, USA - June2016WEW_11_100 | ecosystem: Environmental > Terrestrial > Soil >...
TTAGAGTCTTTGAACCATGGAGTCTTAGAGTTGAACTCAAAGTCTCAAAGACTCTAAGACTCCAATTTTAACCGCGTGCCGGTGCTGCTGGTCATGTAATAGGCGCAAAAGGGAACCAGCTTTTGCTCCGGCGTAACCACATGAACGCAGCAGCGCCGCAATCGCTCCAGATCGATGTTCCACGCATCCTGAAAAGCCATGCCGGAGATGCATAGCGCATGGCTTTGCGCCCGAGCCAGGAGATCGTTTGTCTTGCCGCCTGGTTCGCGATACCTCCAATGCCGGCGTACGTAATCCTTTGATTTCGCGGCGGCATTCTCTTCGGGATTTCTGTGCCGCGGAAAAAACTGCGTGGTTGGTATCAATGTGCCATCTTCTCTCAACACGGAGAGCGCCGAAAAGGAGCAGTGAGACTCTTCTCACCCGGGCGGTACCATGTTTTCAACCATCAACTCTCCCCCGGTCTGTTCCTCAATGGCATTCAGAATGTCGGGGATGAGGATCCGATCCTCGTTGCGTGGAGAAGTGGGATATCTGCCGAGATAAGTCATCGGCTGGAAGTGCACGCCTTTAACTGTTGGAACCCATTTTTTGGCGAACGCGATGATAGTTCCGATTTGATCTTCATTGCAATTTCTTATCAGGGTAGGAACGAGGATAACTCCGATCTTCAGTTCCGCGCAGCGCTCGACTGCAGTCAGCTTCAGCCGAAGCAATTCGGCGCCCCGAATCCGTCTATAAACTTCATCAATGAGGCCATCGAATTGAATAAAGAAATCGGTCGTTCCCGCGTCTTTCAGCGCTTGTGCGAAATCCGCATCCTGCGCCAGCCTGATGCCATTTGTATTCACCTGAACATGGTCAAATCCTGCTTCCCGGGCGAGCGCAACGATTTGGGGTAGATCGTTCCTCAGAGTTGGCTCCCCTCCGCTGATCTGAATCGGGCAGATGCCTTCGTCCTTGACTGTCTGAAGCATCTGTTCAATCTGCTCCAGATCAGGATCCGCATCCGGTTCCGGTCGAGAGGCTGCAAAGCATACCGGGCATGCAATATCACATCGACGGGTCACCTCCAATATTGCAGTGCAAGTAGCTTGCCGGTGGTTGGCGCAGATCCCGCAGTCATAGGGACAACCCTTGACGCTATTGTCTTTGAGGAGTGGTTCTGTATGCGCACTGGATCGGTTGGATGATCGCGTCCATCTTTCGTATGGCCATGGATCGTTCTTCCAAAGCAAGACCTTATCAAGGTCGCCATGTTCCGAACAGGTTTTCTCCAGATAGATTGCAGTATCCTCGAATACCCGGCGGGCCGGAATTCGGCGAAGACAATGGGGGCAGAGACTTTCTGTCTGGACGGAAGATGCTGACATGCGTCTGGCTATTTGCCTTCGAGTGCGGACTCGGCGTCCTTCACAGTGGTCATTACGAATTCCTCGGTGAGATATTCTGTGCCGCAAACGGGGCACTTAAGTCCGGGGACACGCTGAGTCAACATCATATAGGAAAGGAGCAGTTGGGCACTGACCATTTTTTCTTTGTCTTGAAAACAATACCAATCAGCCACGATTAATCCTCCCGCTCCAGTTTGAATCGGTGCACATAGGCCGCGTGCACTTGATAAGCGCCTTCATGCGACGAATACTCCACATAAAACAAGCCTTCAAAAATCCGCAGTTTTGACAGAAACCTGTTCGTACCAGGCTGGTACAGCTTCAGGCCGGTTTTTTCCGCATGCTCGATCACGCGCCTGACATCCTCTTCAAGGATATGCCTCTCCTCCAAGAGCGAATTGACTTCCTCGGATATATCGAGCTTCAGAGCCTTGGCAGCAGCTGAAAGTGGAGGAGGCGCCTCCTGGGAAAAGGAAGAGTAGGCGCCGATAACGGCCATCGAGCCCTTGGCAAATTCTCTGCGTGAGATCTGCTTCGCAGGGTCCGGTTTCTTTTCTTCTCCTGTCATTCGGCATTTCCTCTTGTGAGGCTACTTTATCACACCTGGCGTCTTCGCGCCTGCGAGACTTCGAGGTGGACAGCGCTTTTTTGCAAAGCGAAATTATTCGTGGAATTCCATTTTTCTTTGGAATATCGTGGCCGTAACCCGGGAGCTGTCAATGAAGGAAGAGATGCGGAAAATTTCCGAGCTGATGGATAACCAGCGGGCCGACAAATATCCGCTGGAAAACTATGGCTCGATCGGCAGGCGTGAGATTCGCCGTCTGGACGGATATGAGAAAGCAAGCGGGCGGGCGGTTTACACGATGGACCTCATGCTCAGTGGAATGCTTCATGCAAAATTCCTGACCTCTCCATATCCCCATGCAAGAATCAGGAACATGGTTACAGTGAAAGCGGAATCCTACCCCGGGGTGAGATCGGTTCTTCGATATGACGATCCTGACTTGACAAAAATGGCGAATCTGGGCGGTCACGTGCCGAACCTGGTCACCATCCTCCCGAATATCGCTTATTTCCAGGGAGAAGAATTGGGGGTCATGGTTGCAGCGGACTCGGAGCAAATTGCGCTGGAGGCCTTAAGTCTGGTCGAGGTGGAGTGGGAGGAGCGTCCGTTTGTGATGGATGTCGAGGAAGCGGCAAAGAAGTCGGCGCCATTGGCGAATCCTGAATTTTACCCAGATGGGAATTACTTCAATGAAGGATTCCTTGATCTCGAGCACCATGGAGATCTGGAGCAGGGTTTTGCGGAGGCTGATCGGATCATAGAATTCACTGCAAAAAGAACCGCCAATACCTGGATGGGCCCTGAACGCCCTTGCGGAGTAGTTCGCTGGAATGGGGAATACCCGGAATTCTGGTTGAAACATCAGCATCCTCTGGTCGCCAAGCGCGCCATTTCATCGTGGTTTGGCATTCCCATGAACCGAATCCAATTGCACTGCCCATACCAGGGGGCCAGCTTCGGCGGTTGGAGTCATTGTTCGTGGAATCTGGGCCCATATTATTGTGCCGCAGTGCTTGCAAAAAGAACCGGAAGACCCGTGAAATGGGCCTTCGATAGAAGAGAAGATTTTTATGGCGGCGAAATGGATGAAGGGATTTACCGGATCAAAGTGGGCGCCCAAAAAGACGGGACCATTACGGCTGTCGAAGGAAAGTCGCAGGTAGCGAACCAGTGGTTTCCTGTATTCGGTGCGTTCCATCATCTGGGCGAAAACACAAAAATCCCTAGTTTTTTTGCCAGGCTGGAGGCAATCCAGGTCAACAAGGGGCCCAACGTTCCCACCCGCTGCGAGCAAAACTCGAATTGCCTGACGCTGGCGCTGATTTGCGAGCGCGTTGCGGCCGAATTCGGATTGGATCCGATAGAAGTTGCACTCAAGAACGACGGTGCCGAGGGGCACGACATGGAGTGGCTGAATCAGCGCAAAATCGAAATGGGATTTCCGGCGCGTGATAGCCTGCGTGAATGCGTTGAAAAAGGGAAAGCCGCAATCGAATGGGACCAGAAATGGCATTTGGCGGGAACGCGGCGACTTCCTAACGGCAGAATGCACGGAATGGCTTTTGCATGGACGCATGAATGGGAGGACTCCTCGGGATCCAGTGAAATCGCCATCCGGATAGAACGGGACGACGGCACGGCGAATGTTTTGGGTATGCGTTGTGACATCGGCGTTAACGCGGAGACAGCCTATTGCCAGATTGCTGCCGACGAACTGGGGATGAAGATCGAAGATGTGTTCTATCGGCCGCACATTGATCCGGGCTTTTTTACAATGACCCCGGATTCATCCACCAACATGTCGGTGAACGGATTTGCGATCAGGAATGCAGCCAGAATATTGAAAAGGCGGATCCTCGAACTTGCAACCAGACCAAAGGGTCAAACCTCTAGAGGAAGCTTCCCCGCGGCCTTCCCGGGAATGAAGCCGGAAGATTTGGATATCAGGGACAGCGTGATTTTCGTGAAGCGGGATCCATCCATCCGGATGACCATCCGGGAACTGGTGGGACCTGCCGGCGGCGAAGGACCTATTACCACTCAGCCGGAAATGGGGAAGGGAGCCCAACGGAGCAACTTTACCGAGCCGCTTTTCGCCTATGGTTGGCAGGTGCAGCAGGGCGCGTATGCGAGCGCTCGGCTTCGGCTCACCAGACAGGCGCATTTCATGGAAGTTGAGGTTGACCCGGAGACAGGAGAAGTGGAGGTCACCAGAGTTGTGAACGTGAACGACGTCGGGAAAGTCATAAGCTGGGAAGGCTGCGAAGGCCAACAGTACGGCGGATCCTATATGGCCGTGGGGAGGGGAAGAAGCGAAGAGGTTATTCATGACCCAGTGACCGGCGTCATGCTCAACGGCAATTTGCTCGATTATAAGATCGCGACCATTCAAGACATCGGAAAGGTCAATACTCACCTTGTCGAAACCGGGTTAGGCTACGGCCCCTATGGAATTGTGGGAATTGCGGAAGATGTCGCCACTGTCGTGCCCGCGCTGATCTCTCCTGCGGTACACAATGCTCTAGGTGTTTGGGTCGAAGAATTTCCAACTACGCCGGACAGAATCCTCAAAGCTCTCGGAAAAGCCTGACCACAGAGTTTACGGACTAAGGGCCTGTGACGAAATAAGTGACGCACTTTGGCGCGAGCGCCGGGCGGGCAGATGCAAGGCGCCGGGACGCAGGCGATGCGGTGACATCGTCGAGGAGCGGCAACGAAGCAGATGCCCGCCCGCCGCCGCGCCCCTTCGGGCTGCGGCCCGCAGGCCCGCTGGCAAGGCGTGAGCGACGAGCATACCGGGTAGTATGTAAGGAGCGAACAACGCAGCCAGCGGGCCTGGGGGCCTGCAGCAAAGTGTGCCACTTATTTCGTCACAGGCCCTAACCAACAACCTGAATCCAGACATTGCGGGAGCGCGGGCCATCGAATTCGCAAAAATAGAGAGCTTGCCATGTACCCAGGCGCAACAGTCCTTCTTCGACAATGACCTGAATTGAAGACCCCATCATACTCGCCTTGACGTGCGCCGCAGCGTTCCCCTCGGAGTGCTTGTATTCTCCGTCCCACGGCACAGCTCGATCAAGCGCGTCAGCCAAATCGGATACCACGTCGGGGTCGGCGTTTTCATTGATGGTTACCCCGGCAGTTGTGTGCGGGATAAAGATGGTGACGACTCCGTCCTTTATGTTTTGGGCGGATACCGCAGATTGAACGGCCCGGGTGATATCAAGAAACTGAGTGTGTTTCTGAGTTCGGATGGAGAGTGACTTCATTGGGGTTCCCTCCTTGTAACAGCTCACCTATAACCAGGATCCTCGGTATCGGTATCGATTTTCTTCTACCCCGATTTCGATGTCGATCCCCATATTGGAATAATTGCTACCCGCCTGTAATCAGACTATTAAAGTTTATCAGCACGATCGGCATGAATGCGGGGTGAATTAAATCCATTGAGATTTGCTCGGCGGCAATCGATTCCGGAACCCACGCTCCGGTTAAATGCAGATGAACGGGGGCTCCGGCCGGTTTCGTTTTGCACACAGTCCCCAGAATCTGTCCTTTGATTATTGGACCTGCTGTTCCGTTGTTTGGGTGTATGTGGCTGAAAAGAATGTAAAAAAAATCGCCTTTCTCATTTCGGATGGCAGGATGGCGAACCACTGCGGTTTTATTTAAAAAATCATCCAGGAATGAAACGACCTCGCCGTCTGCCATCGCGCGTACCGGCATTCCTTCAGGAACGTTTTGTATCGAGCCATCCGAAAGTAATCGTTCGGCGAAATCTATTCCTTCGTGCAAGGTTCGGCGCCGACGTTTGCCTCCCCACCATTCAATATGATCGTTGAAAAACATCCCCTGCCGGAAGTTCCACGAAACAATGCCGCTTTCGCTTCCCAGCAGCTTCAGCCATTCCCGAAAGTGAGGAACGATCGGAGCGGGCGGCCGCGATTGCATGGCCCGAATTCTTTGCCACTCTACAAAGCTGATCCAGGGACTGCCGGAATTCGGGACCGCATCCAATGTCAGTTCAGTTCCGGCAAAAACGCACGCCGGATTGCGTGGATGTCTGTTTCCGGTCTGGACGGGGATGCGGGCCAGAACGCCGCTGCTGGAACAGCCATTTCGTTTCTCGATCAATTCAGGGGTAACCTCAAAGACCATCGTTGAAGGATCGAGAACCGTGTAGCCTTCATCGCGCTGAATGATCCCCCACTGATCCCTGGTTGGAGCAAAATACGCATATCTGCCGGCTTCGGTTCCCAGCCGGCCCAGGTTCGTTTGCACCCACTTGCAGGCGACATCCCTGAATTGAACTAACGAAAAAGATTGGCCTCTATATAGCACTTCAACCGCCTCATAGCGGCCATTCGGCTTGTGCGCATAAACGATTACGTAACCGTCTCCTTCCGGTGGAGGACTGATGGAGATGGTAAACGCGCCGCTCTGCTGCCCGATCGAAAGGGCGGACATCCCGTTTGGAATCGTTGCCATGAGGGTCATCGCGGATTCCGGCATGTCTTGATAAAGAAGCATTGGCGGCGGATGTTCGGGATCTCCGGTGCGGGCATGCAGAGTCATCATGTCGGCTACGGAAACGCGGACAATGCTTATCGGAAGTTTCGCGTGGTTCTCAGATTTCATCCGGACAAGTATAAATCCAAGTCTTGATGGAACGATTCACTTTTTGGCCTTTAACCAGGAAACACACAAAGACAAAAGGGATCTTTTCGTATTCTTCGTGTGTTTCGTGGTAAAAAATAGGCTTGGGATTATCATTTCGCACAGAATGGGAGTTTGGATATGAAGCGAATTGTTTTGGGAAATACGGGAATTGAAGTCACGCGGTTGGGATTTGGCGGGATTCCGATTCAGCGCGTGAGCGAAGCTGAGGCCATTGGGGTCGTCGTATACGCTCTGGAAAAAGGGATGGATTTTATTGACACCTCGAGAATGTATACGACCAGTGAAACCAGAATTGGGAAGGCGTTGAAACAGACAGATAAAAAGGTGGCGGTAGCGACGAAATCCTTTGCTCGTTCCGCGGATGGCATTCTTAAGGATATAGAGAAAAGCCTGAAGGAACTTCAGCTCGATTACATCGATCTGTATCAGTGTCACGGGATAAGCAACGAGCAGGAGTACGGACTGGTTACTGGCAAGGGTGGGGCTCTTTCCGGATTGCTAAAAGCCAAGGAGCAGGGCTTAATAGGCCATATCGGAATTACCGGGCATAACCTGGACCTGCTCGAAAAGGTCGTGGATGACGGCCTGTTTGAAACTGTCATGATCTGCCTCAGTTTTCTTGAGCCGGCCGCAAGAGAGAGGGTGATTCCCAAGGCAAGGAAAAAGAATGTGGGGATGATCGCCATGAAGGCGTTTTCAGGGGGAGTCATTGAAGCAGCCGAGGTGGCTTTGAAATGGGTCCTGGCATTTCCTGATGTCCTCGTGCTCGCAGGTGTAGAAGAAAAAAAGCTCATTGACCGAAACTGGAACATTTTCCAGGGCAGCTATGACATGACGGCTGCGGAGTTGCAAAAGCTCAAGGAAATAAGCAAGGAATTTGAAAATAAATTCTGCCGCCGTTGCGATTACTGCCTGCCCTGTCAGGCCGAAATCCCCATCCAGTTTGTTCTGGGGGTGCGGTCGCTTGTTAAGAGAGCGGGAGCGGGGATAATGCAGACTCCGATGTTTGCAAAAATGGCCGAACAAGCCGCCATGTGCACAGAATGCGGCGACTGCATGGAGCGGTGTCCGTACAATCTTCCCATACCTGACATGATCAAAGAGAATCTGCAGTGGATGAAAGAATTGAGATAATTGAGGCTCGGGAAATGCTCACGCGGAGAGACTCCGAGAAGGCGGCGTGTTTTGGATCTCCGCAACTCCGCGTGCGACTCGAACATTTTTAGTCGGGCTCAAAGGCGATATTTGAAAATAGGATGAAAGTAACAGCGCATAGGAGGCATCAGACGCGGAAAGGAGCATTGCGATGCGATTGAAAGACAAGGTGGCAATCGTTACAGGGGGAGCCCGGGGGCTCGGCGCTGCCTTTGCGATCGGTTTTGGAAGAGAGGGCGCAAAAGTCGTAATCGGTGATATTCGAGATGGGAAAAAGACGGTGGATTCCATTGAGAAGGCGGGAAGCGACGCTCTGTATGTGAAGATGGATGTTACCAAACAGGATCAGTGCAATGCACTGGCTAAAGCCGCCATCGATCGGTTCGGTGCGATAGACATCCTCATGAATAACGCGGGAACGCTGGTGACGATCAAGCCTTTTATGGAAGTGACGACCGAAGAATTCATGCAGGTATTGGCAACCAATACTCTTGGTCCCTTTCACTGCACAAAGGCAGTTTTTCCCTATATGAAAGGGAAGGGCGGCAAAATCATCAATATCTGTTCCGCAACGATCCTTGAGGGCGTCCCGGGCCTGCCCCATTACATCGCTTCCAAGGGAGCGGTGATGGCGCTCACGCGTGGAATGGCCCGGGAGCTGGGCGATTACGGCATCAATGTGAATTCGATCGCACCCGGTTTTACGCATTCTGAGGGAGGGGACGAATTCGACCGGGACAAAAAATTCCCGTCTGTCCCTCTCGACGAGATTCAGCTGCCCCTGAGATGCATCAAAAGGCCGACTTATCCGGAAGACCTGGTAGGCACGGCGATTTATTTGGCCAGTGACGACAGTCGGCTGATTACGGGACAATTGATTGTGCACGATGGCGGCTTGTCTCTGCACTAAAACATGAAATCGCAGGGGCGACCGGACGGCCGCCCCTGCATATCAACCGCCAGTTCCGCAAAATTGTAAATCGTGCGGCACAAGGGAAAATACAAAATCAGGCTGGATATCTCCAAACTGGCGCCAGGCTGCTGCCTATATGGAGTGCTGGTTGGAAAAGATCAGGCCGAGGGCAATTCGCCGCCAGGACTTATCATTGATGAGAAAGTTTTTCTGCCCCCTGTTTCCAAATGGGCGTCCTGTCCACGCCGAAATTGGGTCTGGTTCCATCCTTGGCCGGAATCACCAGCAGGTAATTGGGACCAGGATCGACGGCAGACTCTTTCGGTTTGGGCAATTGCGGCACCCAGCCATAGGGAACGCGATAAGCGCGGTAGACAAGATTTCGGACGGATGGCGTGGTGGAATCCCACAGGTATGGTGAAATGTATTCCCAAACCACTTCGAGATCCCGGGTGACTTCGATCACACGTCCTCTGGTGCCTTCGACGATCAAAGTGTTGCCGTTTGGAAGACGCTGCGCGGACGAAACATTGGTACTGAACAAATCAAAGCCTGATTTTTGATCGGCCGCGCTCTTGAGATTAGGGGCATATTCCCAAACGATATCTTTGGTGATTGGATTGAATTCAAGCACCCGGGAATACGCGCGCCGCATGACCGATATGCCGTTTGGCGCGAGATCATTCGGTGGGCCATATCCTGACTGTCCCCCGTTATCGAAAACCAAGATATTTCCTTCACCCGGCAATCCCTTGGGGATCATATGGCTGTGATGGGGGCCGATGATCCATCCCAGCTTTTTGTCATCGCCCTCCCGATAATAAGGACCTGTCTTCCACACGATCTTTCCGCTGCTGTGGTCCACGATCGCCAGAAGCCCTGCCTCACGGCTATCGAGAATAATATTATCGGGATGAAATCGGTTGTCTCCCTGATCAAACCATCGATTGGGCCCCAAATAGGAGACGCAGTTCTGGTGAAACCAGTCAAACCCATCTCCCTCTCCCCTCAATTTGGTTTCGTAATTCTGCATGGCTTTGAGTGCCGTGTCGTCAAAGGCCATTTCATTCAGATGTTCCGAGGCTTTCCATGTCCAGATTATTTTGCCCGTGGCCATATCCACTTCGTAGACCACATCATCAAGAAGCCTCGTCCTCTTATTGATATTGTCGTTCTGTGTATTGTAATGCGCGAGAGCCAACAGGGTTCCCTTGGATAGTTCCAGGTTAGTGGAATTAGGAATGTAATAACCGGCCGGGTTGCCCTTTATTTGCAGATCATGATGCTGCCGGGATAGCCACATCGTGCCATCGCCCTCATTTGCTTTTCCTTGCTGCCATCGATCGAAACTCCAGAGGACCTGGTCGCTAAAATCCCTCAATTGAATCTGAATGGCATCCTGACGGCCATGTTTCCAGGCTGCAGTCGAAGTCAGAAGATATCCGCCGGGATACACTTTGTTCGGGTGATGGAGCAGCCCTTTCCAGAGGTGCACCAGATTCCCGTTCATATCCACAAGGCGTCCTTCGTCGGATGAAAGGATCGTAAAACCGTTCCAGCATTTCTCTGGAATGTAAATCGTTACACCCAGAGGGTAGACACTGGGATCTCCCTGCAAGAAAACCGGAAACAACACCGACACGGTAAGGACCAGAAATGCGAAGGAATGTTTCATCACCGGCTCCTTTCAAATCAGATGGGAATATCGGGCAGATGTCACCGCATCGCCTGCATCTGCCCTCCCGACGCTCGTGCCAAAGTGTAAACGTTATTCATTGACAGGCCCTTAGAAAGACAAATGTACATTTGTTTGCCGTAAGCCTGCTCTATAATGCAATATCTAAACCGGAATGTCATTGGGTGGAGATCAGGCAACCTCCACCAATATCAAAAATCTTGTTGCGGCTTTTCGCTGCGTATGGAGTAGAAAGATGCCAATGAACCCCTCGGTTTGCAGCAGACGCACACTGCTCAAAAATATGGTCAAGCTTGGCGGAATAGGGGCGGCGGGTTGTTTTATCCCGATCATCCCTTCCAGCCTGAAAGCGTTCGCTCAGGCAAAGACAGAATCCAAGCCTGCGCAAATCGGGGAGTCGACGCTGATCCTGTTGGGCACGCAAGGGGGGCCGGGCGTTAGTCTGTCTCGCAGCGAAACCGCCAGTGTTCTGGTAGTCAAGGGACAGCTTTACCTCGTCGACTGCGGCTATGGCACACTGCGCGCCTTGATTCAGGCCGGTTTGAACTATAACGACCTGGCGAATGTGTTTCTCACCCATCTGCACAACGACCACACGTCCGATGTGGCGGCATTGCTGTCGCATAAGTGGACCAGCGGGCGCGCGCAGGCGACAACGGTGCATGGACCATTCGGAACGGCTGCATTGGTAGAGAGCGCCATCTCATTCTTCAAAGCGGACACGGAAATCCGCATGGTTGATGAGGGCCGCACCGTCAGGCCCGAGAGCCTGTTTCACGGCCACGACCTGAGTGTATCCGGCGTAACCGAAATCTTTCGTGACGAGCGGGTAACCGTCAAGGCCGCTGAGAACACGCATTTTCCCGAGCGCGCAAAGAAAAAGATGCCTTACCGGTCGCTAGCCTATCGATTCGAAACGGCGGATCGTTCGGTTGTATTTTCCGGCGACACCGCCTATTCCAAGGGATTGGTCGAACTGGCGCAGAACGCCGACGTGTTTGTGTGCGAGGCGATAGATATGGCATTGCATCAGCAGTTGGAGGGCGCAGCAAAGGAGGCCGGCGCCAACAATACCGAGAGCATTGCGCGCCACGTTCTGGAAACCCATTCCACTGCTGAAGACGTCGGGCGCATGGCCGCTGAGGCTAAGGTTAAGACTGTTGTGCTCAATCACCTGGTAGGCGGCCGAAGTTCCCAGAACAGCTTGGAGCCGTTCGAATCAGGCCTCATCGCATCCGTGCACAAGTTTTTCTCCGGCAAAGTGATTGTCGGCCGCGATCAGATGCGGTTGTGATGCGGAATTTCTTCTGACTCCTCAGGTAGGACTCGAACCTGCAGACCTTCGGTTAACAGCCTTTGCGGTTATAGGAATCCCTACCAAGAACTCCAATGAAATCCAGTAGAATCAAGGCTTCCAGCGCTGAAGTCTCTGGTATGCCTTGGGAGCTTTTGTTGACAGTTTCTGCATAGAACCAGCATCGCCGAGGATAATCGAGCTTCTTGCATTACGGACACAATGCCAGGACGAGGTTTCAGAGTCGATGCAGTTCCGATCTTCCTACTCTCCCGAGGGACAGCGTGTCTTTCCCAGCCTGCCCACCTTCAAGCAAGAATGTTTGAAGTCAGCAAGAAATGGGACAGATTTAGGCAACCTGCGTGCAATCTCTAGTTCGGAATATTAGGCGCCTTGCTGGGAGTCACCGGGATCACCGTGAAAAGCTGCTGGTTTTGAACGAGCGCCACCGCTACGAAGGTTCCGCCACCCTGCGCTCGCAGAACCATCGAGCCCTGAAAGATCGGCCGACCCAGATCCTGATAAAGATATCTTGCAATCTGTTGTCCCGGAGTGAGTGTGATACTTACCGTGTCATCCACAAGATTGCCGTTGACGTCCACAAGTCCGAGTTTGATTACAACGGTTTGACTTGTTGGGTTTGCCACAGCATAGGCTGTGAGGCGACTCTGGCTGTAGTTGTCGTCAACCGGGATAGTAGCAAATTGCATTGGTTGTGACTCAAGCACTCCCGTCGCAGTGTGCAAGACTCCTCCAGGAGCAAGCTGGAACGTCGCAACTCCGCTGGGTATTCCACCCGTGGTTTCAACTGTAGCCCATCCGCTTTTTGTGGTGGGATCGTTTGGATTGATAGAGTTGACAGTAAGAAAGGTTGTTCCACCTGGGGGTATGGAAACAGGAAACGATGAGCCGGCACCCAAACTTGAGCTGTTCACGTTCAAGGGGTTTCCCTGCGGATCCCTGATTAGCAAGGTTCCGGAGATAAGGGCAGAACCTGTGTTGCCAAGAGTGAATGCTGTGGACCAGCCGCCTCCAACTGCAACATCAGGGAAGAAAGCGGAGGTAAAAGCTACCCCGGTCACCCTGCGGACGCGGTTATTTCCCAAGTCCGCAATGAACAGGTCGCCCGCCGTATCCACCGCTACGGCAGTTGGACTATAGAGCTGGGCCGCCGTCGCCGGGCCACCGTCTCCGCTAAAACCCTGAGTTTCATTTCCGGCCACGGTGCTGATGACCCCGGCGGGCGTCACCTTACGGATGCGGAAGTTATCGAAATCCGCGATGAAAAGGTTGCCCGCCGTATCCACTGCTACGCCCCTTGGGTAATTGAGCTGAGCTGCAGTCGCGGGTCCGCTGTCTCCGCTGAAACCCTGAGTTCCATTTCCGGCCACGGTGCTGATGACCCCGGCAGGCGTCACCTCGCGGATACGGTTGTTTCCCAAGTCCGCGATGAAAAGGTTGCCCGTCGCATCCACCGCTACGCCAGTTGGGCTGAAGAGCTGTGCAGAAATCGCTGGGCCGCCGTCTCCGCCAGAACTCTGAGTTCCATTTCCGGCCACGGTGTTGATGACCCCGGCGGGCGTTACCTCGCGGATGCGGTTGTTGACGGTGTCTGCGATGAACAGGTTGCCCGCCGTATCCACGGCTACGCCATATGGGCTAAAGAGCTGTGCAGAAATCGCAGGTCCGCTGTCTCCGCTGAAACCCTGAGTTCCAATTCCGGCCACCGTGCTGATGACCCCGCCGGGCGTCACCTTGCGGATGAGGTTGTTGTCGGTGTCCGCGATGAACAGGTTGCCCGCCGTATCCACCGCAACGCCCCTTGGGTAATTGAGCTGGGCTGTAGTCGCGGGTCCGCCGTCGCCGCTGAAACCCTGAGTCCCATTTCCGGCCACGGCGCTGATGACCCCGCTGGGCGTCACTTTGCGGATGAGATTGTTGCCGGCGTCCGCGATGAACAGGTTGCCCGCTGTATCCACGGCTACGCCAAAGGGTAAATAGAGCATGGCAGAGGTCGCGGGTCCGCCGTCGCCGCTGAAACCCTGAGCTCCATTCCCCGCCACTGTCGTAATGATTCCGGACTGAGCAAAGCCAGTTAAACTCAACTGCGCGAAAAACAAAAAAGCTAAACCGATTCGAGTTAATGACATCATGGGATAATGCCCTCCAAGTGAACAGTCTCGGAACGCCCCGATCTTCAGACTTTCTGGAAAACGGTAGCGAGCCGAGTATCGAGCAAGTCGTTTGCAACCGCGAGTTGTTAATCTCGTCAGCGATGAGCAGGTTGCCCGCCTGCTCCACCGCTATGACAATCGACGCCTTTTTGAGCGTCCCGCGCCCCCGAATCCCAGATTTCTCGGCACCCAGGAAGGTTTCGTCCACCTCGACTCGGCCATTCAGCTTTTCGCGGTCCGGCCGCGCCATCGCACTTAAGCGAAGCATCTTCTGACGCGTCCTTGCTTTGAGGAAGAAGATAGAAGCAATAATAGAAGACTAAAAACAACATCGCAATAAATCCGGTGCGGTGTTTGACGTCCGACACTGGTCTTATTTCTCCTTAATAGATGTCTTCGCCGTCTTAGATGTCGATCACAGGATAATATGTTCAGTTTGGGGAGCGGACATATCTGGCAGACGCTGACGAACGCCGGCGGGCACCGACGCACGCTGATCGCGTGGGGCCGAATCAATCTGCATGGCATCAGCGTCTATCTTGCTGCGGTCAGATTTGGAAGCGATCATCGCTGGAGGAGATGTCACTAGGGACGGGGCAGACCAGACTGGTTAAACGGGAATCGCGCTAAATCATGGGCATTGCTCCGGACCTTTTGGGGAACCACAGGACTGAAAAAAAAACGTAGCCGCGAGCTTCTGGGCGCAAATACCAGCGATCCCAAACATGTTTTAAAAGAAGCAAAATCATTGGAATGGAAGTTAGGTGTTTTGAAGAGGAGATCTGCGGAAGGTCGAAGAGAAATGTTTAGTGCAGTATCGCTGTGTTTCGTGCGGGGGCGTCTCAGTTTCCCACAACGCCGGGACCGCGATCCCGTTTAATGGTGATAAGCGGATTTTTCGTTTACTAATCCATCTTTTTGAATTCACAGGCCCTGAGAGCAAAGAGCAGTTGCTGTATTCCACTGCATCCTTACGGCCTCAGTCCTGCAAGCTGTTCCTCTAGGATTTCGCTTTCGACATCAGCATTAGTCCTTTATAATCAGTTCCACGATCCGCCGGACGCCACCAAACAGCATGTTGACAACCTCCGGGTTGGCTATGCATGTCCATGATCGGGAAAACATTCGCACACAGGAAAGCGCAGCCGTTCCAGATTACTCCGGTTCCTGTTTTTTACTCGGCATCCCGTATAGACGGCGCAAAGCTCGCATCTTTTTCGGCAATTATCAGCAATGGAGCGGATATGAAAAATTCTTCCAAAACTATGGCGGCAATTCTGTTCATCATTGCTGCAGCAAAATGGGGGATGGTTTTATGACTTCATACTCAGTCCCAGGAGTTGAAAGTCAGCCACAGGTTGCGCCGCCGCCTGTTTCAGACATTTCACGAAGTCGGCGTGGCTTCTGGGCACTGATTGTCACCCAGTTCCAGGGTGCCTTCAGCGATAATGTGCTGCGCTACCTCCTTCTGGGTTTGGTGGTAGCCCCACAACTGTCTGAACGAAGCGGCAATCGTCTGGTTTCAATCATCATGCTGCTGTTCTCAGTACCCTTCATCCTGTTCAGCATGAGCGGGGGATACCTTGCAGACCGTTTCTCCAAGCGCAGTGTGACGATCTACACGAAATATATGGAGATAGGCTCCATGCTCATAGCCACCATCGGGTTGGCACTCCATTCTCTCCCGATCGAACTGACGGGGCTCTCCCTGGTTGCGACTCAAGCTGCGTTGTTCGGACCATCGAAGTATGGGCTGCTGCCCGAACTGTTGCCGGAAAAGCGTCTGTCCTGGGGCAATGGGATTATTGAACTGGGAACATTTCTAGCCATAATCACCGGAACCGTTACTGGCGGGGTCCTGGCCGATCGCCTGCATGGGCACGAGGTGTATGGAGGATATCTTCTGCTGGCATTGGCATGCTTCGGAGTTTTTAGCAGCCTGGGCGTTGACCGCGTGCGTGCTGCCGCTCCAGGAAAGAAATATCGCGCCAACTTTTTAGGTGACCTTTGGGCAAACATAAAACTGATGCGAAAGGATCGTTCTCTGTACCTCGCGGTACTGGGCAATACCTATTTCTGGTTTCTGGGCGCGTTGCTGATGTCCACCGTGCTGGTCTACGGCAAGTACATTCTAAGGGTCGGCACAGAACAATCGGTGTATCTGAATGCCGCCCTGGCGATAGGCATCGGCATCGGAAGCCTGGCCGCCGGTTATCTTTCGGCAGGCAAGATCGAATATGGACTTATTCCTCTCGGGTCGATCGGAATCACATTAACCTGCCTGGCGCTTGGGTTCGTTCACGTCAGCTATCTGGGCGTGGCCGCACTGCTGGCCACACTTGGATTCTTTGCCGGTTTCTTTGCGGTTCCAGTCAATGCGCTCGTCCAGCATCGTCCCGCTGAAGACCAGAAGGGAGGGATTATAGCGGCTGCCAATCTGCTTTCCTTTGTAGGCACGGGACTGGCAGCCGTCGTCTATTTCCTGCTGACCGACATAGCAACTCTGAATCCGCGCGGGGTCTTCTTTACCGCCTCTCTTCTGACCGCAGCTGGGACGGTCTATGTGTTGATCCTGCTGCCGGAATGGTTCATGCGGCTTATCTTGTGGTTAATAACCAATACGGTTTATCGCATCTCGATTGTGGGTCGCGACAATATCCCGGAAAAAGGCGGCGCTCTATTCGTTTGCAACCACATGTCCTTTGTGGATGGATTGCTATTGATCGCCTCAACTGATCGCCCCATCCGGTTTTTGGTTTATAAGGGAATCTACGAACTGCCGGTTGTAAAGCCGTTTGCGAAGATGTTGCGAGCCATCCCTATCTCCAGCGAGCAACGGCCGCGTGAGATGATTCGGTCTCTCCGCGATGCCAGTGACGCATTGAGTCAGGGCGAGGTGGTCGCTATCTTCGCAGAGGGTCAAATCACACGGACCGGCCAAATGCTGCCTTTCCGGCGGGGATTTACGCGCATCATGAAAGGTGTCGATGTTCCAATAGTCCCGGTCAATCTGGACGGTGTATGGGGCAGCATCTTCAGTTTTGCCCGGGGCCGTTTTTTGTGGAAGATCCCGGGCCGCATACCCTATCCGGTTACGGTCAGCTTTGGCGCCCCTATGCCGGCTACATCAACTGTGACCGAGGTGCGTCGGGCGGTACAGGAACTTCAGTCAGAGGCGTTTCATCTGCGCCGCCGGCGAATGACGACTCTCGACGCTTCGTTCTTCCGCAGCGCCCGCATGCATCCGCGCAGATTTCTCATGGCCGATGGCCGCACGCCAAAACTCCGTTTTGGCGCCGCCCTAGCCAGGACTGTATTTCTTGCGCGGCGTTTGCGTCTGCTGTGGCAGGGCCAGGATATGGTCGGAATCCTGTTGCCGCCGTCCGTGGGCGGAGCGCTCGTAAACTACGCCGCCTCGTTCATGGGTGTTGTTCCGGTGAATTTGAACTATACTGCCAATAATGAAGTCATTGCTTCGTGCGCATCCCAGTGCAATATTCAGACGGTTGTGACCTCTAAAGCATTTCTAGAAAGATTTCCCAAAATAGAGATACCGGGCAGAGCGTTGCTTCTGGAAGATCTGGCTGCTGATCCTCGCCTGCTTGAGAAACTCACCGCGTTTTTCATCTCAAAATTTTTCCCCTACCGCCGGTTGAAGTCAGTCCTTGGTGCGCGGCGGCAGGACCTTGATGACCTGGCTACGGTAATATTTTCAAGCGGAAGTACCGGCGATCCCAAGGGCGTGATGCTGAGCCACTACAACCTCAGTTCAAATATCAGCCAGATCTCACAGGTTTTCATGCTGGGCAGAGGCGACAAGATCCTGGGCATTCTGCCCTTCTTCCACTCTTTCGGGTTCATGGCAGCCCTATGGATGCCGGTGGTTAACGGCATCGGCGTCGTATTCCATCCTAATCCGCTTGACGCTACGGCGATTAGCGAGCTCGTCGGCCAGTATCGCGTCACCTTTATGGTTGCAACACCCACCTTCCTTCAGGTCTACATTCGACGCTGCTCGCCCGACCACTTTGGCAGCCTGCAGTATGTCATGGCAGGTGCGGAAAAACTTCCCGACCGAGTAGCCATGGCTTTTGAAGACACCTTCGGCATCCGCCCGCTTGAAGGATACGGCTGCACCGAGTGTTCACCGGTTGTTACGGTGAACACTCTCGATTTCCGTGCTCCGGGATACCGGCAGGTTGCGGCGCGTCGCGGACGCATTGGCCACCCCCTCCCCGGCGTTACGGTCAGCGTCATCGATATCGACACTGCGGAACCCCTTCAGCCCGGCAAGACGGGACTGCTTCGGGTAAAAGGTCCCAATGTAATGAAAGGATACCTGGGACTACCTGAAAAGACCGCCGAAGTTCTCAAGGATGGCTGGTACATGACCGGAGACGTAGGAATGGTGGAGGATGACGGTTTCGTAACCATCACCGATCGTCTTACCCGATTCAGCAAGATCGGTGGCGAAATGGTGCCGCATATAAAGATCGAGGACCGGCTGCATGAAATAGCCGGAATTACTGAACAGATCTTTGTCGTTACCTCCGTGCCGGATGAAAAGAAAGGGGAGCGGATAGTAGTCTTACATACCCTGCCCGACGACAAGCTTGCCCCTGTCCTGGAGCGGTTCGCGCAGTGCGATCTGCCGTCCCTTTGGAAGCCTCGTGCAAACCAGTTCTTCCGCATCGAGACGCTACCCCACCTCGGCAGCGGAAAAATCGACTTGCGCACCGTAAAGATAAAAGCGATGGAATTGGCTGCTGTTCTGGCAACAAACTAGCTTCTAGCCATTCTGAACTGGGCGGGCTGGGATATGGGTCAAGAAGGCAACGCGTCACTTTCCCCCAATGCCCTTACCGATAGCTCGTGACAAGAACTGGATTTGATCCACTCGCTCCACCAGCGCCGCGCCACGGCACTCCAGGATTGATCCGTCCGCATTGAGGGGGAAAGGATCGTTCCCCTGGGGACGCAATTCGAGCCTGCGTGTGATGCGGAAAGACTCCAATCCATATTGGGCGGGATGGTCCAGGATCGAGGCGTTCCAGGCAGCGCGGAGCTGCCCGGGTAACCGTCGCGCGCCCTGGTTCCTGATGGCAAACAGGTAGAAGTCCATCGATCCCAGCGGCACACCTCGCGCGAAGGGCAGATTTGGCCCCAAATCACCGTTGACGATGATCAAAGCCTGGAATCGGCCAGTGGCGACAGTACGGCCATCGACCACAATCTCCCAGACCCGACGGGACCGCCACTTCGGCGCCAGCAACCGGCGGAGCAGAACCATGCTCATCCCGGTGAAGAACGGACCCAGATCGCCAAAGAGCTGGCTAAAGATTCCCTTGTAATACTTTATGAAACGGTTCTCCGTGAAGTAAGGAATTTCCCCGAAAATTTCCGCGCCGCCATAACCGACGAAATGGCGTGGAGCTGATTGCCCTGCCTCGCTTGAAGCGAGCAGAACGTCGCAGGGAGTGATATGGTCCTGCCGAATGGCCTCGACAAAAACCTCCACTGCTTCGCTGATGTCGTCGGGCATGCCAAGCACTTTGCCGATCAGGTCAGCCGAACCCTTGCGCAGGAATCCCAGGCGCAATCGGCCCAGATCGATCCCGGCATCGTAACACCCCTCGACCACGGCGTTGAAAGTGCCCGACCCGCCGGCAGAAATCAGGATCCGCGCGCCGCCACGGGCCAGCTCGCACGCTTTGACTCTGGCTGCCCGATGAGTGTCGACTACAGTCAGGCGAACTTGCTCCATCCCATGCTCGCGGAACAGAGGGATGATGTGGTTGACTTTGCCCCAGTCTTTGACGGAACCGGAGATACTGGTGGCGATCACCTCAACGGGCGAATTAGTGTTCATGTTTTCGATGGCTCCTCCAAGACTACGTTTAAAAATCTTACGGCCTCGACAATCAATCCGTCCAACGGTTGTGTCGCATCCAGGACGAGGACCGGAACTCTCCAGTGTTGGTCAATAATCCGCACAACCTTCAAGTATGCATCCCGAAGGCGCTTCAATTTCTCCTCCGTTTCGTGCGGTTGAAGGGCTTCGCCCCGGGTAGCGATCCGAGCACAGGCAGCTGTGGCAGGCAGGTCCAGCAGCACAAGCCGTCGCGGCAGGACCAAATGCGTAAGCCCCAGCTGGTCCAGATGGCGCAGTTCCGGCAGTTCCTCAAATATCGGATCAGATCGTGCAATGCCGTGCCGTTGTCCGGCCAGAATACCGACGGCAGTGGCCAGCCGGTCCTCGCTCAAGTCCTCGCGGCCATAGAGGGTCGCCCAGGCAGCCATGTTCAAGAGCGGTGATCCGTCCTGGACAATAATCCGCGGCGCGTACCATCGGTTTACTTCGGCCAGCATCCGATCTCGCAAGAGCAGCTCGGTCAACTTGGGAATCTTGTAGTGGGCCAGGGATCTGGCGCGCTTGGCGTAGCGGCTGACCAGGCCGCGCGCCGCATCGAGGACAAGGGGCTGAAGTGGTTTGGGTTCTCCGTTTTCGTAGAATTCCAAGCGATCGCTTACCAGGCAGGCGCCACCCCCCATGGAGAGGCGTTCGGCCATGCGTCGCGATACGGTGCTCTTGCCCGAGCCGTCAATTCCCAAGATGGCCACCGCGGGCGCCGGCTGATAGCTTTGCAGTCTACGCTGGCGCGGCCGCAGCCGCTTCACCCCAGATTTGGCCAGCTCATGGAGAGCGTCTTGCAGGTGCTGCGTGATGTCGCGGGGCGAGCCGGCGCAGACTTGCGGGGGACCAACCAGAACGTGGCTCCAAAAAGGGAGCGGAATCGCGCTGGACTTTGGCAAAACACGCTCAGGACCGGAGAGGAAAACGGGGACGATCGGCACCCCGGGGTATTCGCTGACCAGGCGCCCGAGGCCGCTCTTGAACGTCTGCAACTCGCCGGGACGCCCGCGGGTGCCTTCCGGGAACACCACCAAGTTGTGCCCGCGGTCAAGCAGATCCTTCAATCCGTGCAGCGGATCGTCCTTGCGATCGGGATGACCGCGACGGATCCAAACAGGCTGAAACAGAAAGCGCACCAGAGCGAAGACAATAGGGAAACGTTCAAAATAGGTTTCATCGGCCACCGGATGAGTCAGGGCAATATCCCTCACTGAGAGCAGGGAGAAAAGCAGGAAGACATCCAGATGACTATTATGATTGGCGATAATGATGAATCGCTGGAGCCGCTGTAGATGAGCCGCACCCGTCACATGCACGCCGCAGAAAAGGCGCACCAGTGGCCGCAGTACCGCTACATGGATGAATGCCTGGCTCATTGTGACCAACCGCCCCGCTTTCATGGCAGGTCCAGGAAATATCGAATGTAGTGAAATACAATCGGAGCCACCAGGAGCAGCGACTTCAAGTTGTCCAAGATCTGCCCGCGCCCGGGGCCGACCGTTTCTTCCGCCACACCCAGGTCCGCCTCCACGTAGCTCCCCGTACGCCGCCCCATCAAAGCAAGCAGTGGAATCATGGCGCCGAGGGCGGCACTATGCCGCCAGGGGATGGTGGTCCAGGGCGATAGAACCACCGCAAACAGAATGGTGACGGGCAGCGGCAAAAAATAGCTCAGCGCAAGCGCAGCCCAACCCGGTTTGCCTTGCTCCTGCAGAAGACGGCTTACTATGTCACACACTGCCACGTTCAGAATCAGCATTACTGCCATCCAGGTGGAGTAAGACATCAGATAACTGATATGGCCCATGCAATAAACAAAAAGAAACAAGCCAAAATCGATCGCTCCGATGGAAAAAACCGTGCCCTCCTTTTCGCGTCCCCCCAGCGTAATCAGGAGAGGAATAGCCAGGAAGCTGTAGACCGGGATGGAGATGATAAACATGCCGTACCATCCAACGGTCACAAAATGGAACATGAAGGGGATAGAAGCGTAGGCGGCCAGAATTGCAGGCCGGTCCTGGAGACGGATCTCCACCATGGAGAAATATTCACGCAGAGCTAAAAAGGAAATAAAGCCGAAAACCCAATTGCCGGCCCTAAAGGACCAGAGCTCCGCAGTGGCAAAGGCCACAAAAAACGCCCACATAATCCCGATATAGGAACCAAACGGCCAGCGCCGCCCCAGCACATACCGCACTCCCTGGACCACAGAAAGCCCAAGGGCTATCACCACGACCACCATTGTCGATATCGGCATGGTTGTCAGCTTTCCCGGTTTGTTGGATCAGGCAATCCGGAACGGATCGCTCCAACCTTATATAGCGACAAAGACGTGTCTCAAGCGCTCGCGTCTGGAATAATTATGGCAGGCCGGCTAATCGTTTCTTCAGAGCCGCCATTTCTTTAGTGACGCAGGGCGGATAAACGGAACACGCTGCATCCTGTTTTGGGAATCGGCGGTTCAAACTTCTGGTAACTGCACGTTATATCATCCACCAACCGCCCTGCGGACGTTTCGAGTGCATCCAAAGCTCCAGAGTTGAGATTTTACTGCGAAAATGTGGTAGGGACATAGAAATTCGCTAGAGTCCGCACATAATTAGAGCTTCTAACATCCTTTCTATGCGATACCTAATACGCCCTGCCAGAGGCGCCACTTCCTCATCGCTTGGAGGTGCTGCCAGGCGAAATCTGGATAGGGCAAATTTCAAGGCTTTCTACCCCGACCTGTGATACCATCGCAGCCGAAATTTCAGGCAAAATAAAACATCTTATCTGGACAGTCGGGAATTGCTCGATAGGAGATGGCTTTTTAAAAACAGGCGATGATTCTTCCTATTAGCCCTGATTGCGCTCTAACTATATTTAGATCGTTCGCGAACATAAAGAGAAGGAGGCGACATCAAAATGGCCGAAACCAAGTACGGGAAGTACATCATCAAGGAACCCTTGGAAAAGGGAAGGGCGCCGATGCTTCACATATGCGCTGAAAAAGGTTGTATTGGAGCTCCGTTTGCCAATTTTCCGGTTGAAGTCCAGCTACTCACCATCACCGAACCGCTCGCATTTCCCCATCCGCCCCACGCCCACGATGCCGACGAAATCTTTTTCATCTTCGGCAGTGATCCCAAGAATTACTACGATTTCGACGCCGAAATCGAGATACATTTTGGTGAGGAGAGAGAAAAACATATTGTTAACTCCACCTCTATTGTCTACGTCCCTAAGGGGTTAGTACACAGTCCGATTGCCATTACAAAGGTGAATAAACCCTTTCAGTGGATGCATGTTGTCTTTGCTCCTAAATACGACATGTCAGTAGGTGACGTTACGCAGCATCCTTCGCACCCTCGTGCGAAATATTCGCGCGCAGAGATAAAGAAGCTAAAGGGGCGCTAGCTTTCGTATTTACGTCTCAGCTTCTCAGTCGTCTTTTGGAACCGCTCCCTTTTCTTTTCCTTGCTCAAGCGGGGCAGCGGCAGCGCCCAATGGCTTTTGGCTCGGATCAAGAAACCCCAGGAGGCATTCCGGCTGAGGTTGCCGGTGACGATCAACCTCGTGGTTGTAGGAGGTGAATGGAATCCCATGTTTACGACAACTGATTTTGTCTACACACAGACCGTGTCGATGGACAAATGGATTCCCAAGAGGGGAATTCGTTTTGACGAAAAGCCCATCAGGATGCCGTCACCTGTGACCTGCAAAGACGGCAGTTGCGGGCTTCGCTGAGGAACAGGACTGCTATGGGAAAATTAGCTCTGGTCACGGGATCAACTAACAATATTGGGAAAAGCATAGCAGAAACACTGGCAAGCCGGGATTTTCACGTGATCATTACATCCCGGCACGAGGAAGAGGCGAGAGTCGTCTCGGAAA
>Ga0187865_1001720_pt1 | contig 23648 bp, 21 predicted proteins | sample June2016WEW_11_1_2_FD_132989 | JGI IMG/M metagenome (GOLD analysis project Ga0187865, IMG submission 132989) | Peatland microbial communities from SPRUCE experiment site at the Marcell Experimental Forest, Minnesota, USA - June2016WEW_11_100 | ecosystem: Environmental > Terrestrial > Soil >...
GCAGATGGTGAACGAGGGAGCCAGCGCAAAAATCAGGCTGCCCAGAGCCCCGATTGCGCTCAGGGCGGAAAGGACCGCACGCGGCCCGATGGAATCAAGGGCGGGACCGAGGGGAAACTGGGCGAAGGCGAAAACATAGAAAAAGATACTGGCCAGCAATCCGAGCCGCTCGGCGCCGAGGGAAAATTCGTGGGTCAGGTAGGGGGCGATGACCGCAGGCGAGATGCGGTAATAATAGGAAAAAAAATACATGCCAATCAGCACGGCCAGCATGGTTGAACGACGCCCCATAGATTTCCTCCAGGAGGATCATAACAGGTTGGGAGCGCGGGAAGGAAGGATTTTTTGCGAAAGAACAAAAGAACAGCACACTACAAGGAGCGTCATTCGCGCGAAAGCGAGAATCCACAAAGACACTGGATTCCGGGTCAAGCCCGGAATGACAACTCGCCCGAGACTTATGTGGTTATGTATAATTTGAAGGTGATCCAAATTTCCTGGAAACGTCAAACGACCTTAGGTTAAGGCCATTACGATGATGTAACGGAATAACTCCAGGATTAGGATTGCAATGATGGGAGAAATGTCGACGGCCATCCGGGGCATGGGGAAGATCCTTCGTATTCTCGACAGGAATGGGTCTGTAAGCCGGATGAGATAGATGACCCCGGGAATTCTCGAATAAGGACCCACCCAGGAAATGACCGCTCGGATGATAATCATCCAAATATAGATGTTGATAAGAATGTCGGCTGTCTTGGCCAGGAAAAACATTGCTTGACCTCCCCGGGAAGGATGAAAGGGTACAATTAACCATTATAGAGTCGAATTTTTCTTGAGGCAAGAGAGGAGAAGAACTTACCCCTCTGGTTTGCGCCAAGTGGTGGAAGCCCATGAGAAATGTTCAGCGTTCCCCGGGCCGGGCTCAAGGGGCTCAAACTTGTATCCCTTAAAGATTAAATATGAAATTACGGAGGTGAAACCAAGGGGAGAAGAGGAGAAATGGGGGACCTCGCCTTTTCGCCTGAATTTAATAAAATTTGAGGCGCACGTTTTAAGTAATCTTAATATCCGGAGCCTCTGGCAAAGGTCTGTGTTTTGTCATTCCCGCGAAAGCGGGAATCTAGAATTGCTCGAATCCCGCCGATGGCGGGATTGGATTCCGGGTCGCGCTTTGCTTGCCCGGAATAACGAATTTCCCTTCATGTGGGGAGTTTTGCAAGAGGCTTATCCGGCCAATGAATACTTGCATTCCGAAATCAATTTGTTAGAATCTCCCACAAATCATACAGGAGAATTTAATTGCGCTTGTGGAAATTCAGCTCGGGGTTCATCAAGGCTAAGGGGAGCGCCAAAGTGCTGAGGGTGAAACAGGATTCTGCGGTTAGGCCTTGCATCATTCGATTGAACTGATCCCTTAAGGAGGTTTGTGATGCAACGCAGTTACGTCGTGTCGAGAGAGCTGCTGAAGTTTTTGAATGAACAGGATCAGCGGGACCTGAAGAGGGAAGTTTCCCTAACCTGGGAAAGGATTCACAGCATGGGGTCCTCGAGGATTGCCTGCATCCTTTCGGCCCGCCGCGGAGTCGATATAGAACTGGCCTACTCTGCGGGTGCCCTGCATGATTTCGGAAGGTTCGTTACCGGGAGACAGGAAAACCATGCAGAAAATGGATATGAGCCGGTAAAGGAGTTCTTGAAGAGAATGAATATTTTTTCAGAGCCGGAGGTCGAAGAGGTTTCCCTTGCGGTTAAGAACCACAGCCGAAAGGAGGCTGTGGGGACTCCCCTGGAAGAGATTGCCAAGGACAGTGATATCCTGGATTGCTACTTCCTTGGCCTTGCCCCCAAAAAGGCGTATCACCTGAAACGTTTCGAAGCCCTAAAAAAGGAATTTGCACTTCACTGCCCATAAGGGCGGAGGTTACGATCATAGGAGAGATTGCAGGCTCAACCATGACTTCCCGTATCTTTACAAAGGTTCCAAAAGTAACCCACAAGGTGAATCGCAATGCATAAAATCCATTATCGGCCTATTCCCTTAGAGGTAACAGCAGCCGTCGTTCACGAGCGGAGCGGACCCTTCCATGTCGAGCGGGTTGAGCTTGCCGGAACCGGGGCCGGCGAGGTACTGGTCCGCGTCGCGGCAAGCGGAATCTGCCAGACGGACGTGCATGCGCGGGACGGGTATTTCCCGATCCAGTACCCTGCCGTATACGGGCACGAGGGCGCAGGAGTCGTCGAGCGTACCGGGCCCGGAGTGGAAAAGGTCAAACCCGGAGACTGCGTTCTCATGGTCTTTCCTTCCTGCGGTACATGCGTCTACTGCGCCAACGGAAAGCCCGCATACTGCCTCGCGGCATCTCGCCTTAAGCATCTCGGGACCCGTGCCGATGGGTCGACCGTGATGACCCTCAACGGGGCGCCGGTATTCAGTTTCTTCTTCCAGCAGTCATCGTTTGCCACCTTCGCGCTCGCGACGGAACGCAACGTGGTTAAGGTTCCGGAGGATTTGCCGCTCGAATTACTCGCTGCGTTTCCTTGCGGCATCAACACCGGTGCCGGGGCGGTTTTGAATGTCCTCCGTCCGCAGCCCGGTGATGCCTTCGCGGTTTTCGGCGCCGGAACCGTCGGATTAGCCGGACTGATGGCCGCGCGGATCGCCGGCTGCGAACCGATCATTGCGGTGGACCTCCATCCGAATCGCCTGGTTCTCGCGCGTTCGCTCGGCGCTACGCATACCGCCGACGCAGCCAACTCCGACCCCGTCGCCGAGATTCTAAAGGTTACGGGGGGACTCGGGGTACGGGCCTCGCTTGAAGCGGCGGGATCGCCTCAAACTTTGCGGCAGGCGTTGGACTGCCTACAACCTATGGGCACCTGCTGTCTCGTTGGCAGCAGCCGGAAAGGCACCGAGGCGAGCATCGACATGAAAAATCTGCAAAACGGCCGTACAGTCCGCGGCTGCATTCAAGGCGACAGCATCCCCGAACAATTTATCCCCCGCCTGATCGATCTGTATCGTGCGGGAAAGCTGCCGGTTGAGCAGCTAGTCACATTCTACAACTTCGCCGATATCAACCAGGCTGTGGCAGATAGCATCGCCGGCAAAACGATCAAGCCGGTGCTGCGCATGCTGAAGAGAACGGAGAATGAAAAATAGTTCCGTTAGTTCCAATTCTTATTGAGCAACAAAAGATTCGCTTATTCGGAATGATCGGAAACGCATCCTTCGGCCGATTTGGCTGCGGAGCTTTCCAGGTAACATTTCTGGTAGCGGATAGGCAGCCCGGAGGGATTTGGGAGTGTAAAATTTCTTGCCCACCTTCATTTTCCGCTAAGTAGCTGAAGAGGGAGCGAAATTTTAAGCCTTCGCCCGGGCCACGAGCTTGCATGGGCGCTAGAAATAGGGCGATTTCTGAAAGTGAAGGTGGACGGGAGTAAAATTTCTATTGAAAAAGAAAAACATCTGAAATTTCAGGAAAAGATTCGCGAGGAATACCTGAAAGGTTGGCCGGGGAACCGTATAAAAAAGTGGGAGATCGGAAGTATCCCCCAACAAAATTTTGCTTTTCTTCCTCCTCTCAGAGAAAAGGGTTAAAGGCAATCTCTGGCTATCTGATCATTTTGAGCATGAACCACTTTCGGTCCAATAGGGTTGAAGTCCATAGTACAGGTAAATGTTTGCTTCGGTTTGGCGATTGCTGCTTTGGGTCGGGTCAAAGAACGGTGCAAAATCCAGATGCTCCACATCCGTATTGAGGATAACATCCTCCATCCCAGGCTTTGCCTCTGAGATCCGTAAAGCGGCGAAGGGTACAGGAGTATTTGCACCCCCCGGACCATATAGATCATAGTCTCCATGGTTAACAATCGCAAAGGCATGGCCCTCAGAATCGATCACTACCCCATTGACGATTCCAAGAAATCCTCCATGGGAGTTCTCAACCGGTGCACCGATCAGGTCGATACTGTTAAAAGTCATAAACCCACCGTTTCCCATCGAATCCCCGGCATAGGAGATAGAAACAGTTAACCCAATGCTCAAAAGTGAAACTAACGCGACTGTAGGTATCATCCTGTTAATATTTTCCCCTCCTTTCCCATGAGAAGATCCTCTTCTCTCTGGAATTAACTTCCTTTTCGAAAAGTACGTACTTTCCTCCAATTTTTATTCCCTTTTTGTAAATTAAGATGAAATTGATAGGGAAAAGATTCGGTATGATTTCGACTCGCATCCGTCGAAAATTTCCTGAATAAATTCTAAATTTTGACAGTGATTTAGGTAAGGAAAGGGGTACTTTCGTAAATTCGATTCGTTATGCCGGCGGAATGACAGGAAGGATATTTAAGGGATTCCAAGACAGAGACCGTCAATTATAATTTCCTGCAATTATCTAAATTTTGATCAATTTGCCTGCCCCCGCAAGAGAATTCAGTATCTCATACATGTTTGAAACTTTTCCGACTGTCAATTTCTTTTTTATACTAAAGTAATCCAGACATGTGCCGCAAGACAGGATTTCTGCCCCTTTTGCGGCCAACTCCTGGAGGTCTTCAAGAACCTCAGATCCTTCACAAGCCAATTTTACACCGCTGTTTAAAAGGATGATTTTTTGAGGGTGGACCTCCGACAGTTCCAGCGTCTGCAAAAAAGACCGCATCAAAATCCTTCCCAGCTCCTCCGATCCCCGCCCGAGGGAGTCCGTATCGATGAACACCACAACATTGGAAGAAGTCAAGTTTTGTTTACTTTCCACCATCCCTTCCACCGAGGCCGATTTTTCTTTCCCCTTTCCTTTCTTGATCCTCAATTCGAAAACGCCCTTTTCCTCGGAAATCATAACCTGGTGTCCTTGACTATCGGCAAAACGGCGCACATTCTCTTTTGAACTGGCATTATCCAAAACCACAAGGATCTCTTCAACGGCGGGCTCTTCTAAGGCTTTTTTCGTCTCTAAAACAGGCTGTGGACAGGCCAATCCACGGCAATCAATCTTCTTGTCCATATTTTTTTCCCCCTTAAATTCTTTTTAAGGTTGCAATAAATATTTCAGGATACCGCCTTGAGGTGCCGGCCCTTCGCTCCCCAATCAAGTTATATCCCATCCTCTTCAGCGAAGAGAGCGGCCCCGAGCGCGCCGGTCATCTCCGGGATAGAACCCACCCGAATGTTTCTTCGCAGGTTCTGTTCAAGCAGTGCCTTCAAGCACGGGTTATGAGCGCATCCCCCCGCAAAAACTACTTCATCCTGGAGGAGAAATCGTTTGGCCATCGAAGCAACCCGGTTTATGATCGCCCGGTGGATGGCCATGGCGATTTCCTCTCTGGCCACGCCTTTGGCCGTTAAGGAAACCACTTCCGATTCGGCAAAGACGGTGCACATACTGCTCAGCTGAATCTCTTGATGGGCGGTAAGTGCTCTTGAGCCAAATTCCTCGAGTGAATACCCAAGATTCGTGGCCATGATCTCCAGGAATTTTCCTGTTCCCGCCGCGCACCGATCGTTCATCTCAAATTTCCAGACATTCCCCTGGTCATTCAGGGCGATGACTTTCGTGTCCTGGCCGCCAATGTCGAGGATGGTATGACAGTTGGAAAAGAACGCCCTGGCCCCTTTCGCGAACGCTTTGATTTCCGTAATCGTCTTGATATCCGCATGCACCTCCAGAAGGTGCCGGCCGTACCCTGTGGCCATGACTCGATCGGCCGGCATCTCGGTTAACATTTGGTCGCATTTTTCCAGAGGGTCGAAAGAAGTTTCCGCCCTTTGGAAGTCGAGCCACTTCCCCTTTTCCACCAAGGCCCCCTTGATATATCGGGAGCCGATGTCGATTCCCAGCGCTTTCATTTCACCATTTCTAGGAAAGCTTCCACCCGAGTTTTCAACTGCCCTACATCTTCCATACTGTAATCCGTCTCCAGGCGCATAAAAGGAATCCGCCCAAGAGCTTTTTCAACCTTGTAGGCCTCCATCATGTAGGGAGTACAAAACTGCAGGGCATAGTGAATCACGCCGTCAGCGTGCAATTTCTGGGTCATGGATTTGATATTTTCGAGGCGCTCGTCGTTCGGAGTAAAACAGGCGCAGTCGATTTCCAAATAGCGTTCGGCCATCTTTCCCAGGCCCTCATCCACCGTGGAAAAGTTTTCATCCAAAAGGTCCCTGAAGTTTCTCTCTCCGACGCATGATTCTTCACCCACTACCACGGCGCCGGCGCCCTCGATGATGGAGTGGAGTTTCCAATTCGGTATGGCCATCGGAGAACCGGATATGAGCACCCGGCGGGCCCCCTTGGAAGCGACACCGAACCCCTGTTTTATTCGTTCTTCCAGCTCGGCGCAAAGCTTATCGGTCATCTGGGTAAACCGCACGGGATCATCGTAGAAGGAGACCTGATTGATTAATAAGGCGTCGAGCCCCGAAATCGGGGCCGGGTCAGCCGCTCTCAGCCGGCTCAGGCGCTGGAGGGCCCGGCGCTTTCCATTGGCCAACGATGCCCCCCTCTTGAGGTTCTCGACGGTAATGGTTTTCTTAGTAATCGCTTCTACGGTTTCCTTGAATTTCACCACCTCGCCGTGCCAAAGCCTTTTACTTTCATCATTCTTCATATTGGGAATCTCCATAACATAAACCTTGCCGGTAATGTTTTGGAAGATCTCATAAGCTTTTTTCTTTCCGTCGCAAGTGGTTTCACCTACGATCAGATCGGTCAACTCTATATAGGGGCACAGACCTGCGAGCTTGAAACCCATGAAGGCCTTGATCAAAGCACAGGTATTGCGGGGAATGAATTTTTCCGCCTCGTCGCTTCCCACTTCGGCCCCAGCGCAAAGCCCAATGCAAACTCCGTCAGCCGCCAGAACGATCTCCTCGGGGACATAGACGCAAAATGTTCCGACCACTTTCCGGCCCGCCTGCTTGGCCTCGGTAATCTCTTTGATTCTGAGACCGTGCACTTCGGAGATAACGAAATCAAAGTATTCCATTCCTCTGGGGCGCCCTTTCTGGGAGAGGTAGATGTTTTTATACCCTTCGTTGAGGACAGCCAACAGGCCGGCATGATTTTCCAGGTTTAACCCCAAATTCCGCCACATTTCGGTATAATCCGCCATGGTATTCTCCTTTTCATTTTGACAAGTATAAAATTAGATTGACAGGTGCCAGAAAAATAATCAAATTGATAATTTAGATAATTACGATTATAATCATCGAAAAAAACGATAGGGGGGATCATGAATCTAAAGCAACTGGAAGTATTCCTTGCGGTGGTTGAAACCCGGAGTTTTTCCCGGGCAGCGGAGGCTACCTTCCTCACCCAATCAACCGTCAGTCAGCATATCTCCTCGCTGGAAGAAGAGTTTGATCTCCGGCTCCTCGACAGGGCGGGCAAGGCAGTATTTCTAACGGAAGGCGGTAAGATCTTACTGGAATTTGCCCGTAAGATAATTTCCCAGGCAAAAGAGGTACCACTGGCGATGAAGCGTTTTAAAGGCCTTGAGGATGTATTCCTAAAAATAGGAGCCAGCAATATCCCGGGAAGTTACCTAATCCCTTCCATCCTCCCGCTTTTTACTGCACGTTATCCGGGAGTGTCCCTAATGGTCCTGCAGGGAGATAGCCGCGAGACTCTGGACCATCTCAAGAAGGAAGAGATCGACATTGGCATTATCGGCGCTCTTTTTGACGATAAAAATATTGAGTTTAAACAACTAGGCCAGGACAAGATAGTCCTGGCGGTCAAGGGGGATCATCGGTGGGCACGGGAAAAGATGATTTCCCAAAAGGAAATGATGACCGAAAGGTTTATCATTCGGGAATTTGGCTCCGGGACCGATAAAACCGTCCATGAGGCGCTGGCGAAAGCGGGCATTGATCCGAACCAGATGAAGGTCCGGGCAAACCTTGGCAGCAACGAAGCGGTAAAACAGGCCGTTGCCCATGGCATGGGGGCTGCATTTATTTCGGAGATTTCGATTGGAAGAGAGATCGCGCGGGGCGACATGGCGGTTGTCAAAATCAGAGGGCTGGCCATCTCCCGATGTTTTTATCTGATCACCCGCAGAAAACGCGATCTTTCACCGCCTGCCCAAGCCTTTGTCAATTTTATGATGGAAATGCTTGGGGGGGATAGGCCGAAAGGAATAAAGAGCTAAGGACTTCCCTTTCTGACTCATTTAGTTTGAGGTTTTTGATAGCAATTACGATTCTGGTACTACTTGCAGCCCTTTACTTCTTCAGCGGTGCTTTGGTATCAAGGTGAACAGGCACGGTCTGCGGGCTAGTTACCGGGTGGCACATCCTTAAAGCGGACCACGTTCCGTTGACGCCCTCCTCAGCCGCTGAACTGTTGAAGTGTCTGGTCTCCAGGGGAAAATCAACCCTCCATCCTGCCAATTGGATCCCGAAATGCCCAACTCTTAATGTTGGAAAATGATCGGAAGTGGGTCATCCACAGAGCGCGCAAGGTTATCAATAACTTGACAAAGTCAACTAGATATTGTATTTTGTCATCTATAGAAACGGCTCGGAAAGGTGACAACGATGGGCGGGATCGATATCCATCAGCGCGTGGAAGCCGTGCGGCGCTTCAATCGCCTCTACACTCAACAGATCGGGGTGTTGCAGGAAAGGCTATTGCGGAGCCCGTTTTCCCTGACTGAGGTACGGGTGCTCTATGAGCTTGCTCACCGCCAGAGGCTCACGGCGACGGAGCTCGGTAAAGAGCTGGGATTGGATGGGGGCTATCTGAGCCGTATCCTGCGGGGCTTTGAAAAGCGGGGCCTGATAGGCAAGAGGCCCTCGGAGGCTGATGGCCGGCAAAGCCACTTGGGGTTGACGGAAAAGGGTCGAGACGCCTTCGCCCCGATCAACGCACGCTCGCACGATGAAGTGGCCGCGGTGCTGGGTACCCTGTCCACAGCTCAGCAGAACCGCTTGGTCGAGGCGATGCGCACCATCGAAGGGCTGCTCGGCACTCAACCCGAACAGAAGCCCCTTTATCTTCTTCGGCCCCACCGGCCCGGCGATATGGGCTGGGTTGTCCACAGCCACGGCGTCTTGTACGCCCGAGAATATGGGTGGGACGAGCAGTTCGAGGACTTGGTCGCGAGCATCGTGGCAAAATTCATCCAGCACTATGACCCGAAACACGAGCGCTGCTGGATAGCCGAGAAGGACGGCGAGCCCGTCGGCTCCGTGTTTCTTGTCAAACGATCGAAGACGTCGGCCAAGCTGCGTTTATTGCTGGTTGAGCCGAAGGCGCGCGGTGTAGGACTCGGCACCCGCCTGGTGAACGAATGTATGCGCTTCGCCCGACAAGCAGGCTACCGGAAAATAATTCTGTGGACCAACAGCGTGCTGTATGCCGCCCGACACATCTACGAAGAAGCCGGCTTTCGCCTGGTTCATGACGAGGCGCACCATAGCTTCGGTCATGACCTGATCGGAGAGACATGGGAGTTGAAGTTGTAACCATCTTCGGGGTGAACACCGTCCGCCTTCCCTGGTGCTCAGGCGCTGCCTCTCATTGGGTTCTGCTGCCTTGTCTGAACATCAGCAGGTGAAACACGGAAAGTGGATGAACCTGCTTCCCGGAGATTAATATAGCTCGCTGTCGATCCGGGTAAGGCCTTCCTCCCTGGCGATTTCCACGGCTTCCCTGAACTCTTGCCGGGTGATTCTCCGCGCCAAGGGAGAATCCGGAGGGATCATATCTCCGCACGGATAGTATTGCCCCATGATGTTGACATAGGTATTCCTGGATATCTCTGTAGCCAGATAATGCATGGCTTCCCGGGTCCCGGCCAACCCCCCCGGAAGGACGAGGTGCCTTACCAGCAACCCCCGGAGCGCGATTCCCTGATTATCCATGACCAGGTCTCCCGTCTGGCGGTGCATCTCCTTCAAGGCTGCCTTGACTGCCTGCGGATAATCCGGCGCCTGGGAATACTTCGCGGCAATATCTTCCCGGACATATTTAAAGTCGGGCATGTAAATGTCAAAGACCCCCTCCACGAGTTTCAGAGCATCCAGGGAATCATACCCTCCCGTGTTGTAAACCAGGGGAATCGAAAGTCCCATTTCAATCGCCTTGGGGAGAGCTTTCAGGATATGGGGAACAAAGTGAGAGGGGCTGACAAAATTGATATTGTGGCACCCTCTGCGCTGGAGTTCGATCATGTTCCTGCTGAATTCATCGAAGGAAATCTCAGCCCCTTCTCCCAGACGGCTGATCGTGTAATTCTGGCAGAAGATGCAACCGAGGTTACAATAGGTCATAAAGATCGTTCCCGACCCATGACGGCCGACGAGAGGCCTCTCCTCCCCGAAATGGGGTCCGTGGGACGAAATCTCCGGGAAACTGCCGGCCCGGCAGAATCCCTTTTCTCCCCTTGTTCGATCCAGGCTGCACTTTCTCGGGCAAACCGTGCATTTTTCCAGCAAAAGAAAGGCCCGGCGAATCCGTTCAGGGAAGAGGCCCTTCTCATAAGTGCTCAGGTAAGCAGGTTTGAAATCTTCTCTTTGCATGATCCCCATCCTTCCTCGTCTCTTAGCCCGGATCGCGAACCTTACGCCCCCTTCTTCATTATAACCAATTTTCAGAACGGCTTCATTACGGACGAATCCCACTCGTGAGAAAACCCCCTCCTCATAGATAACTTGCAAATTTTGATCTCTCCCGGTATCCTTAGTCCAATTAAGCAAGGAAATTTCGTATCCGAGAATGGAAAGGGTTAGGGGATGTTCAAGATTTTGATTACCGACGATATTGGCCCGGCAGGGCTGGCCATGCTGCAAACCGCTAAGGATGTCAATTATGATGTCGTTAAGTTGCCCAATCCTGAAAAGATGCTGCAGATCATCGGAGATTACGACGCCGTAATTACCCGTTCCGGCACACCCTTGACGTCGGCCGTCTTTGAGGCGGGAGGGCGGTTGAAAGTAGCGGGGCGGGCCGGAGTGGGGTTAGACAATATTGACGTCGATGCAGCCACCAGGCGCGGGGTTTTGGTGATGAACACCCCGGAAGCCAATACCCTGGCAGCGACCGAATTGACAATGGCCTTGATGCTCGCTTCGTGCCGGAACCTTCCACGAGCGAATGCCTCCATCAAACGGGGAGAGTGGACCCGGAGCAAATTTATCGGGGTTCAATTGAGCACCAAGACGCTGGGAGTGATTGGGTTGGGGCGCATCGGGTCGCGGGTCGCCATCCGTTGCCAGGCTTTTGGAATGAAAGTGGTCGCCTATGATCCCTACATTGCAGAAGAAGTGGCAGAGCGCATTCATGTTCCCCTGGTAAGCAGCCTTGAAGAATTGCTGCGCACCGCCGAGATCATAACCGTCCACACCCCGCTGACAGAAGAGACCCGCGGCTTGATCGGGGCGGCAGAGATTGCCATGATGAAAGACGGCGTACGCCTCATCAACTGTGCCCGGGGAGGGATCTTCGACGAAAAGGCGCTATTGGAGGGGTTGGTGTCTGGGAAGATCGCCGGGGTGGGTTTGGATGTCTACAGTGCCGAGCCCCCCAAAAATGAACTCCTTCAGCAATTGCTCGCCCGCGATGAAGTGGTCGCGACCCCCCATATCGGGGCCAATACCCGGGAAGCACAGCGGGATGTGGCGGTTCAGGTCGTCCAGCAAGTGATCGAGGCCCTGAAGGGAGAAAACTATCGTAACGTGGTCAATCTTCCCTTTCCAGAGGGTGTAGACTACCGCTCCCTGGCACCCTACATGACCCTGGCAGAAAAGATCGGGTCTTTACAGATGCAGATGATTCGGGGCCGGGTTACCCGGGTGGAAGTGGAGTTTCGTGGGGAAGACGTGGAAGCCCATGCCAAGCCCTTGACCATAGCCTTGCTCAAGGGGATGCTCGCGCCGATCTTGAGCGCCGACGTGAACTATGTCAACGCGTCGCACCTGGCGGATGAACGGGGGATTCATCTGACCCAGACCCGGTACCCGGCGGCCGAGGACTATTCCAACGTGATCCTGTGCCGGGTGATTTCAGCAAAAGAAACCCGCCTGATCGGCGGTGCCTTGTTCCTGCACAAGCAGCCCCGAATCGTCCTCCTGGACCACTACCGGATTGATGCCCTGCCCTCCGGTCCCGCTTTGATCCTCTCCAATCGTGACATCCCGGGCGTAATCGGAAGAGTAGGTACCCTGCTGGGCGAAAAAGGAATCAACATCGCCGAATGGCAGATGGGACGTAGCGCGCCGGGAGATATGGCAGTTTCCTTCATCAATATTGACACCCCGGCGAGCGAGGAAGTCCTTAAAGAACTGCGCGCTCTGTCTCCGATCCTGGACGTGAGGCAGGTCACGCTCTAGCCATTCTCTTTTCCGGCAGGTTTCAACACGCCAGGCCATACAAATAGAAGATGGGTTGCGGCTAAACGGGCTTATGCCTTTTAAACCGCTTGGAGATGGGGAGCCTTCTTAGGAGCACATAAGTGGCCCCGGCGCCACCATCACAGGACCGGGCGCTCGCATAAGCGACGACCCATTTACGCCAGGGTCCGCGGGTGAGCCACTCCACGACCTTTTGCTTCAAGACAGGTTCTGCAGTTGAGGAAAGGCCCCGGCCATGGACGATGAGAACCCCGGTTTTACCCGAAGTAACCGCCCACTTCAAAAACTTTTCCAAAGTCTCCCTGGCGTTGGAGACATTAAGCCGGTGGAGGTTGATGTACGCCTGGATGGAGTAATCTCCGCGATGCAAACGTCTGGCCACATCTGGATGGACATGATACATCGTCCCTTCGATGTATTCCGGTGTGTCAGCAACCTGAAAGCCCAATCCATATTCAACCAGATCCTTGAGTTTTAGCAGAGGCTCGGAATCGTTTTCGTCCCCGGGCCTCTCTGGAAAGACAGATGGAAACCCTCTTTCCACGCAATTGTCCCGGGAGATGGGCGCCACGCCGTTCATGGCCTCCTGGAAAAGTTTTTCCTCCAATTCAGGACTCAGTTGCTCCTGGCATTCTTCGCGGGGGGATGGGGGAGCTTCGGGGAAGGAGATAGACTTGGCCGTAAGCAGAGCCTTGATCTCTTCGAAGGATTTGAAAGAGAAGGTAGATTTAGGAGATTTCATGTATCCACCCCTCAATTTCCCGGGTCAGTTCTGATCCCTTCCCCGGTAGAAAATTCCAGGGAACTATCCTCTGGTCGATCGGGGGAACTCAGGCAACCCCTTTCAATCCTATGGCCTCGGCCACCTCCTGCATTCCTTTGATCGTATCGTCAATCAATTCGTCGAGTCCCACCTGGAGCCGGGCGGCCCCTTTTTCGATCACCCCCCGGTCTACTCCGGCGGCAAACCTCTTGTCTTTCCATTTATTCTTTACCGATTTTAGGGCTACATCCATCACGCTTTTAGAGGGGCGGATCAAAGCTGTGGTGACCACGAGCCCGGTGAGTTCATCTATGGCATACAGGGTCTTCTCCAGCACCGTCTGCGGCTCCACATCGGAACATATTCCCCACCCGTGAGAAACGGCTGCCCGGATGTACTCCTCCGGCCACCCGTGTTCTTCCAGAAGGGTCCGAGTCTTGGTGCAGTGCTGGTCGGGAAATTTCTCATAATCGAGGTCATGAATCAGACCGATGACCCCCCACTTTTCTTCATCTTCACCGCGTTTTCTCGCGATGTAGCGCATAACCCCTTCGACCGCATACGCATGCTTACGCAAGCTGTCACTCTCGTTATACTTGTGCAAAAGTTCTAAGGCCTGCTGCCGGGTGGGTACTTTCGGTTCCATCTTGTGCTCCTTCTCTTTTTCCTCAATATTACTCATTTTTCGGTCAGGGTCAAGTCCCTGCATCACTCGCCCACCTTCACTTTCCGCTAAGTAGCCGAAGAGGGAGCGAAATTTTCAGTCTTCGCCGGCCCGGGCGCAAAACCCTGCGCGCAGAAACCATGAGGCGCCCGTGCTTCCCAAGCTCGGGCGGGCGAGATTCTTGGGAAACATTCAGGGGCTGGTACCCTGTAGGGGCGACCGGCCGGTCGCCCATGGGCCCGCCGCATCTTGCGGAAAAAGAGGGGGAACTCCGGGGAAAGGGTTTTCCCGGCCGATGCTCTCGGCGCAGGGTTTTGCGCCCGGGCCACGAGCTTGAATGGGCGCCAGAAATAGGGCGATTTCTGAAAGTCAAGGTGGGCAAGCCTGCATCAAACGCGGAAGCCGGATTGTGATATGCGAAATGATAGAGGCGATAAAGAATCGGGAAATAAGTGAGTAATTGAAAACCCGTGATTGCGAGCGAGCGTAGGGAGCATGGCAATCTGAAGAACAAATTACAACCCAGCCTCAGGGGGAGAAGAAGGTTGGGGGTAGGGGGTTATTTTTTACTGCCCCAGATTTCCCGCAGGCGCTGGTCGCGGCCGCAGTTGAACCGGTAAAACTTATACCGAATGGGGTTCTTCAGGTAATATTTCTGGTGATACTCCTCTGCGGGGTAGAATTCGGAGGCCGGAACGATCTCGGTTACAATTTTGGCTTTAATCTGCCCGGATTCTTCCAGGGCTTTTTTCGATTCCTCAGCAAGTCGTTTCTGGGTCTCGTTGTAATAAAAAATGGCCGCGCGGTATTGAGTCCCCACGTCGCAGAATTGCCGATTAGGCGTGGTTGGATCGATATTGTGCCAGAAGACATCGAGCAACTTGGCGTAGCTGATTTTCTCCGGGTCGTAGACAACCTCAACGGATTCTGCGTGTCCGGTCACTCCTGAGGAAACTTCCTCATAGGTGGGGTTCTTCTTATGCCCCCCGGTATAACCAGGCATGACTGAAATTACTCCTTCCAGCTCATCGAAAGGATGCTCCATGCACCAGAAGCAGCCGCCGGCGAAATCGGCTTTCTCAAGCCGTCGTTCCTGGCCCGCTTGGTCGGCGGCTCCTGCAAAAACGGATGAAAAAAGAAACCAACGTGCGCCGAGAAACAAACTGACCATTAATAGACTTTTCATAATTTTCCCCCTCCTGCACCACATCAGGCCAGGATTTCATTTTAAGCGAGGCTATTTCTCTTTCTCGGGATTCATTCGTCCCGCCTCTGCGAGCCTCCTCGCAGTGAACCCTATTTGAGGTAGTTGTAAAGAGTACCTATTTTTCCCCTCCGAAGAGTTTCAGGTACTTTCCGTACCCCTCTTTCTCCAGGGACTCTTTGGGAATAAACCGCAGGGCCGCGGAATTCATGCAATACCGAAGCCCTGTCGGCGGGGGCCCGTCCTCGAAGACATGGCCGAGGTGGGAATCACCATGTTTGCTTCTGACCTCGATACGCTTCGTGAAAAGATGACGATCTTCTTTCTCAACTATATTCCCCGGCTCAAGAGGCCTGATGAAGCTGGGCCATCCAGTCCCAGAATCATATTTGTCGGTAGAGCTGAACAGGGGTTCCCCGGAGACGATGTCTACATAAATCCCTTCCCTCTTGTCGTCCCAATATTCATTCTGGAATGACGGCTCAGTGCCTTCTTTTTGCGTTACCTGATATTGCACGGGGGTCAGTTTGTTCTTAAGAGTAGCCTGGTCCGGTTTTTTATATTCTTGTTCGCCCCTCGATTTTGAACCTTCCAGGGTATCCCTTCCCATTCTGGTTTTTTCGGTGATCATTAGGTCCCCTCCTTTCCGGCTAAGCTCAGATTTCTGGCATCCAAAAATTAAAGTTGCCGCGCTCACTAGCATCAATATGGGAAGCAAAATTTCCTTCTTCATCTTTTTGCGGACCATTCAAGAAGATTTCCAGCCGCCCTTGAAGCTTAACGGGCTTAGCATCATATCTCTATATAAAGATGCCTAGGATCTTTGGGAGATTCTGCAGTATCCAACCCGGCGGAATCCTCCGCTAGACCGAAGAAAGGAGTCGAAAGGTATTGAAGGGAAAGGAAAATTATACGGAATCAAGATTATCCAGAGAGAGAATTTTGATGTCCTGGAAGGAAAGATTTGGGTAGCGAATCGAGTGCTAGAACCCTTAAAGAATTGAGCGGCCAAACGGTCATGGAAAAAGATTAGGGATAAAAGGAAAATTCTTACCACTTTCTTAAGAAGAAGACCAAGCAATATTTTATAAAATGTAATAAAAACAGGCTGTTATTTATTTTTTAAAATTGGGCCCAGGTTTTGCTTTCTGTATAGTTATCATGTTATCACGTCGTGAAATATTAATTCAATTGAGAAAGTTGGGGGTTAAGGAGCAATCGCTGCTCAAAGCTTATCTCAGGGACTTTGAGCAATACATGAAAGAGAACTACGGGCTGGAAATAATAAAAAAGAACCAAAGTAAAGAAAGATGTTCTGAGACAGCCCGGGTTTGACTTTCCTTCTTACGGTCCTTACTTGCCCATTCCGAACCCTCCCTTTTCTTCACCCTTTAAGAGCCTCCTGAATCTAGACCCCTAAGCCCATACCCATTGTGGCCCCAATCTAATAGCTTTAATATCTTTGAAGGCTTAGGCCTTCCGCTGGGCACGCCGCGGGCTTCCCTTGGGGCAGGTGGAAACACAGAGTCCACAAGGATGGTCCTTGCGGTACTCGCTGCATTTGAAGACGTCAAAGCGAACCTCGCGTCCCTCTTCAGCGCGGAACTCCGCTCCGGTAAAAGCTTTTACCGGACAGGCATCGACGCAGACATGGCATTTTCCGCAAGGCTGGTCGAGGGCCGAGCCTGTTTCCAAGGGAGCATCGGTCAAAACGGATACAAAACGGGCTCGGGGACCGAAGCGATCGGTCAGGAGAAGACAGCTCTTACCAATCCATCCCGTCCCTGCCAGATGAGCAGCCAGCTTGTGAGAAAAAATTCCCTTCAGCTCATTAAAGTTGTAAGGGGTAGACCCCGGGACCGGGAACGCCCTGAAACCCTGCGCGGTGAGCCAGCGAGTGACATCATAGGCCAGAAAATCCAGGGCCGGGGTCACCACCTCATAAACATGGTGCCAGTATAGACTCTGGCGTCGAGGTTCATTGGGACTGTGCTGGTCCACAATGGAGTTGTTAAGCTGCATTCCCAAGGATACGGCCCGGGGGAAATTCGCAATCGCCGGAGGGCACTGAGAGGCAATGAAATCTTTCGCTAACGCTAAGTCGGCAACTCCGAAGAGGTCGGCACCTCGCTGCCGGGAAAATTTCTCCAGTTCCTTTGCCAGGGCAGTCTCTTTTACTTTCATGAATAACCCTCCCTTTCCAGACTTGCGTATTGTCAAAATCTAACCACAGAGAGCCAAGAGAAGTAACCCATTTTCAGGCAGTTAAGAAAATTGGATCATCTCCAAATTAGTTGAGGGTCAAAAAACTGGTATATGTAAGATGTACAGTTATTTCAGGGGCCCGGAACGAAAGCCATATTGCTTGCAATCATAAAGCGCAGATCCCTTCATAGCTGGGGCGGGGGTGTTCTCTTATTCTCCGGACCTCTATTTCCCCGCCCCCGCTGCGCTTTGCGGAAGGCAAGGAAGGTAGATATGGAAAGCCATATCCCGCCGATGCTTGCGGCGCAATCTGTCTTTCGTTCCGAGCCCTTGCCAGGCTTTCATAAAATATTCGATCAGATAATTTGGAGATGATCCCGAAAATTTAAGCGGGATGGGTGACCTGTTGCCTGATCAGCTCTTTGATCCCCCCGCTTTCCAGGATCTTCATGACATAATCCGAAAGAGGCTGCGCTTGAACCTTCTCCCCGGTCGTTTCATTGGTTACCTGACCGGTGGTTAAATCTACCTTCAGGAGGTCTCCCTTCCTGACCATCTTATGGATAAGGGGACATACGACCACGGGGATCCCCAGGTTGATCGCATTTCGGTAAAATATCCGCCCGAAGGAATCGGCCAGAACGGCTCCAATCCCCCGGGCCTTAAGGGTAATGGCTGCCTGTTCCCGGCTGGACCCACAGCCAAAATTAGTGGAGGCGACAATGATATCTCCCGGCTGAAATTCTATTACGAATCCAGGGTCGACGCCCTCCATCGCGTGTTTGCCCACGTCTTCAGGATCGGTTAATTCCAGGAAACGGCCGGGATAAATCTGGTCGGTGTCGATATTGGCCCCGTAAACAAAAACTTTTCCTTTAATGATTTTTTGCATTTTTCGTCTCCCTCAGTCCAGATATTTCGCAGGATCGGCGATCTTACCCTCTACGGCTGCGGCAGCGACGGCGGCAGGGGAACCGACGAAAATCTCCGCTTTCGGGTGGCCCATTCGTCCCGGAAAATTCCTGCTGGAAGCGGTGATACAGGTTTCACCGGCGGCCAGGATCCCCTGATGGGTTCCCAGACAGGCAGCGCATCCGGGAGTCACGAAAGTCGCCCCGGCTTCTACCAGGGTTTGCATGATTCCTCTGGCCATGACCTCCAGCAGGACTCCTTTGGAGGCCGGGACCACGAGGAACCGCGTTCCCGGATGAACTTTTTTTCCTTTGAGAATCTGAGCAGCGACTGCCAGGTCCTCGGCCCGGCCTCCGGTGCAGGTTCCCAGGAACGCCTGTTGTACGGGCCTGCCGATAAACTCCTCCAGCGGGTGTACGTTGTCCACGCTATGGGGGGCAGCCAGCTGGGGTTTTAAATTGGAGACGTTGTAGGTATGCTCCGCGGCATAGACGTAACCGGCATCGGTGGTAAAAATTTGGAAATCGTGCTTCACCCGCTGGCGCACAAATTCCAGGGTTATTTCGTCCGGCTGAATATAACTGGCTTTGGCTCCCATTTCAGTGGTCATGTTGCACAAGGTCATGCGCGCAGAGACGCTAAGGGATTTTAGCAGGGGCCCGGTAAAGTCGATGACTTTATAGACCCCGTAGTCAGCACCCAGGTCTCCGATGATTTTGAGAATTACATCTTTGGCCATGACCCCCTTCGAAAGCTTACCTTCCAGATGGATATGGATGACCTCCGGAATCCGGAACCAGAGCTTCCCGGTGATCATAATCACGGCCATGTCAGTCGCTCCCACGCCTGTGCCAAAAGCACCGAACGCCCCGTGGGTGGTGGTGTGGGAATCCGTGGCCACCAGTACCATTCCGGGATACACCAGTCCGCGGTCCACCATCACCTGATGGCATACCCCCTGATCGACGTCAAAGAGCATGGGGATGCTCTGGTCCCGGCAGAATTCGCGAAACTGCTTCTGGTTTTCTGCCTGTTGAATCGTCGATGCCGGGGAATAATGATCCATCATGAAGACAAGCTTCTGCGGATCGTAAACTTTTTTCCCACCCATTTCGAAAAAGGAACGGACCGTCTGAAGATAGAGGTCATTCACCTCACCCAGATCGACCTGAGAGTTGACAATTTCTCCGGTAACAACCGATTTTTTCCCGGCTGCTTTGGCTAACATTTTTTCAATGGCATGCACGTTCTTTTCTCCTCTAATTTAATTGCTGATTTCTGGTTCTCTCCATTATGCTACGACGCCGCCACAGGCGGCCTGACAATTTCATCTCCTTCCCTCTGAAAGGAAGGGGAAAGGAGTATCAAAGAACCTGAACCGTCACGGAATGCTCTTCTACGCCGTTATTCCCGTACCCCAGGGCATTCCAGCGAGCCTTCATAGGCTGCTGGTTCCCTGCGGTATCGGTTGCCCGGGCCATGAGGCGATAGGTTCCATCCCGCTTTGCTTCCCAAAGGTACTGCCACTGCCGCCATGCAAAAGGTTCGTGGGGTCCGATAAATTCTGCGGAAGACCAAGTTTTGCCTTTATCCACGGAAACTTCAACCTTAACAACCTCGGCCTCTCCGCCGTACGCTGCACCCAGCACAACAATTCTACCCGCCTTCAGGGTTTCCCCGGATGATGGCTGGGTGATGATTGCTTTCATCGGAATTGCCGTTACAACTGTTCCGGATTTGGGATCCTCACCTTTCTGGTATATACGATACATCTTGTCCATGTAATGCCCTTCATAGGGCTGTCCCAGGACCATAATTTTTTTAAGCCATTTGCAGCAACTGGCACCGACCCAGCCAAGGGTCAAAACTCGAATGGGAAACCCATGAGGAAGCGGCAGCGGTTCTCCGTTCATATCGTAAACCAGCAGGGTCGAACTCATGGCCTTTTCAAGGGGGACACTGCGGATGAATTTGATTTTGGCTGAACCGAGGGGCTCATCCATTCCCTCGAAGGCTACATGTTGGGCAGTCTTTCTTAGCCCGGCACCCTGGAGGATCTCTTTCAGCCAAACTCCGCTCCAGACTGCATTTCCTACTGCGCCGATAGTCCAAGGGTTTCCGCTGGCCTTCTCCTCAAGCAGAGACCGGCCGTTCCCGGAGCATTCCAGCGTGTTGGCGGCAATGGCCTTGGGCATGCGAAGGATCTCATCAAAGGTAAACTCCCGGGGATTTTCCACCTCTCCCTCAATCGCCAGCCGCCAGTCACTCAGAGAAACCGCCGACTTCATCTCTGACTGATTTCGGTGGAAAAAGCCCGAATTGGCTGTGATCCAAGAGCGTAAGGCCTCGACAGGGGTTTCCGCGTTTAAGGGACTTTCGGTCAAGATGCGCATTTTCCGCTCCAAATCCAACTTCTCCTTCTGCGGAGTTTGAATTCCTCCCCTCAGTATATTTTAACCCGAGTCCCTGAATTAATAAACCGGTCCTTTTGTCCTTTATGAAAACCAGGTGCGGGATTTTCAGCAGGAGCAATAGAAAGAAAGCAACCAACCACGACTGAAATCCACATTCAGGAACCCGAGAAAATAGCTTGGGGGAGGTCAAGGGTCTTCCCGGCCAGATGGATGAGAGCGTCCCACACCTTAGAGGACGGGGAGCGGGCGGTTTACAGATCCCCCCCCGCGGTTTGGCTCAGGCCGCGGAAAAACGAATTTATGATATAAGGGGGTGGAAATTTCCCTAGTCGGGATGTTATGATTGAAACTTCGAAAGTGGATGTATCCCTTTTCTCGTAGCGTCGCGAATACATCCTTACAGGAAAAGGAGGATTTTTATATGGATTGGGGAATGCAAAATCGTCTTGGCCGGTTGGTCAAAGAGGATGGACACTGTTTCTTTCTGCCCATTGATCATGGCTATTTTCAGGGTCCCACGAGCAAGCTGGAAAAGCCGGGAGAGACTATCAGACCGCTGATCCCTTACGCTGATGGCCTGTTTGTAACCCGCGGGGTACTTCGCTCCGCTGTCGATCCTAAGAATTGTCCTCCCATTATCCTTCGGGTATCCGGCGGAAGCAGCATCATCGGAAAAGACCTGGCCCACGAGGGAATCACCACGTCGGTACAGGAGGCGATTCGGCTTAACGTGGCTGCGGTGGGCATGTCCATCTTCGTGGGAAGTGATTACGAATACGACTCCCTCCAGAACCTGGGAAAGCTGGTGGATGAATGCCAGAACTACGGAATCCCGGTCATGGCCGTCACGGCAGTGGGAAAAGAGCTGGGGAAAAGGGATGCCCGTTACCTATCCCTGTGCTGCCGGATCGCCGCTGAATTCGGGACCACGATTGTAAAGACCTACTGGTGTGAAAACTTCGATAAGGTGGTCAATGGCTGCCCGGTGCCGGTGGTCATGGCCGGAGGGCCCAAATGCGAAACAGAGCGCGAGGTTTTCGATTTTGTGTATGACGGAATGCAAAAAGGGGCCATCGGCCTCAACTTGGGGAGGAACGTCTGGCAGCATCCTCATCCGGTGGCCATGATGAAAGCCTTGCGGGCCATCGTTCATGAGAATGCATCGGGCAAGGAAGCGGAGAAGATTTTTCAGGGAGAAAAAAAGAAGTGAGGAGATGAGGGGATAAGGATATAAGGAGACAGGTAACAGAATGGTATTAAATTCCCAAGATCTACCTAAAAGATAAGAGCAAGCCTGTGAAAAATTCCTTTGATCCCAAGGAAGCACAAAAATTCACCGCCCGATATCCGGACATGCCTCCGGAATTAGCCCTGCGGGTATACACCTCCCGCCTGCTCGGGGGAGATCCCTCACTGGTTCTCCATGGAGGGGGAAACACCTCTGTAAAACTGCGGGTAAAAAATATTGTGGGGGAGTTTCAGGAAGTCCTTTTCGTGAAAGGGAGCGGGGTAGACTTAGCCACGATCGAGCCCAGTGGATTTGTGGGGTTGGAATTGGAACCCCTCCGTAAATTGCGCAAACTCTCCAATCTTCTCGATGAGGAGATGGAGAACCAGCTACAAATTCACAAAATACATTTCTCCTCCCCTGATCCTTCGGTAGAGGCCCTTCTCCATGCTTTCGTGCCTTCCCGCTATATTGATCATACCCATGCTGATTCCATCCTGACTCTGACTAACCAGAGAAGTGGAGAGAATTTCTTGAAAGAGGCGCTGGGGTCCGAGGTTGCCATCCTTCCCTATCTCACGCCCGGCCTTCCATTAGCCAAAGGGGTGCTGGAAAGGCACGAAGAAAACCCCGAGATCGAAGCCATGGTAGTTGCCCATCACGGGATTTTCACTTTTGGAGAAGATGCCAGAACCGCCTATGAAAGGATGGTCCAATATGTGAATAAGGCGGAAGCCTATGTGAAGGAGAAGACGCGGGGCAAGCCTTTCGGAATAACCCGAACCGACGGGGCTCCCCCGAAAGACCCTGGCGCAGCGATTGCCCGATTCAATCAGGCTGTACGGGGAGCCTGCGCCTTTCGGGACAGGGGTGGACAGCTGCGCAGGTTTTACGTGGAGGTGCGCCATAACGATGAACTGCGGAAAGCTTCCTCATTCTGCGAAGCGCGGGATCTTTGCCTATCCGGGGTCCTGACTCCCGACCACGTAATCCGAACCAAAAACCAATGGGCTTACATTGGGGGAATTCCAGAGGAAGACTTAAAGCTTCAACAAATCGTGAAGGAGGCAGTAGAAGCTTATGCGAAGGCCTATGACCGATATTTCTCCGAACAGATAAAGGCCAAGGGGATGGGGCGTGAAAAACTTGATCCTTATCCCCGCGTTTTTCTGGTCGCAGGGGTAGGAATCGTAACCCTCGGTTTTACCCGAAAAGAAGCCCGGATTGCCGCGGACATCGCCGAGCATACCCTGCAAGTCAAGCTCCTGGCGAACGCTATGGGAGAATATGGACCGATCTCCGAATCTCACATTTTTGACATGGAATACTGGCCCCTGCAGCAAAAGAAGCTCGGCCGGACTCCCCCTCTACCTCTTCAGGGAGAAATTGCCGTTATAACCGGCGCTGGTGGCGCGATCGGTCTGGGTATTGCGGACCGATTGTTAGCTGCCGGATCGGCCGTGGTGATCTCCGATATCGATGGAAGCAGCCTGAAGAAAGTCTATTCCAATCTGGCGAAAAAATACGATGCCAGTCTGATTGAAAGCGTTCTCTTTGACGTCACCGATTATCAGGCGGTCGAGAAGGCTTTTCAGGAGATCAGCTATCGGCTGGGGGGATTGGATATCCTGGTTCCTAACGCGGGAGTCGCCCACGTGGCCAGGATTGAAGAGTTGGACCCGGAAAAGTTTGACCGGGTAATCTCGGTCAACCTCAAGGGGACCTTCAACGCGATCAAGGCCGCCATTCCCATCTTTAAAAGACAGGGAACGGGTGGGAATATCGTAGTGGTCAGCTCGAAAAATGTCTTTGATCCCGGAGCAGCCTTCGGGGCCTACAGCGCCTCTAAAGCCGCGGCCCATCAAATTTCCAAGATTGCCGCGCTGGAGTTGGCAGA
>Ga0187865_1001721_pt1 | contig 23645 bp, 21 predicted proteins | sample June2016WEW_11_1_2_FD_132989 | JGI IMG/M metagenome (GOLD analysis project Ga0187865, IMG submission 132989) | Peatland microbial communities from SPRUCE experiment site at the Marcell Experimental Forest, Minnesota, USA - June2016WEW_11_100 | ecosystem: Environmental > Terrestrial > Soil >...
CGCTCGAGAATCGAAATGATCTTCAGACCCACGGCGACCGTTCGGGCGCGGAACAGCGGAGGCTTGCCGGGCGGCTCCGTGCCGTGGACGGCGAACATCCCGATCTCGGCCCGAAGCCGCTTCCAATCGAACTGAAACGATCCGGCTTCGACGCGGCCGCCGGTGGCCGTCTCCACCGTGCTCACCACCCGCTCACGCACCTTTTCGTAGAACCAGGCGCTACGGAGCACCAAGATAGCCGCCACGGCGACGACGAGAGCGAGACCCGCGAGCCCGCCCGCGCCGATCCAGGCGATGCGCCGGCGCGTCACCGGAGCACCTCTTCGTGGAACACGATCTCGGTGTGGCTGCGGGCCTCTTTGAGCCAGGTGTTCATTTCCCGATCGGCACGCTGGCCCGCGATGGTCTGCTCGATCCGGTCGCGATAGTCTTCCAGCCCGATGGGCTGGCCGGGGTGGGCGGCTTCCGCCGCCGGCTTTACCACCTTGTCGAAATACTCTTGAATGTCCGGGCCGGTCACCTGAACCCCGGATTGAAAGCGCACCTCGATGAACAGCAGCAGCGTGCGCTGCCAGAGCAGCAGGTCCTTGACATCCTGTTCGGCAATGCCGTAATCCGCCAAGGCGCGCTGGTATTCACCGCGGTTCGGAAAGCGTTCCTTCTGGAACGCCTCGAGCACCGGCGCCACCTCGGCGGCGCTGGGGACCGGGTACCGGCTAGTTTCCAGTTCACGCCGAATGAGCACCTGCTCCACCATGCGCTCGGCGGTAGCCCGCTTGCCGGCTGGGCTGAAGTCCGGCTTCACCCCATCCAGAAAAGCGGCCACCCGGATTTCCCGATCGAGGTCGGTTTCGGCGATCACGCGATTGCCCACGGAGACGGCGATGCGATCGATGATTTCGCCGCGCGCCAGCACGGCGACGGCCAGCACGGCCAAAAAGGGGACAGACGCATTTTTGCCGAAGCCGCAAAAAATGCGTCTGTCCCCTTTTTGGAATGAGATGCGCCGCCTCAAAACGTTTGTCCTATCGAGAAGAAGTACTGAAAATGGCTCACGCTCTGCGTCACGCACTGGCTGGCGGCGCAGGGGTTCACGCCCGCGTTGATCAGGTCCTGCAGGGTTCCTTTGAAGCCGAAGAAGCGCGGCGGATTGATGCTGTACGCCAGGTCGACGCGGATAGGCCCGACGGGCGTGCGGTAGCGAATTCCGAAGCCCACGGCGTGGACCATGTAATCGAAATCCTGAAGGTTACGCTGGCTCACGCGGAACGAGAGATTGCCGAGGCTGGAATAGGCGTTTCCGAAGTCATGAAACAGCACGCCGGCGATATTGTCGCCGATCAGCGGGAAGCGCAGCTCGGTCTGATTGAACAGGACCGCCGTGCCCCCCAGCGGGAAGCCGGTTACCGGGTCGCGAGGTCCGGCCTGGTTTTCGGGGAAGCCGCGTTGCGAAGTGCCGCCGCCGCCGAAAAAGCGTTCCGGCAGGGGGATGGCCGCGAGCAGGTCGCCGCTGTAGCGGAACGCGTAGATGTCGCCGAATTCCGTGCTGCGCGCCAGCACCAGCTTCTTGCCGATGGGATGGTACGTCGCATTGCGCGCCAGAAAGCGCAGGAAGTTGCGCTGGGAACCGACGACGTGCTCCGCCAGCCCCACGTCCAGCGTGTTGTAGATGCCTTTATGCGGATCCACGGGGTCGTCGCGGCGGTCCTGGATGAAGCCGCCGGAGATCAGTCCCAGGCGCACCGGCTGCGAAAGAAGCGGGATCAGAAACGGGGTGATCTTGAGAGTTGCCTGGTCGATGCTGACGCGCCGATAGGTGTAGCGGTAGAACAGCGTGGTGGCTTTGGAGATGCGCTGCGACAATTGCGCCGAGCCTTCTTCGCGCTTGTAGGAGAAAGTGCGGATGTCGCTGGAATCTTCATAGAGGCCGGTGAAGGAGACGTTGAGGCGCTCCTGGTTGCGGAAGTGCGGCCAGGTGTAGGTGAGCAGGCCGCGGCGTTCCAGAGTGGAAACGCGGGTGCGCAGGCTGATGCTGTGGGCCAGGCCCCACAGGTTGGACCGCGTGAAATCGAGCGAGACGCGCGGGGAGAAGCCGGTCTGGCCGGCGGGCGCATCGAGGCAGGTCGTGCAGCCGCCGATGCGCGTCAACTGGGCCCCAAGGCCCGCCGCGAAAGAGTAGCGCCGGGCTTCTTCCATCTCATAGAGCACGTACTTGCGGCTGGTCTCGCCGTCGGGATTCTGGATGGCGGTATCGACGCGCGAAAAGACCCCGAGGTCGTAGAGGCGGCGCTGGGTTTCGGTGATCGCCGTGGGGGAAAGCGGGTCGCCTGGATTCAGATGGAGGCTTCGATAGACCAGGCCGGGGCGCGTGGTCTTGAGCGCGCCCTGGTTGATGAGCACTTCCTTCACGGATTCCTCATTGCCTTCGCCGACGGTGAAACGCAGATCCACGCGGTTTGGCTTCCCGGCCGGCTTCGAGCTCCACTCAAAGGTGGCATTGGGGAACCCGTTGTCGAAGTACTGCGCCAGGATGGTGTCCCGGTCCACCGCCACGTTGAATTCACTGAAAGGCTGGTCCTCGGTGCAGTTGAGCATGGTGAGGATGACCGCCTGGTCCAACCTCTGGATGCCCTGCACCTCCAGGTGGTTGACGAAGTACTGCGGCCCTTCGTCGATAGTCAGGGAGACCGCCATATCGCCGGCCTTGCCGCGGTAGTGGTCCTCCAGCCGGTGCGTCACCCGCACGTCCCGAAAGCCGTTCGACTGGTACAGATTGACGATGGAATCTTCGTCGCGGCTGAGAAGACTCTCGCTATAGCGCCCGTGCGGAAACTGGAGGAACGAGGCCTTCTGGAGAAACATGCGCTCGCGAATGGTCTCCGCGTCGAAGTACCGGTTTCCGCGAATCTCGATGGCTACCAGCTTGTGGCGCTTGCCGGTCGAGACCAGGTAATCGATGGAGGACTTATCGTTGACGACGCCCTGCTCCTTGAACTCCACCTCGGCGTCGAAGTAGCCGTCCGACTGGAAATAATCGCGCAGGTTGCGCGCGCCTTCGACCAGCAGGTCGCGATCCACGGCGTGTTCCTCGAAGACCGGGACGTAGCGCCGCAGCTTTCTTTGGGAGACCTTGGCGCCGGTGGTGCGCACCTCGATGCGCGGTCCCGCGTCGATGCGGAGCGTGGGAAGCGCGCCGTTGGTCCCGGGATCGTACTTCAGGGAATCCAGCGCCACCTTGGCTTCCAGGCGACTCTCCTCTTGATACAGCGTGCGGACCCCCGCGATGCCCTCGACGACGCGCGTTTGCGTGACCGGCTTCCAGGTGTGGATGATCCAGCGCCGGAATCCAGTGGCGCCGACGATCTTCCCAGGGTCCATTTTCAACTCGCCGCTCAGCACAGGTGAGGCGAAATGGGCACGCCTCCCACCGTCGATTTCGAAGCGGAGATTCACCTGCTGGTGGGCGCGGTCGTAATCCAATACCGGGTAAATGCCGCTCCGGTACAGACCGTTGCTTTCCAGAAGCCGTTGCTGGCCGGCCACGGCCTCACGGAGCTTGGCATCGGTGTAAGGCTGGCCCAGATCGAGCTGCGTGGCGTTCTCCAGTTGCCCGGGATTCGGATTGGACAGGCTGCCCACCGCCGACACACTGCCGATGAACCAACTGTTCCTCGTGAGGAAGCGGACGATCACGCCGTTCTGATAGGGCTGCGCATCCACCTGGATGTCGGCGTACCTTCCGGTGGCAAACAGCCGTTCGATGGAAGCCCGCACGGCGGCCATACTGAGCGGCTCGTGGATTTTGAGGGGCAGGATTTCGTGCAGCTCGGAGGGATCCAAAGGCTGCTCGACCGGTTCGAACTGAATGGTGAGCACTTCCTTGCCGTCATACTTCTGGTATTGCGCCAGGAGAGTCGCGGTCTGCGCACCTGCCAGAGACAGAACCACGCAAGGAAAGTAGGCGAGCAGTGATCGCACCAAGTTCATGATACCGTAAGTCCTTCATAGCGACTTTGTTACCATCGGATTGATGGACGCGGCCGAGCGCCAGCGCTATTCGCGGCAAATCCTGTTTCCAGGCATCGGGGAACGGGGACAGGAGGCCCTGCTGCGGTCGCACGCGGCGGTGGTGGGCTGCGGCGCGCTGGGAAGTTTTCACGTCTCGGCGCTGGCCAGGGCGGGGGTCGGCGCCCTCACCATCGTCGATCGCGATTACGTCGAGCCGAGCAACCTGCATCGCCAGTGGCTGTTCGAGGAATCCGACGCCGCCGAGTCCCTTCCCAAGGCCGCGGCGGCCGAGCGGCATGTCGCACGCATCAATTCCAGCGTTCATGCGCGCGGCGTGGTGGCGGACCTCACACCCACCAACGTGGCGGAGTTGCTGGGCGGCGCGGACCTCATTCTGGACGGCACCGACAACTTTGAAACGCGCTACCTGATCAACGATTTCGCCGTGAGCCGCGGGATTCCGTGGGTCTACGGCGCGGCCGTGGGCAGTTACGGCCTGACCATGCCAGTGATCCCGGGGCGCACAGCGTGCCTGCGCTGCGTCTATCCCGATCCGCCTTCGGGCATCCAGCCCACCTGCGAGACCGCCGGAGTGCTGAACGCGATTGTCTCGGCGGTGGCGTCGCTCCAGGTGGCGGATGCGCTGAAGATTCTCTCCGGTAATGCCGGCCTGGTGCGCGCGCGCCTCACGACGATCGACGTATGGGACGGAGGCATCCGGCAGATCGAAGGCCCACCGAGGGACCCGGAATGCCCCACGTGCGCCCGCCGCGAGTTCCCCTACCTGGAAGAATCGCCCCGCCCTCCGGCCAGCCTGTGCGGCCGGAACGCGGTGCAGATCAACGAGCGCCAGCGCCCGATTGACCTGGTCGAGTTGAAAGCGCGTCTGGAGCCGCTGGGCGAAGTCCGCGCCAACGAGTTTGCGCTGCGCTTCTTCGCCGCGCCCTACGAGATGACGGTGTTCCCCGATGGCCGCGCGATCGTCAAGGGAACCAGCGACACGGGCGTGGCGCGGAGTTTGTACGCGCGCTACGTGGGGTGAGGCGAAGACTAATGGGAAGTCGACATAGCGTCGGATTACCGAAAGTGGCCCGGTCGCCTCTCCGGGATCATGGAAAGTACGCCGTGACACGATCACAATCGATGCAGAACAGAAGTGAACTTCCACCAGAACCGGGCTGGCAGCCACGACGCAGTTCGACCAGTATGCCGGAATTAATCATCGTCCTGATCCACACTTGCGAGCTGAATGGAGCCAATCCCTTCGGCTACCTCACCGAGTTGCGGCGGCATGCCGGGGAGCTGCAGCGAAACCCATCGGAGTGGATGCCCTGGAATCGCCTCTAGCTTGTGGGGCAGGTTGGCTGTAAGGCAACCTGCGGACCGAGTCACACTCGGCCCGCGCGGCGGTTGGCAACCGCCGCGCCGGATGCCATCCGGCCCCACATGGCGCCATAGAAAGACACAGTTATATCGGGAGAGGCCTTCAGGCATGAACTTCGACGGCGGTGGTTAGAATCTCCCGGCTGAGCGCCGCCGAGCACTCGTCGTAGCAGCCGTGCTCGTCCCTTTCGATTACGACACTCACCTTGCGCGTCACCGGCCCACCGCACCTCAGCTCCGCATGCGCAGCAGCAGGTACAGGCCGGTCAGCGAGAACACGCCGTCGGGCGACCACGCGGCGATCATCGGCGGAAGCAGGTTGACGTCGCCCACCTTCTCGAACAGCGTTCCGATTCCCCAGTAGGCCACCGCAATCGCAATGCTTACGCCAATGCCCGTCATCGCCCCGCGGTTGCCCACCAGAAAGGCGAATGGCACCGCGATCATGGCCATGATCAGCGCCAGCAACGGCACCGAGAACTTGCGGTAGAACTGCACTTGCAGCTTGACCGTGTCGAAGCCGCTGCGCTGCAGGTCGCGAATGTAGCGGTCCAGTTGGAAGAAGTTCATCTGCTTGTCCTGCACCGCTTCCTTGAGGAAATAGTCGGGCGGTTCGGTCAGCTCGGAAAATGTCGTGGCCTGGGAAGGAAAGGGGCTGTAGGACGTGCAGGCCAGGCCCCGATATCCGCAGCTCCAGCCGTTTTCGAATACCCACGTCTTGAGAGTGGGACTCCAGCGGGCGCGCTCGGCTGAAATCTGCCGCGTGAGGCGGAAGGTGTTGGGCTCCAGCTCGAACACGCTTACCCCCTCCATCACCTTCTCCGTCGTATCGAAGTACCGGTAGTAGTAAATGCGCGATCCGTAGCCCATGATCCACTTGCGGTCCGGGCGCAGATAGGTCTGCGTGGCGCGGCCCTTGATTTCGTCGCGCAGCGCGTCCTGCTTCCGGTTCGCCCCGGGCACATAGTAGAAGTCGAACAGGAACAGCCCCGCGCAGAACAGCGCGCTTCCGATGAACACCGGCAGGGCCAGCCGGTGAAGGCTCACGCCGCAGGCTTTGAACGCCGTCACCTCGTTCTGCTTGCTGAGCACCCCGAAAGCCACCAGCACGGCCACCAGGATGCTGATCGGCAGCGTGTCGTAGATGAGCTTGGGAGTGAGGAAGAAGAGGTACGTGAACATCTTGACGAGCGGGATCTTGTTACGGATCATGTCACCGATCAGCTCGAAGAAATTGTAGACCAGCGTCATTGATACGAAGCTGGCCAGCAGAACCACCAGGTAGAACAGAAAGTTCGACAGGATGTAGGTATCGACGAGCTGGGGGAGCAACGGCAGTCTCCCGGCCGCCCGGCGCGGCCGCCCCGGCTGGCCGGCTTTCTTCAACTTCAGCCTTTCCCACAGCCCGCCGAAAAACGCCCTCGCGCCGCTGAGAAGGTCGCGATCCCCCGGCCGCTCCATGCGCGCCAGGAATATCAGCCCCGCCAGGCCGAAGACCACGTCCGGAAGCCAGATGGCCACCGGCACGGGCAGCGTCCGCTGCCTCGCCAGGCCGATCAGCGAGATCGAGGAAAGGTGGTAGCAGAAGAACGCCAGGAACAACCCAATCACGTATCCCGCCGATTTGCCGCCCTTGCGCGTGGCGATGCCCAAAGGGATTCCCACCAGCGCCAGCATGATGCACGCCACCGGAAGCGCGAAACGGCGGTGCAGCTCCACCTGGGCTTCAATCCGGTCCGGCCCGGTGTAGTGCAGCAACTGGCGGGTGTTCATGGCGCTCGAGGCCAGCGGCTTGGGCACCGGCGGCGACGCGTACAGCGCCTGCTCCCAGCTCGGGGAAAAGCTGTCGTTGGCCTTGCTGTCCTTGCCCATTTCATGCATGGCATGGTCGCGCATGGAAAGCTGGATGCGGTTGTTCTTGGGATCGGACACGGCGAAGGCTTCGCGCGCCACGGTGATGAGAGGGCCTTCGGCTTTGTCCCGCATGCCGCCGGCGCGCTGCTCGGGCGGGGTGACATCGGCAAGGAACACGGCGTGCCAGACCGTCACCGTGCCGGGCCGCACATCGCCCACGTAGAGGATGGTGTTGGGGAAATTTTCGTCGAAAACGCGCGGCTGGATTTCCGCGGAAAGCTGCGTCGCCAACAGATCGTTGATGATGCGCGTGCTTTCGCGAATGGCAACCGGCGTCAGCCGCAGGGAGGCCAGACCGGCCAGTCCCGCGCCGATGGCCGCAAACAACAGCACCGGCGCGATCACCCGCCGGCTGGAGACGCCCGCCGCCCGCATGGCCGTGATCTCTCCGTCGCTCGCCATGCGGCCCAGCCCGATCAGAATCCCCACCAGCACTCCGAAAGGAATGGTCAGGGGCAGCACCGGGGGCATGGCCAGGGCGAACAGCGTGATTACGGTTTTGAAGGCCGCGTTGCCGTTGCCCACCAGCACTTCAAACAGCTTGTCGACGCCATGCAGGAAGATGACACACGTGGCCAGCAGCGTGCCGAGCACCGCGCTCGAGAGGATCTCGCGAAAAACGTAACGGCCGATCAGGCGCAACACTGCCCTCTCCTCAGCGCACCAACTCCGGCGCCGGCGCCACCGGCAAGTTAGGCAACTCCTCCTCCATCGGATGCAGCTCCAGATCGTCGATCAGAATGGAGGGCGCCACCACGCACGTTTCGGCCGTGAAGGAAGAGGCGCCGATCAAGGCGAAAGGCGCCGTGCTGTTCATGAATTCGAATACCGTGCTGTCATCGCCCGCCGCCAGGATGTCCTTCAAAGAACGGGCATTCAAGCCGCGAAAACGCAGGCCCCGGACCAGCTCTTCGCGGCCATCCGGGTAGACCTTGTACACCAGGATCGGAATGCTGACCGGGCGCGCGCTCCCCTGCGCGCCGGAAAGCAACCGCCGCGCCTCGTCGAGCGAAGCCGAAGAGGGAAAATCCATCTTGCGGACGATGATGCCGTAGGGCTTGTCGCGCGTCCGGCAGAGTTCCATCAGCTTCTGCTTCAATTCCGCCGCCGGCGTGGTCTCCGAAGAGCCGATGAACAGGTTGCCGATCCCGGCGGCGCTGGCGCCGTAGCTGCCGGGCATACGCGCGCGGCCATTGGATCCTTCAAACCCGCGGACCGGCTGGCGCGTCAGCAGGAAACCTTTGAGCACGCCCTTTTCGATGAGGCGCAGTGGCGCGGCCGCCACCCCTTCGCGGTCCACGTCGTAGCTGCCGAAAAGCGGCCGGCCGCGCCATTCCTTCTGCGCGGGATCGTCCACCACGTCGAACGAATCGGGCAAAATGCGCGCGCCAATGCGGCCCTCCAGTTCACTAGCCGAAAACCCGCCGCCGCGGCCCTGCTCCATCGCCGGCCGCCGCGGGAGCGCCAGGTTCCGGCCCAGCACTTCCGCGAAAATCTGCGCGCCCGCCACGCCCGCGAACAGCACCGGCCCGCTGTAGTCCTCGCCCTTGGGCGCGTGCGCCAGCGCCACCACGTTCTCGGCCAGCGCCGTAATGCCCCGGTTCAGCTCGGCGTCGGTGGGCATGCGCGCCACATCCAGCGAGTGAAACAGCACGGCATCCCGCACGGTCATGCCGTCGGGCGCCTGCGCGGTGGCCTGCGCCCGCAGAAAGGTGGCGCTTTCCGGCGCGCGCACCTCGGCACCCTCGGAATTCACCAGGTAGTACCCGCCGCCGCCGGATTCCAGCACCACGGTGGAATTCTTCACCTCGGGATACTGCGCGAAAATCGCGGAGAGCGCCCGCACCCGGTTGGTCCATGCCTCCTCATCGATGGCCAGGCGGGGAAATGCCCGGATGTAGTGCACCGGATCGGCGTGCGCGAAATCGTCGATCTGCTCGCCAGCCGTGAGGTTGCGCAGAGCCGCGCGCTTGCGGGAGATGGCTTCCACCGCCGACTTGTACGCCGAATCGGTCTGCAACCAGAAATACCGGCGCAGCACGGGGTAGGCGTCTTCCAGTGGGAACCGTTCCAGGTCGTAGCGCGTGCCGAACGAAAATCCGCTGCCGGCGTAGTTGGTGTTGTCGAACTTGTAATCGCCCACGCGCACGTGGACTTCCGGCGAGCGGAAGCGCTCATGGCGCCGCGCTACCAGGCCGCCGAGGCTGGCCGTGACGCTGAAATTCTCCGCTTCGTCCATGAGGTATTCGATGAAATACGGCGCCTCGAGGTTGGAGACCGTCAGCTTGCGCGAGCGCTCCATCTCATCGTGCATGGCGCGGAGCACCGGGTCGGGGGCCGGCGCCTGGGCGCTCCATGCCATCGCCGCTCCCAGCGCCGCGCCGCCCAGCAGCCATGCGATCACCGGGTTGACAGACGAAAGCGTCCGTCCCACCTTGCGTCCTCGTGGGGCAGGCGGACCCAGAGGGTACCCCGCCTGCCAACCGGCCAAACGCCTCACTTCGACTCTCCCTTGCTCTCCAGGGACGTGGGCTCGGGGAGCAGCGGGGGCCGGTCCTGCGACTTGGCCTTCTTTTCAATCTCGATCTCCGAGACCAGTATCGCCGGCGAAACCGCCGACACCGGGACGCTGCCCGATTCCGCGCCGCAATATCCGTTGAATACTTCGGGCTTGTCCGAAGTCGCCAGGATTTTGGCGAAGCTCGCGAGCGGCGTGCCCACGATGTCGGCGCCGCGCACCAGCTCGTCCGGCCGGCCGTCGGCATAGACCCGGTAGACGATCACCGGAATCACCTTGAACGCCTGCAACCCGGCGCGCTGCGTCGTCGTGAAGCCGCCGGTGATGTCGCGGAAGTAGAGGCCGTAGGGCTTGTTCTGCTTCTTGATTTCGCCGATGAGCATCTGGCGCAGCCTCGGTTCGGTCACCGCGTTGGACGATTCCACGATCAGGTTCGACTGGCGCGAAACCACCTCGTACCCCGGCTGCCGCCGGCCGTGCCCGTTGGAGTGATCGAAGCCACGGATGGGCGAACGCGACATCAGGAACGTCTTCAGCACGCCCTTGTCGACCACCGTAACGGGCCGCGCCTTGACGCCCTCATCGTCGTAGTCGTACCAGCCGTTCAAATCCACCGGGCCGATCTTGCGGCGCGTGGGGTCGAACACCACCGAGAGGAAGTCCGGCAGGACTTTCGTGCCCACGCTCTTGGTGAAGGTCTGGCCCTCGCTTTCGTCCTTTTGCCGGTGCCCTTCGACGCGGTGCCCGAAGATCTCGTGGAAGAACACGCCCGCCGCGCGGCCGGAAAAAATCGCCGGACCGACAAACGGCTCGGCTTCGGGCGCGCGCAGGAGCGCCGAAACGTCGTTGGCCACGCGGTCGATGGCCGCCAGCAGCACTTTATCGTCGGGAAGCCCGGCCGCATCCACGGCTTCGAACGTGTCGAAGGCGTTGAGGTCCGTGCCGTCGGCGGCTTTGGCCGAAGCCGTGATTACCACGCGCGCGAAACCGCGCCCGTGCTCGAGGCGCGAGCCCCCGGTGTCGACCAGGTAGCGCGTGTCCGTCTGGCAGAGCACCGCAACGTGCGAGGTCAGCACGCTGGGGTAGTGCTGGAAGCGCCCCGACAGCTTGCGGATGCGGTCGCTCCAGGCCGCCTCGTCGAACCTCAACCTGGGCGGCGTCTGCTGAAACACGGCTGGCGCCTCGGTGGAGAAATCATCCGAATTGTCCTCTTCCGCGACCTTCACCTGGGCATTCGTCTTGATCCGGATCAGCCGTTCAGCGGCCGCGCGATAAGCGCGGTCGGTCTCCAGCCACAACCGCCGCTTGATGGAGTTGACGTTGTCTTCGTAGGTAAGGGCGGCGCCCGAGGTGAACTGGCCGCGGTCTCCCCGCACCCGGTGGTAGTTGTCGAGCTTAGGCGAGCCGACCCGCACCGAGACATCCAGCAAGCGGTCTTTTCCGCCGTCGGACGCTGTAATCGCCCCCAGCACACCCGAAACCGAGGCAAACTCCCGTTCCGTGACCTCGTAGCTCACGAAGTACGGCGGCGGGTCCGCTTTCTCCTTCAAAACGCTGAAGTTACGGTTCAGCTCCTGGGACATGGCGTCGAGCAGGACCGGCGGCTGGGCAGAGGCTATGGAAACCGCCGCAAGCAGGAATGTGAGACGCAGTGAGACTAAGCGGATCAAGTGTTTAGGATAGCATTGCCGCACTGGTGGCGGCGTTGGGAGCGTGAAATGTGCGATCATCGAATTGACATCGGCCAAGAGCCGCCCAAGGTACGCTCATGACCATTCATCTCAAGCCCGAGTTTGAGGCCCTGATTCAGAAGGATGTAGCGCGCGGTGCTTACCGAAGCATTGAAGAGTTTGTGGAACACGCCGTTCAGTTGCTCCACGACGAAGAGGCGTTTCTTCACGAGAGCAAGGACGCCGTACACGAGCAGATCGGGATCGGTCTCGCTCAGTTGGATCAGGGTCACGCAATGCCCGGCGAAGTATCTCGGACACGGCTTGTGGGGAAGAAAGCCGCCTGGCTGGAGCAACAGCAGCGGCAAGCATGAGCAGCTACGTCGTCTCTCCCGAGGCGGACGAAGACATCTTCGAAATTTGGCGGTATCTCTACCAGAAGGCCAGCCTTGACGTGGCCAATCGGGTGGAAGAGGAAATCTACTCTGCTTTCGAGGCCCTGGATCGTAACCCCGGACTGGGCCACAAGCGATCTGACCTGACCTCACACCCCGTGCTCTTCTTCACAGTCTATTCGTATATGATTGTCTACCGCGTCAAGACGCACCTGGAAATCGTCCGTGTGCTGCACGGCAGGCGCAACGTCAGGCAAATCCTCAGCCAGTAAAACCGCCCCCTACGCCCCCGCACCGGCCGCCATCCGGCCCTTGTGCTTCAGCCCCGAAAGCGCCAGGCCGTACCGGCCGCGGATGCCGGTTTTTTCGAAAATGTGCTTCATGTGAATCTTGACCGTGCCGGTGCAGATGCCTAGTGCGATGGCGATCTCTTTATTCGGCATCCCGCGCTCCACCAGGTCGATCACCTGCAGTTCGCGTGGCGTGAGGGCCGAGGGGCCAATGCGCACCGGCTGGTCCGGCGCGGCAACCAGATCCTCTTCCATCCAGGTGCTTCCGCCAGCCACCTGGCGGATGCAATCCAGCAGCGTGTCCAGCCGGGCGGTCTTGTGAACCACTCCGGTGGCGCCGGCTTGCAGCAACCGCAACGCCTCGGCTTCCGACAGTGCCACGCTCCACACCACCGCCGCCGTGTGGAACTCCGCGTGCCGCAGGGTCCTGAGGCATTCCATCACCGCTTGGATGCCGAAGGACTTGTCTACGACTAGAACGGCCGGCTGCAACTCACGCACCGCGTCCATGCCATCCGCCAGCGAGGTCTCGGTAGCGATCACACGCAGCCCCTCAGCCGATTCCAGCAGGCTTCGAAGTCCTTCCATGGCAATCGGCTCGGTGTCGCAAACCACGACGCTATCCACAGGCCCGCCTTCCGCGCACGGCGCGCGCTCTTCTATCTCTACTCTATATCGGTCGTAAGGTCTCAATACTGTAGTGGTGCTCGGAGGGATGCGTCTCAAGTATTCACCTGGCTGCCACTGCGCCCATCGAGTACTCGGCCAAGTCGATCCAGCAGTTATCCGGCGTGTTCTGGACAAACACTGTCCGCTCCGCCCGAAACACACTGCCGCCTCCGTATTGCTTCCATCGCCGCCGTGCGAGTTCGTGAATGGCCCGGACCTCCTGGTGCGGAATCTCCTGCGCCAGCGTGATGTGGGGATAGTACGGAAACGGTTCCTGGAACTCGAGCACGCCGGTATTCATGGCGGCGTGCATGCGCCGCAGGTCCTCGGCTCCCGCGCCGATTTCGAGATAGATGACGTTGGTGACGGGAAAGATCTGAAGCCCGGCCAGTTCGATCTCGAAAGGCGCCCATCCCTCAGTCAAGGCGCGGGCTTGTCCGGCTGCCGCCTGCCATTCCACCGCCAGCGGCCGCGGCGGCAGCACGCTCACGTGCGCGTGGGGATTGCAGCCTGGCGCCAGTTCCCGCCGAAGGTCGTCCAGGAAACGTCCCAGCGGGTCGGGAACATAGATCACCACGGCGAAGACGTTCAGCCGCTCCCCGGCTGGGACAGGACAGGGCACCCCGTTCTCGTCAGAACCCATGCTCTCTCTATGGTAACCATTTTGTGGCTTTTTGTACGCACCTGTTACGCTGGATAAAGTGCCCAACCCCAGCCAGCCGAATCCGCTTCTGGCGCTCGAGTTCCGAATCCCGTTCGACCGCATCCGCGCCGCGCACGTCGAGCCCGCCGCCGCGGAACTGCTGCGCGAGGCGCGCGTGCGCCTGGAGGCCATTGCCGCCCAGCCCGGCGAGCGCACCTTCGAGAACACCATGCGCGCGTTGGACCACCTGACGGAACCGCTGGATTGCGCCATGGGAGTGGTGCGGCACCTCGAGTCGGTGGCCACCTACCCGGAGCTGCGCGCCGCGTTCAACGCCGTCGAGCCGGAGGTCAGCGCGTTCCACTCGGGCATTCCCCTTCAGGAAGGGCTGTGGAAAGGCATCCAGGCGTATGCCGCCACCCCGGACGGCGCCGGTCTCGAGGGCGAGCGGCGACGCTTCCTGAGCAAGACCGTGGACGATTTCCGCCGCCACGGCGCCGACCTGGACGCCCCGGGCAAGAAGCGGCTGGAAGAAATCGACGTGGAGCTGACCCAGCTCACCACCAGGTTTTCGGAAAACGTGCTGGATTCCACCAACGCTTTCGAGCTCCCGATCACCGACCAGGCGGAGCTGGCCGGGCTGCCCGCCACGGCGCTCGCCTCGGCGCGCGAGAGCGCCGCGCGCAAAGGTCGGAAAGGCTGGCGTTTCACCCTGCAATCGCCCGATTACTTCGCGGTGATGACCTATCTCGACAATGCCGCCATCCGCCGGCAGGTCTACCTGGCCCACTCGGTGCGCGGGACGGCGGGCGAGTGGGACAACCGCCCACTGGTCGCCCGCATCCTCGATCTGCGCCGCGAGAAGGCTCGGCTTCTGGGCTTCCCGGATTTCGCGGACCTGGTGCTGGAAGATCGCATGGCCCACAACGGCGCCCGCGCCATGACGTTCCTCGAAGATCTCAGAGCCAAGACCGAGCGGCGTTTCCGGGAAGAGAACCGGGAACTGCTGGAGTTCCGCCGGTCTCTGGAGGGGCCGGACGCTCCGGAACTTGAGCCCTGGGACGTGGCTTACTACGCCGAGAAGCAGCGCGCCGCTCTCTACGACTTCGACGAGGAGGCCCTGCGGCCCTACTTCCCGCTCGAGCGCGTGACTGCCGGCCTGTTCGACCTGGTGAACCGCCTCTATGGCATTCGGGTGTCCGAAGAGCCAGGCGTGCCGGTGTGGGACCCGCAGGTTCGCTACTACAACATCCACGACGGCGACGGCGCGTTTCTGGGCGGCTTCTACGCCGACTGGTATCCCCGGGAGAACAAACGCGACGGCGGATGGATGGATGCTCTGATCACGGGCGGTCCCGCCGGCGGGGAATTCCACCCGCACCTGGGCCTGATTTGCGGGAACCTCACCGCCCCGGTGGGCGGCCGGCCGGCGCTCCTGACGCATCGCGAAGTGGAGACCATCTTCCACGAGTTCGGCCATCTGCTGCACCATTTGCTGAGCCGGGTGGAAATCCGCACGCTGGCCGGCACCGGGGTGGCGTGGGATTTCGTCGAGTTGCCCTCGCAGATCATGGAGAACTGGTGCTGGGAACGCCAGGCGCTGGACCTGTTCGCGCGCCACTGGGAGAGTGGGGAGCCGATTCCCGACGCCCTCTTCCAGAAGATGAAGCGCGCGCGCACCTTTCGCGCCGCCAACGGGCAGATGCGCCAACTCGGGTTCGCCTTCGTGGACCTGCTGCTGCACACCCGCTATTCACCGCAGCGGGACGGAGACCCGGTGGAATGCGCCCGGACCCTCTTGCAGGAATTCGCGCCCGCGCCGCTGCCGCCCGAGCACGCCATGATCGCGGCCTTCACCCACTTGTTTGGCAGCCCGGTAGGCTACGGTGCCGGCTACTATTCCTACAAATGGGCCGAGGTTCTGGATGCCGACGCGTTCACCCGCTTTCGGGACCAGGGCATCTTTAGCCGCGAAGTGGGCGCCGAGTTCCGGGAGAAGATCCTCTCCAAGGGAGACAGCCAGGACCCAGCGGAGTTGTACCGCGACTTCATGGGACGAGACCCCGATCCGCAGGCGCTGCTGGAGAGATTGGGGCTGGCGTAAGCGGGGATGTGGGGCCGGATGGCATCCGGCGCGGCGGTTGCCAACCCAATGTCGCTCAGTTTTTGCAGAATCGACATTCTGCACAGATTGTGGGGCGAGCAATCCTGCCCGCAAGCCGGCCTTCCGGCCGGCTGGACCCGCTGGAAAGCGGGTCCGCAGGCTGAAAAGCCTGCCCCACAATTTACCGGATCTCCATGATCTCTTTTTCTTTGGTTCTGGCCGCCTGGTCGACCTTCTCCATGCACAAGTCGGTCAGCTTCTGGATCTCGTCGTGGGCCTTCTTGTCGTCGTCTTCGGTGATCTTCTTGTCCTTCAGCAGCTTTTTCACCGCTTCGTTGCCATCCCGCCGGATGTTGCGCACCGAAACGCGATGGTGCTCGGCGACCCCGTGCAGTTTCTTCACCAGTTCCTTGCGGCGCTCCTCCGTCAGCGGCGGGATCGGCAGCCGGATCACCTTTCCGTCGTTGGCTGGATTCAGACCCAGATCGGAAACCCGAATGGCCCTTTCGATGGGCCCGATCTGTGAAACGTCCCACGGCTGGATGGTGATCAGGGAAGGCTCGGGAACGTGCAGGTTGGCCACCTGGTTGAGCGGGGTGGGCGTCCCGTAGTAATCCACCCGGATATGATCCAGAATCCCCAGTGAGGCCCGCCCGGTCCGAATGGAGGCCATCTCGTGCTGCAAATCCGAGACGGCCTTCTCCATACGCGCCTTCAGGTTGCCCTCGACTTCCTTCACGGAGTTGAAGATTGGACTGCCCGGTGCTGGTTGTTGTTCTGTCTTCATAGCGCAGTGTCTCCGAAAAGCGGCTAGTGAATTACCGTGCCGATGGGCTCGCCCATCGACATACGCATTATATTGCCTGGAGTGTTCAGATTGAAAACGATAATCGGCAGCTTGTTGTCGCGGCACATGGCGATCGAGGTGGCATCCATCACGCCCAGCCCCCGCGAGAGCACCTCGAGATAGGAGATTTCCCGATATCTCACCGCCGCGGGAAACTTCAGCGGGTCCTGGTCGTACACGCCGTCCACCCGGGTGGCTTTGGCGATCACCTCGGCCTTGATTTCGAGCGCCCGCAGCGTGGCCGCGGTATCCGTGGAAAAGTAAGGATTGGAAGTGCCGGCCGCGAAAATCACGATGCGGCCTTTCTCCAGGTGCCGGATGGCGCGGCGCCGGATGTAAGGCTCGGCCAACTGGCGCATCTCGATGGCGGTCATGACGCGCGTCGGAACGCCCATCTGCTCCAGCGCATCGGAGAGCGCCAGGGAGTTGATGACGGTGGCCAGCATGCCCATCTGGTCGGCCGTCACGCGGTCCATCTTCTGGGCCGCCGCGGCCACTCCGCGGAAGATATTGCCGCCGCCCACCACCACGCCGATCTGAACGCCCGCCGCCGCCACATCGGAGACTTCGCGCCCCAACCGCTTGACCCGTTCGGCGTCGATGCCAAACGCGGCCCCGCCCGCCAGGGCTTCTCCGCTCAGCTTGAGCAGGATGCGCTTGTAGCCGGACATTTGTTTATTGCGAGACCGGCTCGGGTACCGGGTTCTCGCCACCCGCCTCGGCCGCCGCCACGTCGCCCACCTTGAAGCGGACGAACCGCGCGATGCCGATGTTCTCGCCCAGCTTGGCGATCTTGGTCTTCACGAGTTGCCCCACGGTGAGGGTGGCTTCCTTCACGAACGGCTGGTCCAAAAGACAGACCTCCTCGTAGAACTTGGCGATCCGGCCCTCGACGATCTTGTCGAGAATCTTCTCCGGCTTGCCTTCCAGCACGGCCCGCGCGCGCGCGATCTCCTTCTCCTTATCGAGCACGTCCGCCGGGACGTCCTCCTTGCGGATGTAGCGCGGATCGGCCGCCGCGATGTGCATCGCGACGTCGTGCACCAGTTCCTTGAAAACATCGGTGCGCGCCACGAAATCGGATTCGCAGTTGACCTCCACCAGCACGCCGAGCTGGCCGCCGTGGTGGATGTAGCTCCCAATCGATCCCTGCTTGGTGGCGCGCGCAGCCTTCTTGCCGGCCGACGCGATGCCCCACTTGCGCAGCAGGACTTCGGCCTCCCCAATATCGCCCTTGGCCGCCACCAGGGCGCGCTTGCACTCCATCATTCCGGCCCCCGTGCGTTCGCGGAGGTCCTTGACTAATGCCGCGGTAATGTCCGCCATAATGATTCCGTTTTAGTTCCGTACTGGTTCAGCGGAAGGCGCTGTAACCCTAGTGCCCGCTCTCCGTCACCACCGGCTCGGACGCCGGTTCAGCCGTCTCCGAAGCGGGCCCCTTGCGCGGTGAGACTGGAACCGGCGCGTCTTCCATGCTCAGGCTCTCCGCCATGATCTTCTCGGCGTACTTGGGATCCACGTACTCGGTGTACTCCACCATGCCTTCTTCCACCGGGGTCTCGTCCTGGACGATCTTGTCGGCCGTGAAATCGTGCTCGGTGGCCAGCGCGCGGCCCTCGATCACCGCGTCCGCGATCTTGCTGGCGAACAGGCGGATGGCGCGCAAGGCGTCGTCGTTGCCCGGAATCACGTAGTCCACTTCGTCCGGGTCGCAGTTGGTATCGACGATCGCCACCACGGGGATGCCCAGCCGCCGCGCTTCCTTCACCGCGATGCTTTCCTTGTTGGAATCGATCACGAACAGCACGTCCGGCAGCCCCGGCATGTCCTTGATGCCCGACAGGTTCTGATCCAGGTGCTTGCGCTCGCGCTCCAGCCGGATGACTTCTTTCTTGGGCCGGCCGGCATAGCCGCCCTCCACCGACGCCATGGCTTCCAGTTCCTTCAGGCGCTTGATGGACTTCTGTACGGTCAGCATGTTGGTGAGCAGGCCGCCCAGCCAGCGCTGGTTCACGAAGTACATCTGGCAGCGGCGGGCCTCTTCGGCAACCGCTTCCTGCGCCTGGCGCTTGGTGCCCACGAAGAGCACGTTCTTGCCCTGCGCGGCCATCTCGCCCACGAACCGGGCGGCGTCTTTGAACATCTTCAGGGTCTTCTGAAGGTCGATGATGTAGATTCCGTTGCGTTCGCCGAAGATGTACTCTTTCATCTTCGGATTCCAGCGCTTGGTCTGGTGCCCGAAATGAACGCCGGCTTCGAGCAATTCCTTCATCGAGATTGCGGGCAAACTACCTCCTCAGTCGGTTGAGAGGGGCGAACCCCTCGGTTCAAGCCTTCCATCAGTGTCCCGTCATCCGCCGCGCGGTCCAAAGCGAGATTTGCGCCGCGGAAAAGGGAACAGAAGGCTGCTTCACGGGGAACCTTATCGTTTGGAGAACTGGAACCGCTTGCGGGCGCCCTTCTGGCCATACTTCTTACGCTCGTGCGCGCGCGGGTCGCGGGTCAGAAGGCCGAGCTTTTTCAGCCGGGACCGCAGTTCCGCATTGAACTCCACCAAGGCCCGGGCAATTCCCAGACGGGCCGCGCCCGCCTGGCCGGCGACGCCGCCGCCGTCGGCGAGTATCAAAATGTCGAACTTCTCCATGGTCTCGGTGGCCTGCAAAGGCTGCCGCACCACCGCGCGCGTACTTTCCGTGGGGAAGTAATCTTCGAACGCGCGGTGGTTGACCTTGATCTGGCCCGTGCCGGGCCGTAAGAACACGCGAGCCACCGAACGTTTGCGGCGGCCCGTACCCAAATGTTGATCTATCGTCGCTGCCACTAAGCTTGTACCTTCCGTTTCAAAGCCAGCGCGGCCGGTTTCTGCGCCGCGTGCGGATGACGGTCACCCGCGTAAACATTCAGTTTCCTGAACATCTGTTTGCCGAGCTTGGTCTTGGGAAGCATGCCCGCGATGGCCTCTTCCACAATGCGGATGGGCCTTTCCGCGCGCACCCGCTTAAAGCTCTTCTCCACCAGTCCGCCCGGATACCCGGTGAAATGGCGATAAACCTTGTTGTCTTCTTTCCGGCCGGTGAGCCGGACTTTGGCCACATTAATGACGATCACGTGATCGCCGGTGTCCAGAAACGGCGTGTACGACGGCTTATGCTTGCCCATCAACAGCATGGCCGCCTTGCTGGCGAGCTTGCCCAAAACCACGTCCTGGGCGTCGATGACATGCCACCGGCGAACAATGCCGTTCTTGGAGGGGAACTCGGTGCTCATTGACACACTTCTCCAACCCTTCGGGGTGCAAAACATTTAGCTTACGGGGCCGGAGGGTGGAATGTCAAATCGGGTCGTGACGAACCACCGCTTCACTCGGAGCGATTCTCGAATAGCGGCGTGCGAACTGCCGCCGCGCGGCCCGCTCGATCGTCAGCCTCTTGCGGTTGTTCCATCGCTGGATCAATCGCGTCACCTGCGCCCGGCTCAGCCCCGTGATCTTGGCCAAATACCGCCGCACGATCCCTTTCTGCCCTTTGCTCAATCGACGATAACCCTGCTCCTTTAGCACCCCCTCCATCATCCCGTGCGCCACTTCTGGCGTCTTCGCGCTGAAGCGGACTTTCCGATTGTTCTCAACAAAAGCTTGCATCTCGGCCAAACTCAACCGTTCCCAATTCTCCATGCGGATTGTCATTCCTCCGCAGCATCGCCGATCTCACGGCTCGATTTTTCAGGCTCATCGACCATTGGAAACAAACTCCGACTTCAGGCTCATCTTGTATTGGACAATTCTGCCGGGATACAGAGCACCGCGCTTTGCGCTATCATGCAAGGTTTCGTTGTTTCGGAAATGGGGCAGTGGCACAGTACAATCCAGAGGGGCAATGCGTTCTTGATGAGCCTCTTTATGTTGAGGCCGGAATCCGCCGGATATGCAACCTCCAGGCGCACTTCGACATTCAAAGCCTGCGCGGCCTGCGAGTTCTGGAAACCGGCTGCGGGACTGGACGACTAGGAGAAGTCTTCGAGACAGCCGGTTGCCGCGTTGTCAGCATCGACGCCCGTGAAGAGTTCATCGAGATTCTGAGGAAACGGTACCCTGGCCGGGAGGCTGCCGTTGTGGATTTGGATCACTGGGACCCGGCCCCTCTGGGCAGGTTCGACGCCGTCCTGTGCTTTGGGACGCTTTACCATCTGGCTGCCCCGGAGTCCTTCCTTATCGAATGCACCCGGCTCACGGACGTCATCCTGCTGGAGACCATCGTGTTGGATTCGCCCTGGCTGCGATGCCTTTATGAGAGTGATCATGAGCCGGGCGGTTCCTTCTCCGGTATTGGCTGCCGGCCCTCGCCGGCGTGGATCATCGGTCTCATGGAGCGACACGGCTTCTCGGTCCAGGACATCTCTTCGCCTTTGGCAAATTGGGGTGGTGAGTATCCTTCTGTGTACGACTGGGAACCGCAGCACAACGGGCAATGGCGTCACGGGAACACCTTTCTGCGAAAGATGTGGGTGTGCCGGAGACGATCTGCTTCGGCTCTCCCGCGCGCTCGTATGGAGCAGTCACCGGCGCAGTTTGAGAGTGAGATTCTGCCGCTGTTGTTGAATACGCTGGGGCGAACGGATCTCAGCGGGGTACGAATCCTTGACGTTGGCCACTCTCGCGACGATTCATCCGCCGCTCTGCCCAGCGCTGGCGCCTTGGTGAGGCGCCTATCATTGCCGGGTGCGGCATGCCGAGCCAAGGGGGACGAAGCGCTGGATTTTCCGGCTTCCTGGCTGCAGACGGAAGCTAGAGCGTTCGATGTCGTCGTGCTGCGTGGCGCCACCGAACTGGGGTACAGCCCCACGGCCTTCCTGCACCTGCTGACTGTAGCACCCCTGCTGCTGATCGAGCTCGCGCCCGGCGACCCGGAAGCGGAGGACGTCTTGCGTACGCTAGACCGCGCCGGTTACTGCCTGGCTCGGCAAAGACTCCGGGGTCAAGGAAGCGAGGCGAGAGCTCTTCTGGCCTTCCGGCTCCGGGAGCATGCGGGGACGGAGTTGCGGCCGCTACTGGTACATGTACACATTTACAAGTGTGCTGGTACTTCCCTGAATCGTCTGCTGGGGATGAGCTTTGCCGACCGGCACTTTGGTCACTATCCTCTTGATCAAGGCCCGTTCCTGACACGGGACGAGCTGGTGGATCTGGTCCTCGACAGGCCAGAGGTTGTGTCTTTGTCCAGTCATTCAATCCGGCTGTTCCCGCTCATTATCGGAAACCGGCTGCCGCTGTACGTCGCATTCCTGCGCGAGCCGATGCAGCGGTTTATCTCTTACCTCACCTACTGGAAGAAGCGTTATCGTGCTTCTCCGGAGAGCTTGAAGCAATACTGGCCCGCAGACTGCACGGACTTGTCGTTGCGCGACATGGCTGCCTGGGTGCTGAACAACCAGCCCGCAGCCGTACGAGAAGACAATCTTGTCACGCACTTCCTCACCGAGCAGACCTGGCTTGACGCCGTGGGTGGGATACTGAAGCTGTCTGACCGCTGGCTGGATCGCGATTCTTCACTGTATCACGGCTTCGAACCTATCAAGCTCGCTTTGGCGACCGCGGTACTCGAAGACTTCTTCTTTGTCGGGCTGGTGGAGGAAATGGAAACCAGCGTGCGATTGTTGCGAGAGAAGCTGCGTCCTTATGGACTCCACTTGCTCGATATACCTCTGCCCGTCGAGAACGTGTCCAGAGAAATGGCCACGGATATCGACTGGCTGAATCCGACCGATTCAGTAGGGCGCGCCGTTCTGGCCTTCCTGGGCCAGGATCTCACCCTGTACAAGCGTTTTCGGGCACGAATCCGCTCCCGGTGGCTGAACTGCTGACCGGAGGGCGTCTCAGCGGCTGGTTGGAGCCAGCAAGCGTCCGACCGGGACTACCTGCCCGCCATCCCGCCCAACCTCGCTGGAATCAATTGCGCCACCGGCGCTTAGGGCATCCACGGGCGTCGGGGCCTTAAGCCGGCGCGTACTCGACAGTGTGCGCGCGCTGTGTTCCTGGAATCGGCGGCGGTAGAGGCTCGCGAAATCGTCCGGTCGTGACGGTTCGGTGCTCATCGGCCTTTATAGAATCGGGATGTCCACCTGATCGTGATAGGCGTTCAGGGTCTGGATGGCCAGCGACAGGTTGCCGGATGCTTTGAGGAACTGCGGCACGGTCACGTTGAGCTGGTACAAACCCGGAAATCCGGGGGCCAGGCCCTTGAAGAGGACCGCCGCCTGCTCGCCGCCTACGTAAACCGCGACATCCGCATTCGACGGGTAGAGCGTGGCGATGTTGCCGGCCGTGCCGTCGGCCACGGCGGGAGTCACCGTGCCCAGACCGGTGAGGTAAACCAGCACCCTCTCAACCCCGATGGCGGGTTTGGCGGCGTTCACCGGGCTGTAATCGGCGTGCAGGGCGGCGCCGCCGCCGCTGCACGGCGAATTGGAGCCAGCCTCGCGAATCTATCCCTGCGGCCGGTTCTTGGCCTGCTCCATGGCGATCTGGTTGACGGGCGACAGGGCCTTGGCTCCGCTGGCACCCTCGATGGCTTTCACCGCGATGTCCCGCACCTGCTGCTTGGCCGCCGCCAGTTGTTTCTCAACCGGAGGGTGGAATGTCAAATCGGGTTGCAGGTTGTGCAGGTTGTCGGGTTGCGGATTTCCGGAAGGCCACGTCCGTTAGCAGCGTCAAGTTACAATCGAGCAGTGTCAACATCAGTCGCGCTCATGGCGATGGGCTTCGGCGCAGGCTTCATCGTGGGACTGACCAGCATAGGCGGGGCTACCCTGATGACGCCGTTCCTGTGCCCGAGCCTGATCGCCTTCAACCGGTCCCTTCTTGTGTTGGGCTCTCGTCAAAACGTAACCGGATGACGTTGGCCAGTTCACCGGGTGGTTTTGAGGGGAGCAGGATTGCCGCGTCGCCGCCGTGCTGCGTAACGCCGAGTGGTTCGTGTTCAGGGTCCGCCAACAGATCCGCGTGCGCGATCTTCCCTCTTAACCCCGCGAGCCTGAACGGGCCGGATGGCCACTCAAACAGATGAATGTAGAGCTTCCCGGCTTTAGGCGTCGTAAATAAATAAAATTTACATCTGCTACTCGGATGTGTTATCAAGTTGGGTATGGCTTCCGATGCCCAACTCGCCCAGTTCTTTGCTGGTATGTGGCCGCATCTGGACGAACACGC
>Ga0187865_1001724_pt1 | contig 23619 bp, 21 predicted proteins | sample June2016WEW_11_1_2_FD_132989 | JGI IMG/M metagenome (GOLD analysis project Ga0187865, IMG submission 132989) | Peatland microbial communities from SPRUCE experiment site at the Marcell Experimental Forest, Minnesota, USA - June2016WEW_11_100 | ecosystem: Environmental > Terrestrial > Soil >...
GCAGAAATTTGCCGCCGCCGCTGGAGAGTTCGGCGTCTGGATCCTGGTTCGCGGCACTAATCCTAAGTCGCTCAAATATATCGGCCGGGGCGACTGCACCCCCAAGCCCATCGACTGCAAAGCCAAGACCGCGCAACTGGGGCTCAATGCCGGTCTCGTGGTCAGTCCTGATGTAGCGCCGGACGCCTTCCAAGACCCCGCGCAGGCGAAGCGGAACTGGAAGGAAAAAGCCAACCCCCTTGTCTTCAGCCCCCGCAAAGCGCACTACTCGATTGAGCAGACGGGCCTGCACAAAGGCTGCGTCAAGCTCGATGGCAAGCACATCTACGGCGACTACGATTTGAAAGCGGTAGTCGTGCCCGGACATGAGTCCGCAACCGTGGCGCTCGTCACCGAGTTGCGGGGTGTGCAAAACGCCCGCCGCGGGCCGAAGTTCTACGAGGTGCAGAGCGAAGTAAACAATGCGATCGGGGTTCCCATGGTGCAGCACGGCGCCGACGACGAGTTCACCGGCCACATGGACGAATCTATCTTTGTCTTCGGTCCGAAGGGCGAATACAAAGAACTGGACGGCTTGAACGCGATTCAGCAGTGGTACGACAACCAATTCCACGGGCGCAAAACAGCGGATGCCCAGTCCCCCGGCGGCGTCCCCCCAGGTGTCACGCCTGGCATTCGCGGCGTGGTCCAAGCCGACGGCACTATCCGCCCGGTCACCTTCGGCAAGCGGTGATTCGCGCGGTCGACCTCTAACCGGGATTTCTCGCCAGGCTGAACCGTTTTCTTCGCGCCGTCCTGACATCTTCCGGAGGCTGACATGAAACGTCTGGTAATCATCAAGCTCCTTTTGTTGATCATCATCGCGGCTCTGTCCGCCGCGGCGCAGACCCCCAGCGAGGCGCCCCAGAAGCCGCTGAGCCGCGCGCAGATTCTCTCCCTTTTGGCAGGTGACGTCCCCAGCTCCCGCGTGACCATGCTGGTTCAGGAGCGCGGTATTGATTTCACGCCCAATGACGCCTACCTGGGGCAAGTCCAAAAGGGTGGAGGTGACGACGATCTGGTCAAGGCCTTGCAGTCGGCCCATGTGACGAAAGCCGCGAGCGCCACACCGTCGTCTGCGGCGCGCGCCTCGGAAGCCAAGCTGGAGGAGGCGAGGCAAGAGGAGTTGGCGCAGCACACAGCGCAAGGAGCGGAGCTCTTTCAGGATCATCACTATGCCGAGGCGGAGGCCGAGTATCGCGCGGCGATTAAGCTGGACCCACAGAATTCCGACTTGCATATGGCCCTCTCCCGCGCCCTCAATAGTCAGAAGAAAATGGACGAAGGGATGCAGGAAGCGCACCTGGCCATCCGCTTGAATCCGGAGAGCGACATGGCTCACTTTGCCCTGGGCAATGCACTTCGGATGCAGGAAGACTGGGCCGGCGCCGCTGCTGAGTATCGAGAGGCAGTGCGGCTGAATCCGAACTACGATATGACCCATAACAACCTGGGCGTCACGCTGAGGCACCAAAACAACCTGGACGGGGCGATTGCGGAGTTTCGCATGGCGGTGCGCCTGAATCCGAACGACGAATTGGCAATGGAGAATCTTGGCAACGCGCTCGACAGCAAGGGCGATTTGGACGGTGCCATTGCCCAGTACCGGCAACTGTCGCGTCTGAAACCCAACCTGCCAGTAGCGCACTTCCGGCTCGGCCAGCTCCTGGAGAAAAAGGGCGAGCCCCGCAGGGCGCTGAATCAATTTCGCCAGGCGGTGGACTTGGCTCCGGGGAATCGTCAGTTCAAAGCGGCCTACGAACGTGCTTTGCACAATCAATAGGTGGACCGTGGTTTCGATCCTGAGGATCAACCCGAACTTATCGTACCTCTTGATGGCCGCCGGTCCCAGGCTAGGGCGGAGCCGGGCGCCTTCGATGCGGGTATCGAAGCGATGGCCCCTTTCGTCCTGGTAGTTCCCGTGCCGCTTGCGGCCCAGGAAGGTGGCCACGTGGTCGGGGTTGACAGCGTGTAGGGCCGTGCGCGTGAGGTGGCCGTAAAGGGCCTGCAAATCCTGCTGCATTGAAATCATCAAGCAGTACAGGTAAGCTCTTTATCGCGCCCGGGTGGACCAGCAATACAGAGTCCACTTTGAATTGAAGGGTAACTATTACGCCATCCTCGCCATTGGCCCTCACGGCCTCCAGGGAATTGGCTAAGGATCGCAGGGAGCCACCTATGGAACTCAAAACCGTCAGCATCGAAAAGCCCGCGGACATGAACTTCATCCTTGGCCAGTCGCACTTTATCAAGACGGTGGAAGACCTCTACGAAGCTATTGTGCAAACCGCGCCCCAGATGAAATTCGGCGTGGGTTTCTGCGAATCATCCGGGCCGGCGCTGGTTCGCTTTGCGGGGAATGACCCCAAACTCATCGAACTCGCGCAGAAGAACGCCCTAGCGCTCTCCTGCGGTCATGCTTTCATCATCTTCATGGAAGGCGGATTCCCCATCAACATTCTGAACACCGTGAAGAGTGTCCCGGAGGTTTGCCAGGTCTTCTGCGCTACCGCGAATTCCGTGGAAGTGATTGTAGCGGAATCCGAACAAGGCCGTGGAATCCTGGGCGTCATTGACGGCGTGAAGAGTCGTGGCATCGAGACCGATGCCGACATTCAATTCCGCAAGGAATTCCTGCGGAAAATCGGGTACAAATTATAGACGGAGGGTTTTCAGGATTAACCCCTCCGAAATCAGAGCAGAACTTTCACGATTCGAAACCTGCAAGTGACTTCACAAAGTGGGATGACCTCTACTTCACCACGCGCGCCTTGGGACTGCCGCATTTGCAGATGTATCGCTGTGGCCGCGCTTGCCCTGGCAGCTCTCAACCTTTCTTTCTTCTCCGGCCGCACAATCGTTGCGGGAATGGTGTTCGGCGCGCAAAGTGACGATGCCGCGCCTGCACCTACGCGGACACCCACTCCCGCTCGCACGCCTTCCTCAAGGCAGCCTCCGAGGAAATCTTCCCAGACCCGGGATTCACAATCACGGCTGGCCGTGAAATCGAAGATCGCGCTGGTGGTAGACGCCAACACCTCCGAAGAGCTGCTGGTGAAGAATGCGGACAGGGTTGTGCCCATCGCTTCCATCACCAAATTGATGACCGCCATGGTCGTCCTCGATGCCGAGCTGCCGCTGGGAGAGATTCTCAAAATTAGCAATGATGATCGGGACCTGGTGATGGGGACAATCTCCCGGCTGCGAATCGGTTGGGCGCTGAGCCGGGAAGACATGTTGCACCTGGCCTTGATGTCTTCGGAAAACCGCGCCGCCGCCGCACTCAGCCGCTATTACCCCGGCGGGCGCCCCGCATTCATCAAAGCCATGAATGCGAAGGCGGCGGAATTGGGGATGACCAAAACGCACTTTGTCAACCCCAATGGCTTGACGAATGAAAACGTCTCGACCGCTTATGACCTGGCCAAACTTGTCCGAGCTGCCGATCAGTATCCGCTGATTCGGGAATTCACAACCGACCCCCGGTACGACGTACGAATCGGCCGGTATATTCTTCCCTATGTCAACTCGAACCGCCTGGTGGGCCGGCCCGATTGGGACATCGAGGTGCAAAAGACCGGATTTACCAACGAAGCGGGCGACTGCCTGGTGATGCGGGTGAATTGGGGGGGCCGCTCTCTGATCATGATCTTTCTGGATGCCTACGGAAAGCTCACGCGCTTTGCCGACGCTCGCCGCGTCCTCATGCAGTTGGCGCTGGCGGAGAAGAAATAGGAGTCAGGAGTCAGAATACTGTTGACGAAGAGTCAGCTCGTTACTACGACGCCCTATGCCATCTACCGTATTCTTGCTTCTGTCCCCTGACTTCTGACTCCTGACTCCTGACTCCTGTCTCCTGACTCCTTCCTTTCTCAGGCCTTTCGATCCTTAACGACTGCCCCTAGTTCTCCCTTCGCGAGGCGGACGGACACCTCCGCGCCAATCGCCACCTGCGCAGCGTCGCGGACGACTTTTCCATCCGCGTCCCGCGTGATGGAATAGCCGCGTTCCAGGATCGTGCGCGGACTGCGCTCTTTCAACACCGCTTCCAGTTGCGCCAAGCGATTGCGCCGCTCCGCGAGGAATCGCCGGAAGTCGTTCTGAAACCTCTGCTCGCGTTCTTCGAGGGTGGCGCGTTTCAGCCGAAGGTGCCGCGTGAAATCGTATCGCACCACACCTGCCGAGGCGCGCAGCCATTCCTGCCGCGCCGTGTGCAGGCGCGAGCGCATCAACCGTTCGAGCGCGCCCACGCATTCATCCACGCGCTGGGCGCGTTCGGCGATGCGTGTGGCGAGCGTCTGGAAAACCTGGTGCATGCGAAGTTCCGTCAGCGCCTGCCGGGCTTCGGAAATTTTCAGGCGGATCATCTGCGCCATGTGCCGTGCACGGTCGTGGAGCTCGGTCAGCAAATCCTGTTTGCGGCGCACGACCAATTCCGCCGCGGCCGACGGCGTGGGCGCCCGCAAGTCAGCGACAAAATCCGCGATGGTAAAATCCGTTTCGTGGCCGACGGCGGAAATTACCGGGATCTTCGACGCAGCGATGGCCCGCGCCACCACCTCCTCGTTGAAGGCCCATAGGTCTTCCAGCGAGCCTCCCCCGCGGGCCACGATCATCACGTCAACGGGCGCTTGGCGGTTGAAATACTCGATGCCCTGAGCAATTTCCTGGGCCGCCCCCTCGCCCTGAACTTTCACCGGATAGAGCAGCACGTCGATGTTGCGGAAACGCCGCCGGAGAATGCGGAGAATGTCCTGGATGACGGCGCCCGTGGGCGAAGTCACCACACCGATGACGCGCGGCAGCATGGGCAGCGGCTTTTTGCGCGCCGGGTCAAACAGGCCTTCGGCCGCCAGCTTCTGTTTCAGTTGCTCGAAAGCGAGTTGCAGCGCGCCCAGCCCCGCCGGTTCCAGAAACTCCACGTAGAGCTGATATTCGCCGCGCGCTTCATAGACGCTCAGGCGCCCGCGGGCAATCACTGCCAGCCCGTCCTGCGGCTTGAATTTCAGGTAGCGCGCCTGGTTGCGAAAGCAGACAGCGCGAAGCTGCGCCGTTTCATCTTTGAGCGTGAAATAGAGGTGGCCGGAACCGGCCGTGTGAAGATTGGAAACTTCGCCGGTCACCCAGACGTCCGGAAATTGCCTTTCGAGAAGGTTACGGATCTCCAGGCTCAGCTCCGCCACGCTGTAGATCCTACGCACCGGCCCGAAATTGAGGGAGGGTTGGGTCATGGGAAGACCGTCAGTTGTCCGTTGTCCGTAGTCCGTAATCAGATGTTCCGGATGGCGTTTTGCAACGGACGGTGGGCAACGGACACTCTATTTCCGAGACAAAAGTGAAATCACCCAGAAGACCAGCGTTACTGCGGCGCTCAGCACCAAGCAAGATACAATCGGGAAATAGAACTGGAAGTTTTTGCCCTTGTACGCAATATCCCCGGGGAGCCGCCCGAGGCCGAAGAAAGAGAATTTCGATCCGGCCATTACCATCAACCCCAATACCACAAGGACAATGCCGATGATGACCAGAAACCGTCCCATTTGAAAATGAATTGCGCTGCTCATCTCCATCCATCGTCGCCGCCGGGCGGGTGGATGTCAAGCCCGGGAACAAGCCGCTTGTCACCGCAGAGACGCGGAAAAGAGAGGCAGATGGGCAGATAGGCAGATGGGCAGATGGAGAAAACCCCACTGCCCACCTGCCTATCTGCCTACTTGCCCGCCTTCTCAGCGCCTCTGCGGTGTATTCTTGATTGACGCTAAACGAGGGCAATGCCGGGAAAGAAGTAACCCATTTCGAAATGGGCCGTTTCCGGGGCGTCGGAGCCATGCACGGCGTTGCTCTCGATGCTCGTCGCATAGAGCTTGCGAATGGTGCCCGGCGCGGCGTTGGCGGGGTTGGTGGCGCCCATCACCTCGCGCAGGCGGAGGATGGCGTTCTCGCCTTCCAGAACCATCACCAGCGCGCTGCCTGAGCTCATGAAATTCGTCAGGCTTTCAAAAAAGCCTTTGCTCCGGTGAACGGCATAGAAGCCCTCGGCTTCCTTTTTGCTGAGCTTCACCAGCCGGGCCACCACAATCTTAAATTGATTGGCCTCGAAGATTTTGACGATGTCGCCGATGTGTCCCGCTGCGACCGCGTCGGGCTTGATGATGGTCAACGTGCGTTCGGTTCCCACGGTTCTCCAATCGAAGCAAATTCTGAATTATGAATTCTGAGTTATGAATGATGAATTCTGAATTATGATTTCCAAGTGCTCAACACTCGCATCGTACGTGCGGTCCATTTTCATAATTCATAATTCAGAATTCATAATTCTCTTTAGCGTTTCTCCGATGAGCGCGGGGCTTTCGGCGACGGCGATGCCGGCGGCCTGGAGCGCTGCGATCTTATCCGCCGCGGTTCCCTTTCCCCCGGAGATAATCGCTCCGGCATGGCCCATGCGACGGCCGGGCGGCGCCGTGCGGCCCGCGATAAATCCCACCACTGGTTTCTTGACATGAGCTTGGACATAGGCCGCCGCCTCTTCTTCCGCCGCCCCGCCGATTTCTCCAATCAGCACGATCCCGTGTGTGTCAGGGTCGTCATTGAAAAGCTGTAGGGCGTCAACGAAGGTTGTGCCAATGATGGGGTCGCCGCCGATCCCGATGCAGGTCGATTGCCCGATGCCCAGCGCAGTGAGCTGGCCCACCGCTTCGTAGGTTAAGGTCCCGCTCCGCGATACGACGCCCACGTGCCCTGGCAAGTGAATTTGCGCTGGCATAATGCCAATCTTGCATTTGCCCGGAGAAATAATGCCTGGGCAATTAGGGCCGATCAGGCGCGTCGGCTTCCCGGCCAGGAAGCGTGCGGCGCGCACCATGTCGAGCGTGGGAATACCTTCGGTGATGGCGACAACGAGGGGAAGGCCGGCGTTCGCGGCTTCCATGATGGCGTCCGCAGCAAAGGCGGGCGGAACAAAAATGACGGACGCGTTGGCGCCCGTCCTATCCACGGCTTCCTGCACGGTGTTGAATACCGGGATGCCGTCGACGCTGGTCCCACCTTTGCCCGGCGTCACTCCAGCCACTACCTTGGTACCGTAAGCAACAGCTTGCTGCGTGTGAAACATCCCCTCGTGCCCGGTAATTCCTTGGACCACTAGCCGCGTATTCTCGTCAACAAGTATAGACATAGGGTTAACAGTTCAACGGACCTCATAAAGATAAGCTTCGTCAATGAACATCCCACCCACCATGGTGTTGTTCAGTCGCTTTCCTTCCACAGAGTCGTTCAGGCCAAAAATGGAGCGCAGCGCCTGGAACAGGGGTTGCTTTGGGCTAATCAACTCGATTTTTATGCGCTGGCTAGAATCAGCAGTAATGCCCCGCATAACTGGCGACAACTCGATGTAGGCATCCCGCGGCCCCAGTGTATCGACCTTGGGACTGGCGATCACTAAATGCCAACCGCCTATGTTCGGCTCCAATAACCAGAAAATTCCCTGGATAGGAAAGTCCTTATTGTCCCGCAATGACTGCCACATTTTTCTGCCAAACTCGATGTCTACTCCATCGAGCGTTTCGACATCGCTCATTACCACCTCCGGCGAATCCATTCCATAGCCCCATTTCGTGGATCCGTGACCGCAGAGTATAGAGTCTTGGCCTGGAACTCTTCCACCATTTCATAGCGGTTTTCGTCGTTCCATGAGAGCACCGTGTTCCAATTGCTTTCCAACCCCTCGTCACCACTGGCATCTTTCTGGAGTTCCTCCCAGAGCACCCCGTCCATTTGGACCAGTTCCTTCAGCTTGTGAGTGTAAGCGCGGTTGACGAAACCCTTATCCGGGAAATCGTACTGCTGAACCGCGCGAGCTAGATACGCCTTCAGTGCACACTCAACAGCAAGGCCCGTCATGTAATACGCGCCAGTCCAGTAGGCGTTATCCAGCAAAACCTCGGCTTCCTTCAGCCTGCTGTCCGCCAGGAGTCGCAATTTGTCCCGATTCAGCCGAGCAGCGATCACGCAGCCTCCTGCACCAATTTTAGTGCATGCACGGGCGAGTTAATGAAAATGAATCAAATCCCAGGCGCGGCAACCACTTTTTCCGCCGCCTCTTTCATATCGTTGGCCACGGTAAAATTCAGGCCGGACTCGTTCAAAATCTTCTGGCCGAGTTCGACGTTTGTTCCCTTCAGCCGCACGACGATGGGCACTTTGATGCCGAGACTCTTGGCCGCGGCAACCACGCCGCTGGCGACGATATCGCAGCGCATGATTCCACCGAAGATATTAATGAGCACGGCGCGCACGTTGGCGTCGCTGAGGATGATCTCGAATCCGTGGCGTACCTGCTCTTCGCTAGCGCCGCCGCCCACGTCCAGGAAATTCGCCGGGCGGCTGCCCGCGTACTGGATGATGTCCATGGTGGACATGGCGAGGCCCGCGCCGTTCACCATGCAGCCCACGTTGCCGTCCAAGCGTATGTAATTGAGCCCGTAATTCGAAGCCTTCACTTCCAGCGGGTCTTCTTCGTCCAGGTCGCGCAGTTCGCGGATGTCCGGGTGGCGAAAGAGGGCATTATCGTCAAAGTTCATTTTGGCGTCGAGCGCCAGCGCACGGCCGCCGCGCGTGATGACGAAAGGATTGATCTCGACCAGCGAAGCGTCCGTGGCCTCAAAGGCGCGATAGAGGTTCTGGAAAAGGCGCGCCGCCTCGTTCACCACCTTGCCCTCAAGTCCCAAGCCGAAGGCCAGCTTGCGCGCCTGGAAGGCCTGGAAGCCGACACTAGGGTCGATGAATTCTTTCAGGATTTTTTCCGGGTGCTCGGCGGCCACGACTTCGATTTCCACGCCACCTTCGCTCGAGGCCATGAACACAGGTCTGCCGGAAGCGCGGTCGATGACGATACCGAGGTAGAGTTCACGCGCCACGTCCAAGGCTTCCTCAATAAGCGCGCGTTTGACGAGGCGACCCTCGGGACCCGTCTGGTGAGTGACAAGGGTCATGCCCAGGATTTGGCCCGCCAGGGTCTCAGCTTCTGCGGGATGGTGAGCCAGTTTTACGCCGCCACCTTTGCCGCGGCCACCGGCGTGAATCTGGGCTTTGACCACCACCGTCCCGCCGCCCAGTTTTTCCGCCACGGCCCGAGCGTCCTCGGGCTTCGTAATCATCTCGCCGCGCGGCACGGTGACGCCGAACTTGGCAAGAATCTGTTTCGCCTGATATTCGTGGATTTTCATTTTGAAAGCTGTTAGTCGCCCGCTTTCAGTTGTCCGTCGTCAGTTGTAAAAGGCTGAAGCGTGACTGGCAAGGATCAACTGGATGTGAAATCAGACTTTGGTAAAGCCAACCAAGTGGCTTACACCAGAATATTCGGCTCGCTTACCCCGAAAGCAGGGAGTATAGGGAAACCGTGCGAGAATTGCAATGAAACGTATCGCCCAAGATTCCCCCAGGATTCATTAGTTTTGTGCCCCCAGAAATTCCAACTTTTTGAGGTTGGCGAGAGCGTCGGCATTGGTGGGATCGAGTTGCAACCCCGCCCGGTATTCGCGGATGGCGTCGGCGGTACGGCCGGAGTCCATATAGAAAAGTCCCAGCATGAAATGCGACCGGCTGTCGGCAGGGCTCAGCGCCGCCGCGTCCAGAAAAGCGCGCTCGGCGCCGCGGCGGTCTCCCTGGAGCCATTCCACCAATCCAAGGTCCCAATCCCCCTGAGTGGTGGGCTCGATTTCCACGGAGCGGCGCGCTTCCGCCTCCGACTCGGGCAGTTGCCGCCGATCAAAATAGAATTCACTCAAGGCGTTGTGCGCCCGTACATTGAGGGGGGAAAGGTTTTCGGCGGCGCGGAGCTGAGCCTCCGCTTCCTGCAACCTGCCCGTGGCCTCGTAAGTTTTCCCCAAGTCCAAATGGGCGTCACTATAATTCGGCTGGATGGCCAGGGCGCGCAAGAAGAGGTCTTCCGCTTCGCCATAATGCTTCTCCGCGTTGGCCGCCAGGCCGAGATTGTGCAGAACGTATTCACTGGCGGGCGCCAGTCGCAGAGCGGTGCGCCATTCCCTTTCCGCCGCCGGAATGTTTCCCTGCCCCCAGTACACGGTCCCCAGATTGTTGTGGATGTAATAGGCGTCCGGTGAAATTGCCAGCGTCGCAGTGTAAAAGGTGAGGTTATCCCGCCAGTCGCGATTGCGAGTGACGATGCGAAACACCCCAAGCGTGGCGATGAGACCGACCGCGAGGGGCAGCGCGACACGCCATCGACTGCCCCGAGCAGAAAGCCAATTCCACCATCGGACGCCTGCCCAGCCCACCATCCAGCAGAATCCCACCGAGGCGAGATAGAGGTGACGCTCCGCAAAGGGGTTGCTGGCCATCCAGCGAACATTCAATACTGGTGCGAGCGTCGCCAGCAACCAAACCACTCCGAAAGCCGCTTGCCGGTTGGACTTCCTGAGGACGATAAAGGCTACCACGCAAATCGCCAGAGCCACGACGCCACCCAGCGCCCAGGGATAGAGGGCGACAACATCGGTGGGAAAAACGTAATAGGCGCAGAGTTCGGCTGGCCACACGAGTTTCCAGCAGTACCGGCCAATCAGCGCCAGGGCCGAAATCACCAAGTCCTCGGTTCCCAACCCCGGCCGGTCAAGGCTGGGCGCGAACCCACCCAGGTAACGGGCGCGGAGCACCAGATAAACCGCGGCGAGCAACCACAATGCGCCGTACCGCCGAAACTTCTGGACCTTGGTGGTTTCCGCGTGATCCTCGCGGAAGCGGTGCTCGTAAATTGCGGCGAGCAATGGAAGCGTGAGCGCCTGCTCCTTGGAAAGCAGGGCGAGCACAAAGCTCCCCGCCATGGCGATCTGGAGTGGGGCCAAACACTCGCCTGCCGCGCGCGCGGAGGCAAGGAAAAACCCAAAGGTCAGTAGATAAAAGATCGCCAACTCGAGTTCGGTGACGGCGGCAATCCAATCCACCGCTTCGCTGTGAATGGGGTGGAGCGCAAAGATACACGCCGTCGCCAGCGCCACCACGGGGGAGCGAAACATTCTGAGTGTGACCAGGAAAAGGAGGAAAACTACTCCCGCATTCGCCAGAAGATTGGCCAGGTGGAATCCCAGCGCATTGGGCCCGAAAAGCTGGTAGCAGAATAGATATCCCAGCGACATCACCGGGCGGTAATAATTGGAGGCGCCGCGGAAATCGCCCATGAACGACCACACCGAGGAGGTGAAGATTTCCCGCAAGTGATGGAAGTTCCGAATGTAGGGATTAACCAGGACTTGCTCGAAGTCGTCATACACAAAGCCGTTGCGTAAAGAGGCGAGATAGGGGAGAAGCCCAAGGGCAAGCAGGATGAGGAAGTACACCACACACTGCCTGTTCCGCAGGTGAGGCGGAGATTGTGTGCCCGCCACCGAAGATGAGGCAGTGGGCGAGAGGTCAATGGGGCGGTCTGGGGTCACGGAACTAATCTCTTTCGATTCATTGTAGCGGCGGTCTATGACCGCCGTCCGGCGCTCCTAGAGCGCCGTTACAGCACCGTTACGGCCCAAAAACCAGCAGCGTAAACGTGCCGGGAAGGGCCTGCGGCCGGGGTCGAGGATGCTCCGGCGTGGGCGCGGGTGGCGGGCCGAATTCTGCTGTCACGAGAAAGATATGATGCGTTTTCAGATCAAGAGCCATGGTCCGCGCGCCGCGCTGGGTCGGGACGCTCGCGACGGGGGTGAACTTCTCCGGCGAGTCTTCGTGCACGACGGTCAGCGTGCCATCGCCATTGGAGCTGAAAGCGAGTTTCGCTCCCGGGTCGAAGCCATTGGCGTCCACACCCTGGCCGATCGCCGGCGTCGCCAGCACCTTGCCGGTGTCCGCGTCCACTACGGCCATCATCTGGTTATGACAGCCGAGGAAGAGACGGCGATGTTTCCTGTCCATCGCCAACCCCGAGGGTTCTTCACAAGGCGCCAGCGGCCAGCGAGCGGTCACCGTGAGCTTCCGCGAGTCGATTTGGACGAGTTCGCTCTTGTCTTCCAGGTTGTTGTAGATGTGGCCTTGCCCGTCGGCGGCGGCGAACTCCGGCTTGCCTCCCAGCGGGATCGTTCCGGCGGGTTTTCCCGAGGCCGCATCAATGGCCGTGGCGTCGCCGCCATGACCGTTAAAGGTAAAGACGCGCTGGGAGGCGGGATCGTACACAATGGCGTCCGGACCATTGCCCGTGGGGGCCGTCCCAAGAATCTTCAGCGTTTTGAGATCAAAAATCGTGACGGCGTTGGCCCGGCCGTTGCTAGTGAAGCCGCGGCCGAATTCCGGCGCCAAAGCGATGCCATGGACTCCGTCCGTGCCAGGAATGTCTCCCACCACAGCATAGGTATCCGCATCCACCACCATCACGTGCGTGCCCCGCGAGATGTAGACGCGGCGCGCGGCGCTGTCGCAAATGAGATAGTCCCACGATCCTTCTCCACCCAGCACAACCTTCTTGAGAAGATGATAATTTTCATCCGCCGCCGCAAGAGGACGGGCGGAGAGTGCGGCTGCTGCCAACGTGGCCAGGACGATTGCACAAGCTATCCTCACCACCGGGATTCTTGCGCTGATGCTTCGCGTGATGCGCTGATCCATAAATCCTCCTTGGGAGAAGCCTAACCTATCATGCCCAATCTTACCGGACAAGGGGCGCGCCCGAAACACCTGCATCGAAGGGCCGTTTTGAAATCTCCAATCGCGCGCTTACCGCGCGAACCCTGAACCCTAACGCCTGAGTCTGGTCATGCCGCCTTCCTGATCCGCCCGGCAATGGAAAGCCGAAAAGCAAAGTATGTGTGGAGCAGACTTCAGACTTCAAAATTCAGAATTCATAATTCATAACTTCCGTCCAGCGCCTTTCTCCTTTCCTTTCGATAACATTCTGGCCTCCCAGCAATAAGTAGCTTATTAATCATCAACATTCTGGCGTAGGGGTGAATTTAACCCGAGTCAATTTTGTATCTCATTTGTTTTCAAAAACATTCTGGATAATACCTGCATTTTGATATACTTCTTTTCTCTCTTGTAATAGCCTACTATCAACTTTTGTAACTTACCTATTTTCAATGACTTGATTTTTTGTTGAAACCACCGTATGTCCCACAATTCTTTGTTAAGTTGTTGTGTTTTCATTAACATTCTGGCCTCCCGCGGAGTATTTCGAGGATTCCTCATCGCGGCCTTGGCGTTCAATCTTTGAGAGCAGGTTGGTGACCCGCCGGACTTCCCGAAAGTTGGAATCTTGTGCCCCTCCGGGGTGGTGGGGCCACGCGAGCGCCTCCCGTTCGCCTGACTGTCGGCAACTCCCTTTTCGGTTATCGCCGGTCTCTTTCTCAAGGACATGCGGAACCTCCATGCATACACAGGTAGGGCGGTTGCCGTGGTGAGGCATAGCCTCCTGCCGCGCCCCGCGGCACAAGGACAATAGCCTCAAGACTATGATACGGCTCGTGGGCTACAAGTATCAAGAACTTTATTGATGCATTCGGTAATGATGTCCGGGAAAAAGTTGTGGACAGCTTGTCCGAAAACTCCCTTCCGGGAAGCAAAGCCTGGAATTTCCTCCTTGCCCTATTGCATCTGGCCGTGCAATCCCTTACCATCCGGGGCTGGGCTCCTACAACCGAAAGGCAGGTGGATATGAAAAGAGACGTTAATCGCCGGGAGTTTATCCACGGGGTGAGCGTTGCGGCGGCGGGATTCTGGCTTGCGCCGTCCGGGCTATGGGCGACAGCCGCGCCCTCCGCTCCGGTGGCGGTCGCCAAGTGCGCCACGTATGGGCCGGAAGTGGTGACCACGCTTGCCGGCATGTTCGACCAGTTGGGTGGGTTGCACAGACTTGTCAACGGCAAGACGGTGTCCGTGAAGCTCAATCTGACCGGAAGCCCCACGATTCGTTTGGGAGACCTGCCGCAAGGCCAGACCTATTGGGTTCATCCCCAGGTGGTGGGCGCCCTGGCACATTTGCTGGGCAACGCGGGGGCGCGACGCATTCGCTTGCTGGAAAGTTCGGGGGCGCCGCCGCTGGCGGAGTATCTCTCGCAAGCCGGTTGGAAGACGAGCGACCTCACCAGCGCCGCTTCCCGCGTGGAGCTGGTGAACACGAACTACCCGGGCGCGGCGCAGAAATATGCGCGTTTGTGGGTGCCGGGGGGGGGGCTGATGTTCAAGGGCTACGACGTGAATCCCGCTTACGAAGAGTGCGACGTTTTTGTCTCGCTCGCCAAACTTAAAGAGCACGCGACGACGGGTGTCACCCTGTCGATGAAGAACAGCTTCGGCCTTCCACCCGTCACGATTTACGGATTGGGAGCCGGCATCGACGAGCCCGCCAAGGTGCCGTCAGGCCACCGTGCGATGCTGCACGCGGGTGACCGGCAACCTTCCAAGAGTGCGCCGTCGGAGATTGACCCCAGCTCGCCGCGTGACGGGGGCTACCGCGTCCCGCGCATTGTCGCCGATCTTGTGGCAGCGCGCCCCATTCATCTCGCGGTGATCGATGGCATTGAAACCGTGGCGGGCGGCGAAGGCCCGTGGTACAAAAATGTCCACCCCCTTCGTCCCGGTCTGCTGATTGCCGGCGCCAATTGCGTGAATACAGATGCCGTGTCCACGGCACTCATGGGCCTTGACCCCATGGCCGACCGCGGTGCCGCGCCCTTCGAGAAGTGTGACAGTACGCTGAAGCTCGCCGAGCAATTGGGGATCGGTACGCGCGACCTGAGCCGCATCGAAGTTCGGGGCCTGCCCATCCAAAAGGCCCGGGTTTATTTCCGCAGCACGTAACCGGGGTTCCTCATTCGTAAGAAATCCCAGCCGCGGGCGAGGAGAGGTGCGAAGTATCGTTCAGCGCCACCACGCGCCAATTTCCTTCCTGCGTTTCGAGGATGTTCAGCGCGGCGTTCTGCATGGTGATGCGCCGCCGATACTCGGAGAGGGGCACGCCCATGATGTGGCAGGCGAGCAGGCGGCAGACGGTTTTGTGGCAAACCACCACCACGTTCCCGCGCGGATGTCTTTGCGCCACATTCGCCATAAACGGCGTGACGCGTTCGATAAGTTGCACACCGCTTTCTCCCTCGGGAGGCGCCATGTTGCCCGGGTCCGCGTCCCAGGCGCGGTAGGTGGCGGGGGTGGCGCGCTGGATTTCCTCAAAGGTCCTGCCCTCCCACGCGCCATAATTCAGCTCGGCCAAACGGCGGTCTATCACGGGCTCGCGGTCGATGGCCGCGCCGATCACGCAAGCGGTTTCCAGCGCGCGACCGAGAGGGCTTGTGTACAAAGCTTCGACCGAAATGGGTTTCAAGCGCCGGGCGAGCAACTGCGCTTGGCGCCGGCCCACGTCCGACAGCGGAACGTCCGTGCTCCCGCACAAACGCCCCTCCGCATTCCACGCCGTTTCACCGTGCCGAAGGAAATAGAAAAGTGCCATAGTTCTCCAGCTTTTCGCGCACAAGGATTTTAGCGCGGATTTCTCACCACGCTGGAACGCTTTTGGGGGGCTGCCGGAAGGGCGGGGCTTCAGCCCCGCCGTTTGGGACCTTCCCAAATATTCATCGCAGGACCTCGGAGAGGTCCAATAGCATTAGCCGTAGGTGAAACCTACGGGCCGGAATTGTGAATTCGCGTAAGATGTTCGACCCCTGCGGGGTCGAATGTGTTGGCCTGGGTGCCCGGCGACCGTAGGTTTCACTTACGGCTAATGATGTTCCTCCCCTTTGGGGAGGACAGAGGCTGGCCCCGCCCTTCCCCTCACTGATGAGAAATCCCGGTCAGCATTTGAAACAAAATTCATCAGCCCCGCGCCACCCTTTTTGCTTTTCCTTCCCGAGACGCCTTAAAATGCCTGGAGCGAAAAGCAAAGCCCGCGGCCACCGGGGCCATCAGCTTCATGTACCGCGAGCTTTAATCTTCCAGTCAGTTTTCGTTCGGGAGTGATCCATGGGGCAAGAGGGTTTCTCGATTCTGATTCTGGGGGCAGGCAAAGCGACACGCTTCAAGTCCGAGCATCCGAAGTTGCTGCACGCGCTGGCGGGCCGATTGCTGGGTGAATACGTTTTGCGCACGGCCGGGGCGGCCGGGGCCGAACGGGTTTACATGATCATCGGCCACCAAGCGGAAGAAATGCGGAAGGCTTTTGCGCGCCCGGGGCTGGAATTCATTGAGCAGAAGGAGCAACTGGGCACCGGCCACGCGCTGATGGTGGCTCGCCCGGAACTCGATCGCTGCCCCAGCGGAGTGGTGGTGGCGCTGGTGGGGGACGTGCCCCTGCTCCAACCGGAAACGGTGAAGGCGCTGGTGGCAACGCACCGCAAGGAGCGCGCGGCATGCACCATCCTCGCCATGCGCGTGGACAATCCCACCGGTTACGGACGTATCGTGCGTATGGGCGGGAAGCGCGTGCGCGCCATCGTGGAAGAAAAAGTGGCAAGTGCGGCACAGAAAAAGATCCACGAAGTTAATACCGGCATCCTCTGCTTTTCGCGCCAGCCGCTGCTGGCGCACTTGGGCGAGCTGTCGCGAGCGAACGCCCAAAAGGAGTATCTGCTCACGGATCTCATCGAGATTTTCAAACGTCATCGTCTCAAGGTTGCGGCATTTGAGGCGCCGGGCGGCGAGGCTTGGGGCATCAACGACCGAGCGCAACTGGCCGAGATGGGGAAAACGCTGCGCCTTCGCAAGGCCCGCGCCTTGATGAAGGAAGGCGTGACCCTCACTGACCCGGGGGCGACGTACATTGATGAGGATGTCGTCATTGGCCCCGACACCGTCATCGAGCCGGGCGTCAGCCTGCGCGGCGGCACGCGTCTGGGAAGCGGCTGCCGGCTGGAACCCTACTCGACCATCATCGATTCCACCCTCGCCGACGACGTCACGGTGCGCCAATCCTGTGTCATCACGAATTGTGAGATCGGCGCGGGCGTCACCATCGGCCCCTTCGCGCATTTGCGCGATGGCGCGGTCATTGAGCCCGCGGCGCGCATCGGCAATTTCGTGGAAGTAAAAAAATCGACCATCGGCCGAGGCGCCAAGGCCCTTCACCTGACCTATTTGGGGGACGCGACGGTAGGCGCGCGCGCCAACATCGGCGCCGGCACCATCACCTGCAACTACGACGGCGAAAAGAAGAACCCGACGACCATTGAAGACGAAGTTTTCATCGGCAGCGGGAACATGCTGGTGGCGCCTGTCCGCATCGGCAAGGGATCCTACACGGCCGCGGGCTCGACGATTACCGAGGATGTTCCGCCCGAATCGCTCGCCATCGGGCGTGGCCGTCAGGTGAATAAGGAAGGTTGGGCGCGCGCGCGGAAGAAAGGCAAAGGCCACGATAAGAAGTGAATTTGCCTCCAGCGTGCTGACTGGCTTGCGCAGAGCGCAGCTCTGCGTTTTAGCGCGGGGGGGAGGGACGCGAATCGCAGAGCTGCGCTCTGCGCAAGCCGGCTACCGCCACCAAGGCTGGCCGCACTTTTTACTCGGCGCGCGTAAGATATACCGAGCCAGCAGCGGCGCGGGTTGCCGTCATTCCCTGTAACTCACTCAAAAACAACGTCATAAACCGCGCCTCAGTTGGCACTCGGCGTGCTTCCTTCACAGCAGGAAGCCAATCACAAGCAGTGCGTGAAGCTTCCAGAAGCAATTTCGCAAGGGAGGGGAGAGACTAAAATGGCAATCGACCAAGTGCCTGTCCAAGTGGGACTTCCTATGGAGCCGAACCCAAGTTCAAGGGGCGGCGTCAAATTTGTTTTGATTTTTCTCGTTCTCGCGGCCCTGGCCGTGGGGGAATTCTTTACGGTCAATCGGATGAACACGCTGCGCGACCAATTGACGACGCAGCACAAGCAGTTGCGAGAAGACTTGACCGGGCAATTGCGGAATCAGGTCTCGAATCGCCTGACGGCCATCGAGCGGCAGAACGCTCAGAATCTGGACGCCGTAAAAACGGAGCTCGACGGGGCGGCCAAGCGCATGGGGGCGCAAGGCGGGGAATTGAAGCGTGCGCGCACCATGGTGGCGCAACTTCAGGATCAGCAGCGCGCCCAAACGGAGCAACTCAAGCAAGAGCTTGACCAGAAGGCCGACCAGCAACAAGTCGGCGCACTGACTCAGGATGTTTCCTTGACGAAGACGGATCTTAACACCACCAAGCAAGCCGTCAGCACGCTGGCGGCGGACTTGGGCATGGCTCGCAGCGAGATGGGCACCCTCATCGCGCGCAACCACGATGACATCGAATACCTGCGCAAGCTGGGTGATCGCGACTACTTCGAATTCATCTTGACCAGGAATCAACCGGCGAAGGTGGCAGGTGTGGGCCTGACGCTGAAGAAAACCAACCTCAAGCGCTATCGATTCAACGTGGCCATGCTGGCCGACGATATCGAAGTGGAGAGGAAGGACTGCACCATCAACGCACCCGTTTACTTTTATGTGAACGGCTCAAAAAAGCCTTACGAGTTAGTGGTAAATCGTGTAGAATCAAGTCAGGTGAAGGGGTACATCAGCACCCCGAAGGGTGTCACCGAGGTTGCCGCGCGCTCGGAGGGAGCGCGTTAGCAGATTCCGCGGGGAGACCCCATCACCGTGAGCGGGTCTCCCCTCTCACCTTGCGAGTTCTCAGCATCAACCAAGCTGGACAAAGCGCCAGGGTCCGGCCATGAAATAACCTTCAAGGAGGTACACCATGGTCAAGCGCGCTTTGCTGGCCGTTTTCCTCGCTACCGCAGGAATCTCACTTGCCAACGCAGAAACACTGGTGCCGACGGCGGCTCTCTCCGTTCCCGCCGGTACCATGCTGCATTGCCGCACCACGCAGACCCTGACCACCAAGCTGAATCTTCAGGGAGATGCTTTCACCATTAGCGTCGCGGAGCCCGTGACCATTAACGGCCACGTGGCGATTCCCGTGGGCGCAACGCTCGCGGGGCGCATAACCCGCATGGAGCGCCCCGGCCGCATCAGGGGCGTTGGCCAGATGCGGCTGACCGTGGAGCAAATAACGCTTCCGGATGGCCGCAGCTTCCCTCTCGGCGCGATCTTGATGACGGCCTACGGGGCTGACAACGTTAAGGTGGTGGGGAGTGAAGGGCTCGTCAAGGGTCCGAGTTCCCGCCTCCCGGATTTTGAGGAGATTGGCGCGGGAACCGCCGGGGGCACGCTGCTGGGGTTGATCTTCGTGCATCCCATCATCGGCGCCACCGTGGGACTTACGGCGACTACTGTCGATCGCATGCGCCAGCGCGGGAAGGATTTGACCATCCCGGCGGGAACGCAGCTCAATTATCAATTGACGCGAGAGCTGGCAATCACGCACAACACTACGCGGGCCAGCGCCGCAAATCAGGGGCACGGCGCCGGCGAGTGAGCTTCTCCGCCCACGGCATGCCCACGGAAATTGGGGGGCGATGCGTCTCTCGCGGGCAGATCCCGGAGACGCCGCCCCTCCGACCGCTCGGGGAGAACCCCTCGGCCTATTCAGGAGTCCCGGCTCGCGCTCACCCGCGGCGCCGAACCCCAAGAAAGGCCCCGTCACTGCTTCGGATTTCTCTTCGCGATATTCTTCCCTAAACTAAAACAGGGACCGATTGAGAACCGGGTGGTGAACCGGCCGTCCTGCAAGGTATCGCTGAAGAGATGATCGTAGACCAGATCAGCCTGCACGCGCACGCCTATGTGTTTGGTAAGGAGAAAATCGGCGCCGCCCCCGAACCCATAAAAGAGCGTCGAGTCGGTCTTCTTCCCGGTGGGCGCCAGCGCCGCGACGATTATTTTCGCAATCGCATCCGCAGGCTGGGGGGTTGCGACTTCATGGATCACTCCAATGGAAGGCCGAACGAAGATGGTCACTTTCGAGAAGTGGCGATACGACAGTTGCGGCCCACCGGCAAAGGTTTGGGTAAAGGAATCAGACGGTACCGTTACGGTGTACCCGGCAGGAAGTTGTCCCGCCGCCGCCAGTTGCTGCAATAGACCACCTAATTGCGCCTGCCACGCAGCGGTCAGCAGGTTGGGCGTCAGCGTCAAACTACCCTCCGAAACGCTGTAGTCGAAGCCCAGCGCACACCAAGTTTTTGGATTGACACCCGCCTGAAAATGGAATCCGTTCTCAAAAAGGCTCACATGAGGGCTATCGAGGAAAGTGTATCCACCGTAGAGATTGTAACGTGAAACATAACTCTGCTGACCATGCGCCGTTACGGAAGCAAGCGGCAGGGCAAGGGTGAGCAAGAGGAGCGTTGTGACCCCCCGGCGTGTTGCTGCGCATCTGGCCTTGGTTGGATATGACATGATTGTCTCCTGCATGATGATCACACGCGGGATTGACGCCGCGTGTCGGCGGGGCAACCCCGCCCACAATTTTTGCGCCTCACCTATATCATTGAATTGACATGGGTGCACCAAAAAAAGTGAGTATTTGAGCTTGTGGATGCTTTGACCAGGTTCGCAAAGGATTGTGACGTGCGCCAGTTTTCCCGGTGGCGCCGCCGGGACGAGAATGTCCAGACTTGCTGCTTCAATCGCCATTTCTGTGGGGGAAATTTAAAGCCGGTTATTCCCCGATGAGGTTTTGGGAGTACCCCAATTGGATGAGTTTCTGGCCGGCCGCCCAAACCTCCGGCGGAATTTCCTGCGGAATCTGAAAGCCTTTTGCGGGGTAGAGCCGGATTCTCTGCAAATCCCCCACCATAATGCCGATGACCTCTCGCTTGGAAATCTCCTGGTTGGGATAATCTTCAAACGACATCTGCGGCGAGGTGACGAGCGCTTGCTTCTCCGGCCAAACTTTCCGGAAAGTTGCGAAGGCCCGGCGTTCCATATACGGTTTGTGCACGAGGATAAACTTCCGCGGATTGAGGTGAAATTTCGCCACGAGGTCCTTAGTAAACTGGATATTTTCCCCCGTATTTGTCGAATGGTTTTCGATCAGGATTTCCTCCCGGGGGACGCCCATGCGCGTGGCGATTTCAGCGAATCGGTCAGCCTCCGGCTGGTCCCAGACTCCGCGCGTCAGGTTCCCCAACCCACCGGAGAAAATCAATCGCGGAGCCCAATGTTCCAGGTAAAGCTGCGCTCCCCGCTCCGCGACGCGCAGATCGTGGCTGCCCAGAACCAGAATCGCGTCGGATTGCTCGATCCGGTGATCCAGGTGATGGTAATCCCAGATTTTCCGCGCCAGGAAATCCACTTCCGAGGTCATGAATAAACTCCCTCCGAGACAAAGGACTGCGTCAGCCAGTGAAATACTTTGATGAAGTAATGCAGACGATAAATGGGGTGGGTGAAATGGTCGAGCACCATGAAGGCCGCCGAGGAACGGTATTCCGCCTATGCGAGCAGGGCAAGGTTATTGCGCGAGGCTAAACACGAAGGCTCATTCTGCCACTGCCAGACTAAAGTTGACAACCGTTTTGAACGGGCCACAGCCAGGCCGGGGCTTGAACTTCATTCCCTTTACCACGTCGATCAATAGCTTGCCAGCTTCGGTGGATGAGGCGCGCACAACTTTCGCGTCGACCACATTGCCGTCCTCACTGATTGCAATGGCAATCACGCCTTGTGCTCTAATCCTCTTCGCCCTCTCCTGTTCTTCCTTCGGAAGCGGGGTTTTAGACACAAGGTCCGGCGGCTTACCGCATGGCGACTGATCGCGCTTTGCGGCCATGGCAGGCTTGGCGGTGAAACCACCTGCCAGAGCTAGAAGTAAACATGTGAGGATGAACGCTCGTCTTCGCATTTGATCCTAACCCTACCACGGTGAGCGCTCGCTATTCAACGCCCCGAGTCGCTTGCTATTGTCGGTTTGGCAGACGCGGAACCACCCTTGCCTGACAGCAGGATTCCGCCCAGCGCATAGCAGGCTGCGCCCGTGAGCACGCACGCCCGTATCGAACTTTCCGTCGAAATGACCATGGCAATGAAGCTGGCCAGGACGGAGGCCGCGCCATTTAGCGCCCACATCCAGGGTAGATTTCCCTCTTGGCCAAGTTCGGTTGCCCAACGCATACCGACCGGGAAGCAGAAACCCATGACGAAACCGCAGGGCGTCACGAGCGCCAGTGACACCACAATGCGCTGCCACAAGACTCCGCCCACGGCGCCATGAATGGCAGGAAGAACCACCAGCGAATAGGCCACGAGCACCAGTGCGGAAAGGAGCGCGGGCGCCCGGCTTTTCAGGGCTGAGGTGATGAGCATTCGATCTGACGCCAGGCTGCCCAGCCCCGCAGCAAGAATCAATCCTGCCAGCACCACAGCCAACGAATAGATCGGCTGCCCAAGAAAGATGGAAAGTTGTTGCATCATTCCCATTTCCGCCAGCATAAATCCCAGCCCGATGCCGATGAAGTAGAGGATGGTGCCCGCCGGCGCGGGGGCTGAACCTTGCTGCAAACGGGTCCATCGGCGCGCAGGCCACACGATCGTCAGGACCACGAGAATCAAGGCGGCCAGCATAAAAATGGTTAAGTGCAAAAGCGGAAGAAGCGCCTCCCAATGCACGCCGGGAATTCGCAGGATCCCTGGAATGGCGTGGAAACGCACAAAACTGAAAAAGTAAGGGGAAGAATCGGAGGGCGGAGAAAGATCAAAATAATCCCTGGAACGTAGCGCCGCCAAACCTTCCAGCGTATGCGCCTGTAATACGACGCTCAACTGCGGCACGCCGAGTTCCTCCCCGGGCAGATAGAGAATCTGGTAATTCAGTTCCTTGGCTGTGGAGCGTATCTTTTCCAGATCCTGCGCGCTAAAAGGTCGATTGCTGGTGAGGAGCGTAGCCAATTCACCCTGACAGATCATGGCCAGGTGGCTTTCCGGATCCTTAACTCCTTCGCTGAGCAAGGTGGCGTAAGCCAACGAAAAGAGGCGGCAAGTCTCGTGGAAATCCGGCTTGTGGTTCCAGCGGCTGAAAGCGATGACTCCGCCCGGTTTTAGATGTTCGTAAAAAATTCGCCAGCCATCCAGTGAATAAAGGGAATTCTCCGTAAGGGCCATGGCCCCCGCGGCGGTGGCTGCCCAGGTGTCTACCAACGTTGCCTGAATCAAGTCGAATTGCTCATGCGTGCGAGTCAAGTAACTGCGGCCTTCATCATTGTGCAGTTCAAAATTGGGGATTTTGGCGAAGCCCGAATACCAGGGCATCAGCCGCGAAGTGACATTTACAATGCTGCTGTTGATTTCGATTCCCACGATGCGGTGAAAGCCGAAAAGCGCGCAGGACATGACGTCGCGCCCGCCGCCCACGCCGATAATAGCGGCGCTACCCCCCGCCCGCAGCCGTGCCCCCAGGGAGTTCACTTCGTAACGAAGAAAGTCCACGTTTTTGAGATCGCCCTGGAAGCGGAAAATCGGCGTGGCGGCATCGTTGTCGATGTCGATGTAAATCACCTCGCTCGAAATGGGCGGTGTCTCGGGGCCGACGAAACGCGGTTCCATTTTCGGGGCCACAACCCGGACCCTGGAAATGGGGTTCCACGTCTCATAGAGAATGTCGGTGCGGGGATCGAGCTTGCCTTTGGACCAAATCGGTTGAATGCCATGAATCGTCGACGCGTTCAGAGCCGCCAGCACCAC
>Ga0187865_1001735_pt1 | contig 23461 bp, 18 predicted proteins | sample June2016WEW_11_1_2_FD_132989 | JGI IMG/M metagenome (GOLD analysis project Ga0187865, IMG submission 132989) | Peatland microbial communities from SPRUCE experiment site at the Marcell Experimental Forest, Minnesota, USA - June2016WEW_11_100 | ecosystem: Environmental > Terrestrial > Soil >...
TCTGCGCTCTCCGCGGTGAGCGAATTTGGAAAAAGAGTGGGTCTTTGAAGGGATTGAAGTGGAGTGTTACTCCGGCTACAAAGGAGAGGAGAGCCCCCGCGCTTTTATTTATATGGGGAAGCGCTACGAAATTTCGGAAATTCTGGACCGATGGTATGAAGCAGGTGTGGTCCCGTCAGCATTACGCCACGACTATTTCAAAGTGAAGACGACAGAGGGAGAAGTTTTCTTGGTCCGCTATACGCCTCGCTTCCAATCCTGGACCCTTTGCCGCCACGTTCCAGCACCGAAGTCTTCGAACAACTGAATTTAAATCGGACGCAGATTAACGCAGATTTTCAGGATTAAGATAAAGGTATCAATTTAGCTTTTTGAAAATGCATCCCCAGAAATCCCTCCCGGCCTCCCTTTTCCAAAGGGAGAAGAGCTTTTGAGAACGGATGGGATAAACAATTCCGCTTTTTCCTCCTTTGAAAAAGGGGGATGAAGGGGGATTTAGCGGATTTTCGAAAAGCCAAAATGTTACAGATAAAGAAATCAGAATTCAAGATAGAAGCTTAGTTTGTTTTTATTCTGCCTTCTATTCTTGTCTGCGGGGATCTGCGGAAATCTGCATCCTATTGGATTAAATTTATGCTGGCCAAACCCTTAATGATCCAGGGAACGGGCTCTTTCGTGGGGAAGAGCATGATCGTTGCGGGCCTGTGTCGGATCCTCAAGCAGGATGGCTACTGGGTGGCCCCCTTCAAAGCCCAGAACATGGCTCTAAATTCCTTTGTAACCCCGGAAGGAGGAGAGATGGGCCGGGCTCAGGTGGTGCAGGCGGAGGCCGCCGGCCTTGAACCCCATGTGGACATGAACCCCATCCTTCTGAAGCCCAATACCGACATCGGCGCCCAGGTCATCATCCACGGAAAAGTCTTCGGCAACCTGAATGCCGATGAATATCACCGCTTCAAGAAAGAGGCCCTCCGCTCGGTCCTGGAGAGTTACGGACGATTGTCCCGGAAGTACCAGGTGATTGTCATCGAAGGGGCAGGAAGCCCGGCGGAGATCAACCTCAGGGAGGGAGATATTGCCAATATGGGGATCGCAGAAAAAGTCGATGCACCTGTCCTTCTGGTTGGCGATATCGACAAGGGAGGGGTCTTTGCTTCCCTGGTAGGCACCCTGGAGCTTTTGAGTGAAGAAGAGCGGGGGCGAATCAAGGGCTTTATCATCAATAAATTCCGCGGCGACCTGAGCCTCCTGCTGCCGGGTCTGGAATTTCTGGAGAGAAGGACAGGACTTCCTGTCCTGGGCGTCATCCCCTACCTTAAGGATCTCTACCTTCCTGAAGAGGATGGAGTCGTGTTGGACAAGATGTATCCCCGGGATGGACAGAGAACTCTGGAAATCGCCGTCCTCTATCTTCCCCATATCTCCAATTTCACTGATTTTGATCCCCTGGAACACGAACCGGAGGTCCGCCTCCGCTATGTGCATCCTGGGCAAAGAATAGGAGAGGCAGACGCCGTTATTCTCCCCGGCTCGAAGAATACCATCGAAGATTTTCAATTCTTGAAAAAAGAGGGATACGCTGATGAAATCTTGAAGGCGCACCGCGAAGGAAAGATGGTGATCGGGATTTGTGGAGGATTTCAGATGCTGGGGAAGGCCATCCGTGATCCATTGGGGGTTGAATCTTCCTCGGAGCAGATTGAGGGACTGGGCCTTCTCGACGTAAAAACTGTCCTGATGAGGGAGAAAATGACTTTCCAGGTGAAAGCTGTTCCCCTCAATGGCCCACTGGTGGACGCGGAAGGGATCCTTCAGGGTTATGAAATTCACATGGGGGAGACTGAACGGGGCCCTTCCCACCTCCCGGCATTTAAGATCATTGAGCGGCTAAACCAGAGAGAGGAAATCGAAGATGGGGCCACTTCGCCGGATGGGATGGTTTGGGGAACTTATCTCCATGGCCTCTTTGAAAACGATGGATTTCGCCTCCGCTTCATCGAGAGGCTGCGGGAGCGGAAAGGTGGATCAGGTAAATCCGGAGCAGGGGCGACCGACCGGCCGTCCCTACTGAATTACCGGGCATTCAAAGAAAAAGAATATAACAAACTCGCCAGCGCCCTCCGCGAAGCCCTGGACATTGGGAAGATTTATGGGATTATTGGAATCAATGGAGCCTCTTGCAAAAGTCTTTGTTAGGATGTTGAAAAAATCTTTTCCCGTCCTGTTAGGTCATTCCCACGGAAGCGGGGATCCAGTCTTTTCAATGCCTGCTGGACTCCCGCTTTCGCGGGAGTGACGGCGCATTGGAGTTTTTCCACACCCTGCTGGAATCTGCAATCTCAAATCGTAAGATGTCTTCTATTGCCCTCATCTCAGCCTATCTTCTCGACCTTATCCTGGGTGATCCCCAGTGGTTCCCCCATCCCGTCCGCCTGATGGGCAAACTTATCGCCGGGCTGGAAGAATTCTTCCGCAACCTGGGATCGTCTCCTTCCTGGTTGAAATTCTCCGGAGTTTTGTTGGTGTTGATGGTCTGCGGGGGAGCCTTTCTGGTCACTGCTTTTTTGATCCATTGGGCCGGGAATTTATACTGGGCTGCGGGGTTGGTCTTCTCGGTTTTTCTGGCCTATACCACTCTGGCCACCCGGGATTTACAGGTGGAGACCAAAAAGGTTTTACAGGCTCTGGAAGCAGGGGATCTTTCGAGAGCCCGCCGGGAGCTATCCTTTTTGGTGGGGAGGGATACGGCTCACCTGGATGAACCAGAAATTCTCCGGGCTTTAATTGAGACCATCGCCGAGAACATTTCCGACGGAATCATGGCGCCCCTCTTCTATTTGGGGCTGGGAGGAGCGCCCTGGGCCATGGCTTACAAAGGCATTAACACTCTGGATTCGATGGTGGGGTATAAAACCGAAAGCTTCCGCCATATCGGCTGGGCTTCGGCCAAGTTGGATGATGCCGCCAATTTTGTCCCGGCCCGGCTTTCGGGTCTGATGATCATCCTCTCGTCATTCATCCTGGGAAAGTCCTGGCGGGATTCTCTGGGGATCTTGCTGCGCGACCACGGCAAACATGAGAGCCCGAACAGTGCCTGGCCGGAGGCGGCTATGGCGGGCGCTTTGGGTTTGCAGCTTGGAGGCTTGAATTATTATTTCGGCCAGCCCAATCAGAAGCCCTTCATTGGAGATCGGAAAAAAAACCTGGAACGCAGGGATGTCCGGGAGGCCTGGAAAATCTCGTATCTCGCCTCTTTCTGGATGCTCCTTCTGGCACTCCTTATCAATTTGGCAGTGAGAGAGCTTTTGGGCTTGTAATGACCCGAGGATTGCAGTTAAATTCCTAAGACAGAGATTATTGGGTAAATTGTAGGGGCGGCCTCCTGTGGCCGCCCTTTTGAGGGGCAACCACGGGGGGTTGCCCCTACATTCTTGGTGAGGTTATTCTCTTGAACAAGGTCCACGGCGGCAACATTTATGAAATAGCCAAACGGCATGATCTGAACCCGGCCAAAATCATCGATTTCAGCGCTTCCATCAACCCCCTCGGGCTTTCTTCGAAAGCCAAAAGAAAAATCTTCAAAGAGGGGCTTTCGGCCATTCTTCATTACCCCGATCCCCATTGCGCTGAACTCCGGCAGGCTTTGGCCCAGTTCCACGGCCTGGAGGAAGACCACATCCTGCCTGGGGCCGGGTCCACCGAGTTCATCTACACGATTCCACGAGCCCTGAAGATTCAAAGGCCCCTCATCGTGACCCCTGCTTTCAGCGAGTATGAAAACGCCCTGGAAAGTTCGGGGGAAGAATGCCAGATTTATTTCTTTGAGGCGAAGGAGCAGGACGGCTTCGAACTCAACGTGGAAGGGGTTATCCTGGCTCTGACTCAAGGATACGATGCCCTCTTCCTCTGCAATCCCAACAACCCCACCGGGATATTGACGGAAAAGGAGGATCTTTTAAGGATCTTAGCCCAGACCGAACGGGAGAAAGTTTGGTTCATCCTGGATGAGGCTTTCATAGACTTCATTCCCGAAGAGTCCTTGATAGATGAAGTTAGGGCCGCCTCCCGACTCGTGATTTTGCGGTCGCTGACCAAGTTCTTTGCCCTGCCTGGCCTGCGGGCTGGCTACCTGGTCTCCAACCCGGAAGTGATCCAATATTTCTCCCGGGACAAAGAGCCCTGGAGAGTAAACGCATTGGCCCAGATGGCCGCCGTCGAAAGCTTACAGGATAAAATTTATGTGGCCCGAACGAAAGAATGGATTCGTCTGGAACGGAAAAGTCTAACCCAGGGGCTTCGGGGGATCCCCGGGTTCATTCCCTATCCCAGTACAGCCAATTATTTATTCGTCCAATTACATCCCACTTTAAACCTCACTGCTGCCGAACTCCGCGAGAGGCTGATTCTTCATGGGATTCTCATCCGCGACTGCAATTCCTTCCATCACCTCGGCCCCTACTTCTTCCGCATCGCCGTGCGCAGCAAAAGGGAGAATCAAGCCCTGCTCAAGGCGTTACGTCAGGTACACAGGGAAATTATCAAGGGAAAATAGAAGGCCGAAATTAGTTCCTCAAAGGAATGGGGATCGGCTGGAGGAAGCCTGAAATATGGCCCTCCGTTTACATTTCTTGAACCCGGCAAAATCATAGAAATTTTTTTGTGTATCGTTAAGTAATACTATTTAAGAAAAAAGGCTTGACAAGAATTCCCTGTTTATTGTAAGAGTCTGGTGTTTGATTCATTTTGGGGAGTAAGATTCGGCTTAAAAAACCCCTGTCCATCTTTTAGCAAAGGGAGAGACGAAAAAATGTGGGAAACCCTACAAGTCGTCCTCATCTACGCTGGAGTCCTCGGGGCCATTTACCTGCTTATCTCTCTGGGGTTCTCCATCATCTGCGGAGTTCTCAGAATTTTTCACCTCGGCTATGCCTACCTCTTTACTCTGACCGTCTATTTAACCTGGATGTTCATGAAGGAACTCGGTTTCGGGTTGGGTCCTGCACTCCTGGGCATGGTGGTGATCCAGTTTGTCATCTCCTATGCCATCTACAAGGGGATCATCATGAAATTTGTGGCCCAGGAGGAGATTATCCTCACGGGACTCCTGCTGGTATCCATCATCGTGGAACAGGTTACCAATTACCGGTATCCCATCCAGGCCGGTGTTTTCATTAACACCACCCTCATAGACGGAAGTTCCGAGATCGGGACGGCGGTCATCTCCAATCAGCTGTTAGCGGGGGCCGCGATCGCCATCCTCCTGACGGTTCTGTTCATCCTTTTCTTCCTCAAAACCAGGATTGGCCTGGCCATTCGTGCCCTTTCCCAGGATATTTACAGCAGCCGGCTCATCGGGATCCATGTGGAAGCCCTCTATACGCTCACGATGTTTCTGATCCTGATTCCGGTCATTATCGGAACCCTCATCGTGGCCCCGATCTGGGCCGTCGACCCTACGATGGGCTCTCTCTACATGACGACCGCCATTCTGGTGGCGATTCTGGGGGGACTGGGGAATATTAAAGGGACCATCATCGCCAGTTTCCTCATCGGTTTCACCCATTCCTTCGTATCCTTCGTATTGGGGGAACCTCGATTCATGAACTTCTCGGCTTTGCTTCTGGTCATTATCATTCTAATGGTGAGACCGCAAGGGATCGCTAAGAGTGAGGCTCTATGGTAGACGTCGAAGTCAGAAGAGATCGCATCATCATCCGTTACAAAGGGAAGAAGTGGGACTGGATCCTGGAGCCCCGCTACTGGCGCAACACCCTCATCTGGTCGGCGTTCCTGATTCTCTTTCCCATCGTCTCCTATTTTGTCAGCCCCATTCTTCTCAACACGGTGATTACCGCCAACCTCTACGCGGCCATTGCCATTCCTCTCGCCTTGATGACCGTGGGGACGGGACGGATGAACTTTGGCCCTAACTTTTTCATTGGTGTGGGCGGATACACGGCAGCCCTCCTGTCCATTGCCTATGGATGGGGCCCGTTGAAGACCTTGCCCTTCGCCGTCATCACGACTCTGATCTCGGCTCTGCTCTTCTCCCCCCTGGTGATCGTTGCCCGGGGTCTCTACTATGTCCTTTTGACCCTGCTTCTGCCCCTGGTCTTCATGGAAATCACCTTCATTTACACGGATATTTTTAAGGGGGATGTCGGTCTGGCCGGGATTAAGACCCTGGTGAGCACGGGGATGGTCAAGGTCAATTTCCTCATCGCCGCCTTTATCTCCATGTTCCTGATGCTCCTTTACCTCTGGGTGGTAAACAAAATCCTTAAGTCGCGCTACGGCCTGATCATGGCCGCCATCAATGACGGTGAGGAAGTCGCGCACGGGATTGGGGTCAACATCAATAAAGTAAAGATTCTGGCTTTCGTGTTCGCCTCCGGGATGATCGGCATCATCGGATGGTTTTACGCCCATTATTTTGGGACCTTTGCTGGAATCACCTATCTTCCCTTGAGCTTCATGATCAAGATTCTCCTGGTGATCTTTATCGGGGGGCGGGCTCAAGTCTTCGGGTGCGTGGCCGGAGGGTATTTCATCGCCTTCCTGGAGATGATCCTCATTGTTACCCTGGGGCCCATCCAGCCCGTGGTCTTCGCCGTCATTTTGACAGTTCTTCTCTTTGCCCTTCCAGAGGGTCTCTTCGGGCTTTACCGGAAGCGCCGCTACCGTGAGTATATGCCAACCTTGCACGTACGGAGATAGAGCAAGATGTCTGAGATCCTGAAAGTCCGCAATGTGACCAAGAGCTTTGGAGGCCTCACCGCCGTTCATGATTTAAGCTTTGACATCCGGAAAGGGGAGACCGTGGGCCTCATAGGGCCGAACGGTTCCGGAAAGACCACCCTGGTCAACGTTCTCTGCGGTTCCCTGTATGCCGATTCCGGGGAGATCGAGATGGAAGGGAAGGCAATCCAACAACTGCCTCCGCATAAGCGGTGCCATCTGGGCCTCAGCCGGACTTACCAGATTCCCCGGCCCTTCCCTGAACTGACTGCTCTCATGAGTGTGGTCACCAGCGCCCTATGCGGCAAAGACCGAATCAACCGGGGGTTGGATGATGCCGCCGCCGAGGCGACTCATTACCTGGAATTCGTGGGACTCTTCAGCAAGCGGAATATCCTGGCCCGGGACCTGACTTTCTTCGAACTTCGCATGCTGGAGCTGGCCCGGGCCCTGGCTACTTCTCCCAAGCTGCTCTTTGTTGACGAAGTCATGGCCGGGCTCAATCCCGGAGAGGCCACCAAAGCGGTCCACCTCATCGCCCGGGCCAAAGGAGAATTCGGACTGACCATCTTCTGGATTGAGCATGTCATGGCGGTGCTCATGGAAGCGGCCGAGCGGATTATTGCCATCCAGTTCGGAGAGAAGATTGCCGAGGGGACTCCGGCGGAGATTGCCAGCAACGATAGGGTCATTGAAGCCTACCTCGGGGCCGGGTGGAAGAAAGGAACTTGTTCCTGAAATTGCGGAATTCGGATTGTGGATTGCGCAATGAATTATAGAAATAGATTTCTTTATTTTGGGCATTTTAGGGCACTTTAGCGCATCTTGGGCACTCTGGTCGGGGGATTCATGCTTGAGGTAAAAAACCTAAATGTTTCCTACGGGGTCATTCCGGTCCTGCATGAGGTTAGCTTGCACGTCAAGGAGAATGAACTCGTGGCCCTTCTGGGTTCCAACGGAGCCGGGAAAAGTACTCTTTTAAACACCATTCAGGGGATGATGAAACCCGTTTCCGGATCCATCTCGTTTTTGGGAAAGGCCATTGAAGGGCTCCCCCCCCACCGGGTGATTGCCGAAGGAATCGTTCAGGTCCCGGAAGGAAGGCGGCTCTTCCCGTATATGACGGTGAGAGAAAATCTTCTCCTCGGAGCCTATCCGGGAAATGCCTGGAGCAGCAAGGGAGAGAGGATGGAATGGGTTATGAGTCTATTCCCCATTCTGAAGGAACGGGCCCAAATGCAATCCCGTCTGCTGAGTGGAGGGGAGCAACAGATGCTGACCATCGGCCGGGGGCTGATGGCCCAGCCCCGGCTACTCATGGTCGATGAGCCGTCTCTGGGATTGGCGCCCGTGATTCTGGACAATCTCTATGAAACCCTGGGAAAGCTGCGCGAATCCAAGATCACCATTTTGCTTCCCGAACAGAACGCCCTGCGGGCTCTGACAATCGGCAACCGGGGTTATGTCATGCAGGATGGGAGGGTTGTGCTGGAAGGGAATTGCCAGAGCCTTATGCAGAGTGATCTGGTGAAACGGGCCTATCTGGGAAGATAAAAGGCAGAGCGCATAGCGCAAAGCGAACAAAGGTAGAAAGAAAGGCTGAAAGGGTCGAGAATGGAAGATTATTTTTCTTATACGGCGAAGCTCTTTGACCCGTCGAAAATCGCGGAAAAACCGGAGGTGTTAAAAGGGATCCGGGTTCTGGATTTCTCCCATGTTATCTTCGGTCCCACTGCAACCCGGATCATGGCCAATTACGGCGCCGAAGTCATCAAGCTGGAGCTTCCCTTTCATGGGGATTTATGGAGGCCGGCCACCTACTGGGGAAAGTACTGGAAGCATTCTAACCCCCTCTGGCATTTTGTTACCCAGAATAAATATTTTGTGGGTCTGGACTTGAAGCAACCGGAGGCGAAGGAGATCATTTACCGGTTGGCCCAGATGTGTGATGTAGTAGCCGAGAACTTTGCCCCGGGTACGGCCGAAGCCTGGGGGGTGGGGTACACCCAGATCAGCAAGATCAACCCCAAGGTGATCTACCTGAGCTGCTCCACTTATGGCCAGTATGGGCCTCTTCGGTTTTACCCGGGTTGGGACCTGCTGGCTCAGGCCGCCAGCGGTGTTTTGAGTTCTACGGGCTATCCCGATACCGAAAAGTTCTATAAATTGCCCGACTACCTGGGCGATTTTATCCCGGGGAATTTCGGAGCGCTGGCCATTCTCATGGCCCTTTACTTTCGGAATAAAACAGGAAAAGGGCAGTACATCGACTTGGCCCAATCTGAAGCCTTGATGCGCCTTCTATTCCACTTTACAACCTACAACCTTACCGGAATTGATCTGGGCCGCACCGGCAACACCGATCCCACTATGGTCCCGGCCTCTATTTTCAAGACCCAGGATGGAAAGTTTATGGGTCTGGCCTGCGCCACAGATAAACAGTTTGAAGCCCTCTGCGGTGCCATGGGCCGGGAAGATTTACTAAAAGAGAGAGCATACACCGATCCTTTCGAGAGGCTGAAACCGGAAAACGCGAAAGCCTTGACCAAGATCGTGGCTGAGTGGCTGAGGGGTAAAGGGGTGGAGGAGGTCGTTAAACTGGCCAACGAAAGGAGCTTTCCCGCGGCCGAGGTTTTGGATGACTACCAGATCTACCAGGACCCCTGGCGAAGGGAGCGGGGGAGCGTTATTCTCTTCAACGATGAGATGTACGGAGAGTTCGTTATGGCCGGCCCTTCAGCGCAGTTGAGCAAGACCCCCTCACGTACCAAGTGGATCGCCCGCCCGGTGGGGTACCACAATCGCCTAGTCCTGAAGAAGTTTCTGGCGATGTCCGAGGAGAAAATTGCCGAGCTGGAAAAGAAAAAAGTCGTCGGCACCTTTGACGACCGGCCCGGCCTCAAGCCTCCGGTTTATTATAATCTGGGTGAAGATCCCATCTTTAATTACGGAAGAGAGGGTAAGAAGTGAGCGGCAAAGGGGAGAAGGAACAAGTATACGCCCGCTATGTAACTTCGGGGAAGACCCAGGAGCACCTCGCTTCCTGGGGGAAGAGGCTGGCTGAGATCATGAACCCGGAAGGGAAACCCGAAGTTCTGGACGAGGTCCTGGTCTTGGATGTAAGCCTGGCGAATTTTTCCGGCATCATAACGGGCAGCTTCTTTGCCGAGTTCGGGGCTGAAGTCATCAAGATCGAACCGCCCGAGGGGGACCCGGCGCGGAAGATCACCCCTTATGGAACCAACCTAAAAGGGGTGGGAATTCCTTTCCTGGTTGAAGGGCGCAATAAAAGGTACATGACTCTAGACCTCAAGAGATCGGAGCAAGACCGAAAGGAATTTGCCCGACTGGCCGAGAAGGCCGCCGTTATCATTGAAACCTTTGCCCCGGGGGAGATGGATTCCTGGGGGATCGGATACCGGCAACTGAGTCAGAAAAATCCGGGGCTCATCTACATTGCCATCACTCCGTATGGCCACTATACGGAAAAGGCCAGGCAGTTTGCCAACCTCCCGGATTCGGATATTACTTCCCAGGCAGGGTCCGGTCTTCCGGCCCAGGTGGGCGACCCGGCGAATGCTCCAGAGCCTTACAACTGGCCTTTGAGAGCCGGGATGTGGGCTGGCTGGTACATATCCGGTCTGAGCGCTGCCCTGGGAGGAACCGTTGCCCTCGTTCACCGGCAAAAAACCGGAGAAGGCCAGATGGTAGACATCGCCGCCATGGATGCCTACTCCAATATGGTTGGCTTTCCGCCCACGATTGGCTATACTTGGGAAAAAGCCCGGCCGCGAATCGGAGTTCTAGATTTTATCCTCTATCCTTACGGGCTGTGGAAATGCAAGGATGGATACGTGGTAATCGCTGCTCCGCGGGACCATGATTTCCGCGCTCTTTTAAAAATCCTCGGACTCTGGCATTTGGAGGATGACTGGAGATACACGCCGGACCGGATTCCGGATGTGGTCGATCAGGCGATGATTCTGTATAAAGCCATCGAAGAAAAAACCCTCCAGTACACTGCCGATGACCTGGTAAGGAAAGCCTTGACTTACAGCGCCAAGGCTGCCCGGTCCAAATGGCGAGGAGGGGGGGTGCCCATCGTCATGAAGATGATGACTCCACCCATGACCATGGAGAACAGGCAATTTGCGATCCGCAAGATCTTCCAGGAGGTGGAGGATGAGTCCCTGGGAAAATTCATGATCAACACCAATTTTGTGAAGATGTCCGAATCTCCGCCCCGGGTGAAGTGGGTTTCAAGCGCCATCGGGAAAGACAATGAGTACGTTCGCAAAAAATACCTCGGGTAAAGGTAAAAATGACATAGGGGCGACCCTCCGGGGCCGCCCTTAAGATGGGTGGGCAACCACTGAGGGTTGCCCCTACATTAAATCAAAGGAGGGTGACTCATGAAAAGATGGCTAAGGTTTGGAATCGTAAGTCTCGTAGCCGTTTCTCTGGTGTGGTTGGGAATTAGCCCCGCTGCATTTGCCCAGCCCAAAGGCAAGCCGATTGTCATTGGCTATGTCGGGAACGTCGCCTCCCCCGGAACCAAGCCCTGTATGGACATCCAGAAATACGCCGTGGAGGAGATCAACAAGGCCGGAGGGATCATGGGTCGGCCAGTAGAATACATTGTCCTCGATGGCAAGGGAGATACTTCTTTGTCTGTCGAGGCGGCCCGACGGCTCATCATGGAGAACAAGGCGAGCTTTGTGTCCATAGAAGGGCGGTCCGAGATTTGCCTGGCGGCCCAGGAGAATTCAGCTGCGCTCTACAAAGAGTATCCCCACATCCTGATCTTCAATGGCCCCATGGCCTCGGAGTTGACCGCCAAGATCGTGGATGACTATGAGAAGTACAAATTCTGCTTCCGGGACTGGGATCCAGAACCGGCTCACTATGCCTGGCTTGACAATTATTTTAACAATATTTTTAAAGGGATCATGAAAGCCAAAAAGGTTGCTTTCCTCTGGGAAGACCTGGCCTGGACGATCATGTGGCGTAAAGGGATCGATTATATGAAACTGCCCACCTGGGAAGAGGCGGCCAAGCAGAGATACGGCATGGAGGTAGTTTATAGCAAACCCGTCAAAGCGCGGGGGACGATGTATCTTCCTATTTTGCAGGAAATCGCCACCAAGAAGGCTGATGTAATCTGGTTTGTAAGTTCCTGGTTTACGGACACGGAGGTCTATGCCAAGCAATGGGCCGATTCAGCAGCCAAGAATATTCCCACGGTTCTTTATGGAGGGGTTGCCCAAACCTATGATTTCTGGAGGATGACCGGCGGGAAGGGAATGGGATGTATCTCTATGTTCTGCGAAGGAGATATCCCCTATACGGAGAAGACCCTTCCTTTCATCGCCCTGGGAAAAAAGCTGGGGATTCCCCTGCAGATCCATGTCCACATCGCCTATGCCGACATCTACCATTTCAAAGCAGCCATTGAGAAAGCTGGCGGAACGGACGACAACGAGAAGCTGATCAAAAGCATGGAGGATGTAGAAACAGTTTACTCGCTGGGAAAGATGAAATATCAAACCAAGCGCATCAAGCCTTTTTTCCATTCCCGCATCATGTGTGATCCGGAAAATCCCTGGAAAATCTACCCGGGATACTGGCCCCTGTTCCAGGCGCAGTACCAGAAAGACGGAAAAGTCGCCTGGGTAGTGGATGAAAATGGAAAACCGTTCCCCCAAAATTACATCACTCCAGCTAACCTGAGAAAGTAGAACCTGCCGTGTAGGAAGGTGGACTGCCTCTGGCGGTCCACCTTCCTTTTCCTGTTTACCTTCCAGAGGTGATTTCCAGGATAACGGCCTTGATGCCGTCGACGACAAACTGGACGGCAATGACCGCCAAGAGAAGACCCATCAGACGGCTTAGGACGTTGATTCCGGTCTGCCGCAAGACGCGAAGGAGCCGCCCAGATTCCCGAAGAATGAAATAACCGGCCAGGCTGGTCAAGGTAATGGCCAGGATCACCAGGGCCCTCTGGATGAAGGAGTTTGAGAGATTGACCAGGACCATTACCGTGGTGATCGCAGCGGGCCCGCTCATCATGGGGATCGCGAGGGGAAAGATAGAAACATCTTCCTCCTGGAGGCGATCGTGCTCCTCTTCAGGAGTGGACCTGGCCCGTGAGCGGGGAGCCTGGAGCATGCTGATGGCGATGATAAAGATGAAGACCTCCCCGGCAATTTGAAAAGAACTGATGGTCACCCGCAATAACCGCAGAATCCATTCCCCCGCAAAAGCGAAGAATAGAAGGATAAAAAGTGGCCAAGCTGGCGCGAAAGGCCGTCTTTTTCCTCTCTTCTTGGCTTGCCCCTTCAGTTAAAGCCAGAAAGAAGGGAATATTCCCCAAAGGGTCTACGATAAAAAAATGAGCGAAAAAGATACGATGGCGAATTCCAGTGTCGGATACATAAAGAGATGGGGAAAAAGATATAGGTAATGGGTTATAGGCAAAGTAAGAATCAGATAAGATTCTATTCTCAGCGATTATCTTTGTCAATTAAGCGATTTAAGAAAAAATCTAGACAACCCTAATATGGGCAGAAAGTCTGGACTGAAGAGCAGGAATTATCGTTCTTGGAAGAAAGTGATGGGCAAAAGGTAGAGCTGCCAGGGCTGGATCGTTATTTGATTTTAATATAACCCAAAAAGAAACAATTGCAGGAGGAAGAAGATGAGGAAAATAGGGACAGGGCATACCCTGCCCTAATGTACTCCCGGAATCATCCGCATGTGAGGAGAGCCTTAAGGCCCCCCACATGCCAATCCCCGATGGAATGCACCAAACAGAGACGATGGCCCCGGTCCAAGACGAGTATGCCCTGCCTATGCCAATTGGGTCCTTAGAAGGGAAAGGGATGGCAGGTTCCGCAACTGGGGCCGCTCAAGAGCACCCCCTTCAGATCTGCGCCATGGCACACGGAGACTCTGCACGAAGTGCTTCCGTTAGAGGCGACGTAGTCTCTATGGAGCAATATATTTGTATCCCATCCGGCCGGATGTACTGAAAGTACTCCGCCCATATGGCATTGCGTACAAGAGGGTCCACTCCCCTGAACCCCGTCAAGGTTGGCTCCATGACAGTAGACGTTGGCACAGCTATCCGTGCCGTTGAGGTTGACATAGGTCCCGTGCAGGGCGTAGGCGAAATTTCCCCACTGGACAGGATGGACCGATTGCTGGTCGCCGAGATGACACTGGGTGCAGGCGACACCTGTAGTCCCCCCGGCAAAATCATTCCCATGGCAATCGGTACATAATTGTATATTGGCCTCCGCAGCCGTCGCGTGGCCGTCCGGCAACCATCCGGGCGGGTGAATCCCGCTCACCGCCTGGGGTTGGCCGGGCCCGGTACCGAAGTTGCTCGACGAATTCGAATCCCCCCCGCATCCGGCCAGCAAGAAGAAGGAAAGCAACAACAGCGGGAAAGGCTTCAGAGAAGTTTTTCTTACCTGTGACATGCGATGCACCTCTCGTTGTTTGTTCGTCGGTGGCACTTCAGACAGGAAACCGGATCGGTCCTTCCCTCAACCTTCTTGCTAAAATTTTTCAATTTTGGCTTCCTTCTTCAATTTTTCCACATACTGCTCGTACGCCTCCATAACCTTCTCATCCCGGAGGCGGTTCATGATGACGCCCAACATGCTTGTAAGGTCCGCCTTCGGGTTCTTGCGGGCTCCGAGCAGTTTGAATACCTGGTACCCGGTCCGTTTGGAACTTACAATGCTGCTTACTTCGCCGGGCTTCAATCTATAAACCGCATCAACAAAGTCAAACGGAATCTGGTCCCAGGATAAGAACCCCAGGTCCCAAGGCTCCCGCCCGGCTGACACCTGACTCCCCATCACGCCCCGGGCGATGGATTCGAACGGCGCCCCACCGCGGATCTTCTGCAGGGCTTCCCCGGCCCCTTCTTTGTTGTTGAACGATATTACTCCCAAGTGGAGTTCGGTTGTAATCTGATTCGCGTTCTTATCACAGTAATTTTTTGCATCCGCATGGGTTATTTCGACCCTGGCCGCAACCTGGGTATTATATACCCTCCGCGTCATCTCGGCCCGCTTGACATGGTCCAACTGACGCTCGAACCGGGCGATCTGCGCCCGATACCCCGGGTCTTTGTCGAGCCCGATCTTCAAGCCTTGCTGGTAGAGGAGCTCTTCGGTGATCACGTCATCCAGGGCTTTCTGCTGATTCCCAGAGGCTTTTCTTTCGCCGTGGGCGCCGGGCGGCCGAACACTAAGATCCTCTTCGGTTATGGGCGTGCCGTTAACCTTGGCAATGATCTTGCTCGCCAGCTCGGGTTTTCCTGCGGATTCTTTTTTCCCCGTACAGCCGCAGAGCAGGGCGGCCAGCACACCACCCAGGCAGCATAAAATCCCAAATTTCCTCAAAAGCATATTTTGATAAGAGAAAACCGGCGGGCGTGCTCCCAAGGCCCGCCGGCTTTGATCGATTTAGAGTGTGTTCACGTTGGTGGTCGAAACATTCAGGACATCCTGGATGAAACTTGGGTTATGGATACCCCCGCTGGAGTCATTGGTGATCAGGTAGTAGTTCCATATCGCTTTGCCGAGGATGTTGTTCACAGGCGTCGTTCCCATCGCGGTTTGAATGGTTGCGTTGGTTAACGCTGCCGTCCCGTTATTGTAAGTCACATTCACCGCTGGCGACCCGCCCGCGGCCGGTTGAAGGCTCACCGTCGCGATCGTGGCTGAAGCGCTCGAGAGCTTCTTGATCTTTGATTCGATTGCAGCCTTCAGGGTAGCAAGGCTCGCGTTGGTTGCTGCCTGAATGGTTCCGGCGTTATAGTTGCCGTGACAGTTGGTACAGATGTTCAGCGAAGTAGTAAATCCGTGGTTCGTGCCGAATTGTCCGCCGCCGCTAAAAGCGGCCGGTGGCGTCGTCAGTTCCATGTGGCAGGTGGTGCAGGTGTCGGCCAGGAAAGAATGAGCGGCGCGCTGGCCGACTTGGCCGTTTCCGAAGAAGTAGGCGTTCCGGCCCATCAGGACATCGCCCTGGGCTGCATCGTGCGGGGCTTTGTAGGCGCCCGCGCCGGTAAGGGCGCCAGCTCCAAAGGTGCCAAAATTACTATCACCGTCCTCATGCAGCGTCGGGTTGCCCCCACCGGAGACCGGCTCTCCGTTTCTGCTGTTGTGACAGGTGATGCAGACGGCTCCCCGGCCGACGCCGTTGGCGATAAATCCTCCGGGAAGAAGGTTCGTATTGTCCGTTACGCGGACTTCCGCGTCATTGCTCATACCGGGAGTGGTGGTGGGGCTGGTGCCTTGGTCATGCGGGTCGTGACACACGGCGCAGGTCTGGGGTTGAACATTCGCCAACGTGACTACACCTGCCACTGCGGCGTCTCTAATGACGGTAGCCCCTGACGATGTAAGCGTTCCGGAACTGTTCCATCCCAGATTGGCCAGACTCGTGGCGTCGAGCGTTCGGCTGCCGACACCCCGGCCCCCGCCTACGTTGGCCAACTGATTGTACCACTGAAGGAAGGCCTGCCCCGTATGGCAGCAAGCGCAACCGGTACTTACCGTTGTTACGCCAGTCGTGGCATTCGTCGAGAAGCCTCTCTGAAGTGCCGTCTGGAAGTCGCCGTGGGCACTCTGCGCCCACTCCTGGAAGCGGCCGTGCCGTGGCGGTTCTCCGTGGCAGTAACCGCATAGGCTGCCGGCAGTGTCGACCCTCGGGTCCCCCAGCGTATGGGCGCCGCCCCCCGCCTGCGGACCGTGGCAGTTCTCGCACTGGACGTTGCTGAGCCTTGCTGTGTGAGGATAATTGGCCAGGGTTTGCGTCCAGGCCAGCGGGCCCTGCGTGAATTTAAACCCTTCGACTGCGGCGACTTGGTCCCAGCCCCCATTTTGGATGGCGGTGGCGGACTGGTTGTAGCCGACCGTATGGCAGGGGCCGCAGCTCGTCGCCGACCAGTGGCCGGCGGGGTTATCGATATTCTCCTTCATGATAATGGCGTGACCGGAATTTTCCCACGGCGTGAACTTGTCGGGAGCGGTCGTGCCGTTATGGCAGCCCAAACAGGCGCTGTCCGGAGTGACGCCGGGATTGCCGTCAGCAATGACTACTCCAACCCATGTACCGGCGTAGATGTCCATAGAAAGGCCCGAGGTTGCTTCATTGATGATGTACTCACCGGCCACATCGGGAATAAAGTCAGGATACTGCGTGGTGGCATCGTTGAGAGTCGCCGTTGAGCCGGCCGGTGTGCTGGTGATTGTCCAGTTGTAAGAAGCCTGTGTTTTGCCGAGGAGGAGAACCCGCTGGCCGATGGGCACGTTTCTCAGGCCGGTGGTCGGCACAAACGGCAGGTTCACGCTGACGTTGATCGAATCGGTAAAGTTCTGGCCGTTGATGGTAACCGTGACCAGGAAGGTGGACATCGCCCCTTGTCCAAGCGAAAATGGGTTAATCGGCTGCACCATGAAGCGATTGAGGACAGCCATAGTGGGTGTGCTGGTCGGTTCGGGAGCCATGCGCACAGCATTCGCCAGGACAAGGTTGGTCTTGAAGGCGGTCGAGTTAGCCAGGGTCACGGTGGGGGTGGCGGTGGTAGCGCCGGTGATGGTCGCCGCGGGACCGGAGGTCTGCGTCCAGGCGAACGTCGGCGCGCCCGTCAAGCTGGGATCGTAAACCTCGACGCTGGCTGAAAGGGCGACGGAAGCACCGATGGCCTTGCCAGTTATATCAGCCCCGACGTTCACGGTGGCACCGGCGTTCGGCACCAGGATGATGTTGGAAGTAACCGTCTGGGTGGCCACGACGTTGATCGTACCCGTTGTCTGGGAGGTGTAGCCGTTCTTCGCAAAGGTGAGCGTGTAGTTCCCGTTGGGAAGGTTCACAGAATAATTCCCGCTGGCGTCGGTGGAAATCGCGCTTACCCCTTGCACGCTTGGAGAAACGGTGACGGCCGCACCGGCTACAGGATTCCCGGACATGGCGTTCTTAACGTTACCCGACACTGTCCCGGAGGTTGAGCCAGAGGAACCGGCGGGGCCGGGGGGGCCAGCGTCGCCGGTATCCCCTTTCCCACACCCGAAGAGAAGCAGGGCCATCGAGATCAGTGCGAAACTTAGTAAAGGATACTTGGACAACCCCGATGAAGATTGACGCCTCATTCGTCTTTCCTCCTTTTCATAAAAATATTCTATTTTTCAAGGAAACGAAAAGCGGATGTATAAGTCCACAATGGCTAACTCACAGCTTTTCCCCTGCAACCTTTTCAGGACGTCTGCATAGTCTTGAGTCTCAGAAATGCAAAACCCATCCTTGCAGAGAAGGGGAGAGAATTTGATGGAAACTCCCTTTAGAGACCGCGTATGAATCTCCCTGTCTTATCGATGTAACCGGTCGCCCTCCCGATTTTTATCATGGCCAGCCCTTCGCTGAAGGGATAAGCTCCGTCGTACTTGGGCCAGATGGCGAACTGCCCAGTGGTAAAGATGTACCCCCATTTGTAATCAACTTTCACCGGCGCCATCCCGTCGTGAAACGGAAAGGCCACTTCGAATTGAGGTTTGATCGCGATTTGGCCCATCTTGTCGATATAGCCCCACTGGAGTCCAGCCTTTACGGGCGCCAACCCATCGCCGAACGAAAGGGCATTGTCAAACTGCGGATTGATGACCATCTTACCGGTCTTGTCAATAAACCCATGTTTACCGCCGACCAATACGGCAGCCAGCCCTTCAGAAAAGGGAAAAACCAAATTGTACTCGGGCTTGATGGCTATTTGCCCGGTTTTGTCGATGAATCCCCATTTATCGCCCGCCTTTACCTCGGCCAGTCCTTCAGAAAAGCGCTCGGCGTATCCAAATTGAGGCGGGATGACGAGCTTTCCGGTCTTGTCAATGAACCCCCACTTGCCTTCCACCTCTACAGGGGCCAGTTCCTCAGAGAAAGAACTGGCCGATTCATATTGGGGGTGGATGACAAACTTCCCCCTTTGGTCAATGAATCCCCATTTACCTCCGGTCATTACGGAGGCAAGTCCGTCGCGAAAACGCCAGACGGCGTCAAATTGAGGTTCGATGACGATCTTCCCCGTCTTGTCGATATACCCCCACTTCTCTCCGATCTTCACTCCAGCCAGCCCTTCGGTAAAGGGAGTGGCGTCATTAAATCGAGACTGGATAGCCATTTTACCATTCTGGTCAATGAAGCCCCACTTCCCTGTAGCGCAACCGCCGAGGGACCAAAGAATCCCGACCGCCCCTAATACCGCTATTTTAAATTTCCATGCGCTTAGGCATCTCATCCGTTTTCTCCTTTTGCTCAACACATCGTCTTGAGGAGCGCGGTTAGAAAAGATAGGACGCGCTTGCAAAATAAATATTCGCCCGATAGTTCTGATTGGCGTAAGCCCCGGTGAGAAAGCCCAAATTGCCTCCAGTCGAAGAAGTCGGAACGTATTGGTATCCGTTATACTGGGCGTCATCGTAAATATACTTCTCATAGACATACCCAAGGGAGATCGAAAGAGATTTTATGGGATTGTAGGTCGCCTTGGCCAGAAAATAAGTCAAGGTGTAATTGTCCAGGTTTCCGATGTCTATATTGTCCTGGGTTCGTGTCGGGGGAAGGGGGTTGAGGCCTACGAGATAAGTATAGTCAGCAAATCCATGCGATTTTACAAAAGTATACTGGAACTTGAAAGTTAATTTTTTCGGGATGGCATAGACCTCCGTCCCAACGCCATAGGCCCAGTTATAATCCGTCTCGGACACCGTCCAGTTGAAAGCGGTGGCCGTGGGCGCATTTGCAGGGTTGAAGACGCCCGCGGTGCCAGAGGGGAAATTCCTTTGGAATTGGTCCAGGATCGCATATTCATAGTCGAAGTAACCGAAAAGTTTCACTCGTTTGAAGAGCTGATAATCGACATCCACGTGGAATTCATTGCCTCTCCAGGTCTGTAACCCCAACATCGTATCCGTGTAGCGGATTTGCATCCATTTGTACCCTAAGCTGATGTTAAGGTCCTCGATGGGGAACAAATCAAGATTGGCTTTTACACTGTCCTGGATTTTTGGGGCCGCGTCGAAAGACCGGAAATAAGTCTCTATATTGTTGGGGTCAGTGGGGCCCGTTACTTGGGGGGGGTGGAAATCTGCGTGTCGATGGAGATTTTCATATCCCACCCGGGCGACCATGAAATCCACACCACTCCACCTCAGCTGGGCGGCGACGATGTCATCGTTATCCGTGGGGATATCCTCCCTCTTCCGTGAGGTTTGGACCCCGGTATAGGAGGTGATCAGGTTAAAGCTCATGGGCAGTTTGAAGCCGAGTTGAGCTCCGTATCTGTACGTGAGGTAGTCAAACAATTGGGCCTGGTTGGAAAAGGTGGCCGGAGATTGCAGAGGATCGACGGTGGTAATTTGGCTGGATTTGTTATTGGTCTGGTAATATTTGTAGAACAACTTGGCGTCGAGGAAGTAGATCGGATTGGTGGTGAAAACAAAATTATAATTTTGAATATCCAATCTCCCGTTGAAGACGGTGCTATTGAGAGTGATCCCCGTTCGCCCCTGTATGCCGATGTTCGATGCAGCCGCGGTATTATCGTTTACGTAAGAATTAAAAAGGTTCGTGCTGCTCTCGTTCCGTGCATAGGAGGCATCGGCATTGAATTTGCTGTTCCACGGGAGCTTCAATGCCCCCTTGAAATCAAATTTGTAATAATCATTGTCCGGAGGCAGAGTGAAAGTGTCGGTGGTCGCTGCCGTATTGGCGGTTGAGGGGTTTCGGAAGTTTAAATTGCTGTTATCATTTTCAAATTGACCGTAGGTATAACGGAAGGTTAATGAAAGGGGGTCTTTGAGGTAGCCGGTCTCGAGCCTGATCGTATCGGTCAGGTAATTTACGGGCGCTGGCAATTCGAGGGAAATCCCTCCGGGGGAGGTACCGGCAGTCCCTATAGGTACTACCCCCCTCCTTTCCTCCCTGGCCGCGGAGACGCCGAAAAAGAAAGGCTTCAGCATATCCACCGTGAACCCCCCGCTAAAAGTTTTTCTCTCTATGGCATAATCAAAGGTATTCCAGGTGTTAAAATTGGTGTTCGGAAGGAACGTGCTCGGAGGCTGAGGCGTGTAGGTTAAATTGGCTCCGCCGGTGCCGGAATAAAAGGTCTTGGCGTGTTCGGTAAAGTTATGGGGCAGTTCGTCATATTTGAAATCATATTTAAAACTTCCCCATTGCCCCCCGTAGATTCCGTAGCTTTGGTCTTTACGTCCTACCTCCTGACCATAAGCATCTACAAAGTATTCCCCTCTTTCATACTGAAGATCAAACTGTCCGGTGGGACCGTTTCGGATGTCCCGGTATTCATTAAACTTGGCCTTTTGGCCTTGCAGGTCTACGACTTGCTCGATAACCGTAGCCTCTCCTTTTATTGTCGCTTCTTCGGCAGAGGCATTCAGAAAAGTCATCAGGCTGAAAATCACTACCAGTACAAGAACTTTTGACTTCATTGATTCAACCCCTCTATCGGCCAAAAGTTTTCCCACTTGCGGATGGACTGTTCCTAAAGGCAAAATTATGGGAAATTTCATCATACCCCAGGTGATACGTAAAGCTTCCCCATCTCCCCCCCTCCAGCTCATACTTTTGGTCTCTGTCCCCGATATTGTCGGCCCTGAAATCGAGGTAGGTTTTTTCCTCATCGTAGTGAAGGCCGATATGGCCATAGACTCCGCCCCGAAGGTCACGGTATTCGTTAAATTTGGCCCGGTTGCCCTTGATGTCTACCAGCGTCGGGGCAACCAAAACCTCTCCGGCCGGGGTTCTTTCATGGGCCGAGGCGTTCCAGCAGGGTAACAGGCTGAGAATCATCACCAACAAAAGTACTCCGAACTGCATTGAATCACCCCCTACCGGACAAAGACTTTTCCTCTTGTCGAGGGACCATTGCTTCCGTGAATATTGCCGTGACAGTTCAGACAGGACTGGGCAAACATCTTGTTCGATGGGGTGGGTCCCTGAAAAGTTTCAAAACGAGTATAGGGGAAGCTCGGATGTTGGGACGCATCGTGACAGTTCCGGCAGACCTGGGGCATCCGACTGTTCAGGAGTTTGTTGTGACTGCTGCCGTGGGGAACATGGCAATTTAAGCAATTCTCATCCACTGGAGGATGGGGCCACATGAAAGGACCTCTTTTCTCGGCATGGCATTGATAACAGAGTTCATTGACGGAATCCCCCTTGAGCTGAGTGGGGCCAAAGCCTCCATGGTGTTCGTGGCAGTCCGTGCATTTTATTTTCCCTTCCCGGATCGGATGGTGGGAGGTTCTACTTGCCTGGGCCCTTATGCTCTTGTGGCAGAAATAGCAAAGGTCTGGCTGGGGGGCTTTTAAGTTCTTCCGGGTTCCGGAATGGACGGTGTGGCAGTTATCGCAGGAAACCCCTTCGATTTTGTGCCTGGCCAGGTCCCAGAAGGACAGATCTTTCTGTTCGCTATGACAGGCAAGGCATTTGGCTGACTTGGCCTTGGCGTCGGCGAGTCTCTTGCTGAAGATGAAGATGCCCACGCCTCCCTCTCCGCTTTTTTCCACGTGGGCGGCTCCCGGACCATGGCAGGACTCGCAATCTTCCTTGCTGGCCGGGCTGCCGGGGATGGCTTTCTTCGAATGGGTCGACATCATGTAGGTATTGAAGCGGTCCTCATGACACCCTTTGCAGATTTCCACCCCCACCGTGCCATCGCTCGCCTTTACCTCAAGGGAGAATAAACCTACCCAGAGGAAGAGAAAAATGGGAAGAAGGGAAAGAACGATTATGAACCTCCGCATAATAGCCTCCCCTTTTGGAGTTCCTAACATTATCCGCTGAGGGATCCGGACAGACTCTCCCTCCAGACGAAATCTCCGAATTAATTTTTTTCGGGTAAAGCGGTGGCAACCAAAAACAAGAAATGAAAAAGTGGTTGCCTTTGTAACACGAGGTGATATATGCTGTCAAGAAAAAAACTCATCCTGGGTAAATTTTTTTGGGGGCCTTCTCAAGGAGGAAGTCGTGGACGCCAAAGAGTTCCAGGCGCTCCGCCAAAAACTTCAAAAAACTCAGAAAGAAGTGTCTCAACTCCTGGGAACGTCTCTCCGGGGCGTTCAAAGCTTCGAACAGGGGTGGCGAAGAATCCCGGTGCACATCGAGCGGCAGATGCTCTTTCTGTGGGCCCTTAAAAAGAGGACCGATAAAGAAATGCGCCCCTGCTGGGAGGTTCGAGGTTGCTCTCCTCAAACCTGTCAGAACTGCCCGGCGTGGGAATTCAACGCGGGACATTTCTGCTGGTTCATCAACGGGACCATCTGCCGGGGGAAGGTTCAGGATAGCTGGAGCAAAAAGATGAAAGTTTGCCGGAAGTGTCCGGTATTTACTGCCAACATGAAATTTTGAGGACCTCTCTCTTTTTCCCATTTGGCGAAGAGACGGGAGATACATTAAGTAATGTGGATTCTTCTTGAAAGAATAATTTATTAAACAATAAACCCTACCCAGAAAAAATGGGGTAAATCCTGTATTTTTGAGCAGAAAACTATGTATTCCCAGAAGAGGTCTTTTAAGATAGAGAAAGTAGAGAAGGGAAAATCTACCCAGGCCGGGGTAGGGGATTTTATAGAGAAAAAGAGGGAAAGAGCTGCTGCTCAATCTTTGAAAGCAGTCAAAGGTTCTTTGATAA
>Ga0187865_1001736_pt1 | contig 23436 bp, 22 predicted proteins | sample June2016WEW_11_1_2_FD_132989 | JGI IMG/M metagenome (GOLD analysis project Ga0187865, IMG submission 132989) | Peatland microbial communities from SPRUCE experiment site at the Marcell Experimental Forest, Minnesota, USA - June2016WEW_11_100 | ecosystem: Environmental > Terrestrial > Soil >...
CGTACAGGTATTTCCGGCGCTCGTCAATTGTCATGGGGTCTTTGGCTGCCATGGTTCCCTCGGTAACATTATCAATTGAGAGAACCACACCCCCCCGGTAACATATTAGCTGAGTGAATACGCGGCCCACAGACTCAAACGCTTGTCGGGTATAATCGCTCGGTTGTCGGCCTGCAAACCAGAAGAGGAGGAAACTCCCTTTGTTTGGCATCGATCTCGTAAAGCTCATTCAGACCATTGGCTATGTCGGCTTGGTGGCCTTGATTTTTGCAGAGTCCGGGCTCTTTTTCGGATTCTTCTTTCCCGGAGACAGCCTCCTTCTGACGGCGGGCCTGTTGGCCTCCCACGGCGAATTGACCCTTTGGGTACTGTTACTCTCCCTTCCCCTGGCGGCCATCTTGGGAGACAATGTCGGCTATTGGTTCGGCAAGAAGGTCGGGCCCCCGATCTTCGCGCGCGAGAACAGCCTGCTTTTTCGAAGGCAGAATCTTCTGGCGGCCAAGTCCTTCTACGACAAGCACGGTGGCATAACCATCGTTCTGGCGCGGTTCATGCCATTCATCCGCACCTTCGCACCGATCGTCGCTGGCGCCGTGGAGATGGAGTATGGGCGCTTCGTCTTTTTCAATGCAACGGGCGGCGCCTTATGGGCGATCGGCCTCACCCTGGCGGGCTACTTTGTTGGAGAAACCGTGCCGGGAATCGACCGATACTTCCTCCTGGTCGTGGCCCTGGTCATCGTCGTGTCGGCTCTCCCCAGCCTGGTCCACCTTTGGAAGGAGTACCACGGCGAGGCCCTCTCGTGGGGGCGGGCGCGGCTCCGCCCCCGGCCAAAGCCCCAATCCCCGTCCGACATCCAGGACATCCGCGAGCCTTAGAGGTCGTTGCCCGGCGGCAAGGGATCAGATCCAGAACAAGCGCCAAACAAACCTCCGCAGCTCAGCACGAGGCTGGTCCCAATTGGGGAGCGCTTTTCGTGCCCAGCTGACCAACTCCTGATGGCATTGCGGGAAAATTTCATCGGGAACTGCCCAGGCAGAAGAATGGTCCCTCCTCCCGATCTCGCCAACGATCTCGGAAGGGGACCGGCTCATCTCCCATTCCGCCGCAACGGCCTCTTCCGAGCGCAGGGCATGCTCCTCGAGAAGCTGAAGCGCCGGACCCATTCCCCTCAGTCCAGGTCTGGAGAGGTCGGCACCTTGAGCTTGAAGAATCAAGCGCCATTGCCTACGCACCAGCGCCGAGGCGGAGTCGGGTGGATGCCACTGCCAACCCACAGCCATCATCCCGGGCCGGCGGAGAACGCGAAGCACACTCTGAATGCAGGCCGGCAGATCGCCAACCAAGTGAAACACGTGAACCACCACGATCGTCCCAAAGGATCCCTTCGCAAAGGGGAGGAAAACAGCATCTCCCTGAACCAAGTCGGGGAGACGATTTTCACCCGCCTCTTTTTCCACAAGCCGAGCCATCATCCTGCGGGAGAGGTCAATACCAACAACAGGCAGGCCGAATGCGCACAGCGGCCGGGCGATCCGGCCTGTCCCCACCCCGATCTCCAGGACCTTGTCCTGGGGCGATAGGCGAGCCCTCAGAGTGCTGGCCACCGCCTGTGAGATTCCCGGAGGAAAATCCCGGGTCTGATCATAGGTCTCGGCGGCCCGGTCAAAACTCACGGACCGGTACCTTTCGTTGCGTTTCATGGCAGGCTTCTTTCCTCCGTTTCTTCCTCCGCGCCCGAACGGCGGCCCGGACCGCTCCTTTGGAAGGCGCCGTTCCGCTCCAACAGAACCAGGCCCCTCCCCGGGTGAACCGAGAGGAACGTGCTTATCCGTCCGGGCTCCCCAGCGGCCCAGAACAAGGGAGCATGATTTGGGACAAGGCACTGGGTTCAGGACCCGAAGGACCCGCCGCCGCGTTTCTGGTCCCGAGAAGGGCCCGAGCCGCAGAGTCCCGGACTCCATTTATCCAATTCCCGCCAGGGATCCGCAAGAGGTCTTGAACGGATCCAATTTCACATCGCAGAACCGCGCGGTGCAGATTGGATCCGGCCTCGGAGTCTGACTGGCTTCCTTGGGGCCGCAGCTGGGCCAGCCCCTCTGCCAGCCTGGGCCCGAGCGCCTCCGAGGGGCCTGGCCATTCTGTCCCGCGTGCATCCCTCCTGTCCTCTCCTCACTTGGCTTGGCGACCAGGCCAAGAAGCCGGGCCAGCCGTTAGCTTGGTGGCGCTGCAACGACGGCGATATAATGCGGATGGTGAGACATAGGTACTGAGGTGAGGAATGCCAATCTACACGTATCGATGCTCCTCCTGCGGGGTTCAATTCGATCGCCAGCAGCACTTTGAGGATCCGCCTCTGGCCAAGTGTCCTGAGTGCGGGAAGCGTTCACTGAAGAAGATCTACAGTCCCGCTGGAATCATCTTCAAGGGTTCCGGCTGGTACTCCACAGATCATCGTTCTCCCTCGGGCCAGATCCCCGGCCGCGACAAGAGCGGCACCGAAGCCAGCCAGGTCAAAAGCAGTCCCCCCAAGGAATCAGAGACGAAGACAAGCAAAGAAGCAAAGCCAGCAACAAGCGAAGAGGGCAGGTAACCCTGCCCTCTTCGCCTTTCTCCCCCGGCCTCAGAGCTGGAACCCAGCCCGGGCCTTGACCAGCTTGAAATTGAAGTTCTGAACGTGTCGCAGTAACTTTTCGCGCAGTTCCTCCCATTCCTTGGAGGAGAGTGTGTGTTGCATAGCCGCCATGTCCGGCGCGGTACCACCCGCCATGATCTGGGGGCCCTCTCCATAGGCTGTATACCAAGCATCCGTGGGCTCGATCCCTAACGACTGGAGGCCAGGAAGAAACTCCCGCACGATGAATTCGAAGTACTCTTGCTCTTGCCCTGGGATGATGTCCCAGGTCATTAAGAGTTTGACGGCGGCCATGGCTCAAACATTCTCGACATCCAGATCAACCCTCCAGAAAGCGATCCATCCATCGTCCCCGACGCCGAGGAGCTTGGTGGAAACTCCACCTACCCCCGCTTGTAGTCAAGGACCACAACCCGGGTTTCATCGGGAAGATCCGAATGGCCAACTTTGAGGGAGTCCAGGGGTTTGATTCCCGAGAGGCCCATTTCTTTGAGGAACTTGTTAAGCGAATCGAGCTTGACCTCCACCTCGGGAGTCTTGTAGTGCATGGGGACCACCACGGAGGGTTCTAGCAGGCTCACCATTTCCGCGGCCTGGGAAGCCGTCAGGGCTCCCCCGCCTCCCACCGGAACCAGAAGGACATCCACCGCGCCGAGACTTTCAATTTGTTGCTGGCTGGGAACATAGTTGAGATCCCCCAGGTGCGCCACGTTCAGGCCGTCAAAGTCAAATAAGAACAGCGTGTTCTCGATGGCCCTCTCAGGCGTTTTCTTTTTGCTTTCCTGAGCGCTGGCAGCCCGTCGCGTGGCCACCCCGGTGATGAAGACTCCCCCGATTTCAAACTCACCAGGCCCGCGAAGGATCCGCTTCTCCCCCTTGACCGCATCCACGTTGCCGTGGCCGGGTGCATCGTGGCTGACTGTCACGACGTCCGCCTTCAGCCGTAGCGTGGAGTATCCAATCGTATCGTCAAAGGGATCCGTTACCACGGAGGCCAAGCCCCGCTCGGTCAACCGGAAGCAGGAATGGCCATACCAGGTGATTTCCATGATTCCTCCTGCAAGCGGCGTGCATTATACTCGATCGATATGATCGCAGTCCCTCACACGGCAGGCTCTTTGCCCATTTCCCTCAGCCCTCTCGAACTCGGCGGCGGCAGGGTGGAGACTCATTGCGATGAGGAAGGCCGCGGGCATGGCAAGTTGGTGATCCCCGCGACCCGCAGCTATGCCGACGCCCAACTCGACGATCACCGGCATTTGTCACGGGCGCAATTCCCGCACCGGCCGCCATTCCGGTTAAGCCTTCGTGCTCGGACTTCGATTTCCGAGCCGCCAGGGACATTCGGATTTGGGCTTTGGAACGACCCCTTCAGCTTGAGCCTGGGTCAAGAAGGGACCGCGCGGCGTTTGCCCGCCGCACCGCAGGCACTCTGGTTCTTCTATGCCTCTCCCCCAGCCGACCTGGAACTGGTGCCGGGCGTCCCTGGCCAAGGGTGGAAAGCTGCCTCCCTTTGCAGCCGGCCGGTCCCGCCCCTCCTGCTCGCTCCGCTAGCCGCCTCGGCCGTTGTCGCAGGGAGAGTCCCTTCCCTGCGGCGGATCGTTTTCTCCAGGGCCAAGCGTTTCTACCGGGCGGCGGAGACCCGGCTTCCTGCGGACCCCTGCTCCTGGCACCACTACGAGATCGACTGGGAGCTGGACTCGGCGGAGTTTCGCGTGGACGACCGCTTGGTCCTGAGCACTCCATGCACTCCCGTGCCACCCCTGGGCCTGATCCTGTGGATTGACAATCAATACGCAGTGGCCTCGCCGAGAAAAGGATTCGGCTTTGGCGTGTTGGCGGTAGACAGCGACCAATGGCTTGAGATTACCGATCTCGAAGTCGAAGACGGATCGGCCCAGGTCCTTCCCGCATCCGCAGCGTGATTGCTCGCGAGTCCGGCGAGTGATAGAATCGCACCGATCCCGGCGTGCGAACTCGGCTGGACGGAGCGGGGGCAGGCGCGTCTGCAGGGCGGGTGAGGCGGCCGATCCCTCGGAAACAAGAAATCGCGCGCTGAGGATCGTTGCATTCCTGGAAGAACATATCCCTTTGGGGGATGGCTGGGTCCTGGTGGGCCCCTCGGTCTTCAAAACCGCTGGCGGGTCGCCCTGCGAGCCGCGGTGGGTTCGACTCCCATCCATCCCCGCCTGAGGCTCGGATGACCGCACAAGTTGGAATCCCTGGCGACATCACCCAACTCACCGCTCTGATCGGCCGGGTGATGTCTATTGAGGACACGACTGCAGGGACGCCCCGCGACCCCTACGTCCTTCGCGCGCGAGGCCGCCTTCTCCTGGACTCGGCCGAAGCCTATGACCGTCTGGCGGAATCCCTTCGCCCGCTCAATCTGACGCCCCTCTTCCGTATGGAAGGGGATAAGCATGTTGTGATTCTGTCTCCGGGGACCTTCCAGACACGCCCTTCCAATATCTGGGTCAATGTAGTTCTGTTTGGGCTGACGGTTCTCAGTGTCTTGTTCGTGGGCGCCTCGATGAACGCTACCGCAGCCACCCCCGCGGGACAAACGGCGACGGGAAGCCTCCTGACCAACTTGCAGTACCTGCTCTCGAACCTGGCCTCGGGCCTGCCATTCGCAGCAAGCCTTCTCGCGATTCTGGGTGTGCATGAGTTTGGACACTACCTGGCCGGAAGATATCACCGGACCGCCGTGACCCTGCCCTATTTCATCCCCATGCCGTTCAGTTACTTCGGGACGCTGGGGGCATTCATTTCTATGAAAGAGCCGCCCCGGAACCGGCGGGTGCTCTTGGACATCGCCATTGCAGGGCCGTTGGCTGGCCTGGTTGTGGCGATCCCCATCCTGCTCTATGGACTGTCGACTTCCTCCCTAGGCACTCTCCCCCTTCATGCCTCAGCGACGACCTCGTACATTCTCGAAGGGAATTCCCTGCTGTACCTCATTTCCAAGTGGTTGGTCTTCGGGCGGCTTTTGCCCTCGCCGGCGCATTACACCCTCGCGCCGCTCCTCTACTGGCTGCGCTACCTCGTGCTTGGCCAGCCGATCCCTGCCGGCGGCACCGACGTGCTCCTCGGTCCCGTGGCTTGGGCCGGCTGGGCGGGGCTACTGGTGACAGGGCTCAATCTCATTCCGGCCAGCCAGCTGGACGGGGGACACCTCCTCTATGTGCTCATCGGGAAGAGGACGAACCGCGTGCTCCCGGTCATCCTGGTCGTATTGGTGGTCCTGGGCTTCATCTGGCCGGGCTGGTTCATCTGGGCCCTCCTGATACTGTTGTTCGGGCGGTCCCATGCTGAGCCGCTCGACCAGATCACCACGCTGGACAACCGACGTAAGCTTCTGGCCATAGCCGGACTGATCATCTTCCTGCTCGTCTTCACGCCCGTCCCGCTCGTGGCCGTGGGCGGTTGAGGCTCAGCACCTTTCGGATGGCCTCTTCCCCTCTGGCTCGAGACTCTCCTCCTGAAAGCGATCCCACAGATTGGATTGAGCCAGGGGCGCTCCAAACCCGACCGGCGCGGCGAAGGCCGAGACCTGCTTCGGGCTTCGAAGGAATAATGGTTTTTCGGAGAAACCAGAAGTCAACGCAGCGGCCTAGAGGAATTCCTGGAGGCCGTTGCGCCCCCGGGGCTCGGGCTAGGCAGGCCGCGCGAGGACCCTTTCACCCTCTTGCTCGGCCAACCAGTGCTCAGCGGAAATAGCAGCCACCACTCCGGCGCCCGAGGAGGTCGCAACCTGCCTGAAGATCGGATCAGCAATCTCCCCAGCTGCAAAAACCCCCGGAATACTGGTTTGCATGTGGGCATCGACGATCACGTAACCTCGAGCATCCATTTCGATCTGTCCGCGGAAGATGGCGGAGTTGGGCTCTTGCCCGATGAAGATGAAAACGCCTTGAGTCCTGATCGCCCCCTGCTCGCCCGTCCTAACATTCCTCACGAGAACTCCATCGACCGCCGACTCGCCTTGAATCCCGTCAATCACGGTCTCGTAGAGAAAAGACACCTTCGGGCTCCTCTTGGCCCGTTCCAGGAGGATCTTGCCAGCTCTCAACTCCTTGCGCCGGTGGACTATGGTGACACGGGTAGCGTAACGCGTGAGGAAGAGGCTTTCCTCAAGGGCGCTATCCCCTCCCCCGACCACAACGACTTCCTTGCCCTTGAAGAACCAACCGTCACAAGTTGCGCAATAACTTACCCCCCGTCCCACCAACTCCTGCTCGCCGGGAACTGCCAACTTGCGTGGGCTGGCACCTGTGGCAATGATCAACACTCGGGAAAGATACTCTGCCGAATACGTCTTGACTCGGAAAGGCCAGCTCCGCAGATCAACGCCGGTAGCGCTGTCCAGTTCCATCCGGGCGCCAAACCGCTCAGCCTGCTTCCGGAAAAGCTCCCCCAGCGCCGCACCGGGCACGCCATCAGGAAAGCCCGGGTAGTTCTCAATCGTGTTGGTCAGGCTCGCCTGGCCGCCGACTTCCTGGCCACTCAGGACAAGAGGCGCACGATCCGCTCGGGCGGCATACAAGGCGGCCGCCAAGCCAGCCGGACCGGACCCCAGGACCAGGACATCCAGGGGACTCGCAGCGTCTCCCTTATGAGTTTCCTGCTTCTCAGCACCCGTGGGAATCTCCATCGGCTTTCCTCCTCCCCCTAGCCTCTTTCTCTTGCTCGCCCAAATTGGCCCCGGACCCGTCTCTGCCGACCGTTCCTGCCCAGCGTCAACGGGCGGCGAAGGCATCTGACCCGGAACCCGCTCGTTTCTGGGCTACCGCTCCTCTCGCCGAGGAACAGACGGGTGTCACTTCCCAAGGGATCCCCTTGAGGCCGCCTCCGCGAACGGCACCCCTGAATCCCCCCGGCTGTCGCCTGTCATCCGTCGACTCGGAATCAGGTGAAGACTTGGGACCGGATTCTGGGCCCTCAGACTGGGTATCCTGTGCGCATTCATCGAGAAAGCCCGCTGGCCAGCTGTCCAACCCTCCCTCATGACCACGATCCATTATCGGACAGGAATCCCTGCCTCGGAACGCCTGAGACTTCTTTCGTGGCCCTGGGTTCCCGTTTCAGGGCGGCCTGTGGAAAAGGCAGACATTGTCCGGGGGGCGCCCTGACCGGCAGTGGACTATCCCAGTTCGCGTGGCCGACCGGTTCTGAACCGGCCGGTGCCGACGAAAATGGCCTTGGGACGCTTGGGGCAAAGTGGATGGAGTTGCCTCAGAAATCGCCTCCCCCCACGAAGCCCTCTTGCTGAAGAACCCGCCAGATGCGCTCCCGGGCCGCGGGGGAAAGTTCGGGCAGAGGCGTTTGATGCACCAGGGAGATGGTCCTGCGCAGGGTATCAACGACGACCCGGCAATCCTCGCAAGAGGCCAAATGCTCCTGGATCGCTTGGCAGACGCGGGCCTCGGCCTCCCCATCCAGGTAGGCCGAGAGAGAGCCCAGCAGCCTGCGACATTCATCTCGCTCCATTTGGTTTGTCCCCTGCCAGTCTCTCCCGTTCCGCAAAATAGCGCGAGAGGCGCTGGCGAAGCCACAGTCGGCCGCGGTGCAACCTTGTCTTAACTGCTTCTTCAGACAAACCCAGGACTTCCGCCGTCTCCGCCGTCGAGAGGCCCTCCACCTCCCGCAGGGCAAACACTGTTCTCAAGTTCGAAGGTGCGTCCTGGATCGCTGCCTGGATCTGGTCCTGAACTTCGCGGTTCAGGACTTCCTCCTCGGGAAGGTTGGAAAAGTCAAACAACTCGAGGGGTTCCCCCTCCCCGTCGCCTGAATCGCTCCCCTCTACCGAGACAGTCTCCCGATGGGTCTTGCGAAGCCTCATCAGCGCAGTGTTGTATGCAATCCGGAATAGCCAGGTCCCGATACTCGATCTTCCCTGAAACGTGTCGATGTTGCGAAAAGCGTTAAGAAAAGTTTCCTGAACGGTGTCCTCCGCCTCCTGGGGGTCCTTAAGAATGCGCAAGGCCAGACGATACAGCCCGTCCCAATGCTCCTGCACGCATCGGGCACAGGCCTCCGGGTCCCTGTGGCGAAGGAGTTCCAGCAGTTCCGCCGGCGAATCGGTCACTTTCATACGATTCGATGCAGCCCTCCTCGAAAGGTTGCAGGCATTATATCTGACGCACTTTAGGATACAATCGGGGTGTTGAGCCCGATCGAGATTGCTTCCCCCTGGCAACGACCGATGCCAGGGCGCGCGTGGATTAGGCAGCGCCCTGTTCCTGGCTTGGTTGTCGCGGGTCATGCGCGGAACAGGGCGTGCCGCTTCCCGGCTGACGGATGTCCCAACAGCCGCCAGGACCCTTGATGACCGCCACCCCTTCCGAACCACAATTCGAAGCCAGTTCCCCCCGCTGCGGTGAGCGACGGATTGCATGCATCATCCCCGCCTTCAACGAGGCCAACCACATTGGCCGAGTAATCCGCGCCGTTGTGCAGGTGAATTTCCTCGATCAAATCATTGTTGTGGACGACGGATCTAGCGACGGCACCGCGGCGGAGGCTCGTTCCGCAGCCGCGCACGACCCTCGCTTGACCATTGTCGTCCACGACCGAAACCGAGGCAAAGGGGAGGCCGTCCTCACCGGGATCCGCGAGGCCGGCGCTTGCCAAGCGCTGTTGTTCCTGGACGCCGATCTCGAAGAGTTCACCAGTGATCACGTCTTCCGCTTGTTGGAACCCGTCCTCGCGGGTCGCGCTGATATGACCTTGGGTGTCTTCCGCGGTGGCCGCTGGAACACCGATTTCTCCCATTGGCTGACTCCCTGGCTCACGGGCCAACGTTGCATCCGGCAGTCTCTGATTCCCCAGCTCCGGAAAGCGGCGGCCAGAGGCTACGGGTTGGAGACTGCCTGGACCGTCGCTAGCTCGATGAATCACTGGCGTGTCACCGTCGTGCCCTTATCGGGCGTCTGGCACCCTCCAAGCGAGATCCATCGAGGATTCTTCCGCGGGGCATTCAACCGGGCACGAATGTACGCCCAAATCGTGCGCGCGTGGTATTTGGCGGCAGATATGGAATCCCTCTTCCTACGGGTCGCGGTCCGAGCCCGGGCGGGCCTGGTCCTGGTCGGCATGATCCTTTTCGTCGGAGGGGGAAAGCTGGGATTCCAGTTTGCGAAAGTGGCGCCTCCCCAGGGACCTCACCCCTTCCCTAATCTGCCGATCGACCGCATCCAACGACTCCTGGTCATTGCCGCACATCCTGACGACGAGACCATTGCGGCCGGGGGCCTGATCCAGCGAGTCCTGGAAGGCGGAGGCCAGGTCAAGGTGGTTTTCGTCACCAACAGCGATGGGGAAAGATTCGCGCCATTGGTCGTCGATGAACACATCGGCCTTGATCCTCAGGCGTACATCAAGGTTGGCAAACAGAGTCAGCAAGAGGCGCTGGCTGCTCTCCATCAGCTGAAGGTGGACTCCCAGGACGTGTTCTTCCTCGGATACCCCGACCGAGGGGTGGGGGAGATGTGGGATCAGGATTGGACCCGCAACTGTCCTTACCAATCCGCCTACACCCGAGCCGTGCGAAGCCCCTACCCGGCCACCTTTGACCCGAGCTCTGCCTACTGCGGATCAGACGTAGTCTCAGACTTGCTGACCATCCTAAAGGTCTACCGCCCGGATGCCATCCTGCTCCCCCATCCAGACGATCGTGATCCTGATAATCGCGGAACGAGCAACTTTGCCCGTCTGGCCCTCACCCTGCAGAATGAGGAGAACCCGAGTTACCAGCCCCTGGCTCTGGGCTACCTCGTCCACTATGGTCAGTATCCTGACCCTCGCGGACTTCATCCGCAGGAAAGCCTGGTGCCTCCCGTGGGGCTGCTCCAGAACGGGGCAATGTGGAGCGAGCTGGTTCTTGCTCCGGCGGAACTAGCCACCAAAGCTGACGCGTTGCATCTCTACCGGTCCCAGGAGAAGCTGGACGGGTCCTTCTTGAATAGCTTCCTCAGAGAGGATGAGGTGTACCTAGAACTGCCATTTCTTCAAATGGCACCCGCAGGCTTCGCGCGAGTCCCTCTGACCGCCATGGCCGAGGGCAACCGGCTTCCTCTCGCTCCGTCAGCCGACCCAGGTGCGCGCCTGCCTCCAGCCGCCGGAAGCGATCTCGTCGGGTGGGACACTGCGCGAGTCGGGAATCTCATCATGATCGCTGCCGAAACGCGCGGTCCGCTGGTACCCGGGGTCAACTACTCGCTGCATTTGAAACTGCCGGATGGGCAGAATGTGGACCTTCAGGGCACACCCGAAGACGTCGCCCTCAAGCGTCATGGTTTTGGGGGAGAGATCAACCTGGGCGCATGGGGGAATCCGCAAGTGATCGGATTCACGGCGCAAACTCGCTTGGACGCCCTCTTGGATCAGACCTCCTGGCAATTCCTCAGCGTGAACTATCAATGGCCCTAGCGCCGCCTCGCGGATGGCTCATGAGGGGGTTCGAACAAGACGCGACTGCGCGAACGATCCCGTGGCGAGCGGATTGTTCTGTCCGGATGGAGCAGACCAACTCCGACTGCAGAAATTCGCCCGCCCCCAGCGGGTGGCGACCTTGGAACCTGCCGCTCGTGGAGTTTGAGAATACAGAGGGCGTTTCCAAACACGAGGTCGCGCCACTGCCGACAGCCCGTTTGGTCCCTGCCAATAGCCGCTGAGTTTGTCTGTGGAACCGAGATCAGCCCGAAACGGTAGCCATATTCGAGCTGCGCATGACCGCCGCAGAGGCCGCAACTGGCCGGATGAGCTCACGGCCTCACACCCAGCGCAGGGATGGCCTCAGCGCTCGAGGGCACAGAAAGCGATGCCCTCCCGAGGGCTGCGCACGACGGGGCCAGGCAGCCGCTTGGCTATGAGCCGGGGCTCTCAATGGGCTCGGTCAGGCCCATAATGTTGTACCCGCCATCCACGTAGAGGACCTCCCCGGTGATGCCCGCCGCCAACCCCGAGCACAGGAAGACCGCGGCGGCTCCGACGTCGCTGATATCCACATTCCGGCGCAACGGCGCCACCTCCCGGAATCGCGAATGCATCCCGCGGAACCCGGAGACCCCTGCCGCCGCCAGGGTGCGAATTGGCCCGGCGCTGATTGCATTGACGCGGATGTTCTGGGGCCCCAGATCTGCCGCCAAATAGCGAACGGAGGCTTCCAGCGCCGCCTTGGCAACGCCCATGACATTGTAGTTGGGCATGACTTTTGCCGAGCCGTAATAGGTGAGAGTCAGAATGGCCGCCCCCGGGCTCAGAATCGGCAACGCAGCCCGCGTCAACGCCGTGAGGGAGTAGGCGCTGATTTCCAGGGCCGTTTGGAACCCCTTGCGGCTGGTGTTGTAGAAGGGGCCGTGGAGCTCCTCGCGCAGAGCAAAACCGATCGAATGGACCAGGATGTCAATCCGCCCGAAGGCTGTCCGCGCCTTTTCCATGACGCTGGCGATTTGCTCATCGCTGCAAACGTCGCAGGGCTCCACAAAGGTCGACCCCAGGGATTGAGCCAGCGGCCGCACCCGACGCTCCAGGGCCTCACCAGCGTAGCTGAAGGCCAGCCGGGCCCCCTGCCCATGCATGGCTCGCGAGATTCCCCAGGCGATCGAATGGTCATTGGCAACACCAAAAACCAGAGCAGTCTTCTCCTTCAGCAGCTCCATTGATCTCCTCCTTTAGCCTAATTCCGCTGTCCCCTCTCCTCCTTGCGAAGGAGGGCGATGCCTCCTGGCGAGACGCGAAAACGCCAAGGGCAACTCTTCCATGGCTCAGGCACGGAATACAACCCCACGCGGGGTCCTCGGATCACAAACCGGTCCGGCAGGTGAACCCCTTTCTCGATAAAGAGCTGTGAGGAACTGTCGCACAGGTCGCGCCCATTAAAGTGCTTGTCGACCGCGAGGGCCTCGCAGACTTTCGCGGGCCCGTCGGCCAACGGGTTTCTTCCTCTCCTCCTGCGCATCCGGGAAACCCCTTCCAGAGGCCATAGCGCACGTAGCAGGACCGCCGCCGGGAACCCCTCCATCTCCGTCACGACATTTAGCATCCAGTGCATCCCGTAGGTGAAGTACACGTAGGCATAGCCTGGTGGACCGTACATGACCCCGTTCCGGGTCGTCCGCCCATGGCTGGCGTGGCTTCCCCGATCCTCTTGGCCAACGTACGCCTCTACTTCAACGAGCCATCCCGAGGTCCTGCCCCTCCGCTCGAGCCTCACTAGGCGGGTCCCGAGGAGCTCGCGGGCCACGCGGAGAGTGGGGCGTTGGAAGAACGACCGAGGGATTCGCAGATCGCTCATGTCGAAGGGATTCAGTCTGGCGGCAATTCTATCAGGGCCGGTCTGCCTCCCGGCACACGATGGGAGACACGCTTACCCCCGAGAAGGGGAGTCCCAGGGTGGCAACGGAGAGCGAAGACAGCCGCCTACCTGCCAGCCTCATGAGCGGCAGATCGACGACGAAGTTGGGCTCTGAGGAGGAGGGCCCCGCAGGTACCGGGAGGAGAAAGGTCGATCCGGATTTCCCTATTTCGCGGGGGTTTCATGCACCAACGCAGCCTGAAAGCGCGGATCGCGCTCCACCGTCAGGCGCAGGCCATCGGCCAGGGAATGCCGTGGCCGATAACCCAGCAACTTTTCCGCCAGCCGAATATCCGCACACATGCGCGACACGCCGACCCGTTCGCTTCCATTGTGCAGGATCTCGCCGTTCGGGAGGATATGCAGGACCTGATGCGCAAGCTCGATCACCGAGGTCTCAACCCCACTGCCGATGTTGATGATGCGCCGGTCGATTTTCGGCGCGGTGGCCGCTACGGTCAGCACCTCAACCACGTCGTCGACGAAGACGAAGTCACGCGTCTGACGACCCTCGCCGTGGATCACTAAGGACCCTCCGCCGGAGGCTTGCCGCAGAAACCGCGCGACCACCGGAGCGTGAGCCGCGGGCAAGGGCTGGCCTGGGCCGTAGGCATTGAAAACCCGCAGGATGGTGGTTTCAATCCCCCACAGCGCCCCAATCGTGCGCACATAGTATTCTGCCGCCAGCTTGGACACCGCATAGGGGGAACCCGGGCTGGGAATCGTCGATTCACTTAAGGGTTGCTCTTCCTGCTCGCCGTAGACGGCACCCGAAGATACAAAGATTACCCGTCGCACCCCGACATCCCGCATCGCCTCCATCAGGCTCACGGTCCCGCCGACATTCACCGCGTTGTACTCCCGCGGGTAAGATACGGACTCAGGTACCGAGACCCGCGCGGCCAGATGGTAAATGCACTCCACATCCTGCAAGAGCGTCCACAGCTTCGGTCGGTCGGAAACGTCGCCGCGAGTGAAGAGGACCGAGGAGTCGAGGCGGGAGGGATCGCCCGTGGAAAGATCGTCCAACCCCCGCACTTGGTTTCCGTCTCGGGCCAGCTGGTTGGCGAGCGCCGAGCCCAGGAAGCCTGCCGCACCAGTAACAAGCAAGTTCAAGTGCTATCTCCGGTGGTTCCGATGTCGGGAACGCAATGGGATTTGGCGAGAAAGACCCGCTTTCAGGTCTCAGAACGGGTCTATGGCAAAATTATATCACCCCCCTCCGCAATCGCACCTGACGGCAGGCCTACGCAGACTCCCAGTGAATCCAATCGGCTTTGCTGAATTCATGCCATTTCAGCCCATTCCCCGGCCGGGGATGTTGCAACACAAGCTGATTAATCAGATACCCTCGCACTGCCACTTGTTGCGTCCGGGGAGACCAACGAGGAACGTGCGAACTTCTTTGCGTCCAGAAAAAGCTGACCTTCCCCTGAACCTAGTCTTCACAAGAGGACGCACCCGGCCTATGAGTCGTCCAAGGTCGGAGGCCCCCGCGCTTTTCCTCTGCTGCCAATTCCTTCTGCCGATCAGTAGATTGGGACCGAGGGATCCACATCCCGGGACCAGGCATTGAGGCCCCCGCGAAGGTTCTTCACCTTGCGGAAGCCCGCCCTCCGAAGAAGGTTGACCGCCTGAGCCGACCGGCTGCCCGATTTGCACAAGAGAACCATGTCCTCGGCGCTGTCGAAGTCATGCAGATGCTCCGGGAGCGTGGCCAGCGGAACGAGCTCCGCGCCGTCAATGTGCGCGATCTCCCACTCATGGGGTTCTCGAACATCAATGAGGCGGAGAGGCTCTCCCCGACGGAGGCTCGCGCTCAACTCCTTGGCTTCGATGGTCCAGTCCGCGTCCGCCGTTTGCTGGCCCTGATCGTGGCCGGGCAGGCCGCAAAACGCCTCATAGTCGATCAAATGGTCCAGCGTCGGATGATCTGAGCAAATCACACAATCCGGGTTCTTCCGAAGGCGCAATTCCTCAAAACTCATTTCCAAAGCGTCGTAGAGGAGGAGGCGGCCAATAAGAGGATCTCCGATTCCCAGCAAAAGCTTGATTACCTCAGTTGCCTGCAAGGTCCCAATAGTGCCGGGCAAGACGCCAAACACTCCCCCCTCGGCGCAGGAGGGGACTTCACCGGGAGGCGGCGGCGCAGGGAAGAGACAGCGATAGCATGGACCTCGACGAGAGTCGAAGACCCCAACCTGCCCTTCGAAGCGGAAGATGCTTCCGTAGACATTGGGTTTTCCCAGTAGCACGCACAAGTCGTTGACCAAATAGCGGGTTGGGAAATTGTCACTTCCATCGACGACCACGTCGTACGGCCGCGCAATTTCCATCGCGTTGGCCGCAGTGAGTGCTTCGTTGTGAACCTCCACCTGGATCAGCGGGTTTATGTCCAGCATGCGCTCGCGGGCGCTTTCCACCTTGGGTCTCCCTTCCTGGGATGTGCCATGAATTATCTGGCGCTGCAAGTTCGTGGCCTCGACCACGTCATAGTCCACGATGCCGATGCGGCCCACGCCAGCGGCGGCCAAGTACAAGCCAATGGGGGATCCAAGGCCTCCGGCGCCGATCAGCAACACGCTGCTGGACTTGAGCTTGCGCTGACCCTGCAGGCCTACCTGAGGGATGAGCAGGTGGCGGCTATACCGCAGGATCTCTTCCCGGGTCAAATCCGGCAACTCCGCCTCTTCCCGGTCCTCGTTTCTCATGAGCACCGAACCTCTCCTTCCCGATCTTTGCGCCCCCCATCAGCGCTCCTCGAACGTGGCGCCCGCCGCGGGGTCCCCAGGGGGATTATAGACCCCAGCCGCCTGCCCTTTCGGCCGCCACTCGGGAACGCGAGGCAGTCAGCCCTTTGACCAGCCTTGCCAGCGCGAACGGCCGCACGAAGCGGATCAGTTGGAATTGATACTTGCCCTTCAGGGTCAGGCGCAGAGCAGGCTGACCACCGATCCACTGCTTATTCCTCCCGTGTCACGCCCCACCAGCGGTCATGAGCCTAGTCCCCATGAGAAAGCAGTTTCTCATCGGATCCCCGACGCGGCCGCTCCCCGAATCAGGCTGGGGACCGGACCCCATGGAACGTCATGGCGATCCCTGCCTACCGGGATCCCGTCGTGGTTCCGCCTTGCTCGAACAACAAGCCCGGCGATGCTTTTCCTACCCACCCGCGATGGAGGGAACAACCAACAGTCGCGAATCCATCCTCAGATTCGCATCCGCCTCCTCGCTCTGGGTGATCTCCTCTCCATCGAGGAAAAGATGAACGAAAGGCCGGAGCACACCATCTTCATTGAACAATTGGCCCTCAAGACCAGGATACTGGCGCAAAAGGTCGGCCAGGCTCTCGCGAACGGTTTCCCCTCTTACCGCCACATCCTTGTTCCCTGATGCATACGGTCTTAATGGTGCTGGTAGGACAACAACGGGCATACTCTCCCTCCATGGTCCCGAAGAACCAGCTAGTCGGCTCCCCGCTCCTCGCCCGGATTGGAAGAGACTGCTGGACCCAGGCCTGGGTCAGCCCCCACGCCTCTTTCAATGCATTCCTCTTCAAAACCGGAGCGATCCTCTCTTAGGTGCCAGGAACTGGTCTGGCGGGCCTCGCCGCCATCAACCGAGGTGATAACGTACGAATACCAAGGCAAGGCCCATTCGCGATCGGTATCGGAAGGCCGAGCGGGATGATCCGGATGGGAATGGAACACGCCGACAACCTCCAAACCCTTGGATTCGGCTAGCTTTTCGGCACTCAGCATGTCCCCGGCCTCGATGAGGTAGCGCCTTCGGCGCGCCTCGCCCTCACGCCGGTTGCCAAGGCAATGAATCTCCGCCACGACCCGATCCCCCTCTTTCGTCTCTCCGAAAAGAAGGCCCGCACCTTCGTCCGGGTAGCTCAGCTCCGCAGCGGCACGGATCTGGTCAAGAGCCTCCCCACGGATGGCAATCTTGTTCATGCCTGGCCCCAGAACTCTTGGGACAGGTACTTGTGCCCGGAATCCGGGAAAATGGCCACAATCGAGCCTCGCGACAGACGACGGGCAATTCGCAGCGCCGCCAGGGCTGCGGCTCCTGAGGAAACTCCCACGAAGAGGCCTTCTTCTCTGGCGAGCAGCCTGACCATTGCATAGGCTTCTTCTGTCTCCACCTCAAGGACCTCATCCTGGAGCCCCGGATCATAGATTCCGGGAAGATGGGAAGTCGCCAAGTGCTTCAGACCCTCCAAGCCATGGAACGGCGAAGCGGGCTGAACCGCGCCAAGGTAGATCTTAGGGTTCTGCCTCCGCAGGAACCTCCCTGCACCCATCAGGGTTCCGGTTGTCCCCAGACCCGCGATCAGGTGCGTCACCGAACCGCGGGTTTCCTCCCAGATCTCAGGCCCCGTAGTCTCGAAGTGGGCCTTCCAGTTGGCAGGGTTGTTGTATTGATTGGCGTAGAAGAATCGGCCCGGTTCGCGGTCAAACTCTTGCACGGCCAACTGCTGGGCTCCGTCGGACCCCTCCAAAGGCGAACTCACAAGGAGCTCTGCGCCCAAGGCACCGAGAATCGAGATCCGCTCATGGCTGACGCTCCCGGGGATCACCAAGCGCACACGGAAGCCCAGGGCGGCACCCAAGGTGGCATAAGCGATTCCCATGTTGCCCGAGGTTGAGTCCAGAAGCGCTTTCCCGCCACTGAGCTCGCCAGCTTGGAGGGCCTCGCGGACAATGTACCAGGCTGACCGATCCTTGACCGATCCGCTGGGATTAAGCCATTCGGCCTTGCAAAACACCCGCACGCTCGACGGCAACCCTGGGTCAACCCTCCGCAGGGGAAGAAGGGGTGTTTCCCCGACCCAGAGGGGATGTCCCATGCCAAGGCGCGCCTGGACGTTTGCTGTGGCAACCACGACCGACCTCCCAAACGAGCGGCCGACCGTCACGAGTGGGGATCCGAGATCCCCGCATTGAGATCCACTATCAGGGCCGCTGAGGAAAACTACGTTGTCCCTTCATCCTTTCGCCTTCCTGCGGCCAGAAAGACCATGAGCCTCCTCTCTTGAAAGGCTGGACCTTTCCTCCGCTCCGGCATATCTTCTAGAGAATTATGACCGAAATTCTATTATATTCCCCTCAATTGTCAAGCACATCCTTCCGAAGCAGATCCGGAAACCTTTCGGCTACCGAGGAAACAGGCTCCCAGGTGTGAGCCCCTCACCCTGCGCACGGCCCAGTTGACCGACCCCGTATTGCCGGGCGTACGAGTCAAGGATTCCAACCTCTGAGCGCGGCTGGCACCCTGGAGGAAATGTGACGATCTCATCATGTTTATAATAATTTCTAGTGCGCTATCTAGCGAGTCTGCACTTAGTATTGAAGATTGACCTCAAGAATCGCTCCATGCTATAATCGCTGTGTTTAACGGCAATTTTTTCCATAGAGGCCGTTGTGGGTAATCACAATCACTTGCTTCGCATTAATGTTGGATTCCTGCTTAACCAGACAGCTGGATATGTGCGGACGATGGATTTTGACGAGGAAAGGCTCGTCCTCGGCAATGATCTGGAGTTGCACAAACTTCACGGCGCTCTCTCCTTAGACCGAACACCGCAGGGAATCCTGGTTTCGGGGACGCTGCAATCCGGCACGCCGGCGGAATGTGCGCGGTGCCTGAGCCCCTTCTTGCTTCCGCTCAGCGCGACGCTCCAAGATCTGTTTCTGTACCCTCCACCAAACCCAAGTGACCCCATGCTGGCAATTGGGGAGGACGCCATATTGAACCTCGAGCCGTTGGTCCGTGAGTACATGATCCTGGACTTCCCACTGCAACCGGTCTGCAGCCCCCAATGCAAGGGGCTATGCCCGGTATGCGGCAACAATTTGAATACCTCCAGCTGCGACCACCCACAAATCGAGGAGGAAGGAGCCGGCCTCGACACTCAGGACATGGGTGTCCCCGCGGCGAAGATCCAGCCTTCTGGTGATATCCGTTACGCTGGCTTAAACCATCCGCGCAGTCCGCAGCGCAAGCCAGGATCTGCACCTGGGCATTGAGAAACGGAATCGAATGGGATTGGCCCGGCGGGGGCCTGCGTTCTGCTAAGCTCTGCCTTGAGGAATTCGGTTTCGCAGGCTGGTTGAGAGCGTCCTCCGCACGAGCGCTTGATCCTCAGATCAAGCGACCAGAACGGAGGGCGGGAGGAGAGGCGCGGGATGCAACGCTATGCCTACAGAGCGCAGGTTGCGGACCTCCTGGAGAAGGCAGAGTTCCAGGGCTACTTGACGACTGACGACATCATGGAGGCCTACCCTGAGGCAGAGCGATCGCGAGGGGACATTGGAAGACTTCTGACCTTTCTGCGCAGTGCGGGGGTCGAAGTATTCGGCGGCCCGGAAGAAGTGCCGGCCAGCATGCAACGCCCGGAAGCCGTCGACGCCCGAGGCGAGTTTGACCTGGCTCGAATTTCCATCGACGATACCGTCGGCCTGTATCTGAAAGAGATGGCCCGTGTGCCTCTGCTCACGCTGCAAGAGGAGGTCTCGCTTGCAGTCCGCATCGAACGGGCCAATTCGGCACGCAAGAGATTGGAACGCAAGAACGGCAGCCACCGAGGCAATGGGGCTGTCCACAAGGTCCTCACGCAAGCGGAACTGGAAGGCATCGAGGAAGATGGGCGCCAGGCCCGCGAGCACCTCATTAAGGCCAACACCCGGCTGGTTGTGAGCATTGCCAAGCGGTACATGGGGCGCGGCGTTCCGTTCCTTGACCTAATCCAAGAGGGGAACCTGGGGCTCATGAAAGCGGTTGAGAAGTTCGACTACCACCGCGGGTACCGCTTCAGCACCTATGCCACCTGGTGGATCCGCCAGACCATCTCTCGCGCGATTGCGGATCAGAGCCGCACCATCCGGGTCCCAGTCCACATGACGGATCGGATCCGTCGCCTCTATCGAACCTCGCACGAACTCGAACAGCAGCTGGGCCGCAAACCCACCACCGAGGAAATCGGCCAGGCGATGGGCATCGAAACCTCGAAGGTAGAGTGGATGCTGAAGGTCTCGTGGCGGCCGATCTCCCTGGAAAGCCCGGTGGGCGAGGAGGAGGACGAGGAGCTGATCACTTTCGTCGAGGACCACACCACGCCCACGCCCAGCGATAGCGCGTTCACCCGCCTGCTCGGCGAAAAAGTGGAGGAAGTCCTGGCTACTCTGAGCCCTCGCGAAGCTCGGGTCTTGCGCCTGCGATTCGGACTCTCGGGCGAACGCGCCTATACCCTCGAAGAGGTCGGCCAAAAGTTCGGATTGACTCGTGAGCGCATTCGCCAGATTGAGGGCCGCGCCCTCCGGCGGCTGCGCCACCCTCGCCGGGCACGCCAACTCCGCGATTATTTGGCCTGAACCACCATCCTCTTGAACCCTTCATGTTGCTTTACGCCCGCAGCCTCGCCGTGCTGAGTGGAAGATGACGAACATCTTTGTCGGGGTCGCTTGGCCCTACGCCAACTCCGAGATTCATGTCGGGAATCTCACCGGATCGTACCTCCCCGCGGATATTTTTTCCCGCTACCACCGCATGAAAGGCAACCACGTGCTGATGGTCTCCGGCACGGATGCCCACGGGACCCCCACGACGGTTCGCGCGGATGCGGAAGGAATCCCCACCGAGGCCGTGTATCAGCGCTACCACAAACGTTTCCTTGATCTCTTCCTGGCGTACGGCCTGACCTACGATCTGTTCACCAGCACCCACACGGAGAACCATTTCCGGGTATCACAGGACCTGTTCTTACGGCTGCGCGACAACGGCTACCTGTACCGCGACAGCCAGCTCATCATGTATTCGGAGAAAGACGGGCGCTTCCTGCCGGATCGCTACGTGGAGGGGGAGTGCTATCTCTGCCACTACCCCAACGCTCGAGGGGATCAGTGCGACAACTGTGGCAATCTTCTGGACGCGACCCTGCTGATTAACCCTCGCAGTCGCATCGACGGGTCGCACCCGGTTCCCCGCCCGACCGAACATTACTTCCTGGACCTGGAGAAGCTGAGCCCCGCCATCTCCTCCTATCTCTCCTCCGACAAGGATCACTGGCGTCCCAACGTCATCAAGTTCGCCCGCAATATGGTGGCCCAAGGCCTGCACGGTCGGCCGATCACCCGTGACCTCGGATGGGGAGTTCCGGTCCCCGAGCCAGAGTGGACGGGCAAGTGCCTCTACGTTTGGTTTGAAGCGGTCATTGGCTACCTATCTGCTTCGATCGAGTGGTCTTCCCGGGGGGCAGATCCCGACGCCTGGAAAGCCTGGTGGTATGACCCCGGAGCGCGCAGCTACTATTTCATCGGCAAGGACAACATTCCCTTCCATGCGGTGATCTGGCCGGCTCAGCTGATCGGCGCCTCCAAGCTGTACGCGGGACCAAGCGACGGGAACCTGAATTTGCCCTATGATGTGCCGGCCAATGAGTTCATGAATCTGGAGGGGAAAAAGATATCCGGCTCCCGCAATTGGGCCGTTTGGGGCCAGGACGTCGTCGAGCGATATGGGATGGATCCCGTCCGCTACTATCTCACAGTGAACATGCCCGAGTCGCACGACACGGACTGGTCCTGGGAAGACTTCCTGCGGCGAAACAACGACGAGCTCTTGGCAACATGGGGGAATCTGGTCAACCGGGTGCTGACGTTCGCTTACCGAAATTGGACCGGGCACGTTCCGGACCCGGGTGAGCTGGGCGAACAGGACCGAGCCCTTCTCGCACGAATCGAGGAAGGGTTTCCGCGAGTCGGGGCGCATTTGGAGGCTGTGGAACTTCGAGCCGCCCTGTTAGAGGCCATGGGGCTTGCTTCGGAAGTCAACCGATACTTGGATCAGCAGAGCCCATGGTTCCAAATCAAGAACGACCCAGGTGGGGCCGCTCGCACGATTTTCACGGCGCTGCGGGCGATCGATTCCCTGAAGACTCTCCTGGCCCCCTTCTTGCCGGATTCCGCCGAACGGGTCGGCCGCTGGCTCGGCCAGGAAGGGAGGTGCTTCGGAACCCAACAGGTCGAGGAAACCAAGGACCGCTTGGGCACACGCCCCATCCTTTTCTATCAGTCGGGTTCCGCCACAGGGGCGTGGAAACCAAGCACGCTTCGCCCCGGTCAGCTCCTGCGGGAACCCCAGCCTCTCTATCGAAAGTTGCAGCCCGAACTCATCGATCTGGAGCGCGCTCGCCTCGGAAGACCTTCCAGCTGATTATTGCCAGGGGTGACGACAGGTCCCCACAGCCCGCCTCTCGCAGGACTGCGGAAGGAATGCGGGCCCGCAAGAAATTCCTACGGGCCCTGCCCACTCCCGCCCGGTTCTGAATCGGGTCGGCTTTCTTTTTCTTCGCCGCGAGTGCTCAGGCCCTCGAGATACTCCAGAAGGATCTGCAGGGCCGCTTGCGCAGACTGGCTCTTATTGAGGAGCCTATCTCCCCCCCATGTGAATTCCCTGGCCCATTCCTGCTTCGGCTCACAAAGCGCGACCCAGGTCAGGCCCACCGGCTTTCCAGGGAGAGCGCCCCCGGGACCGGCGATCCCCGTCACGGCCAGACCGATGTCGGCACCTAGTGCGTTTCGAGCCCCGCGCGCCATCTCCAGCGCCGTTTTCCTGCTTATGGCGCCCTCATCCCGAAGAGTCTCTGGCCGGACTCCCAGGACCCGCTCTTTGACCCGGTTGGAGTAGGCCACGACCCCGCCCCAAAAGTAGTCGGAGGACCCAGGTACGTTGGTAAGGCGGTGCGCCAAGAGACCTCCCGTGCAAGACTCGCCCAATGCCAGACTGAGGCCATGCCTCCGGAGCAACTCCCCGACTTGAGCCTCGATTGGTTTCTCCACGATTTGCACCTCGCCGGAAATGTGGCAACGCAGGCGGCTTCGAGCCCGGCCATCAAAGGATTTCTATTTCAGGCTGACGGCGGCCTCTCCACTGCGAATCGGCTCAGCCACCAACGCCGCATCCCGCCCAGGCGCGTCCATGGGCAGATCAATGGTTCCTAACCTGGCGCGCCTTGCGGCCCCAGGCAGAGGGGTCGTCAGGACAGCAGATCTTGGAGGAGGAAGACCTCGCCCTCGGGAAAGGATGCGACCGACCGTAGCCGGCGTGGCCAAGCAGGTTTCCGAAATGGCTCTTGGGTGCCGCGAGAGCCACGTTGTGCGACCATGCTCAGATCTTGGCTGAGAAGGTCCCGCGGCCCTCCCCCGGGGGACTATACTGGGCCGGGCCTTGTCGCGTCAAGGTCAATTCGAATTCCTGCCAGGACCCCCGGCTCCCTTCGGTGGCCAACCCGCTTGGAGAATTCCTCCTCCGGGTGTCAACAGCGGTCGAAAACTGACCCTTTTCCAGCGGTCCAATTTTGACCCCCCGCCGGTGATTCACTCTTCCGGCAGAGGCGTAGCCATCTTGGTCTTGGGACTGGTGAGTTTCTTGTCTC
>Ga0187865_1001750_pt1 | contig 23321 bp, 19 predicted proteins | sample June2016WEW_11_1_2_FD_132989 | JGI IMG/M metagenome (GOLD analysis project Ga0187865, IMG submission 132989) | Peatland microbial communities from SPRUCE experiment site at the Marcell Experimental Forest, Minnesota, USA - June2016WEW_11_100 | ecosystem: Environmental > Terrestrial > Soil >...
CATGAGGGTCATTCTCTCATTCCTGGTGGATTTTACCGGTTTGAATCCATAGCTGATATATCATAGCCGGGAAGGAATGGGAATAGCGATCTTGGATGGGCCGTTACGCTTTCGAAAAAGGCGCTATGGCCTGGCGGCGGAGCCGTTCAGCGCCGGCTGGCCCGCCTTGTCAGCGGAACTCTACGGCCGGTTTAAAGGAGCGGACTTTGAGCGTCTTCCATGCAAATGATGGTTTCCTAACGTCACTTCTCGTATGCTGCCCTACGTAGACGATTCGGGAACACAGCAAGGAGCCGAATGGATCTGGAATCTTGCCGATCGGCACTTCCCAGGCGCGATTCAGATTGTCGATCTCTATCACGCACGCCAACACCTGTGGGAGTTAGCGCTCAAGTTACGCCCCAATGAAGCAGTGAAGGCGAAAGCCTGGATGAAGAAACACCAGCGGCGCCTGCTGGACAAAGGGTAAATCGAAAGGCTGGTCTTTACGCTTCGCGCCATCGATGCAGCCAATCCCGAAGCGGCCGAGAAGATTCGTATCGAGGCCGATTACTTTCAGAGAAACACCAGCGCATGCGCGACCCAAAGTTCCGCCGCCAGTACTTGTTTGCCGACTCGGGCGTCATCGAAGCAGGATGCAAGACCGTAATCGGCCCCCGCCTCAGGCAGTCTGGCATGTTCTGGAGCGTCCGAGTGTGGCATCGCCCTGCCACCGGTGCTATGCTCATGCTGAATTTGCCTTCAGTGCGGCGCAGGTGGAGAGAAAGCGTGTCACTACGCCGTTTTGGTAATCGCAGCCTATTGAAAGAGTAGAACTTCCGCCATCATGCCGTAGAAGATCAGTTATGTCCTGCGATCAAAGCACACAATTCCGACCGTTGCATCCTGGCTCACTTGGGAACGTGGGTACAAGCATTGGCTGAAAAGAGTTTGACAAAGGGGAAGGATTTGATATATCAGTGATTGTGCTCGAAGCAGGCGGGTTGTTCTCAACTGTAGCGCCGTGCGAGTGCCCGTTCGGCCTCAGTCTGAGTCCATGCGGAGGAGCGCTACTTTGTCAGGAGTGATACTCATGAATCGGAGACAATTTCTTGCATCAGCAGCTGCTTTGGCGGCAAGCTCCGCCTATCCCAGTCTGGCGCAAACGCAGGGGCAGTATCATGGATTTCCCCCCTCGCTGCTGAAGGACGATCCTTATATCGAGAACCCGCCCATCCCCGAATATCATTCGGCCCCGGCGAGCGCCTATGAAGCCTTCCGGGATATTAAGTTCAGCATCCGGATTCACTGGGGAATCTATTCGATATGGCATCGCGGCCCCGAGTCCTGGCCCTTCCTCACCATGTCCTTCGAAGATCGCCAGACTTATAACAACCTCTATAAGACCTGGAATCCCGCGGGCTTCGATGCGAACGCATGGATGGACGCTTTCCAGGAAAGCGGCATGCAGATGTTTGCCTTCACCTCCAAGCATCACGAGGGCTTCTCCATGTTCAACACCAAAACAAGGGTGAAGAACCGGGCCAACTGGACAGCCGCCGGAGGTCCAAGGATGGAATCCTGCGACCATGCCTACTCCATCATGGAGACGCCGTTCCGGCGGGATGTTGTGAAGGAGCTTTGCGATGCCGCGCATAAGCGGGATATGAAGATCGATCTTTATTTCTCGCATCCGGATTGGTATGACGCGGACTTCCGGCCCTATGTCGCGCACCCGCTGCAAATTCCTTCGTCAACCCAATGGATGAACCAGCGCGACGTCGAATTCACGCGGCAGCGGCTGGGCAATCATGCCGTGATTGTTCCCGATCCTACGGATGCCGAGGTGAAGCGCATGATGGAGAGGCATCGTGCGCAACTGGTCGAGTTGCTGACCAACTATGGAAAGATCGACACGATGTGCCTGGACATGTGGCTGGGGCCGCGCGTCTGGCCCGAGCTGCGCAAGACAGTGCTGAAGATGCGCGAACTGCAGCCGCAGGTGATGTTGCGAGGGCGCGGCATTGGGAACTACGGCGACTACTACACGCCGGAGCGCGTGGTCCCTGGATCGCAAGAAACATCCGATAAGCCGTGGTTCACCATTTACCCGCTGGGCACCGACTTCTCCTACGACCCGGACGCCGCAAACTACAAAGGCACGCAATGGATCGTGCGGAATCTGGCAGACACGGTCGCCAAAGGCGGCGGCCTGCAGATCGGCGTCGGCCCCAGCGCCCACGGGGAGTTTCATCCCGAGGCGATCCGGCAGATGAAGGGCGCGGGCGCGTGGCTCAAGGTGAACGGCGAAGCTATCTACTTGACGCGTCCCCGTGAAGGCACGCTTTGGTCGGAGGGAGAGACGGTCCGCTACACGCGGTCGAAGGACCGGCGGTTTGTCTACGCGATCCTGACCGAATGGCCCGGAACGCAGGTAACGCTTAAAACCATTCGGCCCAGGGATGGCTCCAAAGTAACTCTTCTGGGGTCAAAGGCAGAACTCCCATGGAAGTTCGATTCGGCGCAAGGGACGATCATCGCTTTGCCGGAGAACCTGCAGCAAGCTGGTAACAGGCCGTGTGATTACGCATGGAGCTTGAAATTCGAAACGACGTAAGCTTCAGTGAACGGAAAATGTGCGCCGCTACGCCCAACACTCGATGATCACCGAAGCGGTTGGTTTCGATCCGTTCGCACACACCGTTTACAAGACGCGTGTCCTGCGCAACTAGTGTAGTGCGTCATGCAGAATGACGATTATCCCAAAGAACGGAAGCCGCGAGAAATTCCTGTGATTGCGTGGTTCGCTGCTTCGTAACAACAGAAAGATAATCGACAGAATTAGTGACGCCCGACACTAGCAACGCTCGGGCACAAGCCGTTGTTAAGCTAAGCTTCCTTAGAACGAGTATGAAGCGCCGTCTTACCAAGGGGGAAATCATGGATTACTCTCGCTGTCGCGCCGTGCTTGGAACATTGGCGATTGTGGCCTTATCGCTGTCTTGCCTGTCTGCTTCGAGCTTCTCGCAGCAGCAGAAGCATGCGGAGGCCGAGAGACTATGGATGAATACAAGTCTTTCAGCGGACGAGCGCGCCGACCTGGCGATGAAAGAAATGACGCTGGACGAGAAGATCCAGCTTATGCATGGAAACGGGATGCCGATGTTCGATCCGCTTACTCCCGTGACCGCCCTGTCGAACCGTGGCGGGGGCTACGTGGTTGGGATTCCACGGCTGGGGATTCCTGCGCTCGATATGTGCGACGCGGCTTACGGCGTCCGAGGCAGCGCGCAGAACGGGCGCTATTCGACAGCCTTGCCTGCAGATGTGGCGTTGGCGGCAAGCTGGGATACCGCGGCGGCATTTGAGTATGGTGCGCTCATTGGGCGCGAGCTGCGGGCGCAGGGCTACAATATGTCGCTCGGCGGCGGCGTGGATATTACTCGCGAACCGCGCGACGGACGGACATTCGAGTATCTGGGCGAAGACCCCGTGCTGGCCGGAACCATGGTGGCCAGGCTGGTCGCCGGAGTTCAGTCGCAGCACATTATAGGCGATATCAAACACTATGCGTTCAACGACCAGGAAAGCGGACGCGGTTGGGTCAATGTGAATATCGACGAACGGGCGGCGCGGGAGAGCGACTTGCTGGCCTTTGAGATTGGCGTCGAGCAGGGCCACCCGGACGCAGTCATGTGCGCGTATAACCGCGTGAATGGCGTCTTTTCCTGCGAGAATAATTACCTGCTGAATGAAGTGCTGAAAAAGGATTGGAAATTTCCCGGGTTTGTGCTCTCGGACTGGGGAGGAACGCACAGTCTTGAAAAAGCTTCGGCCGCAGGACTGGATCACGAGGAGGGCGGATCGTTCTTTTATGGGGAACGCTACAAGGCAGCGGTGGAGTCGGGGAACATTTCCATGTCGGAATTGGATGAGCACGTCCACCGCATCCTGCGCTCGATGTTTGCCGCGGGAGTGATCGATTATCCGCAGCGGCGCAGCGTCGTAGATCCGTTTGCGGGTCTGGATGTCGCGCGGAAGATTGAAGAAGGCAGCATCGTTCTGCTCAAAAACGACCGGGCCGCGCTGCCGCTCGATGCCGCGAAGATTCACACCATTGCCGTCATTGGCGCACATTCCGACGTGGGCATGATTTCGGGCGGCGGTTCGGCGCAGGTAGATCCTCCGGGAGAAAAGGCCTTCGTCCCTTCGGCCCAGGCCCCCACTCCCCCGAACGTGGAGATCTGGTTTCCCACTTCGCCGCTGAAGGCAATTGAGGCTAGGGCGCCCCATGCCATCGTCAAGTACGATTCCGGCGCCGACCCCGCAGCGGCAGCCGCCATGGCAAAGGGAGCGGATGTAGCCATCGTCTTTGCCTATCAATTCGAAAGCGAAGGCATGGACCTGCCCGGTCTTTCCCTACCGCTGAACCAGGACGGCCTGATCGCCCGGGTGGCGGCGGCCAATCCGCACACCATCGTGGTGCTGGAAACAGGCAGCCCGGTGACCATGCCGTGGGTAAAGGCGCCGGCAGCGATTGTGGAGGCATGGTACGCCGGCAGTGACGGAGCCAATGCCGTCGGCAATGTTCTTTTCGGTACGGTCAATCCGAGCGGCAAGCTGCCCAACACCTTCCCGAAGAGTGTGGCCGACCTGCCGCATCCGACCCTTGTGAAGCCGCCACCTGAGTCGCAGCATTTCTCCGGCCCAGTTTCCCCGCTGCAGGAGGCCAAGGGTTTGCCGCCTTTTCAGGTCGATTACACCGAAGGCGCCGAGGTTGGCTATAAGTGGTATGACGCCCAGAAGAAACCCGTGCTGTTCCCCTTCGGCTATGGGCTCTCTTATACCAGTTACGGCTATTCGGGCCTGTCCGTCGCTCCGGGTAAGACGATCGAGGCGACATTTACGGTGGCGAACACCGGCGCACGCGCCGGGGCGGAGATCGCGGAAGTCTATGCATCGCTACCGGCCGGCGCCCAGGAGCCTCCCAAGCGGTTAGTGGGCTGGACCAAGGTTCAACTCAACTCCGGAGAAGAACGGACCGTAACGGTGGAAATCGATCCCAAGTATCTGTCGATCTTCGACGTACAAAAGAATGGATGGACGCTTGTTCCGGGAGACTACACGATTCTGGTTGGAGGTTCGTCGCAGGACCTTCCGTTGAAGGCAGTTGTCAGCCTAAGATAGGCCCTAGGGCAATCGCATTTGGAATTTCGTTCATCCAGCGGCGAAACTTCCGGCATGAGGGCGTGTAGCGGGTCTCCTGCAGGTGTAGACCAAGGCGCAATCGCTAAGTGGCTTTTTCATCAAGAAAAAGCCACCTTGAATACTGTCAGAAATGGCTCATAGCTGCAGGAGAACCGCCGTAAGTGCGCCTTTGCGGGAGGGTTCATGCCGTGTCCTGTGAAGACACCTTGACGCTGGCGCCGGCCTCCTGTTCTTCTTCGCCGCCGGCGTCCTCGTCCTCGTCGTCGTCGCCGTCCTCGTCTTCTTCTTCATCGCCGTCAGCGTCCTCGTCTTCTTCGCCGGATTCTTCATCTCCGCATTCGTCGCGGTAGGGGCAAGTGTCGCAGTCGTCGTTTTTGAAGCACTTGATGGATACGGGCGCGAGCTCGTCGCCGTCGCTGGTGCGGGCGATGGACTCCACCTGGTTGCTGGAAGGAAATCGGGGTGAGGTGGGCGCGAACTGCGAGGCGACCTGAAGGCCGTAGATGAGACGGCCAGCTTTGGTTCCGTCCATGCGGCCGTCGGCAAGAGCGCCGATGACCTGGGAGAGAGCCATCAGAATGGAGGCGCGATCCTCCAGAGCGGGCAAATCGAGTTTGGCTTTCGTCGATCTCTGACGGAGGAGAGCGCGGTGAATGCGGTCGTGGTGATAGCAGTAGGGCATATCTTTGAGGGCGGCAGAGTGGCAGCGCGATCCATCGGGCAGAATATGACGGCATTCCTTGAACATGGGACGATTTCCCTCCGCATAAATTGACAACGCCGGAAATGGGGTAAAAGCGGACCTCCGCAGCGGGCGGAAGGGCCCCAGTTTACTTTCTGAGGCAATTATCCCCTCGCGTCAAGTAATAGCTATAATGGATGGATGCAGTTACCATTCCAAACGTGCTGGGATCGCGTCGCGCGGGCGGAGTTCCATCGCCAAGCCCTCATAGGCATATGGAATGGCCTCGATACAAGCAAGGTGTATGAGACGACTGGAGATGTAGGGAACGACGGGACAGGGAAAATCTTTATCAGGACCGTCCAGCGTGATTGGCTCCTGCCATTCTCTCTCCAATTTGGAGAGATGCTCTACCAGCTCAGGGCCGCATTGGATTCTTGCGTCTATGACGCCGCGATTTTGAAGTTCACTCAAGACCCTCCCCCCGATAAGGAGAAGTGGGAATTTGTTGTCGGTGCCGACGCCGCTAAATTCGAGGAGGCCATGAGGCGTATGAAGAAGATCATCCCGAATGATGTGCGGGGTCTCATTGAAGCCGTACAGCCTTATGCGCGAACAGCCTGTAGATTTGAGGATAAAGAATTTGACCTTGGGCAAATCCTCGAAATTCTCAATAATTGGGCTCGAATTGATCGGCACAGAAGGCTGCACCTTGCGGGCACAGCAATTACCGATGGAGGATTGAGAATCGGTCTCCCCGAGGGAATGACTCTCGAATCTTGCGACCTCCTGACAGGCGAGCATCTTCTCGAACACGAGGGCGAGATCGCGCGATTTAAGATCGCTAATTTTGTTCCTGGCACGAAGGTGCACGTGCAACCCCACTTCACCTTCGAGATAACGGTCGATGAGACTCCGCGACTCCGTCTCCAAGAAATTTCGTTGGCGATGGGGGTTGCCGTTCAAGCTGTCAGGGAGATTTTCGAGAAGCACTTCAATATCACGAGATGATCCCACGTCCACCTTTCCGGCGGATATGGTACACTCCGCCTAAGCGGAGGTTTGAGCGACATGAGCGGGAACTCTAGCGACGCAAAACCGAACGCGAGTCACGAATTGAAGCCATCGAAAGAGGTTGAAAGCAAGATGCGCCCGGTAAGCGCAGACTCTTTCCGTTCCCTCTTGAGGCGAGCGGCTACTCAGCCTGCTGCGCCACTTCCTCCAAAAGCGAAGTGAACATCGGCTGATCGTCGTTTCTCCGATTGTACCTAAAGCTGTACTCGTCCAGATAGTTCTGCAAATACTTTTTGCTGACGGAATGATAAACCCCGCCGATTCCTCTCTTCACAAGACTCCAGAATCCTTCGATGGTCTGCGTGTGAGTTTCGCCCACGACGTAGACGCCAGCCGAGTGATTGATCCGGCGATGCTGATAGCCGTTGACCTTTTCCAACCCCATGTATGCGTGATAGAAGTCCGTATAGACGATTGATCCCGGCAAGATGTATTCCTTGGCGATACCGTGGAGCGTCTTTTTGGTCACGTCATTGACCATCAGAGCTACTACCTTTCCGCCGCGCTCTACAGCGCCCACAACGCAAGCCTTTTCCCCGGCTGGCAGCGATGCGCGTCCGGGGCGTCCACCGCGACGCCGACCGCCGACGTAGGTTTCGTCCATCTCCACCGCTTCGCCCTCCAGACTGACATCCTCCGACATCAGGGTGCGAATTTGTTTGAACATGCGCCATGCCGTTTTGTAGGTGACGCCAGTCTCGCGCTGAATCTGCTTTGCCGAGATTCCACAGCGAGTAGTGGACATCAGGTACATGGCATAGAACCACGTCCGCAGCGATGTGCTGGACTTCTCAAAGATCGATCCGGCCATTGGCGATACCATGCTCCCGCAGTAGTCGCAGGCGTAAGCTGGACGCCCGGTGACGCGGTGATGCTTGCGATCCTTGCCGCATTTCTCGCAGGGAATCAGGCCGGACGGCCACCGCTCCGCCTTGAGCCAATCAAGGCAGGCATTATTGTCGGGAAACTGAGCATTGAAGCTCTGAATCGTATATCGTAAGTGCTTTGGAATGCTTTGCGTAGGTTTCATAACAAGAACAGTATGCCATATCTTCTACTTGATGTCAAGGGATAATTGCCCTTTCTGATTACGGGGGTACCCCTCCCCACTTCTGGAAATAAGTGCTGTTGTTTCAGATGGTTAGCGAAAGTATTGTGCGCCAAGTGTCTGATTTCACAGGACTTCCCCGCAGATATTTCTCCGCAAAGGAGTTAGAAGCAGGGACCCAGGGAACAAGGGACCAAGAGAACGAGAAACCGCCGCCCCGTGGACCGTGATTCGGAGTCAAAAACGCAAACGCGGCGGGTGTGAGCCGCCGCGCCGAGAGCCTGGTTCAACGCTTATGGGGATATTGTGCGATAAAGGCAGGAAATTATCGGCAAAGTTGCGCAAAGAATTTTGGGAGTGTTTTCAATGGGTTGCGGAGAAAAAGGGATGGGAGGGGCTTGCGTGGCCGGCGAGGATGCGGTTGGCGGGGGTCATTTGTGGTGATATGGGCGTTTCCGGGGACTGATCCCGATTTCCATCGCTTATTTGCACAAGCAGACGCATTTATATAACACACAGTCACTTTTTTACTTGCATTGCTCCCTAAACTAGCGTACTGTTCACTCAGGATCGGAGCCGGTTTGGCCTCGGCCCTTGAAAAAGAGTGGAGCGAACTGCGGGGAATAACTTGCGAATCGCTCAATATAGCCTCTGCCGGTGAACAGAAAAACCTGGGCGCGTGGTCTGTGCTTCAGGCTCTGTGTAGCCGTAGTCCTCAGTTAGGGACGTAGGCTCGTGTCGCTGTTCGGCCCGAGCCACGCCGTCAAGTCATCGCGAGATGGATTGTCGCGCGTCGCGAAAGCCAGCCCAGCTGTCATGTGCTGGCGCTTCGCGGGAGAGCCGGGGGTCGCCGTGAGGCGGCTACCACGACTCCACTCAAGGAGGAGGCGAAATGAGCCAGGCACGACGTAAGCAACGCCAGGCAGTCGGCTTGCTGGATCAGGCAGTGCGGCGTTTCAAGAGCATCGCAAAGTCCACAAGCCCGTATCAACCCAACACCGACACGTCGGTGGCAACGTTTGAGCGGTATCTGAAGCGGCTGGAAGATCTCGCAGATGTTCCAGGGACAGAAAGACAGTTTTGGTCCCTGCATCAGAAGGTTTACATCCGGCTTCTAAAGGAAACCCTTAAGCTGCGCGACTAACGTGTCGGTGATTCTCATTTTGAGGTGTTGTGTGACCCTAGGAAACGCAATCAAGCTGATCCGCACAGCCAAGGGGGTAAAGCAGATCGCGCTCGCAAGGCAGTTGGAAGTTTCTCCGAACTACATTTCGCTCGTCGAGAAGGATCGTCGAGAGCCAAGTGTGAGTTTTCTGCGGAGGCTTGCGGGAAAGCTCGGCGTCCCAGTCGGTTTGTTTTTTCTGTGGCAAGACACAGAGAACCCAATTCTTAGGGCTCAAAACATGGCGGAACTAAGGGATTTGCTGACACGAATCCAAGCAATGTATTTAAGGAGCTTCGAATCAGAGGATGAAAACGTCGCCTAATCCAAAGCGGTTTTCCATATCAAGTCCGGAAGAGCTCGCAGCGCTCCTTTCGACGAAAGTCGCGCACATTGAGTGGGTTCTTTCGCACCTCGGGAATCTCTACCATCGGAAGGACCGCCCGAAGCCTAACGGGAAGAAGCGAACTCTATGGATACCGCACGGCGCGTTGAGGCCGCTGCAAGACCAGATTCAAAAGGAAATCCTGAGCGGGTCGAACTTCACAGATTGTGCGCACGGAGGAGTCCCGAAAAGGTCGATTATTACGAATGCGAAGCATCATGTGGGGAAACGAATTCTCTCAACGATGGATATCGCGAACTGCTTTCCAAGTATCAGCCCCGAGAGAGTGCGACGGGTGTTTGAAGAGCTAGGCTTTAGCGGCCACGCACTTTCGATCCTGACAGTACTGACCACGTGGGATTTCCAGCTTCCTCAAGGGCCGCCAACTAGCCCAGCGATTGCCAACCTTGCTTTGGCGAAGCTGGACCGGCGCCAGCTTGGCGTTGCCAAGCAGCATGGTTTCACCTACACGCGCTTTGTGGACGATCTCTCGGCTTCGGGGGGCGGCCGCTTAAGAAAGGTGCGGAATTTGCAGGAGCGAATCGTCAAATCTGAGGGATTCTCGATTAAGCCTCTCAAGGACGGTCAAAAGAAACTGATGTACCGCGAGCACGATCGGCAGGAGACGACGGGGCTCGTAGTGAATCGGAAAGTCAATCTTCCGCGCGAGAAACGCAAAGGGATCATCGGCGATACAAAGGCTGCGCTTCGTGGAAAAGGTGAAGTAAACGATTCTGAGAAGGGAAAGATTCTCTGGCTGGCATCTGTAAATCCCGACGCTGGAGCCGCCGTTGTCAAGGCGGTGAGACAGCAAAGGAGACAGCCATGAAGAAGCTCGTTTTGGACATTGAAACGATCCCCATAACAGGCGAGGTCCTCACTGAAGAAGAGAGTAAGAAAGCTGCGCTGGATGCGTTGACAGGCAGAATCATATGCATCGGCTTCATCGTCATTGATGACTTCAGGGCCCAATCCGCCGTTTCGATCGTTTCAGACGACGAAGCGAAGCTCTTGAGCGGTTTTTGGTCGATGCTGAGGCGCGAGAATATCAAGTCGTTCGTTGCCCACAATGGCCTGAGCTTCGATCTGCCGTATATTTGGAAACGTTCCGTCATCAACCGAGTCAAGCCGTCTCTTGATCTCGACCTCCGCCGTTATCGCAGCGATTTCGTTTATGACACTATGTGCGTATGGGGGAATTGGGAGATACGCGGGAGCGCCTCTCTAAACGCTCTTGCGGGCGGCCTGGGCTTGGGCGCAAAAAGTGGCAGTGGGGGCCAGGTGCTGCAATTATGGCGCGAGTCCCGATACAAAGATATTGCCGAGTATTGCTTGCAGGACTGTTGGCTCACTTACCAATGCTACGGCCGTATGAACTTCTCGCAGACTACCGACCAAACTGCGGTTGAGGCGGACCTTCGCGTTGACGTCAGGTTGCATTCTATGGAAACGAGCGAAGTCATCGAGACCTAGCCGGGTGCCAAATCTATGGGGATCACGCCGACTCGCAAGATTTGTAACGGCAAGTCGGCTTGTGGGCTGCGATTCAAAGCGGTGGTGGCGGGGAGTTGGCCGGGGGCCGGGGCGGAGAATTTTCCGGCGAGATGGGCGTTTGCGGGGGAAGGATCGCGATCCTCGTGGTCCGCTTCCGGCCGGTTGAGGTTCGTGGTCTCCCCGGCACCCCATCGGTAGTGGCTAGATTGGCTTCCAAGCATCCGGGCCACCGCCTGAGATTCGTTGAAGAACAACCGCAGATCCTTCGACTCATTTTGGCGCAAAGCGCGCCAAAATTCGCTCAGGATGACAGCTTGGTTTTTGATGCGAACATTAGAGACGGGATACTCGCGTGGTGTCCCCAAAGTTTGCCCCATCCATCGCGCATCCCATATGCGGATCCCCTTCGGCTTCGCTTTCCCCGTGATCGCGTTGCGATCAAGGGGCCCCAAGCGCGCTCCGCTCAGGATGACACGCGCGAAGAGGCTCAAGCGGGTTTTATCGCGGGACGCGGTCCGGCCCGGCCCTCGCGGCTGCGTTGGTTTGAGGCCCTAGTTCTGGCGCAAGCCATGAACCTCCGTTGACCGCAGGGCCTCAAAAAAACCGGATCGTTGAGGACAAAGACGGAGGAAACGGCGCCTGAAGAATCGACGATGAAGTTTCTTGGTTACGCGGGCCAGTTCAGGAACGCGCGGAACCGCGCGGTTTTTCTGCTGCAAAATGCAGATTTGGTCTTGCAATATCCCTCAGGAACGGTAGAATTCAACGGCATCGGGCCAAGAAAGGCGACTTCGACTGAAGGAGATGAAGACGATGAGTAGATCGTGGGGGATGTTCCTCGTGACCGTTGTGGTTGGCCTGGCGGCCTTTGTGACCGGACCAAAGATTTGGCCGCTGGGCCCCGACGTTCCCATGCCGCCGGCGAATCTGCTGCCCGGCTACATTGCGCTCTCGGCCATTGAGGCGCTGGCCTTTGGTTTTGCCGTAGCGTTCGCCGCATTCGGATGGCCGGCGATCCGCGGCCTGAGTCTTGGGGCGCCATGGCTCAACAAATTGATGTTCGTCACTCTTTGCTGGTTCATGGGGAATTGGTGGGCGCACGACAACCTGCACATGCACAACGGTCTCAACATGCATGGGCTGCTGTTTATTGAAATTGCCTTCCACCTGACCATGCTGGCATGCGGGGTGACTCTGACCATCGGCCTCGTTCGTCTTGCGAAGCACGCGGCGGCCGGAAACGCGGCCTGATGCGTGAACCAGGCCATCTTCATTGGCCTGGCGTGGAATCCAATGAAATCGAGGAACAGGGCCCGATCCTCAGGCGCCGGCTCCAGTGACAAGGAAAGGCCGGCAGGGCCTTCAAACCGAAATGCCGTCGCGGCGAAACCGATTGCAAGGCGGCGAGACTCGCGTTGTGCCCGCGCACTGGTGTCTCTAGAGTTTGTCGCATCCATCGCACATCCCAAATGCAGGTCGCCTTCGACTTCGCTCGTCTGAAAAAACAAAAGCAGGTTCTTCAACTCGGTTGCTGCGGCGACCTCGCTCAGAATGACTGCCAATGGTTAAACGCGCAGGATGACTGCTTTGTTTTTGATGCGAACTTCCGGGATAGGACACTCGTGGATGCTTACACTGAGACCAGAGGTCCATGCGCAATCGGCCCAACACGAGTGGAGCGAGGGAGCCGCAGCGAAATGCGTGGTTCCTGCCCCGCGAGCATGGGGCGACTGCGATGCTGTTGACGCCCATGGTGTGCGCCGCGATTCTCTCGCGGGCGTGGCGCTGGAGCGAGCTTGCAGCCCTTACGGCCGCATTCGCCGCCCTGGCAGCCAAAGACCCAGCGGTGGTATTGGCGCGGCAGCGCTTCGTCTGGATGGAGCGGCATCCCGAGACCGCTGCCGCGGCAAAGTGGTTCGCTGCCTGGATGGTCCTTCTTATCCTAAGCGGGCTTGTGCTTCTGGAAACCTGGCCGCGCCGGGCAGTCATCCCGATGGGACTGGGCGTGGGCGTCTTTTCGGCAGTGGCGATCACGGTGAATATAAAGAACCGCCAGCGCTCGACATGGTTTCAGATTGCCAGCGCCGTGGCTCTCACATCCAGCTCGCTCGCCACCTGCCTGTCGGCGAGAGGCGCCATCGCGCCCTGGTGCTGGTGGCTGTGGCTCCTGATGGCCATGCAAGCGGCTGCGGGAATCCTGGTGGTGCACGCCCGGCTGGACGCGCGGATCGCGTTGCGCGGAGCCGGACCCGCCACGGACAGTTTCCGGCGCGCGGCTCAGGCCGCGATCGTTGCGCTGGCCTGCGCCGCAGCGGCTGCCGCCATGCTTGCGCGCGGCTGGATCGCCCTGGCGCTGCTGCTGGCTGTGACAGGGTACGGGTACGATCTGCGGCGCCAACGCGATCCCGCAAGCCTCCAGATGCCACTGAAGAAGGTTGGCCAACAGGCGCTGGCGCTTTCTTCTCTTTTCGCAGGCCTGCTCATCCTGGGGTTTTGGTAAGCGGATGAGGTTTGCGCCTGGATGACCGGCTATGCGGACAGAACTCCGGGGCGGGGCCGGCAGCGTGTCGTGGAAGGGCCGGAAGCCGCCCAAGAACCGAATGATTCCGAGACCACGGGGCGCTTGACGGGACCGAATGTGCCTACTGGACCGGACGTTGGCCGGCATCTTTCAAGCCCATCTTGCGCAGGATCGTCATGGCCGGGCACCAATTGGTGAAAGCCGACTGCAACAAGTTGAGCCCTACAAATACCGTGAGCCAAAGCCAGTAGTGCGAGAAGTAGTAGGCGAGAGCCAGCGACAAGAGCACCATTCCGCCTGCCAGCAGGCGCAGTCCGCGTTCCACGGTCATTTCGTTTCTCCTTCCCGATGTACCGGTTCGCACGCAATCGGTTCCTCGCGGTGCGCGTGAATCATGTAGTAGAGGATCGGGATGGCCGGCCACGATAGAAACGTGGACGCGACGGCTCCCGCCATGAGCGAGACAGCGAGCCCTTGAAAGATGGGATCGGTGAGGATGACGCTGGCGCCTACAACCACAGCAGCCGCGGTGAGCAGCATGGGACGGAAGCGAATGGCGCCCGCGTCGATGACAGCCTGAGCCAGCGGAACGCCCTGGCGGCGGCGCAGCTCAATAAAGTCGACGAGGATGATGGAGTTGCGCACGATGATGCCGGCGCCGGCAATAAAGCCGATCATTGAGGTTGCGGTGAAGAATGCGCCCAACATGGCGTGCGCGGGCAAAATGCCGACCAGTGTGAGCGGAATCGGCGCCATGATGATGAGAGGCACAACGAACGACCGGAACCAGCCCACCACCAGCACATAAATGAGAACCAGAACCGCCGCGAAGGCAATGCCGAGATCGCGAAAGACCTCAATCGTGATCTGCCACTCGCCGTCCCACTTCATCGAGTAGCGATCGGTGGAGCCGGGCTGCACGGCGTTGTAGCGCTTGAGCGTGTAGCCGGCGGGGAGCGTGAGGCGGTCGAGCTGCTTATTCATTTTGAAGATCGCGTAGACAGGGCTCTCTTCGGCTCCGGCCACGTCCCCCGTGACGTAAACAACGCGCTTCAGATTCTTGTGGTAAATACTTTGCGGAATCACGCCGCGATCGACGGTGACGAGTTCGCGGAGCGAGACCATGGAGCCATCGGAACCCGGCAGCTTGATGGTTTGGAGACTTTCCTGCGAGGAACGGTCGGCGCGGTCGAGCTCGACGACGAGCGGGATCGGCTCGCGCACTGACGGATCGTGGAGGAGGCCGGCCTGCGTGCCCGAGGCGACAAGCGCCAGAGCGCGGGCCACATCGGAGACCGAGATTCCGTTCTGCGCTGCTTTTACCTGATCGACGCGAATCATGAGGCGCGGCTGCGAGTCGTCGATGTACCAATCCGTGTCAACGACTCCCGGCGTCGAGAGAAAGATGGATTTGATCCGGCCGGCGACGCGGATCTGTTCGTCGAGGTCGGGGCCGTAGATCTCGGCCACCAGCGTTTGCAGTACCGGCGGGCCGGGCGGAACTTCAGTGACCTGAATGCGCGCGCCAAATTGATTGCCGATCTGGTCGAGCAACGGGCGCAGCCGCCTGGCGATGGCATGGCTCTGTTCGCTGCGTTCTTTCGCAGGAACAAGGTTGACCTGAATGTCGGCTTGGTTCGGCATGCGCCGCATGTAGTAGTGGCGCACGAGGCCGTTGAAGTTGTAGGGTCCGGAGGCGCCCGCGTACTCCTGATAGTTGAGGACGCCGGGTTGGCGGGCAAGCTCGTCGCCCAGCGCCTGCGTGACGCGGAGCGTTTGCTCAAGCGGCGTGCCCTCCGGCATATTGACAATGACCTGGATCTCGCTCTTGTTGTCGAAGGGCAGCATTTTGACGCGCACCAGCTTCAACGGCACCAGCGCGACAGAGATGAGAAACAGAGCGGCCACGCCCACGAAGAAGAGGAAGCGGTTCCGCGGCGAAGCGATGAGCGGAGACATGACACGCCGGTAGAGGCGCGTGCGCCAGTTCTCGTGCTCGGGCTCAAGCAGGTGCGCGCCGGCCAGATGCCGGCCCAGCAGGCGCATGGCCGCCCAGGGAGAAACGACGAACGCCACCATGAGCGAAAAGAGCATGGCAGCCGACGCGCCCACGGGGATAGGACGCATATAGGGCCCCATGAGCCCGTGGACGAAGGCCATGGGCAGCACCGCGGCGAGCACGGCGAAGGTGGCCAGGATGGTGGGGTTGCCCACTTCGGCAACGGCTTCAACGGTGACGTCGCCGCACGAGCGATCGCGGTTCTCCGGCAGGCGGTAGTGGCGCACGATGTTTTCGACAACGACGATGGCATCGTCAACGAGAATGCCGATGGAGAAGATGAGCGCGAAGAGCGTGACGCGGTTGATGGTGTAACCGAGAAAGTAGAAGACCGACATGGTGAGCGCCAGCGTGACGGGAATGGCCAGCAGCACCACGCCCGACTCGCGCCAGCCGAGAAACAACGCTACGAGAAACGTGACGGAGAGCGTGGCCAGCAGCAGGTGCTCGAGCAGCTCATCGGATTTCGCTTTGGCCGTGTCGCCGTAGTTGCGGGTTGTGGTTATGGTCACGTCGTTGGGCACGGTGACGCCCTGCATGCGGTGCACGCTCGCGAGAACCGCGTTGGCAATGCCGGTGGCGTTGGCGCCTTTGCGCTTGGCAACCGTAACGGTGACTGCGGGAAATTGCTGCGAGCCCAGAGCCGCCGATCCGAAGAGCACGTAGTTGGCAGGTTCCGCGGGACCGTCAACGATTTTTTCCGCAACGTCGCGGAGGAAGACCGGCTGGCCGTGAGAAACGCTGACAACGACGGATTCGAGATCCCTCGCGCCGGTGAAGAGGTTGCCGGCGTCAACCCGAATTTCGCTGTTGTTTTCAGAAAAGCTTCCGGCCTGCAGGCTGGCATTTGCAGCTTGCAGGCGGCCCACGATGGTCATGGGCGAAAGGCCGTAGGCGTTCAGCTTCTGCGTGCTCAAAACAACCCGCAGGGTGCGCGGCAGGCCGCCAATGACACTGGTCTCCGACACGTCGGGAATCTGCTCGATGTTGTGCCGGATCTCGCCGGCGATGGCGCGCAACTGATAGGCGTTGTAATGCGCGCCCCAGAGCGTCATGGCGAGGATGGGGACGTCGTCGATGGAGCGGGCCTTGACGATGGGCTGCGAAACGCCGGGCGGCAGAAGGTCGAAATTGGAGTAGAGCTTACTGTAGACCTTGATGAGCGCGTCTTCCTGCGGCGTGCCCACAAGGAAGCGGACGATGACAAGGCTCTGGCCGGGGCTCGATGTGGAGTATACGTATTCGACGCCGGAGATCTGATGAACGAGTGTTTCGATGGGAGCGGTGACACGCTGCTCGACTTCAGCGGGCGACGCGCCCGGCATCGCAGTGGCGATATCGAGCATGGGCACGAGGATTTGCGGGTCTTCTTCGCGCGGAATGACCGCGACTGCGAAGATGCCGATGGCCAGCGATGTGGCGATGAACAGCGGGGTCAGCTTCGAGTTGAGGAACGCCCTGGCCAGGCGGCCCGCAAGTCCCAGTTGCGGGGTCATGGCTGCACCCCGTTCCCGGCCGCGATGCGTTTGCCGGCGAAGTCTCTGTCGCCGGGCGAATCTACGATCTGTTCGCCGGGCGCGATCCCTGAAAGGACTTCAACGAGATCGCCGTACGCGGCGCCCAGCGTGACGTAGCGAAGCTGCGCGATGCCCTGGGTATCGAGAACGTATGCGCAGTCAAGCGAACCGCGCGTGACAACCGCCGAACGCGGAACAAGAATCGCGGTCCGTGCGCTGCTCGAGAACTGCGCCGAACCGTACATGCCAGAGTGGACCTGGTTCGAAGAGGGCAGATCGATCTTCACGAGAAAGCTGTGGCTCGCGGGATCGGCGGCGGGGACGATTTCCGTGACTGTACCCTGCAGCGGCTGGGCCAGGCCGTCGATGCCGGTCTGAATCTTCATCCCCATTCTTACCGAGGCAATCGACGACTCATCCACGTTGACCTGGAGCTGAAGGGCGCCGGCGCGATCCACCTGCAGAATCGGCATGCCGGGCGCGGCCATGGTTCCCGGGCCGGCCATGCGCGCAGTCACAATGCCGGCGAAGGGAGCGGTGAGGTGCGCGTACCCGAGCATCGTTTGGGCGCTGCCGGCCTGGGCTCGGGCCTGTTCCGTCTGCGCATGCGCTGCTTCGAGCTGCGCCTGGGCGGCCTCGGCGCGGCGCGTCACCTCGTCCATCTCCTGCGGACTCACGCTCTTTTCGGACTGCAGCTGCTTGTAGCGCGCGAGCGTGCTTGCGGCCAGACCGGCATTGCTACCGGCAACTGCTTCCTGATTTTGCGCGGCAACGATTCCGGCTTGTGCTTGCGCAACGGATTGGCGCAGCGTGGCGCCGTCGAGAATGACCAGCGTTTGCCCGGCGCGCACCGTGTCGCCCTCGCGCACCAGCACTTGCTCAATGCGGCCCATCACCTGCGGAGAAATGATCGCCGTGTCCTTCGCGCGCACGGTTCCAGTGGCGCTCAAACCTACGGGAATCTGCTGTTGGCGGCTCTCGACTACGCGTGCGGCGACGGTTTCAACCGCGGCCGGTTGCGCCGTCTCGCCGCCGTGACATCCAGCCAGAAGCGCCGCCGACGCGGCAACCAAACAACCCGATACAAACGCCTTCATTGCAGTTCCTCCGCCGCATCGGGAGTCAGATTCCCTTCCGCGAATAACAGTTGTGCATAGGTCATGGCGTTGCCGTAGACGGCGCGCCAATAGTTCGATTGACTCTCGCGCCCGGCATCTTCGGCCCGCAGCAGATCGGTGATCGTGGCGAGCCCCGCGTTGTACCGGTTCTTCACGATGCGCAGGCTTTCGGCCGACTGATCCATGGCTGCGTGCGCCGTCTCGATCGAGAGGACCGCCGTCTGCCGCTGGATATGCGCGCGGCTTACGTCGAGCCGCACCTGTGACCGCGCCTGCGCCACTTGTGCATCGACGCGCTGCTTGGCAGCTTTCTCTCGCTCGAGCCGATCGCGCTTGCCGATGGGAAGAACGTCGAGGCTGATTTCGACGCCGGCAACCCAGTTGTTGCCGCCGGCGCCGGTGAGCGAGCCGCGATCTTCTTCCCAGTTGCCGTAGGCGCTCACGCGAGGGCCGAAATCGGAGTGCGCCGCGCCGACTGACGCGGCCTGCGCCTGCTGCGTTGTGCCGAGTGCCGCGAGGTCGGGGCGCGATTTGAAGGCCTGCGCCATTTCCTCATCCAAAGAAGACGATGGAAACGTGCGCAACTCGATGGGATTCAACTGCGAGGCTTGCAGGTCAGCGGCGCCCATCGCCTCGCGCAGATCGGCCCAGGCCAGGTCGAGGTTGCCATGCGCCGCAATCAGCTCCTGCTTGCGCGCAGCCAGATTGACTTCCGCCGCCATGCGGTCCGACTCGACCGCGAGGCCAGCCTTTACGTGATCATCGACCTGCGCGAGCAACGCTTCGGCCGTCTGCTCCTCATGCCCGGCGACGTCAATTTCGCGCTGTGCATAGAGCACCGATTGGTAGGCGCCCACGACAAGCAGCACGATCTGCTGATCCGCCGCGGTTGCCGCAGACGCCGCGCTTTGCCTGAATAAATCCGCGCGGCGAATCTCTTTCGCAGTTTTGAAGGAGTCGAATGCCGTCCACGAGCCCGAAAAGCGCGACGAGAAGTTGCCGATGGGCTGTGGGCGGTTGAGCGCGTTCAGCGCAAAGCCGGCCTGCGTGAACTGCCGCTCGCGCAGCCGTTCGCCGAAGACGTACACGGGATCGTTGCCGCGTGAAATGTCCTCAGTAAAGTTAAGCTGCGGCAGCAGCGCCGTGCGCGCCAGACCCGAGGCCGCGCTTGCGTCTTTCTCGTTGGCGTGCGCTATGGCGGCCTGGGGGTTCTGGCCCAACGCGCGGTCCACCGCTTGCCGAAGGGTGAGCGGCGGCGCCTGCGCCCGGGCGCCGAATGACGCTGCAGACAGAAGTAGCAGAAAAATCAGGGAGATACGGTGTGGCTTCATCGTGGTCGCTGGCCTTTTCAGGTGCGTTCACGAAAAGAAAGCCCTGAGCCGGGCCAGGCGTTACACTTTGGCGCGTGTTTTTTGGGGGGTGGGCATGCCCAGCATGCGCAGGTACTCGCGGGTAAGAATCGCGCAGCCTTGGCGCTACGGCTGCCTTGCAGGGCACTTCCATAGAGCGGCAGCGGTCGATGGCTGCGCGAAGGTCGCGCAGGAAGGCAACACACCTGGGGCACGCCTCAATGTGTGCGCGCATGTGTTCGCAAGCCAGAGGCTCTACGCGGCCGTCGAGGTACTCCGAGAGGTTCGCGAAAAGATCGTGGCACTCCGCGGGCCGGCGCAGTGCCTTGCGTATTGCCTGCCGCGGCCGAGCTTTGGCGGATTTCGACGGCCTGGCACTGGCCGAAGCATCGGGAATCCGGCTCAACTCTTTGCGCACGCTTAAACGCGCCCGATGCAGGCGCACGCGCACCGTTCCCGGTTGCAGATCGAGAATCTGCGCAACGTCATCCGTCGCAAGCTCTTCCATATCGTGGAGCACGAGCACAATGCGAAGCTGGGCGGGGATGCGAAGAATCGCTTGATGGAGTAACTTGTGCTGTTCGCCGCGCAGAAGGTGATTTTCAGGCTCGCGCGCCGCGTCTTCAAGCAATCGCGCCATCTCGACCTCGCCGGGCATCAATTCTTGAAGCGAAAGCATTTGTTTCGGGGCAGAAGAACCCTTGCGCCGCATGCGCCAGCAGCGGTTCCGAGTAACCGTATAAAGCCAGACGGCGAGCGCCCGCGGATCGTGTATCTTGGCCAGATGCTGCAGAGAGCGGTAAAGCACCTCCTGCATCGTGTCTTCAGCGTCTTCAGGGTGACCGCACACCTTCATGCTGAAGGAGTAAACGGTTTGCTGCAGCAGGCCGATGGCTTTCTCGGTCTCTTCAGGTGTATTTCCGTGTAGAAGTTCGATGGCCTGGGCCAATTCAGGGCGCATGAAGTGATTCCGGTGCTCGGCTCCAGTATATTTGCTGCCCAAACGTCCGAACCAGAACCGGCCTTCAAACCGGAGTCGAGCATTGTCCTTTCACAAGAGCAGTGGCCGCGATGGAAGTATCTGTTAGGTCAATGGGTTAGCTGAGCGTTGAGGATGTGCAGCAGGATGGTGCGAGAATTTTCTTGACATCGAGTACTCTATAATATAGAGTACTATTCATTGAGTGAAATCGGCAAAGGCCGGGGATCGAAAGAGGAGATGGGCATGGCGGATGAGATGGATGAGAAGGATCTGGCAGGGCGGGTAAGACTGATTGAGAGCATGATCGCCGAGGGACGGTGCAGGCAAGAGAGCTGGGGCTGGACCTTTGTCTTATGGGGCGTGGCTTACTACATTGCCTTCTTCTGGTCATGGCTGGGGCGCTTTGCCTACGCCTGGCCGGTGGCGATGTTGGCCGCCGCCGTGCTGACGGGGCTGATTTTTCGGCGCAGGCGTGGTCGCAACCCAGAGACAACGATGGGCCGCGCGATCGGCTCGATTTGGACAGCGATGGGCCTGTCGATGTTCATCGTGCTCTGCGCCATGGGCTACAGCGGCCGCTTCTTCAATGGGCACGCCATGATCGCAGTCTTTGCGGGAATGGTGGGGTTGGCGAATGCGGCTTGCAGCATGACGCTCCGCTGGAAGGCACAATTCTTCTGCGCGTTGCTCTGGTGGGCGGCGGCGGTTGTGGCCTGCTACTGCAGTGACGCCCTGCTGCTGCCCGTCTTCCTGGTGGCTGTTTTCTTCGGGCAGATAGTTTTTGGCGGGGGAATGATGATTGCCGAGATGCGCAGGCGCAAGCAGAGCGAGGCGATCCATGCCTGAGCTGCCGGAGTTGAATCCTGTGATCCACGGGAAGCTACGCCTGGCGCTGCTCTCGTTGCTCTCGGGGGTCGACGAGGCGGAGTTCACGTGGCTGCGCACCAAGACGGGGGCGACGGACGGGAACCTGGGCGCGCAGTTGATGAAGCTGGAAGAGGCCGGATACGTGACGGTGAAGAAGCAGTTTGTGCTCCGCAAGCCGCAGACGCTCTACCGGATGACGGAGGCGGGGCGGGCGGCGCTTGCCGAGTATGTGGCGGCGTTGAGGCAGTTGCTGGGCGGGGCGATGTGACAGTGGTCAGTGATCAGTGGCCGGAGCCAGGGGCGGCGATTCGGACTGGAGGGATGTGCGGACGCGCTGCATGATGGAGAAGTAGTAGGCGAGATTGTGAATGGTGTTGAGCGTGGCGGAGAGCGGTTCGCCGGCCTGCATGAGATGGCGCAGGTAAGCGCGGGAGTAGCGGCGGCAGACGGGACACGAGCAGGCGGGGTCGGGCGGGGACTGGTCTTCAGCGTATTGCTTGTTCTTGATGTTGAGGCGGCCCTGGCTGGTGAAGAGCAGGGCGTGGCGTGCGGCGCGGGTGGGCAGGACGCAATCCATCATGTCGACGCCCATACGCGCGTAGAGCTCGATTTCGTCGGGGTAGCCGACGCCCATGACATAGCGCGGCTTGTCTTTGGGCAGGAGCGGCAAGACTTCAGAGATCATTTCGAGAGTGAGCGAGCGGGGCTCGCCGACGCTGAGGCCGCCGATGGCGTAGCCGTCGAAGTCCATCTCGACCAGGCGCTCGGCGCACTGGCGGCGGAGGTCGCGGTACATGCCGCCCTGAACGATGCCGAAGAGGAGTTGTGTACGGTCTTCGAAAGCATCGCGCCAGACGACTTCGTGCCTGTGGGCGCGGAAGTGATCGAGCGAGCGGCGGGCCCAGGCCATGGTGAGACGGAGGCTCTCTTCGGCGCGGGAGCGCGAGGCGGGATACTCGGTGCACTCGTCGAAGGCCATGCAGATGTCGGCGCCGAGGGCTATTTGAACCTCCACGGAATGTTCAGGAGTAAATGAGTGCGAACTCCCGTCGAGGTGGGAGCGGAAGCGGACACCGTCATCGGTGACTTTGCGGAGCGAATTGAGCGAAAAGACCTGGAAGCCGCCGGAGTCGGTGAGCAGGGCGCGAGGCCAGCTCATGAAGCGGTGCAGGCCGCCCATGCGGCGAATGGCCTCGTGGCCGGGGCGCAGATACAGGTGATAGGTATTGCCGAGGATGATTTCTGCGCCGAGGGATTCGAGCACGTCCTGCGGAACGGCTTTGACTGTTCCCTGGGTGCCGACGGGCATGAAGACGGGAGTCTCGACGGTTTGATGCGGGAGGACGATGCGGGCGCGTCGGCCACCGGCGGCGGTTGCGGCGATAAGCTGGAACGGTGGAGGCACGGAATGATTCTAGTGGACAGGGATTAGGGGTTAGGGGTGCGGGCCGCCCGCCGGGACGTGGCGGGACGATCGCCTCCGTCCTCGCAGGTTGGCGTGGGAGGAAGCGAAAAGCACCCGTCCTTACCGCTTGCCCTCCATCTCTTGTTGCAACTCCCACTTGGTGATCTCATCCTGGGCGGCGCGCGCGTCGGGAGCCTCTGGCGCAGCCAACACGTAGAGGTGCATCTGGCGAATGGCCTGGTCATATTGTTTCAGTTGGCCATAGAGCAGCGCCGTGTTGTAGTAGAGCTTGGGCACGTAGGGGGCGATGCGCTGCGCTTCGTTGAACTCCACTAAAGCGCGATCCAACATGCCATCCTTCAACAGCAGTTCTCCACGCACCACGCGCCGGCGAGCCTCATCCGGAAGCTCGGGGGGCGTCGGCATCCGGCTGGAGGCCGCAAACATCGCGGCGCGCAGCGTGGAAGCCTC
>Ga0187865_1001752_pt1 | contig 23292 bp, 16 predicted proteins | sample June2016WEW_11_1_2_FD_132989 | JGI IMG/M metagenome (GOLD analysis project Ga0187865, IMG submission 132989) | Peatland microbial communities from SPRUCE experiment site at the Marcell Experimental Forest, Minnesota, USA - June2016WEW_11_100 | ecosystem: Environmental > Terrestrial > Soil >...
AAATACAAGGGAAATTGTCATATTTACATGGGTACATATACCACAGTCTGTGGAATCCCTTCTGGCCGAGGAGTCAATGAGTTAGATCAACTCACAAGACAGTTGCACAGGGGTAAGATCCGATAGAGGAACTCTCGGCAATCGAAGTCGACCAGCCGCCAGCTACTCCTTAGCAGCCTGACGCAAGCCGCAGAAGTCAGCAGTGCGTGCGGGTGGGCCTTCAGCGCCGCCACGCCGGTTCTTCAATCAGGATCCGTTGGCTCAAGGCGCCGAAGCTGAATTCCGTGCAGAGACGGTGCTGGATATAGCGGGAGACATCGCGGCGCTTGCGCGGATTGCCCAAAAACTCTTCCACCAGGCAGTTGAGGTGATCCACGCTGCGGTACATCACCTGGTTGCCGATCTCGCCCATGCTTTGAAAGAAATCGTCCTTGTAATCGAACAGCATCAGCCCGCCGCACGCAAAACAGCCCATCACCTTGGCCGAAACGCCGGTGTTGTAGCCCAGATTGACCACATCCACAATCACGTCGCTGTTCATGAACAGCAGCGGCAATTCGGTAAAGTAATCCAGGCACTTCCGGAAACGGATGCGGTACTGGTCGCGAAGGGTTGGAACGCTTTTCGGCTCCACAAAATTGCCGAAGAATTCGTATTCGCGCTTGAGGCCGGTCAGCACGGAAAGGCGGACCTCGGTGTTGCCGACGAGTTCGATTTCCTCGTGCATGAAATTCCAGAAGAAGGTGGAATTCGCATCCAGGCGGAGTTCTTTGCGGGTAGGCTTATCGAGCGCGTCGATCTCAGCCATGATGAGGTCCCAAAGGCACTCCGTGAGCCGGCTCTTTTTCGCGGCCAGCACCCGCGACTCGATGCCGGCCAGGACCGGCTGATTGCGAAACGGCAAGTCCCGCGCGGCCTGCAGATAGACATTACCGGCGAAGGACATGCGCGTGTGAAACGCAGTGGGGGGAGCCGTGCGGCAACCGTGCCGCACAAAATTCGGAGACGCCGGCTGGACGAAAAAGCGAACTTCGCTGCTTTTGATTACTCCCAGCTTGTCCAATGCGGCGATATGTCCGCGATCGGGCGAATAGTGCAGATAGAGCGAATGATTGAGGGCTTTCCGGAGCCGGCGGACGCAACCACCCATGGCCTCCGCCGGGGTACTGGGCCAGTGATGCAAAACCTGCCGGGGGAGTTGCAGGAGTCCATGGTCCCACAACATCAGCGTGGGAATCTCGAGAATGTCCTTAAATACGTTCCGGCCCTTAGTGGCGCAGATGAGGGCGTACACAGCGTTGGGCAGCGAGACGGCCACATCGGGACGAAAGGTCTTCAGCGCCTCAATGGCATCGTGAATGTAGACATCGTTGCCGCTGGTGAAGCCGGCGACGTCCAGATCGAACACTACGGCGCCCAGCGTGCGCAACTCCTCGGCCATTTCGACGGCGAAGTTGTAATCGACGCCGCCAAACCAGACATGCGGCGGTAGCGTCGCGACGATCCGCAAACCTGCAAGAGGGCCGGGCATCAGAGATACCTCTTCATGAGGATGCGGGCGACGTGAACGGCAAATTGCGGCAACCCGAGAATCCGCCGGATCATGCCGCGGCGCGGCGGCAGCTTCCCGAATACCGGAATGGCGATGTCGCCACGGCCAATCACCACACGGGCCAGGCGCAATCCCAGCGGCCGGTTGTCGGCATTCCAGCCGAACGAGGCCGGCGAGCGCGGCGCGGGAATTTCAAAGGTCAAAGTAAGTTCCGGAGCAGCGGCGAATACTTCCGGCGGCAGGTTGACGGAACGGGTGTGCACCTGCCGGCCGTCCAGCGCCCACTCGGCCACAAGGCGGCCGTTGGCCTTCACCACTATGGGGAGTTTCGAGGCGCGGCCCGAGACCATGCAATCGGAGATGACGAAGGAGGCCGGGATAGCCCCGCCGGGCGGCTCCTCGAACCGCACCTTCAGGGCGGCCTCGGTTCCCACCGTCCAAGAGCCGTAACGGTCGGGCAGAGCCCACTCGACTCCCAAGAGGTCGCCGACAAAGGCGATCGAATTCCCTCCGTCGGTAAAGTCGATGACGTCGCCCAACCGGTACTTCGAGGGGCCAGCGGGGGCCAGCCGGAGCTGGTTCAGGCGAAGACCGAGCGGCCTCTTATCCCAAGTCGACCAACCCAATTCGACGGGCGATCGCGGGCTGCCGACGTGAAACGAAATGGTCAAAGGTTCCAGGGCGCGCCAGGCATCGGTGGGCAGCAGAACGCGGTGCTCGCTCGTGTCGCGAGTGGGGCCGAGTATCCAGTTGGCCACCGGGTGTCCGTTCACGGCGACCACCACGTCCAGACTCGGATTCTCGTGGCTGACGGCAACATCGTTCACCGTAAAGATGGCGGCGACCGGGGATTCAACGGGTTCGGCGGGCAAGAGTGTCAGGGTGGAATGGGGACCCACGGTCCACGCTCCGTAACTGTCGGGAAGGCCCCAGCACTCATCGGCATGATCGGCGCCTGCACCGTTTTCCGTAAAATCCAGCGTCGTCCCGAGGGAGTATCGCAAGCGGTCTGGGGAGACGAATTCAACGCGCTGGACCCTGATGCCCAGCTCACGCGGATCTTCGCTGATGACCTGCTCGCCGCGGGCCTTGGCTTCCCGCTCGGTGGATTGCGGGTTCTCGACATGGAACTGGAGCCGGCAAGCTGCCTTACCGGCCATCAAACGGGCCGGCATTATGACTTTGCAGACCGTAATCTCATAGCGCGGAAAGAGCGTCCAGCGAGCGATCGGCTCCCCGTCGAGCAGAACCTCGACACGCATCGGGTCGCCCTCCGGACCGATGAAGACCTCATTGACGCGCACGAAGGCAAGCAGGTCTTTGTCACAGGAAGGCGGCGGCGCAAATAGGAGCGCAGCCCGGTAGCCGTCGGTCCAGGTTCCGGTAAAATCCATGGCGCCCCAATGGCCGTCTTTGTAGGGGGTGGATCGTCCCGCGGAAGTGAAGTCGATGGTGTCACCCAAAGCCACGGGAAGAACGGAATCGTCCCCGGTGTCATACCCGAAGAACGAACGCATGTCATCTTCGATGTACTTCCATTTAGCCGAGCGGTAGAGACGGTCGTCGCCGGTTCGCGGCCGGCCTTTGCGAACATGGGTGGCGAAAGGGGTATCGGAAGCCAGCAGGAACTGGTCGGTAAAACGCCGGAAGGTGTGGTGATTGGCGTTGATGACGAAGAATTCCGGGATGTCACCGCGGAGGGCGTCGCTCCGGTCGACGCATCTCACCAGGAAGCGGGCCACTGCTCCCAGGCTGTAACGGAGACCCCGCGGCCAGTCCGTTACGCGATCGATCTTGCCCAGGCTCAGGCCGGTCTGGTCGAGGCCGAGATCGAAAATCGGAACGTCGAAGTTGGTCAACAGGAATTCTTCCAGCGAACAGCCTGGGGGCAAATTCGCGGAGGTTATCGGTTTGGCAGTTGCCGGGGCAGGACCCGCCGAGAGCAAATCAGCCACATAGTACAGCGGCTTGGTGAATCCCAACTCGGCGACGCACCGGGCCACCAGCGCCAGCATACGCGGGTTATTGCCGGCGTAGACAAAGCGCGCGTCCCGCGGGTAGACCGTGAAGTTGCCCGCTAGCTGCGCGAGCGCATGCTTTTCGTTGTAGGCGACGAAATTCCGTACCTCGTTGCTGTCGGCGTAAGTGTCTTCCCGCTGCGGCTCGCACAAGGTTCGTTCCAGGGCGCCGATGAAACGCGCCGCCGGACCGTCCGTGAAGTCTATTTCCTCAATGGGTTCATCCGGCGCATCCCAAGTATCGGCTTGATGATACGCTACCGGGTCCGTGACGCCAAACACGTATTGCTGAAGGTCGTCCTCCATCTTCCGGCCTACCCAATGGATGGGCGTTGCGACCCGGGTGTGATCGCAGTGGTAACCCTTCAGGCGATGAGCCAGGCTTTCGGTGCGGTTGCCGTAATACAGGTACAGGCGTTTGCACACGTTGGAGTCGTAGTGAAAGCCGTGGATCATACGTCCGTTGAAGCCGTGGATGTCCCACATCGCCTGCCGCGGCGCGAGCTGAAAATCGCCCGGGTTATCGAATCGATTGGCGGGGAGCGCCAACGTAACTTCATCCACGTGCAGCGCGGGCCCGAGATGCCCGCAAGTTTCCAGGATGGTGGCCGGATCGCTGCGGGGAAAGGATTCCCACAATGGCTGGGGCAGTTCGAATCGGGGCAGAATATACAGTCCGTCGGCGAGGTCCCCGACGGCGCTGGTCAGGTCGGAAGTCCCATCGCGCGGAAGAAAAATCATGTCCGAGTTGGTGAACAGCAGCCAGCGATTTCTTGGATTCGACCGCCGGATGGCGATGTTCCGGGATTGCGGATCGAGGGCCGAGAGGTGGCTTTGCTTGACGACGGAGATCTGACGCGGCCGGGCGCGAAACACGCGCAGCCGCGATTTCAAATTGGGGGTCAGGGTGTCGTAGATGGCTTCGATGAAGGTAGGCAGGTCGTCGGGGGTATTGTAATCGGTGAACAGAATCTCGTCGTCGTCATCGGAAAGCATCTCGGCGATGCAGTTCAGGCTGATGGCGGCGCGCTTGTGGAGATTGTAGCCGTGCGAGTCATTGCGTCCGTACAAGATTACAGAAATCATCGCAGCACCGTTTCTTTCAGATCGAACCCCTCGAGCCCCCAGTCTTTGTGGTTGAAGATCATGGGAGCGTTGAGCCGATACATTTGCGCGGTCCACATCAGGACTTCCTCATTGTCCACGAAGGAGAGTCCCTTGGCGGCGATTCGCTCAAACAGTTTGGCTTGTCCCTCGGGTGTCCAGCCGGATCCAGTGCCGTGCTCGATGTGGTAAATGCGCATGGGCTCTTCGAGCATCTCCTCGGGCGCCCCACCGTGATGGGCGGTGGCGCAGAGGACCGAATCCAGGTTCATGGAGAAGAGGTCGAACTCGGGATAGCCGCGCAGATCGAACCAATGCTGGCGGGCCATGAGGGTGAAATCGCCGCAGGCATTGGTGTGCAGGAAAACCGGGACATTGAAATCGCCAGTCGCCGAGCCGGGCCGGACGGCGTTGGGCCGCGGGGCCGCGGTCCAATCGCAGCGGTGCGCGAGGAAGGGGGCGGAGGCAGTGAGTTCCAGAATGTGCGTGCGCCCCGCGGCCAGGGGGAGATCCAGCCGGTGGACCGCACGGCCAGAGGCGGTGAAGGCGGCCAGCACCGGGCCGTGGATGTCGCGAATCTCGAATTGGACGGGGGCCGCGGTTTCCAAGTCCATGAACAGGGGGCCGGTTCCTTGCTCGGACGCGGTCACAACCAGTTCGGCGGGACCACTTGCGGTCATGGCGCCGGCGGCCGCATCCCAACGCCACCCAGCTCCCCACGGCTGCGAGAGCGGAGGGCCGGAGGCGCGGCCGGAAGCAAGCCAGCCGCACCAAAACACCTTGAATTCCGCCGGCCCGGCTGGCGAGGATTCCGCGCCGGCAGAGCGCAGTTCCAGGCGGAAGACCTGAGTGTGGCCTGGGGCGCGGGGCACGGAAAAGCGGACGAACTTGAGCGACGCCAGAGTCTGTTGCGCCACGGTTTGCCCGGTGGAATCGACGAGCAGCAGATCGAGCGGGCGCGCCGGTTCCAGTCGGGGGCCGGGGGCCGGGGGCGGGGGGCCGGGGAAGAACGGCTCGACTTGCAGGCCAAGCTCGTTCGAGTCGGGCGCGGATGGCGACACGATCACTTCAGCACCGCTCGAGGCGAGGCGGAAGGTTTCCCCGCGGTAATCGTCGAGAGGCCGCCAGCCGGTCCCCGGGAGCAAGCCGGACTCCTTTGGAAAAACATCGGCCCCAGGGGGCGTAACAGCTTGAAAGGATCGCCGCCGGGCGAGGTACGGTAACGCGTGGCGGACCCACCCGACCACGCCATCGAATTCGATGTACTGCTTGAGAATGCGCCGCAAGCGCGGGGCAACCGGGACGGTGAAAGTCACCAGGCGCCCGCCCTTCGCCAGCCGGTCGACCACATGTTGCAGGGCGAGCCAGGCCCCCAAGACCCGATTGGTCCGGCGAATGGGGCGCAAGCTGGCCCGAGTGGCGCCCCGTCCTTTTCGATGCCGCTCCCATTCCAATCGAAAGACCCGAAAGTCCAACATCCGGGGATCCCGGCTGGTGGGCAGGCCGCCGCCGTGCACCCGGAACAGCAGTCGTGCGGGTAGCGGGGGAGCAAACGGCAAGCGGAGGCGGCTTCGGCGAGCGACGGTCAGGCGCGCCAAAGCTTGATGGCCCTCGCCAATCACTTCGAGATCGAGCGGTTCGCCGCCCGTCCCCGGCCCGGGCTCGAGATCGACCAACAGGGCGGATACCGGCTCCGGCACGTTTTCGAGCAGAAGTTCGGCGCGCTGGCCAGCCCAGCGAAAAGGTTCCTGCCTGGTGTAGCGTTCCACCGGAAGCCAGCCCTTTCCAAATAGAATCCCACTGTCGGTGGAGGCCACATCACCAGGGCTCAGCGAAGGGCGTCCATCCGGCGAGATGTTGAACGTGCCCTCGCGGGTGTTGATGCGGATCAGGTGGGTGCGGCAGTAGGCCAATTGTTCTTCCACCGGAGCGTCGACCGGGACGCGGCTCATGGCGTCGTGACGGTCGATGCGGTACATGTGTCCGGGCTGGAGCCGCTGTTCCGCGAAGAAAGCAGCCAGCTCGCTCGAGAACAAGATATCGATATTGGTGGCCAGCACGAAGCGGCCGCGAGCCCTGCGAATGCCGGCATTCTTGGCGATCATCTGGTACAGCGCAAGCGCTTCGGCGTGCGCGTAGCGACGGTGCAGCTCCGGCGGAACTTCGATGAATCGGATTTCGCACGGGCCCAAGTCCTCCGGCCAATGCAACGCCTCACAGAGACGCGGGCGGTCCGGAGGCGGATTCCACTCCACAACGATCAGTTCAGAGGGAATCTGGTAGCGTCTGGCCTGGCCAATCCAGCCATTTACGAAAGCCTGCATGCGGCTCAGGAGGTTGCCGCCATGGTCGTCATTACGGGCCGTGACGACTACCGAAAGGTACGGTTCACCAGTGCTGGACATTATCTCAGCTTGGCTGTCAGGCAAAGGTGCCAGCCAAAGGCGCGTTCGAGAGCGCGGAACAGAGTTTTGGGCATCCAGCGGAAATACCAAACCATCTTGTAACGGTACTGCACGTATTCCGGAATGCTGAAGGGAAAAATGTGATCCACCATGACGTCCGTGACCCGGAAGCCATGGTTCTCAAACCACCGGCGGCCTTCGGTGCGCGGACAACTGTACGTTACCGGACACCCGGTCTGCGCTTCCGAGTGCTCTGCAATCAGCCGGTCCAGCTTCCAGAACTGCCCCTTTCCGTAGACGAACAGAATCCACAATACCTTCCAGGACCGACGGTTGTAAACCATGATCTTGACGGTGCTGTCGGGGGTAACGTACTTGCGGATCTCATCCAGCACGCGGCTGGGATCCGGCGTATGATGAATCACGCCGAATGAGTAGACCAGGTCATAACGCTCCACCGGGACGGTTTCGCTGAGCTTTTCGGCGTCCGCCTGAATGAAGCGAATCCTATGTTCCAACCCGAAAACTTTAGCGCGCTGGCGAGCGACTTCGAGCGACTGTTCCGTCAGATCGACAGCCGTGACCTGCGCTCCGGCCCGCGCGAAATTGATGGTGTCGGTGCCGATGCCACAGCCGATTTCCAGCACCTTCTTTCCGTTCCAGCGCTCAAATTCGGCGAATCGCGGGATGTGCGGCTCGACGAAGTATTTGCGAGCCTCCACCTCGTCGTAGTATTCGCGAGTTCCGACCGGCTTGGTGGAATGGCGGATATTGCACGGGCGCGAATTCCAGTATGCGCGGACTGCGGCGATAGGCGTGTCTTCAAACGACGCGGGCATAGTCATAGTTCAGCTTCGGGGTTGGACGCCAAGTTTACAATTATATCTGTTTGCGCCGGGCAAGTGCCGGAAACGGCGCGGCTAGGGCGCTTTGCCACTGCCAGACGGCTGGTTCGCCATCCGGGCCTTTACCTGGGGCCAGTCCTTCGCGTCCACAAGAACCGCGGCGTCGAAGATCTCAACTTCCAAAGGCTGGGCTGGATTAGGGAAAGAGAATCCGCCGGCATTGCGCACCAGAGTTCTGGTCACTTCGCCCAAATTCGAGATTTTCAGTGCAAGGTCCAGCGGCTCGCTCGATCGATACAGTTGCCGGCTGTCGCTCAGAGCGGGCCGATTTGCCGAACGGCGGAGAGCTCCAGCACGCGATCCACCCGCACCGCGCCGGCAGGGGGGCATCGACTCCCGTAACGGGCGCGCACCGCGAAATCCGGGAACGTGCTCCACGTTCCGCGGAAAACGGGTCGTCGTGTCTGGGCTCCGCAACTCGCGGATTAGCGCCTCAGGAGTTTCGGGCAGGCTGGGAGATGCCGCCGCAACCAACTCGTAGTCGCCGTCCGGATGTTGTTCGAACCGCTGCAAACGGCTGCCGGGCGTCGCGTAGCCCTGGACCGCGGAAACCGGATGCGCGGACGAGATGGTGGCGCGCTGTGGCGTGGAGGTCTCGGCGCTGAAATTCTCATGCTCCGCCACAGCGTCGAAATCCTCGAACAGACTCGACGGGTCGGCGCGAATTCCCGGAGACCTTGACAAACTGGCCATCGCGTACCCGAACGAGGCGGTCGACGTGAATCACGATCCAGCTTTCCCGCGCGTCGCCGCCCGTGAGTGCGTGTGGTATAAACGAGTTGGGGAGCGGGCGACAAACATTACAGTTTCCGTCAACCCGTCGAAACTATGCCACGGAACCGTCGTCCTGGGAGGAAGATCCCGCGGGACACCAGGACATCCCCAAGCAGCCGGAAACCACCCTCTGCTGTGACGGTTCCTGCCTTGCCGCCAGCCGTTTTGGCCCGGATGGCTGCGCTGCGACGCCGGGCGTACCAATCCGCAGCCCTCGCGGGATTCGCTTACGCAGTGCTGGTTCTGATTATGTGGGGAGCTTTCAACCCACACAGCGGGTTTCCCGGCGAAACCGCCTTTCCTTACATGAGCGAAACCACCTCGGCACTGAAGGGTTTTCTGTTCCCCGGCGACGACCTCCGGATTCAGATGAATACCTTTTACCATCTTCCATATCTCATCGGCGAGGCGATGGGAGTCCAAGGGAGCTACGTACCTTACCAGGTGGTGTATGCGGTTCTATGGTGGGCTCGTGGATTCCTGGTCTTCCTCATCCTTAGAAAATTCCTTCCCGGGTCTCTGTCTATTTGCTATGCCGCTGGCGCGCTGGTGGTACTCCACGCTTCGGATGGCGCGTTGGGTTGGGTTGGGCAAATGAACCAGTTTGGTTTCATCTTCTGGATGGTATTAGCATTCTATCTGCTCACGTTAGGGGCTGAATCGGCAAATTGGGCTCTGGCGGCCCTCTTTGTGATCGCGGCGGGGCTTTGCGAATACATGTCCCTTTGGAGCTATGAGAGCCAGCTTCTGCTCTTGCTGGTCCTCCCTCTGGGCCTACTCTTCCGTTGGCGGTCGTGGCGCAAGCTAGCGTTGATTTATGGGGCATGGTACTCCATTCCAGCTATCTACATCCGGCTGACTATCTTGCGATATCTGAATTCCGCCGGGCATACGTACCAGGAATCGGTGATGCGGAAAGGATGGAGTTGGCGGAGCCTGCTGGCGGACTGGTTTTTCAATATCACAGCGAGCCTGGAGTTCTGGAATTGGCCGCGCGGCGATTGGAAAGCTCCGAAGAGCGAGGCTTATCTGCTCGCATTGATCGCCGCCCTCGTGTTTATCGCCTGTGGGCTAGCCTTCATTCGACTGACGCAGGAGAATCGCAGGCCGAATCCATTCGTCGAGAGCATGCGGACCTGGTGGACTCTTCTCGGAGTTGGGTTCATTTGGGTGGCACTGAGCTTTCCCGTCTACCTGCTGTTGGACTCTGCCCGGGGACTGTGGCGGACGCAGTTCCTGTCGGGCATCGGCGCCGGTTTAGTACTCGCCGCTCTCTGCGGCTTGGCAGCGCATGCGTTCGTGCGGCAGACGGCGAAAATCGCGCTGTTTCTCGCTTTTGGAGCGGTAATCGCTTTCTTCGGCAGTGCCTCCGCCATCCAGAAGTGCGCGCTCGAAAGGTGGATCTGGGAGCGGCATCGCGTCGCGATAAAAGAGATCTTGCAGGTCGCGCCTAGTGTTATGCCGTACACCATCATCGTGGTTACGAATGTGCCCAAGGACAATGATCCGTTTGGGCACGAAATGTGGCTGGATCTGGCGCTGCGGTTGGTGTATCCAGGCATTCCGGTAGCGGGAGTCTATTTCTACGCCGACGGCACGCCCGGCCCGGGCGATGGCTGGAAGGCCGGGGGAGACTCATGGACGTGGGAAGGGACAGGTTTTTCGCCGGTCTTCCCGGCTACCGGTCTTGCCAACACGGTGGTTGTCGATTACGAGCCATTGGGCCGAGGAAGACTCGAGGCAGCGTTCCCGGCTTTCGTGTGCACGACGCGTTGCGCGACAGAACTATACCATCCAGGTTCCGTTGTAACCGGGCCGATCTCACTTATCGCCAGCCGCCGCTACCGGGTGAACTAGCGGTCTGCGGCAAGCGGATAGTCCACTGCGGCGGGGACTGATTCACAGGATGGCTACGGTTGCCGGGCGCCGAATCCCAGCGCCAGGTACTCGACTACAGCCCCTAGCGCATCCTTGTCCAGCAGCCTCCAGCAGTCCAGCACGGTGCCGTGCCGCTTGAATTCCTTGGGCGAGATGTCCCGGAACTCCGCCCACGGTGTCGTGATAGCCAGCACGTCTGCCTGTCGCGCGCAGTCGGCGGCGCTCTTGGCGAATGTCACCTTCCCGACCAGTTGCGGCTGGGCATTTTCCATGGCCGCCGGATCGTAGACAACCACCGGCACCCCAATCGACAGCAGGTGCTTCGCCAGGGCGAGGCCTTGCGATTCTTCAACCACTTCGGTGTTGGGTTTGTAGGAAAGCCCCATTACCCCGACCGTGCCCCCCTCGGGTAACCGTGCGAGAATCCACTTCGCCAACCGCGGCGCCTGGCTCTGGTTCAACTGGTGTGTCGCCTCGGAGAGAATTGGCGGCACACCGTTGGCCCGCGCCAGGGCCGAAAACGCCAGATTATCGCGTGGAAAGCAGGGGCCGCCATATCCCAGCGCGCCTTTCAAATACTTCTGTCCAATTCGGCTGTCACACCCGATCGCCGAGGTCACCACATCCACATTGGCACCCGGCAGCGTCTCGCAAACCTGCGCCAGCATGTTGGCGTAGGAAATCTTGGTGGTGACGAAAGTGTTGACCGAAATTTTCGTCAGTTCGGCATTCACGTGATTCATCCGCCGGATGTGCGGGTTGCTGTCGCATACACCGGTGTAGAGCCTTTCCAGAATGTCGCCGGACCGCTCGTCCGATTCGCCGATGAGGATCATGTCCGGATTCAGCATGTCCCGAATGACGCTGCCCAACGCGATGAACGCGGGGTTGTAGCACAAGCCAAATCCTTCGACGCATTTCTTGCCCGAGTACGCCTCGAGCGCCGGCCCTAGCTTGCCGCCTGTCGCCCCCGGCATCACCGTGCTGGAAAGCACCACCAGATGCCAATCCTGTTTCTTGCGCAGCGCAGTGCCGATCTTCTCCGCCGCGATCATCACGTCGCGCAACGAGAACGTGCCATCGGGATCGGAGGGCGTGGGCACGATGATGAAGGTAGCTTCGGTTGCCAGAACCGCCTGTTCGTAATCTGTCGTGGCCGAAAGGCGCTCCCGATTGGCTTGGATCATCTCCTCCAAGCCCGTCTCCCTCAGGGGCGCGTGGCCCTGTTGAATCGCGGCCACGTAGTCGGGATTGACATCGACTCCCACTACCATGTGTCCTTTGTGGGCCATGACCGCGGCCATGGGGGCGCCCAGCTTCCCTAAACCGGTGATCGATAGTTTCATGTGCTCTATTCCTGTCGTACAATGGGCATCCGCCAGCCGGTGCCGAACGCGCGCGAGGTCACCTTCAGGACCGGGGCGGCTTGTTTTCGCTTGAATTCCGCAATGCGGACCAGGCGCAGGACGCGGCGAACGGTTGGCTCGTCGAAGCCCTGGGCGATGATTTCCTCCGCCGACTGGCACTGCTCGACGTGAAGCTCCAGAATCTGATCGAGCACGTCGTAAGGTGGGAGGCTGTCTTGATCGGTCTGGTCCGGCCGCAATTCGGCCGAAGGCGCCTTGGTGAGAATCGCTTCGGGAATGTCGGGCCGGCGCCGGTTTCGCCATCGCGAAACCCGGTACACCATCATCTTCGGCAGGTCCGCGATCACGGCGAGACCGCCATTCATGTCGCCGTACAGCGTGCAGTAGCCCACCGACATCTCAGACTTGTTGCCGGTGGTCAGCAGCAGCGAACCGTACTTGTTGGAAAGCGCCATTAACAGGTTGCCGCGGATACGCGATTGAATGTTCTCCTCCGTCACGTCGGGCGGGAACCCGCGAAAAGCCTCTTCCAGCACGGCATCGTAAGTCTGCATGATGCCGGCGATGGGTAGTGCGATGGTCTTGATTCCGAGATGGCGCGCGAGTTCGGCCGAATCGTCCACGCTGCCCTGGCTCGAGTAGCAGGAGGGCATCATCACGCCGAGCACGTTTTCGGGGCCCATGGCATCGGCGGCGATGGCGGCCGTAAGCGTCGAATCGATGCCGCCGGAAAGCCCCAGCAGCACTTTACTGAACCGCGTTTTACGCGCGTAATCCCGGACGCCCAGCACCAACGCGTTCCAGATCTCGGCTTCAGGCTCGAAGTCGTCCTCGGCGATGGCGTCCGGCCCACAGGGTGGCCCGGCAGCGAGGTCCACCACCACCACGTCTTCCTCGAAACCTTTCGCCCGCGCGAACAGGCGGCCCTGCGCATCGAATGCGCCGCTGCGGCCGTCGAAGATGAGGTCATCGTTGCCGCCCACCTGATTCACGAAGACCAGCGGCAGGCCATGTTTCCGAGCCAGGTGGCCGAGCATCTGTTGGCGCAGAAGCTGCTTCCCGACGGTGAAAGGCGAAGCCGAAAGGTTGATGATGGCCTGGGCCCCCGCTTGTGTCAGCACCTCGATGGGGTCCTGGTGATAGCGCCTGCGCCTCCAGAAGTCACGGTCGTTCCAGACGTCTTCACAGATGCTGATGCCTAAGCGCCAGCCGTCTAATTCCAGAATCTGCGGCGCCTGGGCGGGCTCGAAGTAGCGGTCCTCGTCGAAGACGTCATAAGTGGGCAGCAGCGTTTTGTGGAACGCCGGCCCGACGGCGCCGTTTCTCAGCAGCACAGCGCTATTGAACAAAGGGCGGCCCATGTCAGAGGGATTGGGCGTAGCCACCCCGACGAGCAGCGGCGGAGCGCCGGCGAGTTCGGCGGCGATGCGCGCCAGCATCTCGCAACTGCGGCGCACGAAGCCCTGGTTCATCAATAGGTCGCGCGGGAGGTATCCCATCAGGGCCAGTTCGGGTGTAACCACGAGGCCGGCCCCCTGGGACTGCGCCGCCCGAGCTCCGCTTACGATCAGCGAGGAGTTTCCGCTAAGGTCGCCCGCGGTAGGATTGATTTGTAGAAGCGCTATTCGCAAAACAAAATTTACCCGCCACTCGTCAAAATAGACTTCTAGAACTGAAACGGCAAGTGCAAGGACCTTTGGGCCAGTGTAGCAACATGCGAGGCGCTTGTGGGCTGCTGGTATAGTGGGATTGAACCGTGAATTCCCGCGAGCCGCCGCTGGTCAGCATCGTTACGCCTTCGTACAATATGGCGCAGCATCTGCCTGCCACGATTGAGAGCGTGCTGTCGCAGGACTACCCTCGCATCGAGTACATCGTGGTGGACGGCGGGTCCACCGACGGCAGCCTCGAGATTCTGGGGCGCTACCACGACCGCCTCCGGTGGCACACGGGCAAAGACAAGGGGCCCTCCGACGCCGCTCATCGCGGATTCCTGGAAGCGCGAGGTGAGGTCTTCGCCTGGCTGAACGCCGATGACATCTATCTCCCGGGCGCGGTGCGGACCGGGGTGGAATACCTGGCGGCCCACCCGGACATCGATGTGGTCTATGGCGAAGCCTACTGGATCGACGACCAGGGCGCCGTCATCCGGCGATATCCCACGCTGCCCTTCGACCCCAAAGTTCTGGAGCGCGACTGCTTCATTTGCCAGCCGGCTTCGTTCATCCGGGCCTCTTCCTACAAAGGCTGCGGGCTGGACCCGGACGTCGCCCGTTCGTTCGATTACGATCTCTGGATCCGCATGGCCAAGCAAAACTACCGCTTTCGCTCGATTCCGGAATACCTGGCGGGATCTCGGATGCACAGCGGGGCGAAGACCCTCTACGAGCGCGATGACGTGTTTCACGCCTCCATGCGGCTGCTGAAACGGCACTATGGCTACATCCCGTTTCCCTGGGTATTCGGGTACACGGCGTACCGCATGGACCGGCGCGACCAGTTCTTTCAGCCGCTCAAGCCCTCGTTGCTGAAATACCTGGCCAGCCTGCCTATGGGTCTGGAGTTGAACCCAGCCAAACCTTTTCGATTCGTGGGCGAATGGCTTTGCGCGCCGGTAGCGTACTTCAAACACCGTCCGCGAACGTAAGCGTAGCGCCGGCGGTCTTTGCCGCCGGTGAGGTTGTCCGGATTGGAACAGACCGGCGGCAAGGCCGCCGGCGCTACTCGCTTTTGCTAAACTTCTTAGTTTCATGAAACTGTCGATCCTGATGCCGGTTTACAACGAGCGCACCGTTGTAGAACGTTGTATCACGCAGGTTCTGACTGCTCCGTTGCCCGAGAACATGGAGCGGGAACTGGTGATCGTGGACGACTGCTCGACCGACGGCACCAGTGACACCCTCCAGCTCCTGGCCGCGGGATTTCCGCAAATCCGCCTTTTCCGGCATGAGCGGAACCGGGGGAAAGGCGCCGCCGTGCGCGCCGCAATCCGGAAAGCGTCGGGTGATTTCTCGCTGATTCAGGATGCCGATCTGGAGTACGATCCCTCCGAATACTCGCGCCTGCTGCGGCCGCTGCTGGACGGCCACGCCGACGCCGTCTTCGGATCCCGCTATATGGCCGGCGAGCAGACCCGCGTCCTGCCGTTCTGGCATTCCATGATGAATAAGGGCCTGACGCTGGTTTCCAACATGTTCTGCAACCTCAACCTCACGGACATGGAAACCTGCTACAAGGTCTTTCGCACGGACCTGCTCAAGAGCATCCCCATCCGCTCCGACCGGTTCGGCTTCGAGCCGGAAATCGTCATGAAGAGCGCCAAGCGGAAGCTGCGTATTTACGAAGTGCCCATCAGCTATCACGGCCGCACTTATGAAGAAGGCAAAAAGGTCGGCTGGAAGGACGGATTAAGAGCGCTCGCCGTCATCTTCAAGTTTTGGCTCATCGATGACCTCTATGCCGCCCCCTACGGCCGCGGCGTTCTCAACAATCTCACCGGCACGCCCCAGTATCTGAGCTGGCTCGCGCGAAAGCTCCGGCCGCACATTGGCGACGAAGTCCTGGAGGTGGGCGCGGGAATCGGGAACATCGCCGGAAGGCTCATGGCGAGACGGATGCTCTACATGGCGGCGGAGAAAGATCCGCTTCATCTCCACGCGTTGCGCAACCGCTTTCTGCGCACGCCGAACGTGGCGGTCGAGCGCATCGACCCCGAAGTTCCCGCGGACCTGGCCGGCCTGGAAGGCCGCTTCGATACGGTGCTTTGCCTGAATGTGCTCGAGTACCTGGACGACCCCGGCCGCGTGGTGGATTCTCTGCGCTCCACACTGAAGCCGAATGGCGTGCTGGTGGTGCTTGTGCCCTGTGGCCCGCGCTTGTTCGGGACCCTCGATCGAAGCTTGGGACACAAGCGCCGTTACAGCTCAGCGGAAGCGCGCCAGTTGCTGGAATCCCATGGTTTGGCGGTGGAAACCGCCGGCAGTTTCAACAAAGTCGGTGCGCCGCCATGGTGGGCGTACAGCCGGCTGTTCGGTTCCAGGAATATCAACAAGCTGGTATTGAAGGTTTTCGACAAAACTGTATGGATCTGGAGGCGGCTCGACTGGCTGATGCCGTGGCCGGGGCTCTCTCTCATCATGGTGGCGCGCAAGCGCGGCGGCGCAGCGAATGCAAGCTGAATCCGAAATCGTCCGCTTCAACCGGTTGTTGGCGGGGTTCGCCGGCAAACGGATCCTGGTGATCGGCGATCTCATGCTCGACGAGTTTATTTGGGGAAGGGTGTCGCGCATTTCGCCCGAAGCGCCCGTTCCCGTGGTCAATGTCACGGGAGAATCGTACTATCCGGGAGGCGCCGCTAATGTGGCGCGCAATGTCCGGGAGTTCACCGATAAGGTCGCCGTCATGGGTGTCACGGGGGCAGACTCTCATGGGCGGCAGTTGCTGGATCTGTTGGAAGGTTCCGGTATCGATACGTCCGGGGTTCAGCAGGACGCCGCCTTTTCAACTACGGTGAAGACCAGGATTATCGCCCGGAACCAGCAAGTGGTGCGCGTGGACCGTGAGCGCAGGACGCCGCTGCCCCCCGAACCAACTGAGCGTGCCAGGAACCACCTGGATTCCATGGCCGGGGGCCTGGATGTTATCATCGTCGCCGACTACGGCAAAGGCTTGCTGACCCAACCGCTGGCGGATTATATCTGCCGGACGGCGCACGCGCACGGCAAGATCCTGACCGTGGACCCTCATCCTTACACTTCGCTTTCCTGGCAGGGCGCCACCGCCATCAAGCCGAACCGGGCTGAGGCTTTTATGGCGGCGGGCCTGCCGCCCTCCGATCCCGTGGCGCCAGTGCTTTGCGACCAGCCCCTGCTTGAGGCTGGGAACCGGCTGCTTCAGCTTTGGAAAACCGGAAGCGTCTTGATCACCCTGGGAGAGCACGGCATGTTGCTGTTCCAAAGCGGTTCTCAGCCGTACCCCACTCCTACCCGCGCCAAGGATGTATTTGACGTTTCCGGCGCCGGCGATACGGCCCTTGCGGTTTTCACCCTGGCTCTTGCCGCCGGAGCCACTCCCCCCGAAGCCGCCGAACTTGCCAACTGCGCCAGCGGCATCGTGGTGGGCAAGCTGGGTACCGCCACCGTGACAGCGGCGGAGCTCCGGGCGGGCTTTGCCCAGGTATGAGCCGGGCAAGAGCGGTATTCTTCGACCGCGACGGCACCCTCATGGAAGAGGTCCATTATTGCGGCGATCCCGCAAGAGTCCGGGTCTTCCCGGGCGTTCCGGAGGCGTTGCGGCGGTTGAAGGAGGCTGGCTTCCGCACGTTCGTCATTACCAACCAGGGCGGCATCGGGCGCGGCCTGATTACAGAAGCGCAATACCACGCCGTTCAAGAGGAACTGCAGCGCCAGATCGGAGCAGGACTGATCGACGCGACTTATTTCTGCGCCGATCCGCCGGCTGTGCCCTCCACCAGACGGAAGCCCGAGCCGGGCATGGTGCTGGAAGCCGCGGCAGCTTATGATATCGACCTGGCACGGTCGTATTTCATCGGCGACAAGAGCGCTGACATCGAATGCGGCCAGCGCGCCGGCACGCGCACCATCCTGGTCCTGACCGGCTACGGAGCGGAGCGGGATTCCCACCCCGACTTCACCGCGCACGACATCAGTCAGGCTGTCCAAATCGTGCTCAGGACTTCAGATGAACCCGAATCAGGGCGCGCGAACCCGCGTATTTCCGGATCTCGACCGTAGCGCCATCGTCGACAACTTTAGAGATGAGCCACCCTGGCCGAAGGGTGTTCTGATAGACGAAAAACTCCTGGCCCGGGCTGGCGAAGCTCCGGTACTCGACGACATGCACCGATGACCAGTGCCGCAGCACCCGGATGCCGCCGTCGATGGTATCGAAGCCCATGTATTTGACCGCTGCCTCGTCGTCCGCAAGGAACAGCAGCCGCGATTTCAGCGGTTCGGGCGCGTAATGCCACATCTGTAAGAACAACTGGCCGTCCGACACCGCCACGGGCCCTTGCTGGAGGGCCTCTCGCAAGAGGGGTTCGCCGTCAAACGGATTTCGGCTCGGCGGGATCTCCATTGACGAATAGCCGAAGCCCACGGCCAGAGCGGCTGTCAGCAAGAATCCGGGCAGCGCCCGCCCCCCCGACATATGGGCGACGACCATGGGTGCAAGAAACGAAAAGCCGGCCAGCGCAATCAGCGCGTAACGCGGCGTGAACATGTGCGTGACCAGGGGCGCTCCCGCCACCGCGACCAGCGGGATTGCGAGAAACAGCACCCCGGCAACGAGTTCGTGGTCCGCCAGTGGGGGAATAGCGCTTCCAGCAGTATCCGGTTTGTTGCGGCTCAGAATGATCGAGAGCGCCAACAAGGCCAGCAGCAGCGTCAGGAAACTGGAGGCGTGCTGGAGGCCGCTCTCCCAGAACTCGATCGCCTGTTCGGGGTAAGGGGGGGCCCACGTATGCGTGAATCCTTTCACGACGCCGACTACGGTGGAGATCCGCCAGAGGATCGGCGCTCCGCCGGCCGCGAACGCCGCCCATACTCCCCAATCGATCTTTCTGTTGCGGTAGAGCCGAACCGCTTCTCCCCCGGCCAGGGGCAGGTACAGCAGGGCCGCGTAGTAGTGGCAAAGGAGGGCGGCTGCCATGCTGAGAGCCAGTCCAGGCAGAGCCAGGAAACGTTGGGAGCGCTCTGTTGCCGCTTGCCACGCCACCAGCGCCAAACCGCAAAATGCCAGTTCCGGGCCATACGCGCGCGCCTCCACCGAATAGTAATAGGTCTCGATGACAGTGGGAAGCAACAGCGCGGCAAGCGCATAGTAGATGCCTGCGCGCCTCAACGTGAACCGAAACAGGCACAAACAGAACACCAAAAAGCCCATGATGGCCGGTAGCCGGGCGGATATCTCTCCGGCGCCGAACCACCGCACGCACAAATGGGCCATGAGGTGCGGCAGCGGGGGGGCGGCATCACACGCGAGCGCGGCCTTCCAGGCCGTGGACAGGTCCGGGGAATTCGCGATCACCAGCGTAATGACTTCGTCGTACCAGAACGGTTTGCTTCGGGCATGCAGCCCGGCTCCCAAGAGGTAGAGGATCGCGAATGCGCACAGAATCAGGTGCTGGCGCTTCTCGATCCAGACCGCTACATGGCGCGCGTCGTCTTCCAGCGATGATTCTGGAGAGGGCCGGTTGGCGGAAACAGCATGCATTTAGGTGCACCTCATGATCGCGCGCGATGTGCCGCTTCTACCAGATGCGAAGAGGGATGTCGCCAGGCGAGTACCCCACGCCCACCGATACATCGTATATGACCCGGTTGTAGAGACTGAAGGTGGCACTGGTGTACTTACGGGCGCTGGCGGACACCACCCCATGGACGTTATGCACGATTTGGCGGCTCGCGGACAATGTTCCGCTGATGCCGCCGTAAGTGCCGAGGACATTCCCAATCGAGTCGGATCGGTTGTACCCCCCGGAGACGCCGAAGCTCCATCGGCGTAGCCCGGTATAATTGTATCCCGCCAGCGCGGTGGTCGTGATGGAGGTCAGAAACAGACCATTGCCGGGCGTAATACCCCGCCCTCCGGAAACGTACGCGACCCCCTTGGGAAACGTCCGCGACAACCGGCCGGTCCCGGTCACGAAATGGTCGATCCGGTCGAGCACCACGGTTCCCTCCGGGGTTCCGATCAGGGCCGCAATTGCAGGATCAATGGGCACGTTTTGGATAAACTTGGTCTCGGCTCTCGCCATCCCGCCCTCTGCGGAGAACTCCAGCCAGCGGCTAATCCGCGCGGAAAATACGCCGGACACTGTATGCATGTCCGTGCTGCTGAGCACATGGATAAAGTCGAAGTGGGTGTAACCGTAATTGGCGCCGATGGTGGTACGGCGAGTCACACGGTATTGCACATCGGCGTGAGCGGTGGCGCCGGTAACCCCGTAGAGCGCAGCCGAGCTTTGGCGGACCAGAAAACCGTCGCCGCCCAAACTGAAAGAAAGCCGCGCGGTCTTCTGAAAGACCAAATTGGCCTGCGTGCTCAGATACTCCGTGCGGTTGTCGAAGAAGTCCGTCGTGGGAGCATAAGTCGTGGAGGGATCGAAGGGCACGGTCTGCGAAAGCCCCGGAAGACCGAAATTTCGCGAGAACAAGCCGGCGTTTTCGTTCAGCGTCAGGATCACATGGCGCGAGACCTGCTGCACAATCCCCAGCATCAGGGATTGATCGGTTGAATCGTAGCTTGTGGCGTGCGTGTAACGCCGGACGGAACCGCGGTAGTCCAAGCCGATCTTGGTGTGCTTCCAGCTATGCACGCCACTGATGCCTGCCGTGAGTTCCAGGGCCATACTCGCCTCGTTCCCCAACTGGCCCTGCGAATTCACCGCCACGCCGGATAGTCCGGTGTCATAGACCCCGGTCAATTCGACGAACGGCCGAAAATCGATCTGTGGCTGCGCCATGGCCGCGGGCGCCTCGCCGCGCGAGAGTATGGCGGGGCCCGCGTATTGCGCAAATGCCGGCATGGCCCAGGCCAATACTGCGAGCACTCGTCCGGGATTCAAAGAGTTTTCCTCCGTCTGCCTCCGGCCATAACCTGCCGCAGGCCGTAACTCAAAGTCTGACGCGATACTCTCAGGTAAGTCAAGCTGGCCGGTTCCGCTGGCGGCGCTACCCCGTTGGGCTCGCCGATTCAGCCCGCCGGGTGGAAGTTCTTCGCCAGCGCGCGCGCGATGCGCTGGCAGGCATGGCCGTCGCCGTAGGGGTTGTGAACACGCGTCATGCGCGTGTATTCGTCCTGGTCCTCGAGAAGGCGGGTGGCTTCCGTCACGATGCGATCCACACCGGTGCCCACCAGTTTCACTGTGCCGGCCTCCACGGCTTCGGGGCGTTCCGTCTTCTCACGCAAGACCAGCACCGGCTTGCCCAGCGAGGGCGCTTCTTCCTGGATGCCGCCGGAGTCCGTAACGATCAGCCAGCAACGGCGCATCAGATCGACAAACGCCGTGTAGGGTAGGGGATCGAGCAGCACGACGTTGGAAAGGCCGCCCAGTATTCGGTGCGCTGGGCCGAGCACGTTGGGGTTACGGTGGACCGGGTAGACGATCTGGACGTCGGGGCGCGAGGCCACCAGCGACAGCGCGCGCATGACCCGGTCGAATCCCGGCCCGAAATTCTCGCGGCGATGGCTGGTGACCAGCACCAGCCGCTTGCCCGGATCCATCCATGGCCATTCGGGCGCGCGCAGGGCGCCCCGGTCGAGGGCATCGCGAACATACAGCACGGCATCGATGCCGGTGTTGCCCGTGACGAAGATTCTTTCACGGGCGACACCCTCGCCGATCAGCGCCGCCTCGGCCCCGGCCGTGGGGGCGAAGTGCCAGGTCGCGATGCGCGAAGTCAGGACGCGATTCATTTCCTCCGGAAAGGGCTGCATCATGTCGCCGGTGCGCAACCCAGCCTCGACATGCGCGACCGCGATCTGCTTGTAGAAGGCCCCGATCGCGCCCGCCAGCGTGGTGGTGGTGTCGCCCTGAACCAGGACCAAGTCCGGATGCTCGGCCTTGAGGATGGGTTCGATCGCGGCCAGAATGCGCGCGGTAAGACCGGCCAGCGACTGGCCCGGCTCCATCAGATCGAGATCGTAATCGGGCGTGACGGAAAAGGCCGCGAGAACCTGGTCCAGCATGTCGCGGTGCTGCGCCGTCACGCAGACTTTCACCGCAAATTCATTTGGCCGTGCGCGCAACCGGTGAACCAGCGGACAAAGCTTGATGCCCTCCGGGCGCGTTCCGAAGATGCAGAGAATGCGGATCATCGGCGCCGCACTTTCACCCGGGTGGGCCGCCACAAAGTCTCGGGTGGAACCACGAACACCGCGATGGCGAGCAGCGGCGCCAGGTTCATGGCGAAAAAAGTTCTGGCCGGAGAAGAAACACGCTTCAGGAAAAGGCCCTTAGGCACCAGGTAATCCAGAGCCGCAAGAGCCACCAGGGCCAGTTCGTCGATCAACAGAAAGCGGCGGAATGGCGAGGCGGGAAGGGCCATCGTCGCGGCCCACACCAGCAGAATGGCCCAAGGAAGCGCCAGCCGGGCGAACCTGTGCGACAGGAAATCGAGGCGCATCCGATTGGCGCTGGTGAACAACTCGGGCAGGCGCGCATGCACCTGCCAGAGGCCCGCCAGGGTCCTCAGTTTGCGCCGGAACTCCCCGCCTTCGGACGTGGGGTGATCGAAGGCGATGGCTTCCGGATCGACAATCACCCGGTTGCCGCGGAAGAAGGCTCGCAGGGGAATCGCGACGTCGTCGGACAGCGTGTTCGGGGGAATCGGCGCGGTCAGGCTGCGGCGAATCGCGTAGATGCAACCGGTGGCGCTGAAGGTCGAGTCGATTCGGGAATGACGGCGGCGCGCGAAGAGTTCATACCGCCTGTACAATTTCATGTCGGCCTCTTCGCCCGTGCTGTCCGGATTGAGGATGCGGAGCTCGCCGGTGACGGCGCCGATGGACGGATCGGCGAAATTCGCCACTAAGTGGGAAAGGGCGTGGGGATCGAGCGCTTGCCGGACATCCGTGAAGAACAGAATCTCCCCGGAAACCTGCCGCAGCGCCACATTGAGCGTCGCCGCCTTACCGCCGCGGGGCGCGCGGATCAGGCGCACGCCGCGGTCCGCGAACGACTCGGCGATCGCCTCGGTGGCATCGGTCGATCCATCCGATACCACCAGGATCTCCACCAGATGCGCCGGGTAATCGAGCCCCAGGAGACACTCCAACTTCCCGCGGATGAACTCCTCTCCATTGTGAACCGCCATCAGCACCGAAACCGTGGCGCGAAAATTCTTGTCCTTTCGCACTGGGGGAGCCGCGCGCCGGGTGAAAAACGCCAGGAGAATAGGGTAGCCTGCAATGATGTAAAACACAATCGCGGAAGCGACGGCAAGCAGAACCGCGGCCAGCATCAGGAACTTGCCACCGCCTCCCCGGGCATCGGCGCCCCTCCGAACCGGTGGAGATAGACCGGGACGATTCTGTCATAGGAGCAGAAAATCGCCATCAGGCAAGTATCATACTCTATCTGCTTGAGGATTGGGTACTTCCGGGGTCTTTGCTGTAGTACCAGGCGTTTGCCCCCGTCCGCATTGATCGAGAGCCTGGCCGAGGGCGAGCAGCCCTGGGGTAAGGGCCGGCGCGGAATCCGCAGGCTTGTCTTCAGCTCGCCGTTTGGCAGAGGGTTGCCAGCCTGTTTTGGGGGTCTCCTCGGGG
>Ga0187865_1001755_pt1 | contig 23195 bp, 19 predicted proteins | sample June2016WEW_11_1_2_FD_132989 | JGI IMG/M metagenome (GOLD analysis project Ga0187865, IMG submission 132989) | Peatland microbial communities from SPRUCE experiment site at the Marcell Experimental Forest, Minnesota, USA - June2016WEW_11_100 | ecosystem: Environmental > Terrestrial > Soil >...
GTGGTGTTGGTAAAAGGCGTTCATCGCTGTCCTCCAAGCTCACTACCTGGAAGTTTATGCGATGAACGCCTCCCGAGCACCTGCCAGGGATACCAAGGGCAAAGCCCTTGACTAGCTTGCCCATCGCCCGCTTGCGGGCGATTTCTTCACAGCTTCCAAGGGCCGCGGCGCGGTAAGCGCTTGCAAACAGGTGGCCGCGTTTCCGAGCCGCGCGCAAGCCGTCGCCAGTGGACAAAATCGATCTTACTTCGCCGGAGCGGGTATGGAAGCGCCTTCCCGCAATTCATCGGTGGCGCGGCGGATCACCATGTCGCCGGGGTGCAGACTGCCGATCACCTCGATCAGGTCGCCCTCGGCCGCCCCTTTCTTCACGTCTACCCACTCGGCGCGGCCGTTTTGGTTGCGGATGACGAAGGTGCGCTCGGTGGTGGTCACAACGCTGGTCCTGGGCACGAAAAGAGCGGGACGGGAACGCCGGACCGGCCATTTGACCGCTGGGTACATGCCGGGAGCGAGCGAGCCGTCGCGATTGAACACGTCGAGCTCGACCGGCATGGTGCGGGTTTTGGGATCGAGTACGTGAGCGATGCGCGCCACCGTGCCGGTATATTGCCGTTCCGGGTACGCGGGGACACGGAACGGCACACTGGCGCCCGGCGCCACTCCGCCAACGTCTTCCTCGGGGACCGGAACCACCAGCCGGAGATACGCCACCTGCTGGATGACCAGGAGCGCGGTGTCTGCGCCCGGGCCGGCCAGCGCGCCGGGGTGCACGAAGCGGTCGGTCACCACGCCGTCGAACGGCGCGGTGATAGTGAGGTACGCTTCCAGTTCCTTCCGGGCCTCGACCACGGACTGCGCGGCGCTGGTGGCCTGGCGGCGGGAGCGCACCAGCGCCTGCGTCGCGTCCACCTGCTTTTCGGCCAGAATCAGCTCGTTGCCGGCCACCGCTCCGGGCGTTTCAGCGGCCTTCTTGAGACGCTCAAGAGTGCTCCGGACGGCGGCCAGTTGCGCTTCGGCCTGCCGGCGGTCGGATTCCGCGGCCTGCACCTTGGATTCGGCTTCGGCAATCTGGGTCTTCAGTTCGGGCGCGCTTAGCGCCACCAGAAGGTCTCCCTGCTTCACCATGCTGCCGCGGTCCACCAGAACGCGCTCGACATAGCCGGGCACTCTGGCGTGCAGCGAGACACTCAGAAACGGCAGGATCTCGCCGGGCAGATCGATGGTTCGGGATACGGGTTTGGAAACCACCGGCGCAAGCTCGCTGGTTTGCGCAAAGGCGACGGCGAGGCACACTGGAACAAGAGAAGTCTTAAGTCGCATCATAATATCGGCTCGCAGGGTCCATCGGATTGAGCGATGGGGAAGTAACGGATGCCCTGCGCTCGAAGACTGCGTATATCGAAGGCAGGATGGTCAAAGTGGTAAACGTCGCGGCGACGAGTCCGCCGATGACCGCGCGGGCGAGCGGCGCCGATTGCGCGCCGCCCTCGCCGAAGCCGATGGCCATGGGCGCCATGCCGAAGATCATGGCCGACGCAGTCATGAGGATGGCGCGCAGGCGGCCGCCGGCGCCTTCCCGGATGGCTTCGAGGAGTGGCCGGCCTTCGTGGCGCGAGCGTTCGGCGAAAGTGACCAGCAAAATCGAGTTGGCCACCGCAATCCCGATGGCCATGATGGCTCCCATGAAAGATTGAACGTTGAGCGTGGTGCCGGTGGCGAGGAGCATCGCCGCAACGCCACAGAGGACCGCGGGGATGGTCAAAATGATGGCCAGCGCCAGGCGCATCGACTGGAAGTTCGCGGACAGCAGGAGAAAGATCACCAGGACGGCCAGCAGCAAACCAATTCGCAACCCGGAGATGGTCTGATCGAGCGGTGGAAGCTCGCCGCGCAGCTTGACGGTGACGCCTTTAGGCGGCGGGCCGGCGCCGGCCAGCGCCCGATTCAGTTTTTGCGCGGTTTCTCCCAAGGTCAACCCATGGATGTTGGCCGTGAGGCTTACCACGTGCTGGCCGTTGTAACGTTCAATCAACCCGGGCATGGTGCCGAGCTTTAGGCCGGCGATGGCGGTGAGCCGCGGCTCCGATTGCCCGCCCTTCATCACCGGAAGATTGCCGACTTGTTCGACGCTCTGGATGCGGTTTTGAGGCAGCTCGACTTGAATCTGGAAGGCGTTGCCGGAAACGGGGTCGCGCCAGTAGTTGGGGTCGGCGAAGCGCGAAGAGGAAGTCGCGGGGACCACCGAGCGCACGACGTCCGACATGGTCAAGCCGAACTGGCCGGCGCGGCCGCGATCGATAGTGATATCGAGCGTGGGAAAGTTCTGTTCTTGAGCGAACTGGAGGTCGCGCAGGAAGGACAACTTCGCCATTTGCGCCTGCAACTTCTGAGCGTAGGCGTAGTCGTCCTGAAGGCTGATTCCTTGGACGGCCACCTCGATGGGCGTGGGAGATCCGAAGCTCATCACCTGGCTTACGATGTCGGCGGCCTCGAACGAGATCTGCGATCCGGGCAGCTCGCGGCGCAGGGCTTCGCGCAAGCGTTCGCGCAAGGGTTCGCCGCGGGGCGCATCGGGCTTGAGCGCGACCTGGATGACGGCTTCCTGCGGGCCGCTGGTGAACAGGTGGATGAGATCCACCGGGTAGCTGGAGGGCACCACGCCGACAAAGTCGCTGGTGATTTCGACGTTTCCCTCGCCGGCTTCGCGCCGGATGACGTCGAGCGCGTGCAGGACGATGCGCTCGGTCTCCTCGACGCGCGTGCCGGCCGGCGCCCGCAGCCGTATGCGGAAGAGCGGAGCGTTGGCGTCGGGGAAGATTTCCGTTCCGATGCGCGGCAGCAGGACGTAGAGCACGCCGACGGAGACGGCAAGGTAACCGAAAACCAGGGGCCATCGAAGCCACAAGACGGCATTCAGATAGCGTGCATAGAATCCGCGCAGGCGCCGCTCCTCGCCACGGTGGGCTTCGCGCATGAGCCACGTCGAAAACACGGGGACCAGGGTGCTCGAGAGCAGATAGGAAGCGATCATGGAAAACGCGACGGCGAGGGAGAGCGGCACGAAAAGTTGGCGGCCCACACCGATCATGAAGAAGGATGGAACGAAGACGGCGAGAATCGAGAACATGGAGAGCAGACGGGGCATCGCCGTGCGGCTGCACGCCTCGACCACGGCCCGCGCGCGGGAGACGCCGGGGAGCATCCGGGTGTGAATGTTCTCGATCTCGACGGTGGCCTCGTCGACGAGCACTCCCACGGCCAGCGCCAGGCCGCCCAGCGTCATGATGTTGATGGTCTGACCCGCGGCCCACAACAGAACGACGGCGCCGAGCAGGGCAAACGGGATGTTGGCGACAACGATGAGCGCGCTGCGCCAGTCGCGAAGGAAGATCAGCACCATCAGACCGGTCAGGGCCGCGCCCAGCAGTCCTTCGATAACCAGACCGCGGATACCGTTGGTAACGAAGGGCGACTGGTCGAATTGCAGGCTGACATCGACATCGTCGGGGACCACCTTCTTGAAGTCGGGGATGGCCGCTTTGACGGCGTTGATAACGGCGAGAGTGGAGGCGTCGGAGCGCTTGGTGACGGGGATGTAGACGGTCCGCTTGCCGTTGACGTGCGCGTAGGCGGTCACCAGATCGGTACCGTTCTCGATGGTCCCGATGTCGCGCAGGAAGACGGTGGCGCCGGAGACCGGGCGGATGGGCGTGCCGAGCAGCTCGGAAAGATCGGCGCCGAGAGCGGCGTTGGTCCGGGCGATGCGCTCGACGTTGCCGGTCCACATGTTGCCGGACGGCATCACCAGAGTGGCTTTGCCGACGGCGGCAATGGCCTCTTCGGGCGAGATCTGGTACTGCCGGAGCTTGTCCGGATCGAGCATGATGACGATGGTCCGCTGGTTTCCGCCGAACGGCGGCGGCGCGGAAACGCCGGGAAGCGTCGCAAAGAGCGGCCGCACACGGTTCAACGCAAAATCCTGCATCTCGGCCTGCGTGCGGGTGGCGCTGCTGAAGACGAGCATGCCGACAGCGACGCTTCCGGCGTCGAAACGCGTGATGAAGGGCGGCACCGTTCCAGGAGGCATGAAGGCGCGAGCACGGTTCACATACCCGACGGTCTCGGACATCGCCTGACTCATGTTAGTGCCCTCGTGAAACACTAACTTCATGAGCGCCGCGCCCTGAATGCTCTTACTCTCGACGTGGTCGAGGCCGGTGATGTAAAGGAAGTGATACTCGTAGTAGTAAGTGAGATAGCCTTCCATCTGGGCCGGGTCCATGCCGCCGTAGGGCTGCGCCACGTAAATGGCGGGGTCTCCGACCTGGGGAAAGATGTCCGCGGGCATGCGTTCGAGTGCGAGCACGGCACAGAGCGCAATCGCGATGAGCGCCACCACCACCGTCAACGGTCTGCTAAGAGCGGCTAAGACAAGGCGCATGTTATCGACTCGCCTCCGCCAGGAACGGCTGAATGTCTCCGGCGGCGGCAGCCACTCCCAGCAGGCCGCGCCAGACGCCGAGCCGGGCCAGCGCATCGTCGATTTCGGCTTGCGTGAGCAGGCGCTGCGCTTCGGCCACCTCATCGATATTCCCCAGCCCCGATTGATAGCGGGCGGTGGCCTGCTGGACCGCCGCGCGCGCGGCCGATACCTGGAGCGGAGTGTTGGCGGCGATTCCGCGGGCACCCTGGAGGGTTGCGACCGCCGCGTTCCATTGGGCGCGCAGATCGGCGGCAATCTGCCGATATCGGGCCGTCTGCGCGCGGACCGCGGCCGACTGCGCGGCTTCCCGCGCTTGAACCGACGGCAGATCGAGAGCGGGAAACGTCACGCTGAAACCGAGCGCGTAATTCTGCACGCTGGGGGCCAGGCCGTTCACGCCCCCGAGCAGCTTGCCGTCGGTTTCCGCGCTGGTGCCGCGAGCGTAAGCGGATCCTTGCAAGTAAAACCGTGGGAAGTAAGATCGCTCGAGAGCCTTGAGCTGCGCCTTGGTCTGTTCGACCACGGCGCTTTGTTCCGCCGCGAGAGGATTGGCCGCGGGATCGAGCGCGGGGACGGATTCCTCGGGCGGCGGCTGAAGCAACCGGGTTGAAGAAATGGCGAGTTGGGCCGGCTCGATGCCCAGGAAGCGGGAGAGCATGGCGCGCGCCACGTCCACGGCCTGCTGGGCCTGAATGAGCTGAGTGCGGGCAGCAGCGAGTTCGGCTTCGGCCCGCGAGGCGTCGGCGCCGGGACGCAATTCCGCGCCGACCAGCCCATTCGTCGTGCGCCCGATGACTTCTGCGCGGTCGACGCCGGCCTGGGCTGCGCGCACGGTCTCCTGCGCGGCCACGAGCGTGAGATAGGCGTCGGCAGCGGCTGCCGCAACTTCGAACTGTGTGCGCTTGAGCGTGGCCTCGGACTGGGCTTGCGCAGCCGCGGCGGCGGCCACGGCGGCCCGCCGCAGTCCGAAATCAAACGGCTCCCAGGTGACCAGCCCTCCGATCGCGCTGCCCCAGGCGGTGCCGAGGTTGTTGGAGCCGATCACCGGGCCGGACATGGCGGGGATGACGCTTTGCGGCAACAGAAGCCCGAAGACGTTGTTTCGGGTGGCGCGGTTCACTTGCGCCAGCGCGTCCACGCGCGGCAGGTAGGCGGTCCGCGCGAGGCGTATGCCGGCGGCGGCGGCGTTGATCTGTTCCTGCGAGACCTGAATGGACGGGTAATTGTGCAGCGCGTTCTGAACCGCCTGCGTGATGGTGAGCGCGGCAGGCGGGGGCTGCTGGGCCAGCAAAGCGCCGGCGGCCAGCGCCATCAATCCAAATTTATAGTGCTTCCACACGTTGGCTACTTGCCTTCCATAAGTTCCCGAAACAATTCGCGCACCTTGCCGCCGGCTGAGTGAAGCGCGTTCCGCCCCAGGGGCGTGGCGCGATAGACCCTGCGCCGCGATTTGCCATTGCGCAGCTCGGCCGCGCGCAGGTACCCCTTCTTTTCGAGGCCGTGCAGCAAGGGGTAGAGGGTTCCGGGACTGATTCGATAGCCGTGGCGGGCCAGCTCCTCGGCCATGCCCAGGCCGAAGATGGGCTCGCAGGCGGCGTGATACAGCACGTGGAGCCGGATCAATCCCGAGTAGAGGTCGCGGTCATCCGCGACATCAATGTGATCGGATTTCGTTTTCGACACTCGATTACGAATATTGATAGTATATGTGTCAGGGGGCGGCGTGTCAAATCTCCGCGGTGCTTGACCGAGGAGCCCCCGGATGCCACAGTACCGACTCGGACATTTCGCCGGCCGCGCACTGGCGGCGTGCGTGGCCAAAGGCCTGCTGCCGCCCGAAGTGGGTGTGCTAACGTGGCGGCGGCTCGGCCCGCGCTGACTGCGTAGCCATCTTCTCCAGGCCCGCATGAATCAATTCTGCATCTGTCGGGTCAAACGGAAGCGTGCCAGACTTCATCTGGCGGTAATCAGGGGGTTCCCAGCGCGCTTTCATGACGCCCTCCGCGGAGTGCCGGCTGACGCCTTCCAATACATGTGCAATTTCGTGCGCCATTACGTGCCCCAGAATGGTTCCTGTCCCCCCGTCCGGTGAGGTGTTGAGCACCCGGTCACAGAACACGTGAATGCTGGTTCCCGAGGCTCCAAACGGCATGGCATAGGCCATGGCCCCGGCATGAAATTGCGCGGGCGTCTTGGCATCCAGTTGCATCTCGATACTGACGGCGCCTTCTCGGTTGGACTTGCGTTCCACTCCGGCACGAAACACCACCGGGACGCCGATGCCGGCGAAAATCCCGGTGGCTGTCCGTTCCGCTCGCCCCAGATCAGCAACCAGGAGGTTGTCTTGTCTCACGTACACGATCACGCCCGGGCCGCCGGGTTTCGGCTTCGACTCCCCGCCGGCGGCCATACTCACCCGTGTTTCCAACACGATCGCCAGGCCCAACAACACGCTCCAAACTCGATTCGTTCTCATTTGTGCCTCCCACCGCGCTTTTGCCCGGTGAGAGCGAGTGTGGAGCCTGGCGGTGCGTACCTCGATGCAACCGGGGCGAAACCGGCGTCAAACCTGTATCACGGGCTATGCGACTGATTGCAGGGGGATTGTGGTAAACTTGGGGTACGCGCCAAGGGCGCTATGGGGGCGGCGGAGGGGCAACGATGGCTGGCGACCGGACTATTCCAAAATCACGTACGATTCGATTCGGCCCTTTCGAACTGGACGTTCGCGCCGCCGAGCTGCGCAAGCACGGCATCAGGGTCCGCCTTCACGAGCAGCCCTTCCGCATCCTTCTCATGCTGCTGAACCACCCCGGGGAGGTGGTGCTGCGTGACGAGATCCGCCAGGCGCTCTGGCCCAACAACACCATCGTCGAGTTCGATCACAGCATCAACGCCGCCATCCAGAGGCTGCGCGACGCGCTCGGCGATTCCGCAGACCAGCCTCGCTTTGTGGAGACCGTGGCGCGGCGGGGTTATCGCTTTGTCGGAGCCGTGGAGCCTGAGGCGCCGGCTCCTCCAGTCGAGGTTCCCGCGCTCCCGGCAGCCGAGCCGGTCTCCGGCGCGGACCCGAGCGACCTGAGCGGACAGACGTTCTCCCACTTTCGCCTAATCACGAAACTGGGGAGCGGCGGCATGGGCGTCGTGTATCGGGCCGAAGACTTGAAACTGGGACGCCAGGTAGCTCTCAAATTCCTGCCGCTCCCAGCGCACGAAGCGCCGTCCGGCTTGCTCGAGCGTTTCCAGCGCGAGGCGCGCGCCGCTTCCGCCTTGAATCATCCGAACATCTGCACCATTTACGGGGTCGATGAGTTCGCCGGCCAGCCGGTGATCGTGATGGAACTGGTGGAAGGCGAGACGCTGGAGGCGCGCCTCGCCAAAGGCTCATGGGCTCTGGAAAAGGCGCTGCCGGCGGCGATGCAGTTGGCAGCAGCGCTGGATGCGGCGCATCGCAAGGGGATCGTGCATCGCGATCTGAAGCCGGCTAACATCATGCTTACGAAATCCGGCGTGAAGGTCCTGGACTTCGGCCTGGCGAAGATGGAGCGGGCCATTGCGGCGGGAGAAGAGACCGCCACCGAGGTCACGCAGGCGGGCACGATCCTGGGAACCTGGCAGTACATGTCGCCGGAACAGGCGCAGGGCAAGGAGGCGGACGCGCGCAGTGACCTCTTCAGCTTCGGCTGCGTCCTGCTGGAGATGCTGACTGGCAAACGCGCGTTCACTGGCGACACGCCGGCCGACCTGATCAGCGCCATCCTCACGAAAGACCCGCTGGCAAGCGCTCCCTGGGCCACACCTCTTCCTCCCGCGCTGGTGAGCGTCATCCGTCACTGCCTGGAGAAAAGCCTCGAGGACCGGTTTCAAACAGCGCACGACCTGGCGTTCGCCCTGGAGGCGCTCTCCGAAGGTTCGGCAGCTCCAGCCACGGCGCCCGCGCCCGCAGCGGCGGGGCCGTGGAAACGTCACTGGCGAGCCGCCGCGGTCGCCGTCTTCGCCCTGGTGGCAGTAGCCGGAGCCTGGTGGGCGGTCGGCCGATCCCGCTCCGCCTGGCCCGCGAAGTTCGAACGCTTGACCTTCCGCCGCGGGTTCGTCCAGGGGGCGCGATTTGCGCCCAATGGGCAGTCGGTGATCTATGCCGCATCCATGGAGGGACGGCCGGTCGAACTGTTCTCCGTACAGCCGGGCAGTCCGGAATCCTCGCGTCCCCTGGGCTTTCCCGCCACGGGACTTCTGTCCATCGCACCCACGGGAGAGATGGCGGTTTCCACCAATTGTAGGGTGGTCTGGGGTGAGTGTAGAGGAGGAACGCTGGCGCAGATGCCTTTGGCCGGCGGCGCGCCCCGCGAGGTTCTGGAAAACGTGCGATCCGCGGACTGGACACCGGATGGGAAGCAACTCGCCGTCACCATGGCCGCCGCCAATGGCAAACCAAGCCGGCTGGAATTCCCGATCGGAAAGGTGCTGTTCCAGGCAACCGGCGACGGCTGGCCGGGTGATCCCAGAGTCTCACGCCAGGGAGACCTGGTCGCCTTCGTGGACCATTCCACCTACGGGGACGACGGAACCGTCGCGGTGGTGGATCTTCGGGGCCGCAAGCGAACGCTTACCAGGACCTTCGGCAGCGTGGGCGGGCTGGCGTGGTCTCCCAGCGGCAGGGAGATCTGGTTCACGGCGGGTGGCACGACCTTCGCCTCAATCTATGCTGTGACGCTCTCCGGCGCCATGCGCATGGTGGCGCAAATGCCAGGCAGTTCCTGGCTTCAGGACATCGCGCCCGACGGGCGACTTCTGTTGACGCGCGTGGATGGGCGCGCCGACGTGTACTTTCTGGGTCCCGGGGAGTCCAGCGCCCGCGAACTGACGTGGCTGGATTGGGCAATCCACCCAGTTCTGTCGGCGGACGGAAAGAGAATGCTCCTGGCGGAATCCGGTGTAGGGACCGCCGGGCAAGGCGCGCTCTACCTCCGCGCTACGGATGGTTCGCCCGCCGTCCGTCTGGGCGACAGCCTCACCGGTCAGTCGCTCTCCCCGGATGGGCAGTGGGCGACGGCGCGAACCTACAATCAGGGGCCCGAGCGCCTCGTACTGGTGCCGCTGAAGGCCGGAAAGCCGATTACGATCAATATCGGATCACTCGAACTCGCCGATGAAACCTGGAATGGCACACCCACCATCTCCTGGTTTCCGGACAGCCGGCGGATCCTGTTTCCGGCGACCGAACCAGGACACCGGAACCGCACGTTTGTTCAGGACATCCACGGAGGACCTCCTCACCCGGTGACACCGGAGGGAATCAGCGGCACCGTTCTAACGGTGGATGGCACTACCCTGCTGGCCTGGGATGAAGAATCGAAGGCTTTCCTCTATCCTCTGGGCGACGGCGCCCCGAAGCCACTGCCATTTCTCACCCGGGATTACAACACGATCAGTTTCAGCGCGGACGGCCGGTCGCTCTATGCAACCAGGCGGGGCGGCGAAAGGCCGGCCAAAGTCTGGCGGGTTGACCTCGCCAACGGACGCGTCGAACTTTGGCGCGAGCTCCCCTACGTCGATCCGGCCGGCATCACGTCCGTAAGAGTCGAAGGGATTACCCCAGATGGGAAGTCGCTGGCATACGTGGTCTTCAGATCCCTGTCGGAATTGTACGTGGGGGAGGGGCTTAGGTGACGTCGCCCGCGGAGAGAAGACTGATCTTTCCCACAGCCCGTCCCGAAGCGCGATCAGTTTCCCGGAGAACTGTCCCAGCAAGGCCTTACCCACAGATTCTGGCGACGCATGAAAAGTTGTAAGGTGAGGGAACGGAGGCTTTCCGGCTCATGAACCCATTTCAGAATACCCGCCGCAATTTCCTTTCCGGCATCGCGATCGGGCCGGGCCTGCTACCGGCCGGCTGAGAGTGGGAAGCCTGCATGAGGTGCGATCGTGGTGGTCTAACCGGATGCTGAGAAAAGCCATCTAGCCTCCGCCCTCCGACGGCCGCCGCCCGGTAAGCGCCCGCAAACACGTGGCCGCGTTTCCGAGCCGCGCGCATCAGCCAGCGGTTTTCGGCCTTCTTCAGCGTCCTGTCAGGGATTCGGGATTGACGAAGATGCCACTGAGGAATAGGATCAAGATGCACATTCTTGAACCAGAGCCCAAGGTGGAACGTTCCGTGCCAGTCCCCAAGCAGAGACGCCTGCAGATTGCCAGAGCGACAGCGGGGTTGTTTGAGAACAGCCGGCTGCCAATGTGGATCTACGACCTCGGAACGCTGTCGTTTCTGGCGGTGAACGACGCCGCGGTCGAGTGTTACGGTTACTCGCGGGAAGAGTTCCTGGCCATGACGGTGCGGCAACTGCATCTGCCGGCGGAAAGGTCGGCCCTCCTCGATCAGGCGCTGAGGTCGCCGGTTGCCCCGGCGCCGAAACGGACGTGGCAACACGTAAAGAAGGACGGAGGGGTGATCTACGTCGAGGCCGCCAGATCCGCTGTGGATTTCGCGGGCTTGCGCGCCTGCCTGGTCAACGCCAACGATGTCACCGAAGGCAAGCGATCCGAGTTGCTCTATCGGATGCTGATGGACACGATTCCCTCATCGGTTCTGCTGCTGGACGAAGACCTGCGCGTAGTTCTGGCCAACCGGAACTTCCTGGAGAAATCCCGCCGGACCACTGGCATGACGGCCGGAAAGCGGCTGGCGGAGGTATTCCCTGAAGTAATCCTGGCGGAAATGGGGCTGGAACAGCAGATTCGAAACGTCTTTACGAGCAGCCATGCGATGCAGGGCCAGAGGCTGACCTACCGGGCGCCCGGGGTTCCGATCCGGGTCTACTACTGCAGCGTGGTCCCCGTCGACTGGGCAGGGCAAGTGGATCACGTTCTGCTCCTCATGGACGATGTGACCGAGCAGATGCGGCTGGGCGAGGAGATCCGGCGGATGGAGCGCCATCTGGCGAGCGTGGTGGAGAGCGCCAGCGATATTGTGATCTCCACCGACACCGAGGGCAATATCCTGACGTGGAACAAGGCGGCTCAAAGGGCTACCGGCTACTCACTGGAGGAGTTGAAAGGCCGCCCGTTTTTCGACTACTGCGACCAGACCGGCGCCGCCAACGTGGGGAGATTGCTCACCAAAGGGGCGTCCCGCGGGAGCTCCGGGCGAATCGAGTCCAACCTGAAGACCAAAGACGGGCGTTGCCGTCCGGTGGCCTGGGTTTTCTCTCAGATGACGGACGACGCGGCGCGCACGGTGGGCTTCGTGGTAGTGGGCCGGGACCTGACGGAACAACGCAAGTTCGAGTTGCAGATCCTGGAATCGCAGAAGCTGGCGGCTCTGGGGGTGATGGCCAGGGGGATCGCCCATGAAATCCGAACGCCGCTGGCGATTTCCTCCTCGGCCGCTCAATTCCTCACGGAGGACGAGCTCACCCCGGAGTTTCGCCGGGAGTGCGCCGAGAAGGTTCACAGCGGCATCCGCAAGGCCAGCACCATCATTGACAACCTGTTGCGTTTTGCGCACCCCTCGGCGCACAAGAGCAAGACGCCGCTGGACCTCAGGTATGTCATGACGGAGGCCCTGGCTCTGGTGGATAACCAGGCCAAGGTTCAGAATGTCGAGATTCGCACGAAGTTCCCGCCGGAGCCCTGCCAGGTCCTGGGCGTTCCCGGCCTCCTGGAACAGGTGTTCATCAACCTGTTGCTCAACGCCATGAACGCCATGCCGAACGGCGGGACGGTCGACATCCTGGCCGAGCAGGCCGCCGGTGAAGTGCTGTTGCGCGTGACCGACACCGGAGAAGGGATCTCTCGGGAAGACCTCGACAAGATCTTCGATCCGTTTTTCACGAGGGCTCCTCTGGGAAAGGGCACCGGCCTGGGGCTATCCATCTGCCATTCGATCGTCGATCAGCACGGCGGCTCGATCGGGGTGGAGAGCCAGAGCGGAAAGGGGAGCACCTTCACGGTGAGACTGCCGTCGCTCGCCGTGACAGAGGAGAAAAGCGGTGAACCTCGTGAACCGGGTCGTCCTCGTCGTGGACGACGACCCTGATATCTGCTGGGCCCTCGAACGCGTGCTGGGGGGACTGGGGGCGCAGTGCATCCGGGCGCTGGACGGCCGGACTGCTCTCCAGGCAGCCCGGCTCAACCGTCCGACCCTGGCTCTGCTGGACGCCAAGTTGCCGGATATCGACGGTCTGGAGTTGGCCCGAAACCTGCGCATGGCCGACCCCGGAATTGTGATCCTGGTGGTCTCGGGATACTTCTACAAGGACGATCCCGCGATACAAGCGGCTCTGGAACAACGGCTGATTCACGGATTCATCGAAAAGCCGTTCTCGCACGCGGAGGTCATTGAGACGGTGAAAGACGCTCTTGCCTCCCCAGAGGCAACGTGACCTTTTTTGCCGACTCGTTGCAGCCATGCACGTGGGAAGGTTACACTGGTCGTGAGCAGTCCTGCATCTCGCTTCCCCGGTCGTCTAAGGGTAGGACAGCGGCCTTTGGAGCCGTGAATCGTGGTTCGAATCCTCGCCGGGGAGCCAGACCTAGGAATTCATCATCGGTCATCTTTCCACGCAGCCCCAGCCCGAACCTGGCCGATCACCAACCGCACACCTTGATTGTCGGACGGATTCAGCCAGAGCATGCGGTCGAAGATGCACTCGGCTTCCTCGAAACGGCCCAGTCGCCAAAGGCATAGCCCGAAGCCGTGCATGCAACGGAGGAATGGCCGATTATCGATACAGCCCCACGGCAACACTCCGCCAAATTCTCTGCTGAGGGATAGGTCGCCGATCCGGAATCCGGCTTCGTAGTGTCGAATGGCATCCTCTGGCCGGTTTTCGAAAACGAAGTTGCTGAGGTGCGAGTGAGCATCCAAGCACCGGAGATCAGCCTGGCAGAGATCTATCAAGATCTTGTATGCGCCGTCGAAATCGCCGGAATCCTCGCGGTCATTGGATTCGCCGATCGGGTCGGAAAAAGGATCCTCAACGTCGGCGCCGGGCAACACCTGCTCCATCTCAAACTCCGGCCGCGGACCGCGGGCGATGACCGGCTTGGCCCACTCCTCGACCGGTTCCCCCTCCTCGCCCCAGTAATGCTGCGCCGGATCCCAGATGCCGCGCTCCTCCATCCGCAGCGGAACCAACCCCAGCGCCCTCGCATCCAGCCGAGTGGACGCGACTGCTCCGGAGAGATAGGGATTGCCCGCATAAGTCCACTGCTTCGCCGGCTTGACGGTGGCGATCTCTCCGGGGACCAAGTCCCAGAGCCGGCCGGCGCGGAAGGTGAAGGTCCGGTCGCCGCCCAGCAGGCGGCATCGCGCAGCCTTCTGCTTGACCGACAGAACCACCAACTCCAGAGGGCCGTCAAGATCAAGGGCCGCAGAGGCGGGCTGCCGCCGTGTCTTGGCGCGAGTGCCGGGTGGGAATGGCGCAATCCCCATCCACTTTCGATAGGCTGCCAGATTGCGCCCGCCCTGCGAACTCAGGGGAATTACAACCTCGGATGCCGCCACCACATGCTTTGTGCGATCAGCCCGGCGACACACGGCGGTCAGCCCGCGCCGCTCGTTGCCATCGTAGTCGAACTTCAGCACCTGAACCGGCTCGCCGAGGACATTGGCATCGCAAGGCACTGCGACGTATTCCTCGAAGGCCTGGCGGAAGGCCCAAAGCTGCTCGTCTTCGCCATTCGCGTCAGTCGTGATCTCGTCGATGAGTTCGTCCAGGTATGCCAATTCGCTGTCCCGATTGGTCTTTTTCATTTGCGGCCTGCTCCGTGCCCTACGCCCCAGCGGTCCTTGGCGCGCTCCAGGAACGAGGGCGGCTCCTGGTGCCCGGCGCCGGTCGCGATGGATTGAAATGCGGCCATGAAGGCTGTCTTGCGGTAGTGGTCAGCCCGCACCTGGCGCACCGTCTCCTCCCAATCGGCCGCGAGTCCGGCGCGCAGGTAGCATTTGCGGGCCCGCTCCAGGTTCGCGGCGGCGGCTTCGTAGTACTTGCTTTTCCCGGCGTCGACAATGCGCATCGCCTGAGCGCGCCATAGGCGAGCCGCCAGTTCAGGATGTGGCTTCTCCAGCTTCATTGCCGCGGGCTCGGTGGCGAAGTGACTGATGTTCTCCAAAGCTACATCGGTCGTGACGCGCACCAACTCCGCGAGGCGTTCCGTTTCCCTGGTCTCAACGAACAACTCCATCACCGAGTGCAGGTCTGCACCCTTCGCTGCGTCCAGAGCTTTCTCGCGCCAGACAGCGCGCTCAGCTTTCGGCACGACCTTCATGAGGTCGTCATAGCTGAACTTGGAGGGGCGCTTCCGATACTCGGCCCAGGCGGCATCGAGCGCCTCATCTCCCCTGCCGAGTTTGGTGAGCAACTCACGCCGCAGTCGGGCGAGATCGTAGCAAGCCGCTGACCCGTGCGGGGTCCTCCGGTCCAGATCGATCCCACGATCAACCCACGTCAGCGCCAGATCCGGCTTGCGCGAGACGAAGATCGTGGCCAGCGCCAGGCAATCCCGCGGGTCAAGACCGACTTGTTCAGCCAGTGCCTCGTAGGCAACCGGATTTCTTTGCGCGAGATAAACCGCCCGCAAGACGTCGCTCCAGCGGCGACGGTCATACTCCTGCTCTGATGGTGCTTCAAAGCGCGCACGAATCAGGCGTTCAAATGCCGCAAGCCCAGCCTTGTCGAATGCCCTGGCGACCTCCTTCTCGATCTGATAGCAGAAGGCATAAGGATCGTTGTCCATCCATCCGAGCAACTTTGCAGCCGTGTCGTCCGGACCGGCGCCCGCCGCCTGGCGGGCTTTGATCCACCGGCAGATGAGGTCCTTGGCGAATTGCCCGAAACTGCCGCTCGAATCGTCCAGTTCTTCGGCTTTCTCATGGCAACCCGCGAGAAAGGTCTCGTAGAGTCCGGCGGCACGCGCCGAATCGGTCCTGTGAAGTTTGTCGATCTGCGCCGCCACTCCTTCGAGGCCGCCCACGAACGAGAAGCACGCGCGGTCGCGAATTAACAAACCAGGGCTGAGCGCCAGTTCGATCTCGCTCTCAATCGGGTCTCTCCGGGTCGTCCGTCTAGCCATCTGGTGCTCTCAGGCCAGCACATACTGGCGCTTTGGGTCGTGCGGACCCGCGCCGATTTCGACAAGAAGCCCGCGCTCGGTCATGGACTTCAGCCGTGTCAGTGTGGCTCGCTGGGAAAGTCCAACATACTTCGCCACGGCCGCCGTCGACCGCGCACCTCCATCGCCGAACAAAGCAAGGATGCGCCGGTCCGTCTCGTCCGTGTGTTGCTGTCGGACCCGCGCATTGGAAATGGTCACACGAAAATGGATCCCGATCTCTTCCAGCTTCGGAGCGTCCAGTCCAGCCTCCTGACAGGCAGAGGTCATCCGTTGAATCCCACTGCCCCATTGCTCAATCAGGTGTAGTTCGTGAAAGACGCGCCCGATCACGCGGTTCCGCAGCTTGGAGACACCTTGCCTGATGTCCTCGATCGTCAGACCGAACGGCAGCAGGCCGGGATTCTCGATCTCGACACGGTCATCAAACAGAGCAAGCCGGATGGGCGCTCCTTGCTGGGCGTAGTCTGCATGAACGATGGCGTTCATGAGCGCCTCCCGGATCGCGACCAGAGGAACCGACCAGCGATCCTCCCGGCGGACGCCCTCGATGATCGATTCGTGAGTCAGGTGCTTGCGCGCAAAAGCAATAGCCTCATCCGCGGCACGGGGCAAGAAAGACCGGATCTCCACCGAATCGAGCAGTCGCGCGCGATTGCTGCCCGCAAAACGGCCCGCCTGAATCCAGGCATCGGGGAATCGGGCGAACCTGTCCCTACCGAAAAGAAGAAGCCCGCCGATCGTCGGCACCTGGCGGCCTTGGTGTTCCGTGGTGATGCGCAGAGTGCCCCACGCCTGGGAGGTCAGTTGCCGATAAGGTGCAAAGAACTCGGAAGCAGCTCGGAAGTCAATGGCTTCCGACTTCAGGTCCGGGACGGCCTGCTCGTCAAACGAGTCCATCCGGTTCCACCGCTTCAACTCTTCGATCTGCAGTGCCTCAGCCCTTCGATTGGTCGAGCCCAAGCGGATGAAAACTCCGGCATCGGGTCCCAACCGTTCCAGGTAGTGCGGGCGCGTGTTGCTGGGGTAGACCTGAACGGCCAACACATTAAGATTCCTCCACGGGACCACGTCGGTATCAGGAATGAGGCGAGGGAGAATCGAGTCGGAGACGAGGTTTGCGAGTTTCTCTTCCGATGCAAGCACGTCGGGCACGCCGCGGACGTTCTTTGAGCCGTCCTCGACACCAATGACGACGGTGCCGCCGGCGGTGTTTGCAAACGCAACCAGAGTCTTGAGAATGCCCTCCGGCGATGACAAATCCCGCTTGAACTCCAGGGTCTTCCCCTCGTGGCGCTTCAGCAGTTCGATGAGTCTCACCACTCCGCATTTTACTCGGAAGCCTTCATCGCCGCAAGACTTCCGACTTTCGGACTTTGCTGCCGGCAGGCCCACAATCCCAGCGGCCGTGATGCCGAAGTTTGGAGTCCCATTCGCAGAAAGCACTGTCCTGGAATCCTTTGGGCATACGGGAGCGCAGCGCGTTGTCCACATCTCCCGTGCCGAACGCGCGGTTTCTCCAGTTCGAAGTCTGTTCAGGTTGGTGCTTTGGACGCCGTCGGGCTCGCGAACCCACGGAGAAAACGGTTGGAAACCGGAATCCCGGGGAGCCAACGCCTGGGCCTCTTGTCAACCAAGACGCTAGCTGAGCGTTCCCGGAATTCCATACGTACACAATTTCTGATATCATACGTATATGGCAAAGCTCACCTTGAGTGTGGACGACGGCGTGGTTTCGCGGGCGAAGCAATACGCGAGACTGCGAGGCGTCTCGGTATCGGAGATGGTTGAAGGCTACCTCGCCGCGGTTGCCGATCCGCACCCTCCTGCCACAGGCGCTGCCCCGATTCTGCGTTCGGTCCGGGGCGTTCTCAAGAATGGGGACATCCACGAGTACCGGAAGCATCTGGCGGCGAAATATCGATGAAGAGAATTCTCTTCGATACCAATGTGGTCCTGGACGTTCTACTCGATCAGCGACCCTATGCGGACGCGAGCGCGGCGGCTTGGGCGGCCGTCGAGACAGGCATCTCCGAAGGGATGCTGGCCGCTCACGCGGTGACGACAATCCACTACCTGGTGCGAAAGGAGATGGGTAGCGTCAAAGCCAGGCGGATCATCTCGGCGATCCTGAGAGTCTTTGGAGTAGCCGCCGTCCATGGCGCGGTCGTTCAAGAGGCGCTGCAATTGCCTTTTTCCGACTTTGAGGATGCGGTGACCGCGGCCGCAGCGCGATCGGCGGGTTGTGACTGCATCGTGACGCGAGACCCGAAGGGGTTTCGCGGATCTCCGGTCCGCGCTCTTACGCCAGAAGCGGTAACGCCGCTGTTAGACGAGGAATGAGCCGGAGAGGTAGTTGAAAACCACGTTTTCCCGGGAGCCAGTTCCTTTCTGTGCTGGTCCTCCTTTGCCGGCTTACCTCATGCATACCGCTTGGTGAAGGAGCCCGGTTAACGTCCATTTTTGTTCTGGCGCGGCACTGGCCGGCTACCCGTTTCCGAACCGCAGATTCTGCCTTTCATGATATAGTTAATGAAAGGTAGAATTGCGATGCCGATCAGCATTAAGAACGACCAAACCGAGATGCTTGCCCGCAAGCTGGCGGAACTCACAGGGGAAACCCTGACCGAAGCCGTTCGTGCCGCAGTGGCGGAGAGGTACGACCGGCTCCGCCGCGCCCGTTCGGGACGTTTCCTGGCCGGCGAACTCCATGCCATCGCGTTACGCTGCGCGAAACGGCCGGTGGTATCGCCACTCAGCGCCGATGAGATCCTGGGTTACGACGAATGGGGAGTGCCGACGCGATGACTCTGGACACCTCGGCGGTGCTTGCAGTACTGCAGGATGAGGCTGAGAGGACTGAGTTCGTGTCGCTGATCGAGCAATCGTCCCGCCGTCTGATCTCGGCGGTTTCCGTGCTCGAAGCGGCCATGGTTTTGGAAGGGCGAAAGGGTGACGACGCCGGCTCCGACCTGGACCTGTTCCTGCTGAGGGCTTCGATTGAGACCGTGGCTTTCGATCAAGAACAGCTCCTGGTGGCTCGTACGGCCTTCCGGCGCTTTGGAAAGGGCCGTCACGCCGCTGGACTCGACTTTGGAGACTGCGCATCCTATGCTCTGGCGCAGTGGTCCGGCGAACCTCTGTTGTTCAAAGGTAGCGATTTTGCGGCCACCGATGTGGCCCGCGCAAGGGAGTAACGCGAGCAGTCGACCCGTTTCGCCCGCGCCTGGCCGGAACGGTGTAGAATCGGACCTCAGGAGGCCTTATGATTCTGGTTGCTGGTGCTACCGGCCTGGTCGGATGCGAGGTATGTCAAAAGCTGGCGAGGCGCGGAGAAAAGGTTCGGGCACTGGTCCGCGCGACCAGCGCCAAAGAAAAGTTGGAAACCCTGAGGTCAGGCGGCGTCGAATTATGTGTCGGCGACCTGAAAGACCCGGTCTCTCTCAGTCGCGCGTGCCGCGGCGTGGATGCGGTGATCTCGACGGCGTCCTCGACCCTTTCCCAGCAGGCTGGAGACTCGATTGAATCCGTAGACGCAGCCGGACAACTGAACCTTGTGAAGGCTGCCAAGGCCGCCGGCATAGGGCGGTTTGTTTTCGTTTCGTTCCGGCGGCCACGGGGCATATCGTACCCGCTGGCCGATGCGAAACGCCGGGTCGAAGAGGCCATCGCCAGCCTGAACTTCACCATCATTCAGGCGAGCTGGTTCATGGAGGTGTGGCTGGGCCCCGCGCTGGGGTTCGACTACGCCAACCGAACGGCGCGCATCTATGGGCCGGGCACCAAACCGATCAGTTGGGTTTCCTTCCGGGATGTCGCCGAAATGTGCGCCCTCGCAGTTCGGGCCCCAGCCGCGGACCGCCGGACGATCGAGTTTGGCGGACCCGAGGCCCTCAGCCCGCTGGAGGTGGTGGCCCGGTTCGAGAAGATCGGCGGCAGGCCGTTCCAGCTCGAACATGTCCCCGAACAGGCTCTGCGCGCCCAATTCGATGCAGCGACGGATCCGATGCAGAAGACCTTTGCGGGACTGATGATGGGCTATGCGTACGGAGACGCGATGGACATGGCGCCCGTGGTGGAGCAGTTCGGGATCCAGCTCACGAGCGTCGATGAGTATGCCCGCGGCGTGCTGGGCGAGCGAGCGGCGGCGTGAAACCGAATCATAGTATGCACGGAGTCACGGCCGAAGAGATTCGGCAGCTTGTGGCCGTAATCGATTACTCGGAAGTGCTGACCATCACCGCCAGCGAGGAAGATGTGCGGGCAGCCTGCCGCGCAGCCAGAAACTACGGCTTTCGCGCGGTCGTGGCCTTCCCTCAATACCTGGGCACGCTGGTCGACGAACTGAAGGATTCGGGAGTGCGGGCGCAGATCCCGGTGGGCTTCCCTTGCGGAGGCACGACCACTCGCGTCAAGTGCTTCGAGGCCGAAGAAGGATTGCGGCGCGGGGCGACCGACCTGGACATGGTCATAAATATCGCCGCCTTCAAGGCCAGCGACTACGGGCGGGTGGCTCGGGACATCTCCGAGGTGATGGCCGTGGCGCGGCCCTTCCACGTGCCATTCAAGGTCATCATTGAAATCGGAGTGCTGACGGAGTCCGAGAAAGTCACCGCGGCCAAGCTGGTTCTGGACAGCGGCGCGGACTTCATTAAGACCTGCACCGGTTTCGGACCGGGCCGCGCCACGGTGCACGACATTGGCTTGATCCGGGAGACGGTTGGCGCCGGGATTGGCATCAAGGCCTCCGGGGGCGTGGCTTCCATCGAAGATGGAGTCGCCCTGATGCGAGCCGGAGCCACGGTGGTGGCCATGCGCCGGTTTCTGGTCGAGCAACTGGAGGGACTGGACTGGCAGAGTGCCCGGCCGCCGGGGTGATTGGCGGACAGGCCGGGTTCGAATGGAGGGAGCCTTGCGCAACATTCTATCGATCCGCGGCGGAGGCATCAGAGGAATCATTCCGTGCTGCTGCCTGATGGAACTGGAATCGCAACTAGGCGGCCGGACGCGCGACCACATCGAGTATTGCGGCGGAACTTCCACCGGCGCGCTCCTCACGGCCGCGGTGGCCGCGGGCATTCCGGCCAGCGAAATTCTGAAGGTCTACACCGGCCGCTCCCATGAGATCTTCAGGCCAACCGGCCTGTTCGCGACGTTGAAGCGAGCGGTGGCAGGCTTCAAGTACAATCCGAACCACCTGCGCGATGTTCTGGCCGGCGTCTTGGGCGAGGCGGCAGCGTGGACTATGAACGACTGTCCCATCGGCGTGATGATCTCGGCCACAGCCATGGACGGGCACAACTGGTTCTTCGTGAAGGACAATCTCAAGAACCGGGGAACCACGGGAGCCGTGAAGTTAATCGACGCGGCCGTCGCTTCGGCCTGCGCGCCCACGTACTTCGACCATTGGCGAATCGACGGCATCATGGGACAAACGATTCACTTCTTCGACGGGGGCGCCGGGGGAACGGCGAACCCCGCCTACCAGGTTTGCGTCGAGGCCTTCGAGTACGACGATTTCACGGCGGCGGATACCCAAGTTGTGGCGCTCGGAACGGGTTACTTCCCGGCTTCCGACCATCCGCCCAGGGGCTTGTTGCAGACGATTGGATGGGCCACCAGCACGCTGGTAGATAGCTCCGAGGACTGGGTGGATGACGCGGTAAACCGCCAGTGGCCGGGAGTCATGAAGAGCTTCAACCCGCTCTTGCCGCGCGACATCGACGAAGCGGATCTCTCCCAAATTCCCACGCTGGTCGAGATCGGGCAGAAGATGGCGGCGGATCTGGACTGGGAACAAATCATCGGCGGCGCCTTCACCCCAGCCCCAGTTGCCGAATAGCCGCGCCCGCGCCGGCCAGGTTCGCGAGTTTCATCTCCGAGTACTTGCGGGAAAGGATTACCCCGTCGGAGCCGGCGCGGAAGGCTGCGATCACGGCCTCGCGGGTGCCGGCGGGGGTGGACTTGCTGGAATTCGCGTTGGTGGGAATGTCGATATCGATGCCCGGCCACAGTTGCGTCGTGGTCCCATTCAGGGCTTCGCGGGCGCGTTTGGCTTCCCGGTACACGTAATCGGCTGACAGTCCGGTTCGCGGGATTTCCGACAGGCCTTTTTCCTGCTTGTAGTCCAGGACGCGGTAGTGGAAGTCCAACAGCTCTTGCGGGGGAACGTCGCCATAGATGGTTCCGCCCACGCTCGCGATATAGCCAGCCAGGCGTTCGCCGCCGCAGTTGTGGTACATCACCATCTTCAAGAAGTCGGAGTATTTCGCAAGCTCCGCGAGATCCTGCTCGGCGCGGTAAATCGGACTGAAGGAATTGTTGTGCCAGATGTGCCAGCCGACCCCGATGGAGGGCTTGATCTCCTTCACCTTTTTGTACATCGCCGCGTAGGTTTCGCGCAGGCTGTCGGTCCACAGCATTTCCCAGGCGAGCAGTTCGGGGTAGCGAAGCATCAGGCGCCACACTGTCACGTAATAGCCGTCCACGGGCCGCTTGCCCTGCCGCGCACCCTGAAGGAAGGTGGCCAGCGCCTGGAATCCCGCCCTGGCCCGCGCGGGATTGATGCCCCGCTCTTTCGCCTTGCGCTCGCAGAACTCGCAGAAGCAGGTGACCCGCGCCGGATCCCGGCTGGCTCCGCCGTGGTGCGAGCCGAGCGCATTGGCGAATGCGCCCTGGCGCTCGGAGCCCCACATGATGCCGTCGATGTCGTAAGAGCGGGCGTAATCCTCCACCATGCCCAGCAGCCAGTTCCGGTAGTTGGGATTGTTGAAACACAGGGTCGTGGCATTCCTGCCGTCCAGGGTCCTTTCCTGGAGCTGACGGATGTTCGGAGTGTCGTCGCGGAAGACGTCCTCGAACCAGCAGATGGTTTTCATTCCGCGCTTGCGGGCCAAGGGAAGGACCGCCTCGAGCACGTCGTAGTCGCCAAACTCAGGGGCGCGGAAGTCCTTCAGGACAGTATTCCGGTAGAACTGGGGCTGGATCCTGGTGTAGCTGCCGCCATGGAAGGTGCCGGCGTCGTACTCCTGCTTGCCGTGATCGGGCAGCGGCTGGCCGGGCAACTGCCGTCCCGCGATTCCACGACCGTAGGTGAACGTGGCGACAAACAGCGTATTGATAGACGCGTCCCGCTGGAACACGTCCAACACCTTATCGACACCCTCGTCCACAAAAGATACCGCGCCCACCTGAATGCCAATCATCTTGGCCGTGGCGGGGTGCCCACTGGGCCCTGCGCTGCCTGGCTGAGCCGCGGCGGTCACGGCCCCGGCCACGGCATTCCGGAGAAAGCTTCTTCGGTCCATAGTCACCTCTCTACACAGGGTACTCTGGCGACTGCAAGACGGCGGGAACCACCGCGCACAATCCGCCCGCCGCGCACGGAGGCCTTTCGCAACCAAGAAGCTGGAGTTGTGGGGCAGGCACTTTCGCCTGCCAACACGCGCAACCGTGTTTGCGCAATCGTGTACTTAGCGAGCTTCGGCGATCAGGTTCGCCACTCTCGACCCAGGGGTCACCGGCTCGACCAGCAGAATGTGGTTGGCGTTGAGCACCATGTAATCCGGCGCGTGCCACTCCTTACCGCGCCGGATCAGCA
>Ga0187865_1001762_pt1 | contig 23145 bp, 20 predicted proteins | sample June2016WEW_11_1_2_FD_132989 | JGI IMG/M metagenome (GOLD analysis project Ga0187865, IMG submission 132989) | Peatland microbial communities from SPRUCE experiment site at the Marcell Experimental Forest, Minnesota, USA - June2016WEW_11_100 | ecosystem: Environmental > Terrestrial > Soil >...
CCTCCTCCGCGAGCGCCTCCTCGTCGATCCCCATGGCCCCGAGCAGGAGCGAGAAGTCGAACTCCGAGCCGATGGCGCTCGCGTAGGCCAGAATGCGAAGCTGCTCGGTGGTGAGCCCCTCGAGCGTTGGGGCCCGCGCCGTCTCCAAAGGATGCACGGCGCCGGGGGGGTCGTCCATCACCGTAGTGCAAGTAGTGGCCGCCCGTTAAAGCTCTCATCCCCGCGAAAACCTCCGACATCCGGGCGCGAGGGACCCCGAACGCGAACGAACTCCGTGAGACTCTCCCTGCGCTCGAGATGACCACGAGTGAGGAGGCTCCTCGATGGTCGGCGCGGTCAGGTCAAGGACCCCATGGTGAGCCAGGACTGTTAGCGCTGTGCCGGCGCTCGTCCGATGTGACTCTTCCTAGCGTGCGATCGTGAGGAGCACGCGGTCGAGGACCGACCGCGAGGAGGAAGCGGGATGCGGCGAGGTCGTCCCCCGATGGGTTCTATACGGGAACGCCGTCGCTCGACCGGATGGAGGAGGTCGACGTCGTCGTGGTCGGCGCCGGGTTCGCTGGCCTCGCCGCGGCCCAGCGGCTCACGGCAGCCGACCGGCGGGTTGTCGTCCTCGAGGCGAGCGACCGGGTCGGCGGCCGCGCGAGCACTGACTACCGTCTCGCCGACGGCGTCCCCCTCGAGCTCGGCGCCCAGATGGTCCATGGCCGCGAGGCCGTCACGCACTCCTGGATCGCCCGGGAAGGGCTCCGCACCCGCCCTCTACCCGTCACCCAACGGAGCCGGATCGTCGTCGGGCGACGGGTCGCGCGCTACCCCTGGCTCGCGCTGCCGTTCCACCCGGTCGCCGGCACGCGCGCGATCTACGACGGGTTCGTGCGGCTGCCCCGAGAAATCGACGCCGCCGGACCACCGGACCGCTCTCTCGAAGAGTTCCTCGCCGAACGGCGGGTACACCCGGCGGCGCGGCTGATCGTCACGAATCTGTACGCGCACGTCTATGCGGCCGACCCGGACGCCATCGGCGTGATCGGCCCGGCGGAGGAGTACCGGGTAGCGCGCGAGCCGTACGGGTTCCGCAACTTCCAGTTGGCCGAAGGATACTCCGTTCTCGTGGAACGAGTCGCCGCTCGACTGGGGAACCGGATCCGACGGAACCACGAAGTGACGGAGATACACGTCACCTCCGCCGGGGTTCGAGTCCGGGCGGTGAGTCCCGAGGGGGCTCCGACGGAGTACCGGGCGGCCAGCGTTGTCGTCACCGTGCCGCTCGGCGTCCTTAAGTCAGGGTCGATCGCGTTCGACCCGCCGCTTCCGCCGGAGAAGCGGGCGGCCGTCGAACGCATCGCCTTCGGCGATGTGTATGCCCTCCAGATGCGGGTCCGGAACGGGACCATGCGGCGACGCCTCGGCGATTTTGCTCTGGTCTGGGGAGGCACGCCAATGGCGTTCTACCGCCCTCGCGTCGGCCTCGGAGCGGGGACGGAGTTCGTGACGGCGTTCACGGTCGGCCAAGAGGCCCATCGACGAGCGGAGCTCCCCGACGACCAGCTCGTCTCAGCCACAGTGGCGGAGTGGGACGAGGTGTTGCCCGCCGACGTGACCCTCGGGACGGTCGAAGGAATCGCCGTGCATCGCTGGTCCACCGACCCCTGGGTTCGAGGCGGGTACTCCTTCCTTCCACCGGGAGTCGGACTCGCCGAGCGCCGCGCACTCGCTGCTCCCGTCGGGAGTCGCCTGTTCTTTGCCGGGGAGGCGACGGACGTTGTGGGTCAGTCGGGAACCGTCGCCGGGGCGATCGATACGGGGACGCGCGCCGCGGAGGAGTGCCTTGCCGCGGAGCGGGAGGACGCTACGTGACCGAGCCGACCGGCCTCCCGTCGTCGGTCAGCCCCAGGCGGGACCGCGGCGCTCTGGGATCGCTGGACGATGTCGGCGCGACGTCGCTGCCCGAGCGGGAACCCATGCCTTACAGAACCCAACGGTCAGAGACGGATGCGAGCAGTCGCGTGCGAGCCTTCTCGACCGGGCTGACGTGACCCCACCCACGGACGACCACCCGTTTGGCGAAATCGTATCGGGTCGAACACCGTTCCCCAACGTAACGGACCCATGGATAGAGCGGCGTCGTCCGTGACCTGATTCCCGCGCGATTCACGACCGCGACGCTGACGTGAAGGGCGCGCGTTCGATGGAGGACCGCGAGGGGCGTGGGGAGGAGATTGGCCCGTTCCTATCGCGCTGTGAGCCGAGGTTCGGGTGAGGAGGGATACCCCCGGGAGACTTGTAGCCGCGAGCGGATTCGACCGTAGTACGGGGCGAATGCCGTCCTTCTCGAGCCCGAATGGGCCCATCGCTCAGTTTGGGCCGGTGTAGAAAAGCCCAAACTCGCAATTGACCTTCGCAACCGCTCCCGCCGCAGGATGGCCTGCAAATAGCGGATTATCACCAACCCGCAACGTCCTTCCCGCCGGAGCGGCGTCGTCCCAATAGGATTCCTACCACGACACCAATAACTAGGAGAGCCATCGCCAAAGCGTACACCGGAATTCCCCCATCGGCATCGTACCAAGCTGGCGCGACATAGCCGGATTTCGCCGCGAGCTCGCTTTGCAGCGTCGCGATCTCGCCTCTCAGGCCGGTAACATTGGATTCAAGGAGCGTGACCTGCACGCTAAGATTTGTCATGACCGATTCAAAATGCACGACGGTTGAGTTGTTCTGTCCCAATTCGGTGGTCAACGAGGCAACCTGTCTCGTCAAATCAAGGATCGTACTATTCTCCGCGGCCACTTCGGCACGCAACGTTGTGATCGTGGCATTCGCCGAGGCGAGCTGAGCTTGCAAGGAGATGATGGTCGCGTCCGCCGAGGAGAGTTCACCTAGCAGAGTTGTAATCGTGCCGTTCGCCGAATTGAGCTCCTGCTGGAGCGATGTGACCTTCGCGTCAGCCGCCGCGAGCTCTTCCTTCAGCGTCACTTGGTGGTTCTGGAAATAGAGGTTCGCGCTGGTAAAATTCTTGACTCCGAAGGGTGCCACCACTTGGTAGTAGACTGAGTAGTTACCATCCGCGAACGTCGCAGTGTTCAGATCGTAGTTGCCGCTAAGGCCTTGGTCCAACGTTGTGGATTCCAAACCCCGCACCAGCAACAGGGATCCTTCCGCTCCGCTCCACGGCCACGAGCCCGTGAAGGAAATGGCGACTGGGCCGGAGACCGGCCCGCTCGCCGAAACTGAGAGTAGTACCAACGGGTCCTCTAGAATCGGAAGAGTGAGCGCGGTAGTGCCTTCGGCGAACGAGTAATTGCCCAGCGATATGACTTGGCCAGAGTAATTGACGGCGGACAGTGAGTATCCCCCGGGGGCCAGAATCAATGTGACGGCTCCGTGTAGGACCGCGTACGGGGTCCCGCCAACTAGGAGGGTTCCCCCGTAGTCCGGAAGATAGATTGTTTCTTGGGCGATTGCACTCGAGTCCCACAACTCGCCAAGGGAGCCGGAACCCGCGGAGACATTACCAAAAAGGGTACCGTTGGCAGTGTAGTATTCCCCACTGTCGGTCACATTCGAGATTGTCTCGGCCGTATTGCTCCCGAAATTCCATGGTGACAGAACCGTCTGGTAATTGTACCCATTGAAATAGCAGAGCGATGCCTGGACGTGGGAGCCCTCGTCCGTCGTCGAACTGCCTCCGCCCGGCCCTCCGAGAATCAGCTCGGCATCGTAGAACAGGTATCCTGTCGGGTTGTACGCGTACCCATCCACGATAAACCCGTAGTCGACCAGGGTACTCGGACTGGTTGCGAATTTGAATATCACCTGATCGTAAGTTGTCCATCCGAATCCGTCGTTGTAGGCAAAGGTCACCTCGGGCTCGCCCGATGGGCTTGTAGTAGAGTTCACTTCTAGGAGGATCGTGGCCGGATACCTAAGATCGACAGAGTTTCCGGGCAGTCCCGCTGCTGCATAATCGTAGTAGTAGCCCCCGGGGGTGGCGACCACCCCATTTCCGAACAACGTCGAGTTCTGAATTTCCGCGGTCGGAGACGAAAAGTTCCAGATGTTGTCGATGAAGGAAACGTTATTGTTCGATGTGTCAATGGATGTGACGTCTTGAATCCAGTAGACAAAAGAGCTCGACCCTTCATTGAAAGCGAGCACGACGTTAAGCTGGATCGTGGCGGAGGTCGACAAAGTACTGCTGTTGGATACCGAGAGATTGTCGATGGAGGCGTTTCCGATAAACGAGTCGGTCATGTACGTGTAGTCCGCTCCCGTGTTGTTGACACCATAATCCGCGATTCCCATCGGCGCAGGCTCGCCGGAGTATAATCCACGAGGATCTACTCCGGCCAATTCGGTAGGCAGCGTCTCTGGGCGCGGAGCCGGGATGAACCCGACTGGGAGGGTGGAAGGAGCGGCATGCGTTCGTGCTGTCGACTCGTGGGAGGGGGAGACTGAAGCGCCGGCACCGCTGGCGATGACGCCAATCAGGACAACCGCGACTGCCACCGAAAGAAGCCGAGACGACTCCGGTCGTTGCCTGCCGAGCCGTCCCCTCATAGCAACGAGGACAACCGTGCTCTCGCCATTAAACTTGCCCGATTGCAATGATAGTGGCTTGGGAGGCTGTCGCCGGATTCTCCCTATCATCTCAACCTTCACCGGACTCGCCTCTCAGTTTCCTTTCGTCCGGCGTTCAAACCCTCTCGCACTGAGGTCGTGACCGAGACGAGATCGAACCGCTCCACGAAACGACCTGTCAAGGGGTGGTTTGACAACCCACCCCTTTCGGTGAACGATATAGACCTGATCACGAACCTCGGTTCAGGAGCGGGCTCGCTTCGGCGTCTTCGAGGGAAAGATCCGGTTTCCGCTTCCCCTCCCTAAATCGAGCTCATCAATCGAGGTCAGGATCTTGATGGCGCCCTTCCCCCTCGGTGTGAGCTGATAGCGTTCCCGAGGTTCGTGCGTGATGAGCCCGCCCTCGGATAGCGTACGGAGATGGAACGCGATCAACGACGTATCATCGATATGGGCCGCCTCCATGGCCTGGGTGAAGCTGCACGGACCGTCTGCGAGTCGGCGGAGGACGAGTCGACGGATTGGGTTCGCTAGCGAATCGAGCGTCAGGCCCGCTTCGGCCGATACAATCGACGCCCGGACCGCGAGCGCTCCCGTGGCGGTGATCTTGTTCGGGTCGTACCCCACCGCGAGCGGACCTTTTCCTTCCAAAATCGCGCGGATCCCATCGAGGAGCGCGGCGATGTCTTCCTCCCGGTGGAGGGCGAGAAGTTGCTCGACGGCCGCGAGGACCACGGCCGCCTTCTCCTTCGGTTTGACGAAGTCCTCGACCGCCTCGCGGATGTGGACCGGATTCTCGGGGTCGAGAGGGACATGGCTGACCTTCTCGGTGGTCAGGTGGACGGGAGGGGGTGAGATGAGCAGCACCTCGTAACCGCCCTCTGCGGCGAGGGCGCTGGCATACTGGACGGGGTCGAGCGGCTTCGCTCCCGCCCGGGTCAGCGTGAGCTGTTGGCTGACGAAATCGAGCACGCGATGAACCTGGTCGGGTTTGATCGGCTTGCGGAGGTAATCGAACGCGCCCAGCTGCAGGGCCTGGACGGCTGTCTCCACGGTCGCGTTGCCGGTCAGCATGACTACGATGAGACGGGGCCACCGCTTCCGCGCGGTGGCCAAGAGGTCCATACCGCTCCGCCGACCCGTCTTGAGGTCAGTGAACATGATATCGAACTCCTCCCGCTCCAAGGCGTTGATAGCCATGGAAGCTGACGTGACGCCCGTCGCCGAATGGCCGTTGTCGCTGAGCAGGGTGGCGAGTTCGTCTCGGAACTCCCAATCGTCGTCGACTACGAGAACGCGCACGTCGACCCCCACTTCGTCTCGGCGATCACGACCTCCTCGGAATCCACCAGAATCCCCGTTGGCTTAAACCAATTTCAGTAGGGGGTGAAGGCAGGGCCAGATTTCAGCACTTGACCCAAGTGTTTGGCGTCTCTTAAGAGCCGGTCAGGCAGGGACTCTGTGAGGAGCGGACTGCCGACAGATGTTTTGGGTGAGACGAAGCGCATGGAGGATGTGCGAGCGGGGCGCGGCTCTTAATCCAGATTAAGAATCTATCCAAATAGTGGCCTCTCCCAACGGACCTCGATAACGGCGAATGAATCCCTTATCCACAAATGGCTAGATCCACACACGTCGATTCTCTCACCGGAACTCCACTTCGCCGGTCCGCAGGACAATCTCCCGCACCCGTTCGAGCTCCCCCACGGTCGCCTCGATGGTCGCGCCGCGAATCCACCCCATCCCCACTTCCTGCGCGTACTCGATGAGCACCCGGATGTCTGTGCACGGGACCTTCTCGCCCGGCGATTTCCAGGGGGCCACCTAAACGTGGTCGCGCTGCTTGGCATAGTTACTGTTCTAGCCCGCGGGCGATCGGATCCAGTGTTCGAGAAACTGATCCCGCACCTCGTTACCCAAGGAGGGCTCCGTACCCGTATCCTCACCCTTGGGTTTGCCGATCACATCCGTTGCCACAGGCAATACCCTGTTCGAAATCTACCCTCGGGTTCAACGGGCATTAGGAGCTTCGATTTGTCTCTCGGGAACCCCCCCCATCAAGACGTGAGGATCGGGACTAAGACATCAGGCGAGTTTGCCGGACCCATACGCTTCGTCATGGACCCGCATCCCAAGGGACCAATCAATGATTGGATTACGATCGCGATCAGGGTGATGAACCGGGCACCCGCCAGGCCACCTCTGGGAACCGCGACGGCAATGTCCGTCGCTCACGGGGGGATGATACCCTGCTCGAGTCCGATTAAGCGAGACCTTAACCCCCATCTTCTGGTCGTAAGTGCTGATGGTTACCAAGCGCAGGCGGACAGCCTCCTTCCTCGAACGGACAGCTTCCTTCCTCGACAGGAGGAAGAAGGGGCGGCTAGCCCGTGGTCGCCGCGCGTACCGCGGGTTGAATGGGGGTTCAGAAGGGCTTCGGATGCGTGTGCTCATCGTAGACGAGGATTCGGCGTTCCGGGAGGAACTTGCCGCCGTGCTCCGCAATAGCGGGCACACGGCGACGGGTGTCTCCTCCAGCGCCCAGGCCGAAATCGCCCTGGAGAGGGAGGAGTTTGACGTCATGTTCACCGACCCCGAGATGGGTCGACAGAGCGGCATGGAGCTCCTGACCCACGTATCAGAGCGGTGGCCCCGCCTATTGGTGGTCATGCTGACCGCGAGGGCGACAGTGGAGACGGCCGTTCAGGCATTGCAGCTGGGCGCGTTCGATTACGTACGCAAGCCCGTCCGGCCCAACCAGATCAAGCGAGTCCTCGAGCTCGTCAACGTACAGCTCGAGTTAAGCCGAGCCAGAGCGAAGCCGCGCGACCCCGTCGAGTATGCCAACGCCCTTGCCGCGAAGGAGGGATACGAGGTGCTCCTCATATCGCCTGATCCCGTCGCCGTCACAACCGGCAAGGTCAGTCATCGCCCGTTGGACCCCGAGAACCCGTCCCGGATCCGCGAGGCGGTCGAGGGGTTCGTCGCGTCGAGAGAGAAGGCGGCCGTGGTTATCGCGGGTGTTGAGCACGTTCTCGCCCGTCACCGGGAGGAGGAAATCGCAGCACTCCTCAAGGGAATCCAGGCGATTTTGAAAGGGAAGGGCCCGCTCGCCGTGGGGTACGATCCGAACAAGATCACCGCCACCGGAGCGCTCACCGTACGAGCGTCGATTGGTTCGGTCGATGCGCACTTGACGCTCGAGTCTCTGGCCAGCCCGATCCGTCGTCTCGTCCTCCACCGTCTTGCGGAAGGCCCGTGCACTTTCACTCAGGCGGTAAGGGCGACCAATATCAAGGACACCTCGAAGGTCGCATTCCACCTTCGTAAGCTGACCCAAAGCGGACTAGTCACCCACGCGACTAGGCAACGCTATCGACTCACGCCGAGGGGGCAGGGGGCGACCCAGATCCTGAGCTCGATCTACGACCTCGATTCGCAGAAGGGAAGCGGGAATCTGGTCTTTCCTTCGAAGCCACGGAGAATCCTCCGCTCGAGCTCAGGTTTTCGGCCCAAGCCGGCCATACACTACTTATCCGGGCGGGTCAATCCTGGGGGCTCCCCGCGGTCGGCCAAGGTGTGATTCGCTCGCATCGGCCCCCCCTCCGGGCGATCATCTCTCCCCGCCCGACGTCACACCTGAGAACCTTCGATTAAGAGCGGCCTGATCCCCCCGACCGCGAGGAGCGTGCGAGACGTTTTGACGGAGTTCAGGGCAAGACCCTCAGCTTTGCCAAGAGACCCTTTTCCAACAGCACGGCGTGAGTGGCCAATAGAGATTGGTGCTCCCGGCGGGAGTTCTACCTTCGCGGGGTAAATACCCTTGACTGGTGGCGGGTCCTCTGGTCAATCATGGTGCGAACGGGGGAGCGGCCGGGCGTAGCGGAGAAGCGCGACCGATTGAGCGATCCTGACGTCAAGCGGTGGTACGCGAACCTCGAGAGGGGCTCTCCGGTAACGGCCTCGAACTACCTCCGCTCCCTCAGCGGCTTCGCTCGCAGGACGGGTCTTTCGCTCCAGCAGGTCGCTGTCCTGTCGAAGAAGAAAGCGCACGAGGTGCTGCTGGATTTCGTCTCGGAAGAGGAGAAGCGGGGTATGGCCGGGTCAACGGTCCAGACCTACATTAAAGCCGTCCGTTCCTGGCTCGCGTACCATGGCAAGAAGGTGGACCGGCCCATCAGGATCCGAGGAACGGAGCAGACCCCCACTCTCCGTAATGAGAGGGTCCCCACCCAAGAGGAACTCCGCCGCATCCTCCTCGCCGGGAGCCGACAACAGCGGGTCGCCGTCGCACTCATGGCCTTCGCCGGTATCCGGCCCCAGGTTCTAGGAAACTACCGCGGGACTGATGGTCTCACGGTCAAGGACTTCCCCGAGCTCGTCCTCAAGGGGAAGACCGCCCAGTTCAAGCAGACACCAGCCCAGGTCGTCATCCGTCCCGAACTATCGAAGACCGGGCTGAGCTACTTCTCTTTCATCGGGACCGAGGGATGCGAGTACGTCGCCGCCTACCTGACGGAACGGCTCGAGGCCGGGGAGAAGCTCGGGCCGGAGTCGGACATTCTCAGCCCAATCTACGTCAGGAAGCGTTTCATCAAGACATCGAAGATCTCCGAGTCCATTCGGTCCGCCATCGACCGGAGCGGCTTCGACGCCAGGCCCTACGTCCTGAGGGCGTACTTCGACTCCCAACTGCTGATAGCGGAATCGAAGGGCAAGCTGGCCCACGATTACCGCGTCTTCTGGATGGGTCACAAGGGGTCTATCGAGGCCCGGTACACGACGAACAAGGGTCGGCTGCCGGTGGAGATGATCGAGGACATGAGGGCTGCCTACCGGGAGTGGGAACGGTTCATCTCCGCCATTCCCCAGGTTGCCGTGAACAGGGTCGAGAATCTCGAGGTGGTCCTGAGCGAGCTCCTGAAAGCAAAGGGCGTCCCCGACGAACAGATCCAGGAAGCACTCGCCGGTAGATTGACACCCGAACAGGTTCACGACCTAGTCCGGAATACGAGCCAAGCCGACGTGCCGGAGCCGGCCGTCACCCCGGGAACACAACGGGTCGTTAATGTCACTGAGGTCGATGCATGGATCGAGAAGGGGTGGAAGTTCGTCTCCCCGCTCAACGGGTCGAAGGCCGTGCTCGAGTCTCGGCCAGGCTAAACCACCGAGAGCGCGAAATCGAGGAGCGAGAACCCGACGAGCCCGATTACGACGGCTAGGACGTAGTGCTCTACTCTTCAGATATACACTAAGGAAAGTCGTCCAATCGGCAAGTGGAAACCCGCGGACAAAGCTTAGTTCGGACCCGATTATCTTCCGGCCATACCACGTGAAGGGAGCCTGCTTGGGCCGCCCTTGGAGTGCGGGCGCCGAGGCACCTGAACCGACCGGGGGGTAGAATACCGGCCCAGTACGACCTTTCGGACTACTTGGCCCACGGCTTGGTTTGGGCCCAGTAGCAGGGGTCGATACTACTCAATCTCGCGTCAACTCGAAACCGGAGGCTGGACAAGAACCCGCCGGCAAGGGGGGAGCGCGAAGAGCATCGACGTCGAGCCGCAAAGCCCGCCCTTCTTCGGTCGCTCGGCACTCCATGAGAGTCCTTACACTCGAACGTCTGCGCGCCAATCGAGGCAGCAGAGATATCGCAGGGCTTGGGCCCGGCGTTCGGGCATGGCCCCGCGTGCGGGCCGCCGAGAGAGAACCGCGGCGAGACGCTGGGCACGCCCTGATCACTTGGTCCGGGAGAACCCCATGGGAGCCAGCGGCTCGGAGGGGCCGGGCGGTTCGCGCGGGCGTTCCGTGACGTGGAATCCGTTGGCGGACAACAGGGCCTGCTGCTGACGCTCGGGCTGAAAGTTCAGCCGAGAGGTCACGACAAGCAGCGAAGGGAATCGTGTGCGATAGGATGGACTGGACATCTTCCAGCCCCCGGAGCGCGACGAGAACGAACGCGTGCGTTGGCCGGGGACTGTTTCGGTCTCGCTCGGGGGGAGTTCGATCGTCAGCTGTCGACGCTGAGAGTGGATGAAGACGCTGACCGAACGGGCCTCTCCCACAAGAGAACCAGCGGAGGGCAGGGACACGCTGAGCGGAGAGGAAGCGGTCTCAGGGTAGGTTTCCCCGACCGGCGAGGCTCCCGCCGGCCCAATCGGGGGGGAAGGGTCGGCGGGTTCGGGAGTCCCAATCCGCACACGGGTTTCGGGGAGCTGCCCTTGGAGGTAGCGAGCGAGCTGCCCGGCTTCGGCGGCTTCAGAGGGAGCGCATTCGAGCAGGGCACCGTAGCTCCCGAGCACTATTCCGATCGATAGCAGGTCACGGCCCCATGAGGTGGGAACGCGGGGGTTCTGCGCGGCGCGGCGACTCGGGCGTGCGTGCCGGAGGATCGCTTGGAGGATTCTGCTGCCGTCCCCCAGCGCTCGCAGCTTAGCGGTTCCGAGCCGCTGGCGGTAGGCAACGGGGATTTGGTGGATGCTATAGCCCCGGCGAATCGACTTGAGGACAAGCTCGGCCTCGATGGCAAAAGTCGAAACGTCGAGGTCGAGATCCGTGAACCGCTTCGTTGACACACCCCAGAAGCCGCTGCATAGGTCGAGAATGGGCCGGCCGGCGAGGAAACTCGCGATAGAGCTTAACAAGACGTTGCCGACCCGGTGGATAAGGTCTGTGAAGTCGGTCGGCGAGCCCCACACGGGCCGGCGTACTCCGATGACGAGGTCGGTGCCGCCCCGCAGCAGGTCGAGGGTCGGGAGGATACGGTCGGGCGGGTAGGTGGCGTCCGCGTCGAGCACGATCGCGAACGGAATTCCCATCCGATGCACCCACGCGATTGCCTCGAGCATGGCTCCACCCTTCCCCCGGCTCGCTTGCTTTAGCACGGGGATGTTCCACTCCCGGGCAACCTCCAGGGTGCCATCGGTCGAACCCCCGTCGATGATGAGGGGTCGAATTCTCTGACCTGGTACCGCGAACCGGTCGAGCGGAAGGTCCCCCAGAGTCCGGGCGAGTCCCTCCCTCTCGTTGAGGGTTGGGAGAATGACGACGGCGAGGACATCTCGGAACCTTGCTACGTCGACCTCCTCCGCGGGGGCGGGTGCGGCCACGTTCCGGGGCGTTATCGTTGGGTCCGGCTCTGGGGTCCTTGCTGAGGGGAGTTCTTGAGCGATCAACGCCGGCTTGAGGACTATCCTCCGTCGGCCAGTCGATTCGGCTTTCATTAGCTGCCTTTTGGACCGTAGTCGGACCCTAAGCCCTTGAACAGAAGCCGTCGGAGCCGGCAGGCGGAAGTATACGCGCTTAATCGGAATTAAGCAGTTTCGGGTCACTCAACTATTGTTTGCCCCGAACAACCCGACGTCTGGTCGCCGTTCGCCCGGGTCTCCCGGTTGTGGTTCGGCGGTCGGACCCGCGGCCGCGTCGACCTCGCGTCGGTCCCTGGGTTCATCCCCGCGAGCGCGCTCCTAGCCAAGCCGGCCGAGGCGAAGCCCCCAGTTGAACTAGACTTCACAACCGATCCCGCCCACTCCGAGGCGGATGCCTCTCCGAGCGTCGAGGCAGGCCGTCCCTGGGCCTCCGGCCAGCTCGTCTTCAATGCGGGCTCGTTCGAGTCCGCGCGCAGTGGGTTCGCGGACTACGCGAAGGACGGCGAGACCGCGAAGGAGCTGCGGGCGCGTGTCAACCGCATCATCCTCGAGGACCTCGAGGAGAAGGTGCTCGCGCTCCGGTCGCTCCACGCGAAGCTTCGGGACATGGACGCGGGGGAGTCATTCGCGGGTGTGGTCGCGCGGTCGCGACCGTCGGACGTGCGATCCGAGCGGAGAGAGTAGCGCGTTGGCAGCCGAGCGACCACCCCGGTCAGACCGTGGGGGTGTGACCGAACTACTGATTTCGGACCCGGGGTCGTCGTGCGGCTCGCACAGGTCAGTGCGGGCCCATAGACAAATACGAACCGCGGCTTGCTCGTCGGCTGGCGAATCAGATGTCCATTTTGATATTCAAGGGCCGGGCCTTTGACGGAAGGAACTTCCACAAGTCTGCGGTCGTGAAGATTGACACCGACAAGGGGGTCATCCAAGGCTTTGGCGAGAGAGGAGAGGTGGAGGAGCCCGGGGGGGCCAAGAAGCTCGAGTTCGAAGACGCTACCATACTCCCCGGGCTCATAGACGCCCACGTCCACTTCTACTCCGCCAAGGGCGAAGGGGTAACAGCCTGGGCATCGGTACCCGACACACTGGCCGTGCTCCGAGGGGCTGGGGACCTGAGGCGGCTCCTCCACTCAGGGTTCACCGCGGTGAGGGAGCTCGGGACCAAGGGGGGAGTGCACCTCGCCCAGGCAGTCGCCGAGGGTTCCATCGAGGGGCCTGAAGTCGTCTCCTGCTCAAGGGCGCTCGCCCAGACCGGGGAGGACGACGACCCTCCGTCCTTCCCCCTCGAGCTGGCGCAGCAGCTTGCGTCCTACACCGTCTTCTGCGACGGCCCCTGGGAGTGCCGAAAAGCGGTCAGGAAGGTGGCGAGAGACGGCGGGAAGGTGGTGAAGTTCTACGCATCGGGGGCCTTCTCTCGAGGAGGGAGGATTAAACCCAACTTCACGAAGGAAGAGATTGGAGCCATAGTAGACGAGGCGAAGCGCCTCGGCCTGAAGGTGGCGGCCCACGCTTACGGGGAGGACGCGCTCAGCGGCGTCGTTGAGGCTGGAGTGGACTCCATCGAGCACGGGCTGGGCCTCACGTCGAGGATAGCCAGTGCGATGGCGAGGAAGGGGATCTACTACGTTCCGACCCTGGTTACCTACAGCAACCCTGCCTACAAAAACAGGTATAACGAGATGGTGAAGCGCCACCTCTCCGAAGACATGGTGATAGCGAAGGAACACGGGGTGAAGGTGGTGATGGGGTCGGACATCGTCGGGGACGCGGCTCGACCTCATGGCAGGAACTACGAGGAGATCGCGGCTGAGGCGAAGTTCCTGGGGAACAGGGAGGCGCTGATTGCTGCCACGTCCAGGGCGGCCGAGTGCCTGGGTTTGGAGAACAGCGGCATCCTGAAGGAGGGGTTCAGGGCGGACGCGGTTATCGTCAAAGGGAACCCTACCGCGAACATAGAGGCGCTGGCTCCCGAGAACATTCTCTACGTCATCAGGTCAGGAAAGCTGCTCTCGCCACAGCAGTGAACAATCCTCTGCCAGCTCGGCCCATCCTCAGGTGGAACGTTTCTATCTGGAGCGCGACGAGCAGTCGTTGACCGAGCGTCATGGACCTTCGCACGCGCAGCCGCATCGCGGCCCATTTAAGGCGCCGTAGCCGGTGGGACCAGGTTTCACGTTTCAGTTCGTGGTTCGATCATCGGCCGCGCGCGCCGGCCCAAGCGACCGCTCCGGGTCCAGACAATGGGGAGCCGATGGCGTTGGGGATTCAAAACCGGTTACGTGAGGGTTCAAATCCGTTGTGTCGGAGGGGGGATTCCCCAAGCAGTTCAGACACCCGCCGGCCGCCGTTCGAGGGTCAGCGTGATGGCGCGCTTGCCCGCGGTTCGGAAAGCGCGAACCCCGAGCCGGCTGTGGTGAGTTCTCGTGCCTCCATCTTGGGTCAAAGGATAACTGCCTTGGCCCAATCCCCGCTTTCGATGGACCTGGTGGACCTGGTCCTCTGCCAGAAGCTTCAACGGGCCTCCCGCCTCTCGTACCGGGAACTCGGCCGACAGCTCGGCCTTTCCACCGCGGCCGTACACGCCCGGATCCAGGCCCTCAGGACATCAGGCGTCATTCGGTCGTTCACGGCGCGCATTAGCCTCGCGGCGCTGGGTGCCACGAACGTCATCGTTTGGGGAGAGTCCGATGCCTCCTCCAACCCCGCGCTCGTTGACCGGGTCCGCCAAGACGATCGCGTCTACTGGATCGCGTTTGCCGGAGGCGGCATCCTCTACGTTGGAGCCTACCTGAGGTCAGGGTTCGAGCTCGACCCCTGCGTCGCCCGGATCATGAAGGGGGCCGCCATCTCCCGGCCGAACGTCGGAATAATCCCGATGGGGCGCGGGTTACCTGAGAAGCCAGTACTAGGCCGGGTGGATAGCCGGATCCTTCTCGCCCTGCACGCCGATTCACGTAGATCGTTGACCGGGGTCGCCCGCGAGGCTCGCGTCTCGCCCAAGACGGTGGGTCGCAGGCTCGGGCGGATGGTCCGGGACAGGCAGGCCGAGTTCTCCCTCGAGTGGTATCCGGACGACTCGAGCGACATCATGACGATGTGGCACCTTCAACTGAGACCGGGCGCCGACCGGGAGTCCGTACTGGCCCGGCTTCAGGGCGAGTATGCGCCGAACCTCCTCTATCCGTTCGTCTTTAGCAACCTTCCGGGTTTGTGGATTGTCCCCGGCTGGACGAGCACGATGAAGGAGCTCAAGGGGATTGAGGAGCGGCTGAGATCCGAGACGTGGTTCGAGCGTGTCGTCCCCAACGTGATGTACTCCGGGCGAATGTTCGACACTTGGAGGGACCGGCTGCTGGTCGAGTGGGCCGCCCCGTTGGGACGCCCGGGCGCCCGGCCCACGACCGCCTCCCGACCTTGAGGGAACTGTAGCTTCCGGTCCGTTCCTTCCACCACTGCCCGAACGCCTCGGACAGGTCCCGCCGAGTGATTGACTCATTCCTCAGAGACGGGCCGAACGCGAGCCTATGGTTGCCCGGACGATGGATCCAGGTGGTGAGCGTCGTGCAGCTCTCCGAGACCTCGGACGGGCGTGAACTCCCAGATGGAAACGGTGGAACGGGTCCCGGCGGTGCTCCGGCGTTGACCCGGGCACCCGGACAGGGCCCGGGAATTCCCGGCGCGCCTTGGCCGGTCTCGCTGCCGGTAGCCTTGACCATCGCGCAGGCGTCGGCCCTCTTCGTGCTTCTTTCGATCGACTACGGGTCTCTCAGCTGGAGGGCCAACTCGATCGAGGCGATTCTCGCGAGGCTGCTCGCTGCCGCCCTGATCTCCGCGGTCGTGATCGTTCTTCTCCGGTATTCCCGGGGATCGCGTTGGGTGCTTGCGGCTGCCGTCTTCGCGGTCGTCTATGGCACGATGTACCTTCTTCCGGCTACCGAAACGACCTACGTCGCGTCAGTCGTTCCCCTTTCAAGAGCGGTCGGTATGGTCGCCAACGGTTTGGTGATCGCGGGCGTGTTTTCGGTTACGGCCGTCACTTTCTTTGGACCTCGTCCTTCGGAGGGGGAGCACCCGAACCCGTCCCGCCTACGGATGCCATGGCGAGAGTGGAGAACCAAGCTTCTAGAGCTGGCGGTTGTCTGGACGCTCCTGTTCATCCTTTTCGGCACCCTCGTGTACGGACCCATCGCGCGGGCATTGGATCCCTCGGGCTACAGCTCCGAGCAGGCCTCGGTCACCAATGCCGGACTCGCGCTCCTGAGCCAGCCGTTGTGGGCCATCGCATCCGTGGCTCTCACCGTTCCGTGGATTCGCGCGCTCACGTTGGACGCGCGAGACACTGCCCTCGGAGTGGGGGTCCTATACGGCGTCTTGATCGGGGCGGACATGTTGTTGGCCACCGGCATGTCCGCTGGGCTCCAGATCGGACATCTTGCCGAGTCGGTGGGCGAGAGTCTGGCCTTCGGGGTACTCGCGGTCTGGATTCTCCAACTCCATGGCCGATTGTCGGTCCCGATTGGCGGCACATCCGGGACAGGCGTTCTGGGGCTGCGTCAGCCCGTCATCGCGCGCTGATTGCAGTCCTCCATCGGTCGCGCGCGTCCTTCAAGAAGCCGGCGCGACCCTGCGTAAGGCAACTCTGATATCGCCGCAGAGTCATATTCGGGCATGGCGGTTGTCCCCACCCAGCGACCCGCCGGTGTTGGCGCCTACTCCCGCGCACCCCAGCCAGTGACTTCCGTTGACGACTACGTCCCGCCTCTCGAGGACAACCCGCCCCCTCCGCCGCCGAGGAGACCGCGGCTCACGCGTCAACAATGGTGGTATGTGAACAAACAGTGGATTACCGTTCTGTCGTTAATCGTCGCGGTGATCGTGGCACTGTGGGTGATCAACAACGTCCCTGTCGTGTCGGTTACCCATTCGTATGCTGAGAGGGTAGTTACTGCAGACCACTGGATCAACGTTCCCGTGAATACCAACTTGGCATTGGCCGTCGGACCTGCCCAGGCGCCTTCGGCATGCGAATCTAACAGCGTGGGGATTGACTTCCCGCCGAATGACACCGGTTTCATCTTCGTTGATAGCCCAACGATGGGCACTGGAGCCACGCTATCCGCTACCTATGCGGATCCGAACGGAACTCCGATAGTCGTCTGGGCGTTCCTCGGGAACAGCTCCTGCTTCGCTACCAACACTTCCGGGAGCTTCGTGCTATCCACTCCCGGCCAAGCCTGGCCAGCGCAAATCACAATCATGACCCCGGTGCCCGTGACCGTGTACGTCAACCTGAGTTACTCGTACCTTGCGCCTTTTGCCGCGCTCCTCTGAGTCCTGCCGGGCTGCCGTCGGGCAACATTTCCTTCGCTGATCTCGGACCAGCGCTCCAATTGCTCCCGGGTTCATGCAGGCGTCCTCCCGAACGAACGAAGGAGCGAGCCTGATTGGGAAAGTGCTTACCGGGCCATCTCACAACTCCAAGACATCCGTTGGTGAACCGTGCCATCTCGGAGGGGGAGTCTTGGACGAAGGGTGGAAACCCTCCGGTCCGGCGCGTTCCTGCCTATGCGGATCGGCGGACCGGGTCGATAGCCCGTCCCGAAACAATCTCGCCGAGCGTCCACCCAGGCTCACTCAGTAGGTGCAAGAGTCGTTACGCCCGAGGTCGATGCGATAGCTCCTGAATCGGGACCGCCGCGCCTAGGAGCTACCTCGGCGCCCGGACGTCCCGTCCCATCTTCGGCCGCACGCACTACTCAATGCGGAGCGACGGCCCACAGAATCGCGGAAAGGGCGAACATCATCGCGAGCGCGAGCAGCGCGGCGAGCAGTCTCTGCCCGAGCGACATGGACCTCCGCACGCGCAGTCGTATCGCGGCCCATTTAAGGCGCCGTAGCCAACGACACCGCGTTTCACGTTTCAGTTCGCGATTCCGTCCTTAGGCCTCGCGCGCTCCTCGCGGTCGGTCATCGAACGCGCGCGCCGTTCAGGAAGCTCGTGGGGGCGCCTCCTCGACTCCCTCGGATCCGGATTAATCCTTGCGTTCCGAAAGGGCTAGGTTCCCCAGGATCAGTTGCCAGCCTGAGGCAAGCTCAAGCGTGCACTCCGTTCGTAGCCTCACAGTGCCCGTCCAGATCGTTGCCGCCCGGACGAAAGCGTTCTAAGCCGCTGCCTTCCATTCGAGGTTGATGCCTTCACTGCTTCACCCTTGTCGGGTGTGTGGACATAGCACGATGGACGAGTGTTGGGCCGTCGCCAAACGGCTCTCGACAGGCCAGAAGCGCCTCTGTCTTGATTGCCATGATGAGTGCCTTCCGAAGGAGCAAGACCATCCCGGTCACCTCTCTCATCCGGCCACGTAGACTGATCAACCCGACAACATCCATCAAGAGTTCTTCGCGGGGCGGGAATTCAGTTCAGAGGCGCGAGCACTCTATCAACGGGGGGGGTTTTCCCACGGGCCCCGGCATCGCACCGACTTCCCCGCGGCCCTCGCGCTCCTCGCGGGCGGTCATCGAACGCGAGCGCCGTTCAGGAAGCTCGTGAGGGGGAGAGGAAAGAAGAGTCTGTGAAATACCACGACCCGGTGGGAGTGGCCACGGGTGGAGGCGCTGGCGTGACTCAGTCCGGTCTTTCCCAGTTCTACGGAGAGCTGGCGAAGTACTACGACGGTCTGAACGCGTGGAAGGACTACCGCGCCGAGGCCGGGCGTCTGGAAACGATCGCCCGACGCCTGGGCCGATCCGGGAGAACGACTTGGTTGGACGTTGCGTGCGGCACCGGGAGGCACCTCGAGTTTCTGCGTCGGAATCACCCGGTCGTCGGGGTCGACGGGAGCCGCGAGATGCTTCGGATCGCCCGCCGTCGCCTGCCCAAGGTTCGGTTCGTGCTGCGGGACATGCGCACGTTCCGACTTGACCAGCGATTCGATGTCGTGAGTTGTCTCTTCAGCGCTATCGGGCACTTGAGAACCGAGCGGGACCTTCGGACCACGTTCGTCAACTTCGCCCGCCACCTAAACCCCGGCGGGGTCGCGATTGTGGAGCCCTGGATTGACCCTTCAAAGTTTCTGTCGTCCGCGCTCCATGTCCGCACTTATGACGGTCCTACCGTCAGAGTGGCCCGCGTCGCGTTTTCCTCACGCCGCGGGAACCGCTCGATTATCCGGTACCATTACCTCATCGCGGAACCCGGTCGGGGTATCCGTCACCTCGAAGTGACTGATGTGGGATTACTAGTCTCTCGCACGCGGCTCTTGGAGCTCATGGACGCGGCGGGATTCCAGTCCCGGTTCCTGGCCCGCGGCCTGATGCCCGACCGCGGATTGCTCGTCGGAGTCAAGGTCGGAACGGGGTAGGTTGTGTAACCGCGGGCTCCTCGCGGTCGGTTATCGACCGGCATGGCCTGGCGATCAGATTGCTACTCTTCGATTCAGGAACGCCCAATCTCCTCAATGAGGGCGCTCAGATCCCGTCGGCATCCCACGGTGAAGAGCCCCTGAGCCCCGGGGGGGGCGCCCTGCCGACACTCGACCGTCACCACCGAGCGCCCTCCCGGTTCGTCGCCCTCCAGGTGGAACAGGTAGTCGACGTACCGGGCATTCCGCGGTTCCGAGGGCTTGGTGGTGGTGAAGATGATGGTCGTGGCGCATTCGTTGATCGCATCGATGAACGGGCGGATCCCGTGCTCCTCCGCCGAGTAGAGGTCAGCGGCTCGATTCGAGTTGGCGATTACGAGGGCTTTGGTCGAGTTGTACGGGGTACGACCTTCGAGGAGGTCCCGCGCGAGGTTCGGCAGACGCATGAAGTCCGCAAAAGTGCGCAGCCGAGCATCCGCCTCAATGTCCTCACGGACAATCCAGCTCGCGATGGTGCCGAGCTCGGGATGAGGGGAAAGCTCCTCTGGATTGATGACGAAGAGATGGTCCGACGCGATTTGGGTCACGATCGAATGCTCGTCAGCCCCGCGGGGTTCGAGAGGATCCTCGACCTGGAGCCAGTAGAAATCCGGGTCGATCCTGCGGGCAACCGTCCACGCGAGGCGACACCGGTCAACCGCGGGAGCCCCCCAGAAACCGAACGATGTGGGTACCTTCCAGTCGCGAGCGAAGGTCCGGAGCTTGGTTGGTATGGTGATCTCCTCCCAGAAAGGGCCACTTGCCCCCCGGGACCCATTACTCGGGCGAACACGAGAACCCCGCTCCAAGTCTATAAAGGGTGGACTCGAACCGTGGACGACGCCCTGATGGCGCGATTGAACCGGATCCAGGTCATCCAAGTTACGGTTCGCGGTCCCTCCGAGACAATTGTCCGACGCGGCAATCCCTCGTCGGGCCGCGTTCTTTCTTCGAAGGCCTCGGGGTAGGTGTCAGAGGAGGAGTTACACCGCCCGGGGGTTCGAATACGATGAACGCAAATGCCTTGCGATTAAGTCGCACTCCTTGCGATCGATTATCGACCGCACGAGTTCCCCATTAGGGGCTCGGCCCTATGGTGGGCTCAGCGGTCTGCCGGCCCCAGGCGGGACGAGCACTTCCACGAACTGGTGCATGCGGAACGGCCGCAGAAGTACGGCGTCCGGACGTTGGTTCGGATCAGAGGGAGGGGTGGGGGGGTGCGACACCGACGCGATCAGGATCACGCGGAGCCCCGGGGCCAAGCCTCTCGCGTGCCCAATGAGTAGATTCACGCTACCCTCCGCGAGGTGGGCGTCCACGACCAAGAGCGAAGGGCGATGCACCCGGATCAGCTCAATTGCCTGGGTCGACCCGACGGCCTCTCCGTCGACCCGAAACTGGTGCAACCGAAGAAGGCCTCGTAGAAGGACCCGCGCCTCCTCGCCGCCCGCGACAACGATTGCGGTCGGCGTGGAGTCGATGCTGCTGCTCAAGGTCTCTGAGTCCGGTGCGGACCCGGACCGCACCTCCCCGAGTCGAAGGTTTGAACGACCTCGGTCTATTTCTCGCTACGCTTCGAACGCGGCCCCGTACGCTCCTCGCGGTCGGCCATCGAACAGGCGCGCCGTTTCCTCGCTCCGCGGAATCAATCCTCGCGTTCGGAAGGGGGTGGTTTCGCTAACGGCACGATCGCTAATCGCTCCCTACATCGGCTAGTGCCGTCCTCGCCCAGCGGTTGAAAGCGGCCGCGCCGAAGGGCTCTCCCGTGGTTGCCCTTACGTGGGGAACCCAATCGAACTCTCCGCTGTGTCGGAACCAATTTTCGGTTAGCCACGGACCGAACCGTCGGTTCGGCCACAGATCGCCTCCTAACTCTCCGCGCATGCTCGCGAGCAATTGCTTGGCGAACAGCGTGGCAAAAAGGTAGCTCTGCGAGTACACCGGAAGTTCTACGTAAAAGGAATCGGCGAAAGAAAGGGGATCAAAGGTATCGTAATCTCCCAGTCGACGGAGCCAGCGGTATCGCGTCTGCGCGATGTCCGCGTCGGGGTTCCGATAGAGATCGAGCTCGCCCCGAATCCATGCGATGAGCCAAGTCATAGCGAGGATCCCCGAAAGGCTGTGGGTTCGGGCGAACTGAGTGGCCGGTTTTCGGTTCACGCCTGGCCTTGTGACCAGCCACTCAGGCGAGCGAGGAATCTCTTCGCAGAGCGTGCCAATGCCTTCCACGAACCCCGGGAAACCCGGCGTGTACTCATACCAGCGCACGAGCGGAGGACGGTGCCGGGTGGATCGAGCGTGAACAGCATGCCCCACCTCATGAAAGAGTGTCATGTAGTAGGTCCAACCGGCCGCCGCGTGTACAACGATTCGGACATCTCGAGGCGGATCGACCGGAATCTCGATGCCCCCGAACGCCAAGTCGTGATGGTTGACTCGGCACTTCAACGGTCTTGGCCCGAATCCCCACCCGCGCACGCCTGCCAGTACGGATCGCAGCATGGGAGGTCCCCTGAAGGCACCCTCGGGCATCCGAGCCGCGAGCTCATCCGCGTACGCGACGTCCCAGGGATACCAGCCGCGGAGTCCGGTAGCGTCTTCGAATCCGTCCCGCTTCTGGCGAGCCACCGTCCGAACGTGGCGTCCCGCCTCGTCGAGGAGGTCTTGGAGACGGGAGACGGTGAACCCCTCGAACGCCAGTCGATACTCCGGATAGGACCGGTAGCCCAGGCGCCGAGCTCGTTCGTTCCGGAGACGCACGAGATCTCTCAGAGGTTCCTCGATGGACAGATAGAGTGGGTTCTCGGCGTACCATGCCGCCCGGCGTTCCTCCCGGTCATCGCTCTTTCGGATCCGCTCCCATACCGCAGCCCTGGTTGTCCTGCGCCCGTTCCACAACGGTCGGAACGCGGCGATCTTTTGCTGGAGCCTCGCCCTCGGGCGAGCGATCGAGGGGTGTTGCTCTAGGATGGCCTCGGTTGCAATCCGCTCGAGGAGTTCGAATCGGCGGGCGGTCATCGGGTCCGTCGCTTGGCGGCGAGCCGTCCGAGCCCAATCCAGCAACCCGTCCTTGGACAGGATTCGGTTCCGGGCCAACTGCCAGCTCAGGGATCCTGCGGCTGAGCGCCCCGAATAGAGCCGCCAGTCGGCCAGAACGGCCCCTCGGAGGAGCGGCTCGAGGCGACGTTCGATATCTTTGAGGAAGGCCGCGTGAACTACCCGTGGAGCTTCGACCGAAGGAGGACGTAGCGTAGACATCGACTATCGGATACCGACCTACTATTCCTCTCTACCTGGTCTATACGAGACGGCGGCTTCGCCCGGACCCCACCCCTGGCGCTCCTCGCGGTCGGTCATCGAACGCGCGCGCCGTTCACGTAGTTCATTAGGTCGGTCGGCACCGATCGTCTCGTTACGTCAAGGTCTTGAAGGGTACGCGTGTTGCGGTCTCGATGTCGACGGAGCTTGACCTCATACGGGAACTGTACGATTACAATTCGCGAACGAGGGCGAAGTACCTGGATGCAATCTGGAAGCTGCCGCCCCGCGCGCGGTATCGGGACCGAGGCGCTTCTTTCCCTTCGCTCGTGGACATCTTCATGCATGTCCTCGACGCCTACCGCCAGTGGTTTTTCATGGTCTACTCAGGCGAGGCCGAGCCCGAATGGTACCCGCTCGGGAAGCGGTACGCCCGGGCCGAGGCCGCTCGTGAGGTGCGGACGGTCGATCGCTATGTCCGTCGGATAATCCGGGAACTGAAGCCCGGAGATCTCGACCGGTCCCTGAGGATCCCGAGCCATCCCCCTCGTAAGATCGAACTCCGGGTCCTGCTGGTGCACATGATCGAGGAAGAACTCCAACACCGCGGCGAGATGAACGCCCTCCTGTGGCAGGCGGGACGCGAGGCACCGGTTACTGGATTCGACGACTAGCCAAGGAGGGGTAGCTCGCGGGCGGAGCCGATCGTCGTGGCGTGGGCGTCTCCGCACGCCCGACGCGCTCCTCGCGGTCGGTCA
>Ga0187865_1001769_pt1 | contig 23110 bp, 19 predicted proteins | sample June2016WEW_11_1_2_FD_132989 | JGI IMG/M metagenome (GOLD analysis project Ga0187865, IMG submission 132989) | Peatland microbial communities from SPRUCE experiment site at the Marcell Experimental Forest, Minnesota, USA - June2016WEW_11_100 | ecosystem: Environmental > Terrestrial > Soil >...
CCTGCCACGGACGCGCCGTGAGATTCAATACCTGTTGTTCACATGGACCGGCACTTGTGCATTCTGCGGCTGCAAAGTTGGAGGCCCCAGAAGTCCATAGAAACTTAACGTTGTAGTACTAGCTGCAACTACCGGTTCGGATCGATGCCAAAATCAAAGCTCGTGTCCGTTGCGCCAAGGACAAGCAGGTATTCGCCGGGTTTCAGATCCTCCCCAAGTGTTACGGAAGTGATCCCATCGGGATACTCGGTCACGATCGTTTTCCGAATATCCGCCTTCCTGAAGCCTTCTTTGTTCTCCACGGTCGCGTCAGTGGAAGACGTGTGAAACGTACGGCTTGCTTTTTTCTGTGCCAGCCGAATGAGCATTGCATCCTTTGGGTGGCCGGTTTCGCGTATATAGAACGTGGGCCGCTGAACAACAAGACGCGTTGAAGCTTTTGCGCCGGGGCATACGATGTCCGTCCCAAGATTTGTGAAGCCTCCGGTCTCGACATATAAACCAAGACCTTTAGCCTTCGTGTTGGAAATGAGTGCCCGCGGGACGCTGATCCAGCGACTATCGTTCTGCCGGTAATAGACGCCCAGTGAGGCCGGGATCCCGGGAGCTTGCGCAATTTGCTCCCCCTGAAGCAGTAAAAACAACAAAACGAAATGGCTCATCGTGGTATCGTAGCATATCTTGTCCCGAGGTTCAGGATTCAGCTAGGAGCCTGAAAAAGCTTTGATTTTGACCGATAGCGCACTGTGATAAACTTTGCCTGGTTGCGTTCAGACAGGTCGTCAGATACAAGCGCACAAAGACTGCAGGGAATTGAGCTCTGCTTGAATAATCCCAAAGGCCGATTACCCCTGTCGTGGGGATGAGAATGCTTGCATGTACACTGATTATTTCAGGTTGAGTGAGCAGCCCTTTTCGCTAACGCCCGATCCGCGATATCTTTTTATGAGTGAGCGGCACCGCGAAGGGCTTGCGCACCTCGTCTATGGCGTGCAACAGCCTGGCGGTTTTGTTCAGCTCACCGGCGAAGTCGGATCCGGCAAAACGACTCTCTCCAGGTGTCTTGTCCGGCAACTCCCGCCCGAGACCGATGTTGCCTTGATTCTGAATCCCCGGCTGACCGTCATCGAATTACTCGCAACAGTGTGCGATGAACTGAGGATTCCTTATCCTGCAGAGGCCGCCAGCAACAAAGTTCTGATCGATGCATTGAACAAACACCTGCTTGAAGCGCATGCACAGGGCCGGCGGACGGTGCTGATCATTGACGAAGCACAAAACCTTCATAGTGATGTCTTGGAGCAGATACGGCTACTGACAAATCTCGAAACTTCGAAGGAAAAGCTGCTGCAGATCATATTGATCGGGCAGCCGGAGCTTCTGTCGATTCTAAAGCGCGAAGGACTTCGGCAACTTGCTCAGCGCATTACCGCCCGATATCACCTGCTTGCGCTTTCCCGGCGTGAAACTTACGCCTACATCGAGCACCGGCTTTTGGTGGCCGGCAGAAGGGATCCCCTTTTTACGCGTCCCGCAATGCGTTGCGTATATCGCCGTACAGGTGGAGTGCCTCGTCTCATCAATATCATTTGCGATCGGGCCCTTCTCGGCGCATATGCAGTGGGCACTCACCAAATTACTTCTGCGATTGTGCACAAGGCTTGCCGGGAAACTCGAGGAGTTATTTCCTGGCGCCTGAATTCTCGACTGATTTGGGCAACGGGGATTGTTGCGCTTTTTGTCCTGATCCTGGCAAGTGCGGTATTCCTCAGATCAGACAAACTGCGCACGGCGAACCACGGCGCTCTTGCTCGCCAGCCTGCAGCAGATCCGGCGCCAAATCCGGTCCAGCCCAAGTTCAGCCCCGCATCGAATAAGGGAACGGAAGCCTTAACAAAGAAGCAAACACTTTCAGACGCTTTCCGCAGTCCTCCGGCCGGTGTGCAGCTGATCGACCTCCTTTCCGGTTCTTCCTCCTATAGCGCTTTCTCAAGCTTTACCGATCTATGTGCGCTCTGGAAAATAAAGCCTTCATCCAATTCGGCGGAATCCGGATGCAAAGCGGTGCAGGCACAGGGATTTGACTGTCTGAATGTTGCCGGCAGCTGGCTCAAATTGCGCCGTTACAATGTCCCTGCCATCCTGGAGTTCATTTTGCCGACTGGAGTCAAAAGGAGGGCCGCACTCGTTGGGCTAAACAATGAGACAGGAATATTCGTCGTGGGTGGGCATGAATATGGGTTCCCACTTTCGGAAATCGACCGGGTGTGGGACGGATCGTTCACAATCCTCTGGAAGCGGCCATTTGATCTTCGCCGGCTTGTGCCCGGCGCACAAGGAGAGGATGTTATTTGGATTCGGCGGGCGCTGGATGCCCTGGAAAAGAAGGCTACACCGGCAATCGTGCCTGATCTGTATGATGACGAATTGCAAAAGCGGATCGTCGCTTTCCAGCGCGACCAATCGCTGATCCAGGACGGATCTGTTGGGAAAGAGACCCTTGTGCGGCTTACCCTTGCCCTCGATGGACCAAACGCGCCATCACTGTCCGGGAATGCGCGTTAGCAGAGAGGAATTGGAATCATGTCCTACATACTGGATGCACTAAGGAAAGCCGAGCGCGAGCGGGGCATCGCACAAGTGCCCACGCTAATGACAGTGCATGAGACCCAGCCGGAAATCCCTCACAATCGTCTGTGGGCGATCGCTGGAATCTTCCTGGTGTGCACTGCAGCCGCTATTTGGTTCGCAGTGGCTTTGTTAAAACCCGCCGGCGCACCATCCCCTTCGGGAGGCGCGGTCGCCGGCGGAGTGCAGCCGGAAGCGGTTAGCGAATCCTCCCCTGAGGAAACCGCTTCTGCCTCGCCGTCCGGAACGGTAATTTCTACAGAAACCAGATCCCCTTTCAAATCACAAGCAATCTCAGGCAATGTGCCCCGTGTCGTTGGTCCGCAGACCGATCAACAGCAAAGAATACGGTTGGGTGACGAAAACGCCACGACGATTCCCAGAGAAATTGAGCCGCTTCCCATTGTTCCTGAGCCTGCAAAAAATGCCGTCCAGCAGCAGACGGTCCCTGGAGCGGGTGGGCCGGCCGCGCGCCCGGCGAAAAACGGCGCTCCCGCCGCGACGGACGAGACAACCACCGCGGATAGTTCACAGCCAAAACTGATGTCGCTGCGGGAAGCAATGTCTAAGATGAAAATAACCATCTTGGTGTACGACGAAGCCAGATCCGAGCGGATGGTCTTCATCAACGACCGAAAATATATTGAAGGCGACTTTGTCGATGGGCGATATCTTCTTGAAAGCATTACTGCAGACGGCGCGGTGCTAAGCTTTCAAGGAGAACGGACACTTCTCCGGGCGTCGAAATGACGGCTGTTTTCATTGAACCGAACGTACGTGCATTGCAGGAAAGACAAGAAGGCAGCCCGCCTTCAGTGGATCTGTTTTATAGACAGTTTTTCCGCCTCCCGGTTCCGATTAGTGACATTAGAAGAGTTTGAGACATATGCAACCGGCGTTCGTCTAATATGATATAATTCAAGAACTGGCAACAGGGAGAGGGGGAGTATGAGAAGACTAACCTTAGTTGCTTTGGTTACTTGTATCATTCTGGCTGCCTTTTTAATTATCCCGTCTTTAGCGGCGCAGACACGTGCCGTCCCCCCGGGAGGGGGATCGAATGCCGGTAGAGCAGTTGCAAACAACACTCCCACCGTCTCCACTTCCGGTTACACTCCCGCCCCAACCACCGCAAGAAGCCCATCCATAGATCATTCGACAACGGGGAACCGGGCGATCGGCTCTTTTACGGGAGGATTCGCCCCGCACATTGGTGGGACCTCGTTCAACACAGTAGGCATGTACTACACTTGGCTTGACTATTACTCTTATCTTTATTCCTACTATCATTTCTATCCCTTTTATTTCGACCGTTTCTACAGGAATAACGAACCCTTAATGACTCCGGCGATGCTAAGGATCACTCTGCGCCAGCCGTTGCGCCGCAGTGAAGCGATGCTGAAGTCGATCGATGAGCTTGATAGTCTGCTCTCGGATGCCCGTGCCGGAAAAGCGGTCGACAAGCAAGCGATTCTCGCAAAAACTCAGGAAATACGAGATTATGCAAAACAGATCCGGCAGGACCCCACTGTTTCCATCGCTGATATCCATAAAGACACCATGCTTTTCAAGGATGACAACGTCAACGCACTTGATCCTGAAACGATCGCCAAATTGCACGAAATGGCTCTTGATCTGAACCGCCAACTGAGAAACCTCTATTCGGAGTCTTCCACATCAACTGTTTCTGTGGAGAGCTATAAGGAACCTTCTTTCGAGTCCGTGGCCAAAGGCATAGAAAAAGCCTGTAAAGCGATCGAGCATTCATCGAAACGTCTGTAGCCGCCGGCCTGTCGGCCGGGCGTTGGAAGCTAATCCGATAATTTGAAACAACCTCTCCGGGGAAATATTCGTGCCCTAGGAAAAGGGAGAGTTGTGCCATTGACAGTTCATTTGGGGGCGGAACCGGGAGGGCCACCCAGTTGTTTTGTAACTGATTGCGGAGGTAGTCATGAAAACCTTAGCGAAATTCATGTTTTGTCTGGCTTTGCTTCCCTGTGCTGCCCGGATTGGATTTTCGCGCGGTGACAAGGTAATTCCCCAAGTCGCCGACGGCGGTGGAGTGACAACCACATTCGACCTGACCAATGTCAGCCCGCGAGTGTCCATCAGCAATATGTGGCTGAAGTTTTATAAAAACGACGGAACTCCATGGACCCTGCAGACAAATTTAGGCACGAACAGTGTCTTCCAACTATCTGTTGGCCCGAGGCAAACCCTTCGCGTGCAAACGTCCGGAGTAAGTCAGTCGGGTCCAGGGTATGCAATAATTGATGATGAAGAAACAGGAACCTCCAGCTATTCGGACGATTATGTTTTAGGGATTACCGTATTTTACTCTATCACGGCGGCTTCAGGTGTCGTGGAGGAGACAGTTGCAGTCTCGGTGCCGCAACCTACAGCCGTTGCGACCATACCTATCCAAATAGATTTGCCATCGATCGATTCCGGGCTGGCAATCGTCAATTTGGCCGGCACCGTCAATCCCATTATCTTGACACTCTACAATTCCGACGGAACACAATACGGAAACTCGGTAAATTTTACTCTCGCCAATAAGCAAAAAAGATCTGAATTCCTGGATGAGAATCTATTTCCCGGTCTTAAAACGTTCAAGGGAATGGCTGAAATCGTTGCCTATGGTCCCGTTGGGCTCTTGGGTTTGTTGCAAACAGCGGCAGTGAACGGTGCGCAATATGCGACTTTGGCGGCAGTGGACAAGGAATCGCTGCGAAGAAACACAAATATGGTTCTGTTGCAGTCCCCGACAAGCAACTATCCATTTACATTTACGCCACTGGATATCGATGGCTTTGTAGTGGATTACTTCAAAAACAACGACGGTACCGAAGGTTATCCATGGGACCTCGAATACGGGTATAGTGCAGATGACACTACTAGAAGATACCTGCGCCCATACAATGGCGCTGCACTGGCATCCCTTGGCGTTATCTCTGATGATGCCGCTTTTGACCAGATCTCACTGCCTTCACTAAAAGTCCTGGGCGCTTACTCTACCGAGGATTTCGATTTGAGCGGCTCGAATCTGCAGCCCTATCTTACTTTTGCAGTGCGCACTGACCTGGGAAACTATGCAAAGGTCAGAATCGTGAGAATTGTTGACACGATTGACACCACCACGGGCCAGTCCTATAAGGACCTCGTTCTTGAAGTTTGCGTCTTTAAGTGAAAGCATTCAATCTTTGAGCCTTTGAGTCATAGGGTAATTTCAAAAAGGCTCAAAGAGCTCAATTATGTTTTGCCTTCTTTTCGTCTCGCTGATCTGGGGATTCTCGTTTGTCATCATCAAAGGATCATTGACATCCCTGGACTCGAATTTTGTTTCATTTGCCAGACTCCTGCTGTCCCTGCTGGTATTCATCCCGTTTATTCGGTCCGCCGGAATAAGATTCCAGGACAAGCTGCAGCTGATGCTCATCGGCAGCGTACAATTCGGCCTGATGTATCTTGCCTACATTGCCGCGTTTCGTGACCTCCCCGCTCATGTCATTGCGCTTCTGACCACAACCACCCCAATTTTTGTCTCGGTTTTTGCCGACCTATATGCGGGAACCATTCATAAAGCTGTTTTTCTTGGGGCGCTTTTAGCCGTTGCCGGCGGCGCCGTTCTGCAATTTCCGGATCAGCCTTTTGCGGCAAATGTCCGTGGCGTTGTTCTGGTCCAGATTTCAAACGCAGCGTTCGCTTTCGGCCAGATTGCATACAGGAAATGGATGGTTTCAAAACCGGAGCTGCAGGACAAAAGCATTTTTGCTTTTCTTTATGCCGGCGCCGTGGTTGTCACGGGCATCTTTTCATTGTTCACTACAAACTATGACGGGCTCTCCATCCAGCCACAGCAGTGGCTTGCCCTCGTGTATCTCGGCATCCTTGCATCAGGGTTGAGTTTCTTTTTGTGGAACCTTGGATCCCGAAAGGTAGATGAGGGAATCCTCGCAGTTATGAATAACATGAAGATACCGGTGGCCGTTATCGCAAGCCTCGCCATTCTAGGAGAACAGACCGGCTGGGTGAGGCTTTTTGCAGGAGGCATCCTGTTTGCAGCAGCGTTATGCGTGAATGCAAAACTCAGGCAGAGGTAGCAAGTCAATCGACAGCCTGCTGGACCGGAACAGATTGAAGGCTTTCTTTTTCCTGGACTTCCTCCATAGACGTTTCAGGAATAGTACTAATGATGAGGAATGCCAAAAGCATTGTGACGGCGCCAATCCAGAACACGCTCCTCAAACCGGCCTCCGTCGAAATACGAACTGCCTGGACTGTCTGCACAAAAAGGGATCGACCTTCGCTCCCTCTCTTATTAAGACTTTGCTCGAGCGCCGACATCGCCTTTCCCGACAGCAGCACTCGGGGATCTCGCAGCGATTTGATCGTTGCTTCATCCACAACCTGTGTCAAGCCGTTCGGCAGCGAAGCATCGATCACTCTTCTGTAGCCGACATTCATCGCCGGACCAAGCAGCGCAGGAGAAATCGCCACGCCCATCATTATCGAGAAAAACATAGCGCCCATCGCGACGCCCAGCAACCGCCTGGGAACAGAGTTCTGAACAACCAGCGTGTTCACTGTCGGGACAGCACCCAAACCCACTCCGGCGATCGCGGCGGCAGCCACACACCACGCGATAGGCGTTTGCGCACTGAAAAAAATGATTCCGAACATGTCGACGGTTAGAATTCCAAAGCCCAGGATGTACATCCATTTGAAACGCTTGCTTCGGCCAAGAATAAACCCGACCGGCACACCAATGAAGGACATCAACACGCTCAAAGGGGTAATAATCTGTCCGCTCCTGGTTGTACTGATCCCTTGAACTCCCTGCAGGAACATCGGGAAGTACATCAGCATTCCCATTTGCCCGAAAAAGGAAAAAAATGTGGCGATTGCAACGGTCAGAAACGATCGATTGCGCAGGACCACAGGATCCAAAACGGGCTCTTCAACGCGATTCTCGGTGCGGAAAAAGAGTATCCAAAAGAGCAACGAAATACCCAGCAGCCCGATGATCTGCGGGGATCCCCAAGGATATTTGTCGCCTGCGAAAGAAAATCCAATGATGGCAGTTGATGAAGCGATCGCAACCAGGATGCATCCAAGAACATCGATTTTGCGCTTTGCATTTGTACTGATAAGTGATGGCACGCCGATCGGCACCGTTATAAGGCAAACAACAAGGAGCGGCAACATGAGCCAATAGAGATAGCGCCAGCTTAAATGATCCACGAACCATCCACCCATTGTTGGTCCGATCAAAGAGAAAATCCCCGTCGGGATGTTCAGCAGCCCAATCCATTTGCTGCGCCTGGATGGCGGAAAGATATCTCCTACGACCGCAAAAACGAGCGGCATCATGGCGCCCGTACCAAAAGCAGCAATGACGCCGGCTACGATAAGGAACACGTAATTCGGACTGAGCGCACCCAGAACAGTGCCTATCAAGGCAAAGATCACGGAGATCAGGAGCATGATCCGGCGTCCGTAGATATCCGACAACTTGCCGAAAATAAGAGTGACGAAGGCGCTAACCAAACTTGGAATGGAAACGGACCATGCGTACAGGGGGAGTCCGTTTAAATCGGCAGCTATTTTGGGACGGGCGTTGCCGAGCGTTTGTATAAAATAGGCCATGGTGCCATAAACGGCAAAAATCGCCACCATTCCCATTGCTATTTGTTTTTTCGAAAAAACAGATTCCGCTTGCTGCTCCTGATGATCCATCCGGCGACTCCTCCATTCTGCAGGACATAAAGGACCCTAGCTTACCTTACTTGCCACCGGGGTCAAAGCAGGTTTCCAATTGCGATTACCTCATTCAATCTCCTCCGGGCTCCCATCCTCTGGAAGCGGATAAACAAGGCGAGCATCCAAATCTCTATAAAAATAAATAATAGGATTCCCGCAACCCATTGATTTATTTTCAAGATACTCTTCTTTGGAAATGGAATTCCCATTGTTAGAATAAAAACGCCAGCCCGGAATGGATGAGAGGCCTCCTGGTGTAAATTTGTAAGCATTCATCCCCCCTGTGAACTCAACCAAAATTGGCCTCACAAGGATTGAAGATCGTCGATCGAAGGTGCTGGCGGCATTGCAAAAATGCGGAGGTGGGCGGTGCATCCCAAAACGCTTGTTCATAAACCCTCTGATCCGGAAGTTGTAAGGCTGATCGGAGAACTTGGCGGATCGCGTGCTGAAATCGTGAAGGTTCTGCGCACGCTGCAAATCGAGCATGGGCATTTAACCCCGCATTTGATCGACGAGGTTGCGCGTGAGTTGCGGCTCCCTGCATCACAAGTCCACGGAATTGCCACCTTTTACTCGATGTTGACGACCCCTGCACCGCCGGGGAAAACAATCCGGATCTGCGACGGTCCCTACTGCATGATGCGTGGAGCCGGCGACCTGCTCTGCCAGATGCAGGCTCAGTTGGGCGGGAGTTGGACGATCACAAGGACCAGTTGCCTGGGACTTTGTGATCGAGCTCCGGCAGCGCTCGTGCGAGATAGTCAGGTGGGCCCTGTCCAACTCGAACACTTGGACCGCTACGAGATTGGCTGGTGCGGAGAAGTTTCCGATTATCGGCGGCCGCGACCGGGTGAAATTCGCGTGATACTCCCGAACCCGGAAACTGCAGATGACCGGCTGGAAGCCGCGTTTTCGAAGAGGAATTTCCCTGCACTGCAGAAGGCTTTGAGACTGGCTCCCGAAACGATTCTTCAAGAAATGGATGCTGCGAAGCTTCGCGGGCGCGGCGGTGCCGGTTTCCCGGCCGGACGGAAATGGCGTTTTGTCGCATCCCAGCCGCGCACGCCGAAATATGTCGTGTGCAATGCCGATGAATCCGAGCCTTTGAGCTTCAAGGACCGAGTCATCCTCGATCTTTGCCCGCAACTGGTGCTTGAAGGAATGGCGATTGTCGCTTTGGCCGTCGGCGCCGAAGCCGGCTACGTGTATATCCGCGGCGAATACCAAACTCAAGTCGAACGTCTTCTGGGGACAATCGCCGACGCGGAGGAACACGGTTGGCTTGGCTCGAACATCGGCGGAAGCGCTTTTTCATTTCGGGTCCATGTCCATCAAGGGGCAGGCGCATATATCTGCGGCGAGGAGACAGCGCTGTTGGAGTCCCTGGAGGGCCATCGTGGCGAGCCGCGCGTGCGCCCGCCCTTTCCGCCCGAGCATGGGTATCGAGGCCAGCCCACAGTGATCAGCAACGTGGAGACTCTTGCGACCGTGCCGAAGATCCTCGCCCGCGGCGCCGAGTGGTACTGCAGTCTGGGAAATCAAAAGAACCCCGGGACAAAACTCTATACGCTGCTGGGCGAAGTGAATCGCCCGGGATTATTCGAGGCTCCGCTCGGGCTGACCTTGCGGGAAATCATCGATGACTTCGGGGACGGGATGAGGGATGGCTCGTCATTTCACTTCGCTCTAACCGGCGGCGCCGCCGGAACTCTTGTCCCTCCATCTTTGCTTGATGTGCCGATGGATTACGATTCAGCCTCTCAGGGCGTTGCGTTGGGAAGCGGCGGGATGCTGGTCTGTGACCAGACAGTATCTCCGCTGAGGATTCTGCGTGAGCTTGTGCGCTTTTTCGAGCTTGAATCCTGCGGCAAGTGCACTCCTTGCCGCATCGGAACGTACGAAGCCCGCAAAATCCTCGACCGCATGCTCGAAGGGAACGCCTCCTCCAGCGACCGCGAACGGCTGGCCTCCCTGGCGCGTCTCCTGCAGGACACGTCCCTTTGCGGCCTGGGGGCATCCGTAAATAAGCCTGTGCAGTCAGCCCTGCAGCGCTTTTCGGAATACTTTTCAGCCGACGGCTTAACAAAGCGAGGGATCGGACGATGACGGTTCAAGTAACAATCAACGGGCGAGCGTTCCATGCTCAGGAGGGAATGACGGTTCTGGAGGCGGCCCGAATCCACGGCATCGAAATTCCCACGTTGTGCAATCATCCGAACCTGAAGCCGATCGGCTCCTGTCGCCTGTGCTTGGTTGAAGTCGAGCCGAGGGCAAATCTGGTTACCGCCTGCACGCTTCAGGTACAGGAAGGGCTTGCCGTCCATACAGAAACGCCCCGGCTGGCGGAGATGCGGAAGGCAATTCTGGAATTGCTCCTCGAGGATTATGCCGATGCGGGTTATGCGGCTGGAGATCGAGAGGCCACGGAGTTTGAACGCTGGTTAGCCCACTATGGAGTCCGCCGCAGGGCCGGCCATTTGGCGCGCCTTCGGTTCTCCATTAACGCCGATCCCAATCCCGTGCTCTGGGTTGACATGAACAAATGCATTCTCTGCACCCGGTGCATCCGCGCCTGCGCGGAGATCCAGGGGCGGTTTGTATGGGGAGTGGGAGGACGTGGTCACCGCGCGCACATTGTCGCCGGGTCCGACACCGGCTTGCTGGAAGCCCGCTGCGAATCCTGCGGCACGTGCGTCGCTTATTGTCCAACGGGAGCCCTTGACGACCGCATGGCGGTTGGGTTGGGAAAGCCCGATCGCATCGTCACGACCACCTGCATCTATTGCGGCGTGGGATGCCAATTAATTCTGAACGTGCGGGATGGACGGATCATCCGCGTAACAGCCTGCGGCGATTCTGCAGTCAATGGTCAGCAACTCTGTGTTAAGGGACGTTATGGTTACGATTTCGTTCATCATGCAGACCGACTGACGCGGCCGCAGGTGCGGCGTTACCTTTTGGAAGACCGGCCGCGCCCTGCTGGAGGGCGCGACGAACTGGTGCCGGTCGATTGGGATACCGCTCTCGATCTGGTTGCGAAGAAGTTCGCGGAAATCAGGCAGGAGTCTGGACCGGATGCCATAGCGGTGCTGGCGTCGGCCAAGTGCACCAACGAAGAAAACTACCTTATGCAAAAACTGACACGACAGGTGATCGGCACACACAATGTGGATCATTGCGCCCGCCTCTGTCATGCGTCGACTGTCGCAGGTCTTGCTCTCTGCTTCGGTTCCGGTGCAATGAGCAATACCATGCAGGATATTGCCCGGGATGCACAAGCCCTGTTCATCATCGGTTCGAACACGACGGAGCAGCATCCGGTGTTCGGAACGCGTCTGCGACAGGCGATCCTCCGGCGAGGCATTCCGCTCGTAGTGGCAGATCCCCGCAGGATCGATATAACCGAGTTCGCGGCACTTCATTTAAAACAGCGGCCGGGAACGGATGTGGCTTTGCTCAACGGAATCATGCAGATCATTCTGGCAAACGGCTGGCAGGACCAGTCATTCATCGACCGGAGGTGTGAGGGTTTTGAAGAGTTCCGCGCGGCCGTTCTGGCGTATGCGCCTGAAAAGGTATCGGAGATCACCGATGTATCGGTTGCAGATTTACACCGGGCCGCGGAAATCCTGTCCCACTCTCATCCAATGGCCGTGATCTGGTCCATGGGCATTACACAGCATACGACCGGCGTGCTGAACGTATTGGCCCTGGGGAATCTTCAAATGCTCTTGGGGAACATGGGAATCCCGGGGGGCGGAGTGAACCCGCTTCGCGGACAGAATAACGTGCAGGGTGCCTGTGATGTGGGTGCGCTCCCTAATTACTTCCCCGGATATCAGTTGGTTGCCGATCCCGCCGCGCGGGCAAGATTCAATGCCGCTTGGCAACTCGAACCAGCCGATTGGTCCGCGGACCGGCAACCGTCGTTTAGCCTGGGCGAAAAGCCCGGATTGACCGCCATCGAAATGGTTTCCCAGGCCGGCATTGGCAAAGTCCGCAGCTTGTACATCCTCGGCGAAAATCCGGCCATGACGGACCCGGACCTTGGCCATTCACAAAAGTGCATCTCGGCCTGCGAATTCGTCGTTCTGCAGGAAATCTTTCCTTCCGAAACCTCGGCCATGGCCGATGTGATTTTGCCCGGTGTCAGCTGGGCTGAGAAGACAGGAACGGTTACAAACACCGAACGCCGCGTCCAGATGGTACGCCAGGCAATCGAGCCTATTGGCGAAGCTCGTCCGGACTGGATCATAATCGAGGACCTCGCCCGACGAATACTCAGCCGCGACAACCGGATTCCAGTTGGCCCCCGCGCCGGCTGGAACTATGAAAGTCCGAGGGATATCATGGAGGAGATCGCCGAATTAACGCCTCAATACGGCGGCATCCGTTACGAGCGGCTGGAACGCGGAGAGCAACTGCACTGGCCGGTTCCCACATCCGATCATCCGGGAACACCAATCCTTCACGTCGGGCAATTCACGCGAGGCAAAGGCAAATTTCACGTTACGGAGCATCTCCCACCCCGGGAAACACCGGATGAGGAGTACCCCCTGATTCTCACGACGGGGCGCGTTTTATATCACTGGCACGGAGCCGAGATGACCCGCAGGTCCCAAGCATTGCAGGAACTCTATCCCGAGACAATCGTCGAAATCAGCCCGGAAGACGCAGTCAAGATAGGGCTGAATGGTAAAAGCGTAGTGCGTGTGATGTCTCGCCGCGGCGAAATGATCGCACGGGCGATAGTAACAGACCGTGTATGCCAGGGTCTGATCTTCGGCAATTTTCACTTTCCAGGATCGCAGAATGTGAACAATCTGACCATTGCCGCGTTGGACCCGGTGGCGAAAATCCCTGAGTATAAGGTCTGCGCCGTGCGCGTCGAATTGATGTAACAATTCCTGATTCCTAATTTGGACCAGCAATCAGGAATCAGGAATTTTCAAGCATCTCCGGAACCCGAACAAATAGGGCTATAATCTTGTTTGTATCTCTAAAAGCAAGGTAACCACGGAGGAGGGATCGAATGCTGAGGCGTTTATTGACCTGCATGATCGTGCTTGGATTTACCGCCGGAGTTTTCGGCCAGGATTTATGGGACATTGCAAGGACTACAATCAACGGAAAAAATGTTGCTATCGAATACGGGCGGCCGCTTCTGAAAGGGAGGAAGCTGGCAGATTTAATGAAGCAACTTCCGCCGGATCGCATCTGGCGCGCCGGCTCCGGGGCCGTTACGATCCTTAGCACGGAAACCGATCTGGATATTGCCGGAAAGAGAGTGCCTGCCGGCTCTTATTCGCTGTATATGTATTGTCCTGAAAAAGGCGATTATGCCCTGATTGTGAACCGCGAAATCGGGCAGCCCGCCGACACGCCCCTCCCAAAGTCCGCATCGGATAGATCCAACCGACCCTATCCGCATTTCATGGATTACAGCACCATAGCGAATCAGGAAGTGGCCCGAATTCCTCTGAAACAAATTTCCGCTGCCAAGTCGGAGATACTCATCTACGGCTTTGAGCCGGAAGGCAACGGCGTTGTCCTGACAATCCGTTGGGGAGATCAAGCCTGGAAAGTGGAAATTAAACCTGCCTCCTAAAGAGCTGGAATAACGCCACGGAATTCACGCATTCAACTAACTGAATGCGTGAATTCCGTGGCGTTTTCCAATTTGAGCAGCGCTTCCTTTATCGGCACGCCGCCGCCATAACCCGTCATCTTGCCGTTACTCCCAATGACGCGGTGACAGGGAATCACAATCGGGATCGGATTCAAACCGTTCGCTGCTCCGACAGCTCGTGAAGCCTTGGGCCTGCCGATACGCCTCGCCAGCTCGCCATATGAGATCACAGTGCCGTAAGGTATATTCTGCAATTCCCGCCACACTTCCATCTGGAACGGAGTCCCCTCCGGTTTAAGAGGCAGATGAAATTCTGTCAGCTTTCTGTCAAAGTATGCTCTAAGTTGGCAGATTGTCTCATTGACGATACTGGAGCCCGACTCCTGCCACTGCGTCCAGGAATCTGAAGCTCGATGATCCGCACCAAACAGGATGAAACGAAGGCCGTCTTCATCCCCGGCGATTGTCAAGGGCCCGATAGGACTTTCCATGATTGAATATTTCATTGTGCATCCTTATCTGAATTCTTAATTGCCGTGTTGCATACGGGGAAAATAGTGCCGCTCGCTTTTGTGAAAAAGATCGTATTGATTGCGCCGGGACATTTCCATGCCCCTGCAATACAGTTCCCTGCTTTATCGATTTCGAACTCGCTCATTGTTTCCGGGTTCATTAGATCACTTTTTCGATACGCTCAACAAAAATACAATGAACAAAATACAGTTTGACAACTTTCTTGAGTTCGTATTATGAACGCTTGCCGGCGCATCCTCGACACGGCTCACGGCTAAAATTTTAGTCATTCAAACAAAACTGGAGGGAAAAATGCAGGTAGCACCAGGAGTGGAAATGCTAGAACTATCCGCCATGTTGATGAATGGCCCGGGAACACTTTGCCCCACGCTGATATGGAACCGGGAGAATGCTGTTCTGGTGGATGCCGGATTACCTGGAATGGCGCAGCAATTCCTTGAAGCAATCCGTCAGGCAGGCGTCTCTCCGGAAAGGCTCACGACTATTGTTGTTACCCATCACGATCTCGATCATATCGGAAGCCTGGGGGGACTGCAGCGATTGACTTCCAATCGCGTGAAAATAATGGCTCATGCCGGAGAAGTTCCTTATATCCAGGGAGAGCTGCGTCCCATAAAGATGACCCCGGACATGATGGCGCAAATGGAAGAGCGCATGAAGAGCCTTCCCGAGGAACAGCGGCAAGCGCTGAAGGCCGTGAGGGAAAGCATGAATCAAAAGCTCACGGTCGACCGCACGCTCGCCGACTCAGAGGTGTTGCCCTTTTGCGGTGGTATCCAGATTATCCATACGCCAGGCCATACGCCGGGCCACATCTGTCTTTACCTTCAGGCGAGCAAAACGCTGATCGCCGGGGACTCCCTGTTTGTGGAAGCGGGAAAGCTCGCACCGGCGCCCGCCTTCATCAATGCCGACACACCGCTGGCGCTCCGATCTTTGGAAAAACTCACGCAGTTTGACATAGCCAATGTCATCGCATATCACGGCGGCTTATTCCGGGATTCACCCAACACTCGGATTAAAAAAATGTCTTCTTAGAAAAAGCCAAAAACGCCACGGATTATCACGGATTCAAGCTTTTATCCGTGGAATTCGTGGCGTTTTGTTTTTCAAGAATACTTCTATAGCATGTTGGAGTATTTTAGTTCAGTCAGCTTTTCCCAGATTTGCCGCTCTTCTTCATAAACGGCTCTTTCAAGCCGGCTGGTCCTGTCAAAAACCATGGTCGATCTGCCGCTGCTATATTTCGGCCATTCACCTAGGCTTTTGCAGCTTGGATTTCCGGTACGCGCAAAGCTCACCCATGCATCCTGCATTTCTTTCGACAGCTTATCCGCTTCCGGACCGCTCCCGTTCAAGGTTGGATGGTAGTTCCCAAAGACGAAGCCAATCTCGATGACATGGGAAGCGCCTAAAATCCCGCCGGCCGCCGGCGATTTCCACCTGAACAAATAGTTGTATCCGCCCGCGGCGTGTTTGCATTGGGCTTCGGCAATTCGCCGGGCTGTTTTGCGAAACATGAAATCCGTATTGATGGCCGAGAGTATTTCAAAAGGCGTGGCCGGTTCCCCACGCTTTGCCCTGGCCGTTCGATAAGCGCCGATTAATTTCTCGATATCGGCGGCCATAACCTACTTGGAAACATGTTGCCGTAAACCCTCCTCATCCACCTTATAGATTTTCGGATTCATCATGGAAAAAAATTTGTCCTCTTCCAGGTTAGATCCTATAAGGATAGGAACTTTGAATGCCAGACCGGCTTCAAATAATTGCAGCGGCATTTCGGACATCACAAGTCCGTCGGCCACCGGGATCATCGGCGCTGCGCCCTGTTCCATTTTAATTGCCGTTTCCTGCTGTGCCCGAAGGAGTGTCGTAACTGGAAGAGATCTCAAACCGGAAACATCATCAGCGCTTAAGCTCGTTATTTTCAGGAATTCCTCTGAAATTCTCACCGACGCATCCAGCGGACGGGCCATTTCACCCACCGGACTCTCAAGGATTGCCCTTTCGAAAAGCCCACAAGTTTCCGGAATGTTGAGCAGGCAACCAATGCTCATTGCGCCTGCAGATTCGCCGAAGACAGTAATGTTTTCAGGGTCCCCCCCAAAGGCAGCGATATTCTTTTTCACCCATCTCAAAGCCGCTATCTGGTCTTGAAGTCCCTCATTCCCGGTGGAAGGTATCTTGCCTTTGGTGACTTCGTCCAAATTGAGAAAACCCAAAGCTCCCAGCCGATAATTGATGGTCACCAGCACGATGTTGCCCTGGGAAGCGATCGTCCCGGTTGTATACATCTGCGTTGAGCCGGATCCCATCGAGAAGGCGCCGCCATGGATCCATACCATTACCGGACGCGGCGCTCCGTCCAATCCAGGAGAGAAGATATTCAAAAACAGGCAGTCTTCGCTCTGCGGCTCGGATTCATCCGGGAGGCCGGGCAATGGGAAGGATTCTTGCGGAGCAATTGCGCCGTACGTCTTTGCAGGTCTCACCCCGCTCCAGGGTTTGGGCGGCCGCGGCGGCAGCCATCGCAACTCTCCAACCGGTGGAGCCGCATAGGGAATGCCCTTAAACGTGTGCAAACCCCTCTCAAAAATGCCTTCCAGTTTTCCGCAGCTTGTCTCAACGATCAGGTTTCGTTCATCAGCCATCAGATCTTCTCCTAAACAGGCGCTACCTCGAAAGTTCAAAATCTCCACGCCCTGCTATTGTTGGGAGATTTTGAGGCCGGATCCATTTTTGCGAATCTACTTCTCAGAATATATGCTAAAAGGAATCGAGGCAAAACAATCAAAACGACCCTGCAGCAATTGGAGGAAACCGCATGGACATGACGCAGGAGAACCGACGGGATTTTCTAAAATCAGTAGCCGGTCTGGCCGCTGCGAACAGTTCGGTGCGGGAATGATCACGGGCTGGGGTTCACACCATATCGACTGCGCTCATTGGGCCATGGACACCGAATACACGGGACCGATCGAAATTTCCGGAACCGCGGAATTCCCGAAAAAAGGACTTTGGGACGTTCACGGTAATTTCAGAACCGAAGCGCTTTATGCCAACGGTGTGCGGATGATCGTCAGCGGCGATTTCCCGAACGGGATTCGATTCGAGGGAACCAAAGGATGGCTGTTCGTCTCCCGCGGCAACGAGCAGGTCACGGCCAGCGATCCGGTTTCCAAACTCCAGGATACGCAGGCACTATCCGCAAGCGATCCCGGGATCATAAAATCCCCGATCGGCCGGAATGAGATTCATCTGTACGAAAGTCCCGATCACCACGGCAATTGGCTGGACTGCATCCGCAGCAGGAAGGAACCGATTGCGCCGGCTGAGGTCGCGCACCGTTCCTGCTCGGCGTGCCTGCTCCATCACATCGCCATGGAGACCAGGCGCGCGCTGCATTGGGATCCGAAAAAGGAAAAATTCCAGAACGATGACGCCGCAAATGCAATGCTCTCCAGGCCGCAGCGCGCGCCATACGTTCTGCCAAAAGCGAACGCCGCGAATTTAACGAGTTACACGCATTCGCATTCCTAAGATTCGTGGCGCCCGCTCTTCTGGACCTTTTTACCCAATAAAAGCAAAGATAGCTATGCAACTACCGATTGATGAGATATGGTAATCCTATACGGAATTTTAGGGAGAAAAAAATGAATAAGAGAATCGCAGTTTCCATTCTTCTCATTTTGGTGGTTGCATGCAGCCTGTTTGCAGCAAACGTACCTAAGCCGCTCCGGGCGAGATTTGTGACAGGCGATGCAGTATGGCGCGAGCTACCGGTGCGTGATGAGTTGCAGAGCCAGTATGACAAGTGCTGGCAGACGACCATCAATACTATTCTGGAAAACAATTTTGATATCGCCACCATGGACAAGGAATCCGGCTACCTCCGAACCACCTGGAATGAAGGAGTAGTGGTTCTGGGCGGCTCTTGGTCCTACAAAGTTCAGATCAGTGTCAAAGCCGTAAAGACACCTGGAGATCCCAAGGCGAATCCTCCGACTTACGATAGCGTGCAAAAGGTGCGGGTGCAGGTGGCAGGCGAGATTTCCGAGACCCGGAGAGGCGTTCTAATAGCATTCTTCCGTGGCTACGATCAAGTGCTGCTTCAGAACTTGTTTCAGGATCTTCAAGCGAAACTGGGCGCGCGATAGTATCTCTCGGCGCCTCTCTCCGCGTGAAAACAGGTGATCATCTCATGCCGAGAAACGCCTGCGACGCTTTGAAAATAATTTCAGATTTTCTTCAAGGCCTGGGGCACCTCTTGTAAGTCCTCAATGAAGTGTGGTTTCTCTTCCCGTCTTTTCTCATCGTCGGGCGTGTGCATTAGTGTGTTTCCAGTTCCCCGTTTCTCATTCTCTGGCCGACGTTTACATCAAATATAAAGTCCGACTTCAACTGGAAATGTGCACCGGAAAACGGGGAACCTTGCACAATTTGCTTTTCGCTTGACTGATATCACAATCAGTAATATATATATTGCGTTTTGCAATACAGGCCTGGAAACTTTTTGGGGCTTTTGGTTGTCTAATCCAGGTAAGTCTTCCAATAAGGCAAGGAAAAAGCGCAGATGAGAAAAGAACGCGTTGTCGGGCTTTGCATCAGTTTGGTGCTTCTGGGCAGCCTTCAGGCGCAGCGGATTGCCGGTTGGCCACGGCTTGCGGCGTCTTCCCTGCCTGAGGCTGTTTGGGCGGTCGCTTCCGGAGAGCAACCGGGAACCGGCATGGATTCTTTACTCGAGGCCAACATGTTGAAAGTATCGGACTGGCGCTCAAACCGCATTTGGACGTTTGTCTGCGCGGGCTGGCCGCCGCTGGCCTTCATCTGCGGCGAATTGCAGCTGATGAGGCAGGATCGGAAGGATTTGCAGCCCTGCAGTGCTGGAAGTGCAGAAAAAAGAACTCTAACGCTTAATGAAACACCGAAGGATACATTTAAGTGATTTCACAAAGACGTTGGAAGGTCGGGAGGCCCGGCCTCGTTGACAGCTGGACATTTAACGAAGGGTCATCCCAGCGAAAAAATGGATTTGTCTCGCATTCTTCTTGCATGGATAAAGGCACGGTCGGCTGGGCGGATGCAGCCGCCTCGAGACGATTCAGACGTTCTGCCAACCGGGCATTCCTCGGGTCGAGTCCGGCCGACTCACGCACATACTGGAGCGTGTATTCGTGGGCACACCAGATCCGGGTCTGGCGCGGCAATGCCCGGATCTTCTGAATCGACGCGAACATTATCTCGGGGGTTCCCTCAAATAAATTGCCGATCGTGCCTCCGAAAACCGTATCTCCCGAAAATAACTCTCCTCCGTTATTCTCGCCTGCAAAAAAGTAGGCAATGTGCGCCCTTGTGTGCCCGGGTACATCCAATATCTTTGCCTTCGCGCCGGATGCCGAGACCTCATCCCCTTCTCTTAGGAATGCTGTCTGTCCCGGGATGCGGCCACGGTCGCCGGCGCCCCCCAATACCGGAATTCCAGGATAGTGCATCAGCAGTTCATTGTTTCCTCCCGTATGATCCCGATGATGATGCGTGTTAAGGATCGCGGTTAAGCGACGACCGCGCTGCTTTAAATATCGAAGCACCGGCTCCGCATCACCCGGATCCACCACTGCCAAATCCGAAGAGAGATCGTCGAGAAGCAGAAAGATGTAATTGTCGGTGAATGCGGGAATGGTTATTACTTGCATCGTAAACCCAATCTTATCCGTTATTATAGCCGCTGCAATTTATAAATCATGAAAAAGTGACCTCACAAACTGATGGGAGGAACTATGACTCTGAGGATCTTCCGCATGGCCCCGTTTGCACTTGTTGTCGTGCTGCTTTTAGCGCGCTTTGTGTCCGCACAGGAACGACAGCCGGCGTATCTCGACGTCACACAGCCGCTCGAAAAGCGCGCCGCCGATCTTGTCGCCCGCATGACACTGGAAGAAAAGGCCTCACAACTCGTCAACAGCACGCGCGCGATACCACGTCTGGGCGTGCCGGAATACAACCTCTGGTCTGAAGCGCTGCACGGCGTTGCCAGGAACGGTATTGCCACCGTGTTTCCGCAGGCGATTGGACTCGCCGCAACCTTCGATGCGCCTCTTCTCCATGAAATGGCGAAAGCGATTGCGGTGGAAGCGCGCGTCAAATTCAATCAGGCGACGAAGGCGAAAACTGCCGGACGGATTTTCCAGGGACTCACTTTCTTCTCACCCAACATCAACATTGTTCGCGACCCTCGCTGGGGTCGCGGACAGGAGACTTACGGCGAGGATCCTTATCTAACCGGCAAAATGGGGGTGGCCTTCATTACGGGCCTGCAGGGGGACGACCCGAATCACCTCACAGCTGTTGCGACAGCCAAGCATTACGCGGTTCACAGCGGCCCCGAGCCGCTGCGGCACAGTTTCAATGCCAAAGTATCGAACCATGATCTCGAGGACACCTACCTTCCTGCCTTCCGCGAAGCGGTCGTGGAAGGCAACGTGAACACCGTCATGTGTGTCTACAACGCCGTGAATGGCGTTCCGGGATGCGCCAGCGACTTCCTGCTGAACGAAACCCTGCGGAAGCAATGGAAATTTAAGGGCTTTGTAACCGGCGACTGCAACGCCGTCAACGACATCCAAACCGGACATAGATATGTCAAGACGGCGGAAGAGGCGGCCGCTGCTGCAATCAAAGCAGGCACAGACAATGATTGCCTGGCTTCGTTCGGATCGCAAAGAGGGACCCCCGAGTATCAGAAATATATTGATGCTGTGCGGAAGGGTCTTCTTTCCGAATCGGAGATCGACACTGCCGTCACTCGGATGATGCGCACGCGCTTCGCCCTCGGGTTATTCGACCCATCCGATACGGTCCGGCAGGCGCAGGTTCCGGATTCGGAAATGGACAGTCCCTCTCATCGGCAGCTCGCACTGAAGCTTGCGCGTGAATCGATGGTGTTGCTGAAAAACGACGGGATCCTGCCCATCACGGGCAAGCCCACAAAAATTGCGGTCGTAGGGCCACTTGCAGATTCCAGCCGCGTGCTCCTCGGCAACTACAACGGCACGCCCTCGAGTTCAACAACTGCACTCGCCGGGATTCAGAAGCACTTTCCGAATTCTCAAGTTTTGTTTGAACCCGGCACGCCCTTTCTCCGGCCAAACGAGCTGGTTCCGACTTCGGCATTGAGCACGGAGGCCGGTGCTACGGGACTCACAGCGGAGGTTTTTGCAAGCAACGATTTCAGCGGCACCCCGGTGGAAACGCGAACGGATCCCCAGGTAATGCTTGGTGCGGAACCGGGGTCCTTTTCGTCGATATCAAAACCGGCGCGCCCCACTCGCTGGACCGGCTGGTTCACACCCCCCACATCAGGGAAATACATCCTGGGAGTGGAGGGTGTCGGCAATCGTCTCTTCATGGATGACAAGCTGCTCATCGATACAAGCCGAAACCTTCAATCCGCGCCAAACACGGCTGAGCTTTCGCTTGAACAGGGGCGGAAGTATGCCGTGAAAATAGAATCCACCCCAGGCTTTTTCGCTTCCGCGCGTTTCGTCTGGAAACCCGCGATTCAAGACGCGCGGCAGCGTGCGGTCGAAGCAGCGCGCCAGGCGGACATCGTCGTCGCCGTCGTGGGCATCACATCGGACCTCGAAGGCGAGGAAATGCGAGTCGATACACCTGGTTTCAAAGGCGGCGACCGGACAAGTCTCGATTTGCCCAAAGAAGAACAGGAATTGCTCGAGGCCGTGAAGGCGACCGGAAAGCCGCTTATCGTCGTCCTGATGAGCGGGAGCGCTCTCGCCGTGAACTGGGCAAATGAAAACGCGAATGCAATCCTGCAAGCCTGGTATCCTGGCGAAGAAGGCGGCACTGCGGTTGCCGAAACCATCGCGGGCGAGAACAATCCCGCGGGGCGCCTGCCCGTCACCTTCTACAAGGGGGCGGAACAGCTTCCTGCTTTCGAAGATTACTCGATGGCGCACCGGACGTATCGGTACTTCGAAGGAGAGCCTCTGTACCTCTTCGGCTATGGACTCAGCTATTCCAGTTTTAGCTATTCAAACCTCAAACTCTCCAAAACGAAGCTAACGGCCGGAGAGCGGCTCCAGATTGAGGCTCAGGTTGCGAATACAAGCAAGCGGGACGGAGACGAAGTTGTCCAAGTGTATATCAGTTTTCCCAAAGTTCCCGGAGCTCCGCGCCGGGCTCTTCGCGGTTTTACGCGCATTCACCTGAACGCCGGAGAAAGCCGGAGTGTGCAGTTTGCACTGAACGACCGGGACCTTAGCTACGTGAACGAAGCAGGTACCCGGCTCGTTGGGGCCGGCAAATACAGCATTACGGTCGCGGGCGGACAGCCGGGAGCCACGGCAGCGGCCGTGACGGCATCCTTCGAGATCCAGGGAGAGCAAAACCTGCCCAGATAGGTGAAGCTCGCTAGCAGCCCGTGGTGAAAGTACAGTAGGCCGCGTTCCGAGCGCCGCGGGAGCAGATGCAAGGCGGCGCGACGCAGGCGATGTGGTGGCATCGTCGAGGAGCGCCAACACAGCAGATGCTCCC
>Ga0187865_1001785_pt1 | contig 22992 bp, 19 predicted proteins | sample June2016WEW_11_1_2_FD_132989 | JGI IMG/M metagenome (GOLD analysis project Ga0187865, IMG submission 132989) | Peatland microbial communities from SPRUCE experiment site at the Marcell Experimental Forest, Minnesota, USA - June2016WEW_11_100 | ecosystem: Environmental > Terrestrial > Soil >...
CTTTCATGACCTGCCTCCTTATTTTTGGCTCTGTACTTGGTTGCTAATTCACCAAAGTATAACCCAGGTTCATAAGGGGCAGGTCCTTTTCATTTTCCTTCAACTGTCAACTATTATGTCTAGAAAACCGGATTGGATTCCGTGTCAAGCACGGAATGACGGAACGGAATAACAAACGATATCCCGCTGCTTGCGGCGGGGTAGTTCATTTCCGGGTCGCGCTTCGCTTGCCCGGAATGACCATTTCCTTTTAGGCCGAGCGTTTTGCAAGAGCCTCCGCAATCTGCGGGCTTTTGGTTCCGGCTCGGCTGGGTTACGAACCAAGGAGCTAGAAAGGAGAATTAAGTGGCCTTGAGAAGATTTGTGATCGAAGTAGGAATGGGGGTTGACCAGCACGGCCAGGATAATACCCGGGCCGCCGAAAAAGCGGTGCAGGATGCCATCCACAGAAGCTGCCTCTGCGGTCTGCGGGAAGTGGCCGGCCTCAAGAATTCGGCGGACATGGTCGTGGAAGTTTTGATCGGTTGTCCTAATCCCGAAACTGTAAATAAAGAGAGGGTTCTCAAAGTCCTCCCCATCGGGCAGAAAAAGATCGAAGTGCGTAAGGGGGGTCTTTCCGGCAAGACTCTCTTCCTGCCTGAAATGGGAGACAAGACGGACGAGATGGTCGTAGCCAATGCGATCGTAACGGTATACGTACCCTGACGCAATTGCGGAATGCGGATTGCGGAATGAAAAGAATCTCGAGCTAGACGTTTTTTTGCCTTTGGGCATTTCGAACTTCAGGTGCTTTAGGCAATTCTTTACTTGAGGAAAGCATGAAATCCATTTTTGTTAACACGGAACGATGCGTGGCCTGCCACACCTGCGAGATCGCCTGCGCCTTACATCGCTCTTCTTTATCCCGGAGGCTTCCCGACGCCATTTGGGAGGACGTTCCTCCTCTGCCCAGGTTGAGAGTGGAGCCAACGGGAACTGAAAACGGATTTCCCATCCAGTGCCGGCACTGTGATGACGCTCCCTGCCTGGATGCCTGCCCTGCCGGCGCTCTATACCGGGATGAAGAAGGATTGGTGCTGGTCCACGACGAGCGGTGCATTGGTTGCTGGATGTGCGTCATGGTCTGTCCTTTTGGTGCTCCGCAGCCCTTCCGGCATTACCGGAAAATCATAAAATGTGACCGGTGCAAAGGCATGGACGCGGTCTATTGCGTGGAAAGCTGCCCAACTGGCGCCCTGATACTGATGGATCCCCAGGATATTGCCAGCGGGAGGTTGAAACCGCTGAAAAAGGGAAGTCTGGTCGGGTTAAATTTTGGTTCCGGGCGCGGTCTTTCCAAGTCTGAAAAATAAAGATGGGAGAATGAATGAACCGAATCCACAGAAAGAGCGCCATCGGCCAAACTACGAATATCCTCCTGACAACCCATGACCAGGGAGAGAAACTCCTCTGGGGACGTTACGAGGAGCAGTTACCCCTTTGTGCTTTCACCGATAATGGCCTGAGTTGCCGAAAATGTTTTCACGGCCCGTGCCGGATCAACCCTTTCGGAGATGAGCCGACCCGTGGAGTGTGCGGGGCCGACCGGGATCAGATCGTCATGGAAAATCTCTTCCAGGCCACCCTGGATGGGGTCCTGGAAACGTCCCGTGCCTCGGCGCTCTTGGATGAAAAACTGACCGCCCAGGAGTTACCCGACCTTGCCCCCGATTTGCCCCCTGAAACGCGTAGAAGACTTTCGGAAAAGGGAATTCTTCCAGTCCAAAATCACCAGCTTCAAGAGGTTCAAAACAGTTACTTCTCTCATAAGAGCTATCTTCCCCGAACTCTTAAGGACCTGACTCGATTGGGCGTGCTTCATTATGGGATTCTTAAGAGGATGGAAAGGAAGCTGGAATTCCTTGGCCGGGAAGTCCCCTCTTTTGAACCAGAGGGAATCAATATTCTGATCGCCGGCCAGTCTCCTCTTCCTGACCTGGGGAATCTCCTCGGCCGGCCCAATCAACGCCTAAAAGGAGCGAAGGTCAATCTTCTTCTCCAGGGGTCGAAGGCTACTCCAGGTTACGTCGCGATGGCAGATCACGGTTCTCTGGAGCTGGCCCTGGCTATGAATCTGGATGCCCTGATCGTTGCTCCCGATGCTTCTTTCCCGGCGCTCGAAACGCTGGCCGAAAAGATCGGGCTTCCGGTCATTTTAATCGATGGAACCCGGCCCCTGGATCAGGTGGCGCAAGAGGCTTTGGATCTGGCCTCCAGGCACCACCTGAAAAAATCATACTTTACTCCTGCCCTCCTCCACCCAACCTTCCAGAAAGTCCCCAATCCCATTTATGGTCGAGGAAAAGAGATCCTGGCATCCCTGGCGGCTGGGCATACCCAGTGGATTTTAGTCATCCTGGGAGAGACCAACGTAAAGCAGACTTTCTTTGAACGGACTCTCGCTCTGATGGAGTACGGGCTGAATCAAAACCTAATCGTCCTGGTTGGAGGTGAATTAGCAGCTCAGGCCGACCTGCTGAACGAAGAGCTGACCAGGCGATCGGGAGGAAAGCTGCCTACCCCTTCCCTCTCTTATCTGGGCTCGCTCTATGAAATACCCAGGCTGGTAGCTTTCTTGAAGGACCTGAATCCGGGTAAGAGTTTTGACCGAATTCCTGCGGTCATCACCTTCCCTGAGTTTTTCCGGACCTCCACCTGGGCTGCTGCGGTGAGTTTTTTATCTCTCGGGTTTGCCGTGCAGATTGGAACCCGTCTCCCCTTCTGGGGAAGCCCTGCTCTCGCCGAGATTTTCTTGAAAGAATGGCCTAAAATATCGGGAGGGGCGCTGCTGGCATCACCCAGTTTGGCCGACAGTCAGACCCAGACTCAGGAAATTGGTAATTTTCTAAAGACCCGGAATTCCCAGAGATGAGTACGAACAGAAGAAAGTCACCCTCCAGCAGAGGCAGACATCACGTCATTATCGGCAACAGCGCAGCGGGAATCGCTGCGGCCAGAGAGATACGACGTTATGATCCTCGGGGACAAATTACCATAATCTCCGACGAGCCTTCCTTCGGCTACTCCCGCGTCCTTCTCCCCCTCTACATCGCCGGGAAAATCAGCAAGAAAGAGATGCTCATTGCTCCGAAAGATTTTTATTCCTCCCGAAGGATTCGCCTTTTCCGCAATAATCCCGTCGAAGCCATCGATCCTGAGGCTCAGAGAGTTCACACCCTGAAAGGAACAGAGGTCTCCTACGATTCTCTTCTCGTGGCCACAGGGTCTTCGCCGAGAACTCTTGAAGTCCCCGGGGAGGATCTCCCGGGACTCCATTATTTGCGCAAGATCTCGGATGCTGAAGCCATACGGAAAGACCTCTCCTCCTCACCCGGCGCCGTGCTTTTGGTGGGAGGGGGGCTGGTGGGCGTGAAAAGCCTTGAGGCCTTAGTTGGTAAAAAGAGAAAAGTCCACCTGGTGATCTCCTCTGACCGGGTTCTCTCCCAGATGCTGGATAAAGCTGCCTCTGATCTATTCCTGGAGTCCTTCCGAAAAGAAGGGGTCAGCATTCATCTTCATACCGACGTAAGCGGTTTTGAAGGAAAAGATCGACTTGAAGAAGCCCTTCTCTCTGATGGCACAACTTTGTCCTGCTGCCTGGCCATCATCGGGAAAGGAGTCAGGCCGAATGTGAATTTTTTAAAAGGGACCGGGGTCAACCTGAATCAAGGGATCACCGTGGATCAACGTATGGCCACCAATCTCCCCTGCATCTATGCCGCGGGTGATGTGGCAGAGCCCGTTGACCTTCTCCAGGGGAAGAGCATGGGGAATGCTATTTGGCCTTTGGCCGTAGAGGGGGGGCGGGTTGCTGGATCGAACATGGCTTCGGCCTCTACGACATTCTCCGGAGGACTTCGGATGAATGCCGTCGAGGCCCTGGGGACTCGGGTGGTCTCGGCAGGAGATCGGGAAGGGGAGCAACAGGTCCAGTATTTTCAAAAAGAAAATTCGGTCTACCGCAAGCTGGTCTTCTCCCGAGATCGACTCACGGGATTTTTGCTGGCCGGGGATATTCGGGGAGCCGGTATTCTGACTTCGTTCATTAAGAACGGGACCGAACTTTCTCCCTCTGTCCTGGAAGAAGGATTGGAGCGAGGGTTTTCCTTTAGCCCCAGGCTGCAAGCTCTTAGCGGAGCCATTCGGTCTGGGGCAACACGAGATTTGTTAGAACCATAGAGGGTTATCTTTCTGCGTTGTCAAATTCGTTCCGTTTTTCAACTTTAGGCATTTTGGTCCCTCTAGGCACTCATTTTTAGGTAGGGAGGAAAGCTTGAGAATCGATCCTCAAAAATGCGTTGGCTGCGGGAAATGCAAGTCCTACTGCACCATGTGGGGCGGGGTTATGCGTTTCGAGCGAGAGCGGAAGAACCCGGGGCGGGTGGTTTCGGTCATCGATGAGGATGAATGCGTAGAGTGCAGTGTTTGCTTACGGAGCGGCTGCTGCCCCACGGAGGCTCTTTACCAGCCCCCTTTGGTATGGCCCAGAATCGTCCGCAAAAACTTCAGCGACCCCCTGAAGATTCATCCTGAAACCAGAATCCCCGGACGGGGGACGGAAGAGATGAAAACCAACGAAGTTACCGGCCGATACCGAAGGGGGATGTATGGAATGGCCTTTGAACTCGGCCGGCCCGGGGTCGGAGCTCGATTCTACGACGTCGAAAAGGTGGCCAGAGCGCTCTCCACATTGAATGTCGGATTCGAGGAAAACAATCCGGTCACCAAGCTCATGGTCGACCGGAAGAAAGGGTTCATCAATCCCGAAGTCCTGGGGGAAAAAGTCCTCTCGGCCATCGTTGAATTTTTGGCTCCCGCGGAAAAGCTGCCCCGGGTTCTGGAGGTTCTCGACCGGGTTTCAAAAGAGATCAACACCGTCTTTTCCGGCGACATTATCAGCCGGATCGGGACAGACGGCTCCGTTCCTTATATAAGAGTCCTTCAGGATATGAATCGTTTTCTTTCTATCAACGGGAAAAGCAATGTAGGCTTAGGGAAGCCCCTGGCCGGATCATAAAGGTTTTTTAGTCCATTGGGTCTGTTTGGTCACACGGTCTGTTTATGCATCTTCCATTCGACCCCCGGATAACACGATAGACCAAATGGACTGAACAGACCAAATGACCAAATAGACGCGATAGACCGAAAGGAAAAGCCTCATGACCCATACCCTCCACCGACGGGGGAATCGAGAGAGCCTCGGCTGTGATTATATTGTCTTCACCATGTCCGCCAAAGGTTTCAATGAAGCGGGATCGGCGGAAAAAATGAGGGAGTTTCTCAGTATCCTTATTAAACATCAGCCGGTTAATTACGGGGATATGGTGACCGGAAATTGTCACGTAAAATCATCAGAGGAGATCTTCAATAATATCCAGGACACTTCTATCATCCATGGAGTATTCAATGAGTCCAAGGTTGTCTCCCGGATCCTGAAGGACCTCAAGCAAGCAGACCTGGGAATATCCGTGGTCGTTACCGGAGTGCACGAAGAAACGGAGAAGTGCTGTCAGGAGAGTCTCCTCCAGAAGCATACGATCGAGCATTCTCTGGGGGTCTTCGGTCAGCTAAAGAAACTGCCTTCCGAAGAAATCCTCCAACTGACCACGATGTGCGGCCACGGGATGGTTCCGGCCAACCTCGTTGAAAAAACAATTGCCGAAATTAAACGCGGAAAGAAGACCTTCAAGGAGGGGGCTCTTGAGCTCACCCGCCCCTGCCATTGCGGGATTTACAACCCGATCCGGGCTGAACAGCTTTTACGGAGACTGCTCCCGCTCACGGTTCTCGAAGGCTAGGTTTTTTTAAACCATTTCGGCGACTCATTCATTATTATTCTTCCGGAGAAATTTTTTGGATAAAGAAAAAATGTCCATCCTCTTTCAACCCTCGGGGCGCAGGGGAGAAGTGGAAGCTGGGAAAACGATCCTTCAGGCTGCCCAGGAGATGGGGGTCGTTCTCGAATCCCTATGTGGGGGTAAGTCCACATGTGGTAAATGCAAGGTAAGAGTTGAACCGATGCCCATCTCCTCCGGGCATGAAACTCTCTCCCCCTTTACCCCTGAAGAGGCCCGATTCATCAACGAGAAGGAGCGGAAAGAGGGATACCGCCTGGCCTGCGCGGTTCAGTTGCGAGGAGACGCCCTGATCTATGTTCCCGAAGAGACCCGCGGATTTCAACAGGTCATCCGCAAAGAGGCCCGAGAGATATCTATAGCGTTGAACCCCGCGGTGAAGGCTTACTACGTCGAGCTTCCGCCTCCTACCCTTGAAGATCCTCTCGCTGATTTTGAACGCCTGCGTCGCGCCCTGGTAAACTCCTTTGGATTAAGAGATCTGGGGGTTGATCTCCCCACCCTTCAGCTTCTTCCCCGGCGATTGAGGGCCGGAGACTGGAAAGTCACCGCCCTGGTCTGGCAGGACCGGGGGGTTATCGACCTTCGGCCTGGGAGAGTAGAGGACTTCTACGGGGCAGCGGTGGACATTGGGACGACTACCGTGGCTCTTTATCTCTGCAACCTGAAGAATGGTCAACTCGTGGCCACCGGCTCAATGATGAACCCTCAAGTAAGCTACGGGGAAGACGTGATGGCCCGCATCACTTATTCCATGACGAACCCCGGGGAGGGCTTAAAGCGCCTGCACGGGGCGATCATTGAGGGTTTGAACGGGCTTATCCAATCTACCGCCGAGTCAGCTAAAATCTCTGCCGACGATATCCTGGAGATGACCGTAGTGGGGAATACGACGATGCACCACATTTTCCTGGGTATTGATCCCCAGCCGCTGGGATTGTCCCCCTTTCCCCCCGCAGTCCATTGCTCCCTTAACCTGAAAGCACGGGAACTGGGATTGAAGGTTCATCCGGCAGCCAACATCCATGTTTTGCCCGTCGAGGCGGGTTTTGTAGGAGCGGATAACGTAGGGGTGCTGATCTCTGAAGAACCCTACCGGAAAGAAGAAATGAACCTTATCATCGACGTGGGGACAAATGGGGAGCTCATTCTCGGGAACAAGAACCGGCTTCTTTCAAGCTCCTGTGCGACCGGGCCGGCGTTCGAAGGGGCTCACATCAAATTCGGAATGCGGGCAGCTCCGGGAGCCATCGAAAGAGTTTGCATACTCCCCGGCGCACTGGGAGTTAGGTATAAAATCATCGGGAAAGATCAGTGGAGTGATGAATGCTCCCCCGGGGAAATTCAGGCCCGGGGTATCTGCGGATCCGGGATCATCGACGCCGTGGCCGAGATGTTTCGGACCGGAGTGCTGGAGAAAAGCGGGCGGATGAACGGAAGTCTAATCACTCCTCGCCTGCGCAAGAATGAAAAGGGTTTTGAATTTGTCATTGCCTGGGCCGTGGAAACAGCCATCGGCCAGGATATCACGGTCTCCATCTCCGATGTCCGCTCTGTTCAACTGGCCAAGGGAGCGCTCTATTCCGGGGCGAAGATTATGATGAAAGTTTTGGGATTGGATCGGGTAGATAAAGTTACCCTGGCCGGAGGTTTCGGCAGTTACGTGGATCCTGAAAAAGCGATGATCCTGGGCATGTTCCCAGATTGTGACCTGAAAAACGTGATCTCCGTGGGGAATGCTGCCGGGGACGGTGCCCGCATAGCTTTGCTCAACCGTGAGAAACGGGTGGAGGCGGACCGGATCGCCCGTGAGGTGGAATATATCGAACTCACCGTATATCCGGAATTTACTGCCGAATTCACGGAAGCGATGGCTTTCCCCCACATGAAAGATCTTTTCCCGCACTTGGGAGAGATTTTAAAAAGAAAGTAAGCGGACATGCACACCAACGTAATCTGCTTCCTGACTTTTCTATTCATCTCGGTTCTCGGCGGATGTGCCAGCCATCCCCGGTTGACGGTCATGTATGATCGTCCCGAAGGACTTAAACCGGATGATCGGGTTCTCTGGGAAAATCAAGTGATCGGTTCGGTGGGGACCCTGGAGGCCGGCCCCAAGGGAAAAACGCTCGTACCGCTCCACATCAAAAAGGACTTCCGTCCCCTGCTGACCGATCAAAGCCGTTTTCTAATCGAGCCCGACCCCTTTAAACCCGGAAATCAATCGGTGAGGATGACCCAACTGTCTCCCAAGGGAAACCCGCTGCCCGATGGAGCGGTGGTGGAGGGTAGCACCTCGTTTTCCCTGATGATGGAAGAAGGAAGCCGTGAGCTCCAGGGCTGGTCAAATTTATTGTTGAATGCCATCGACCTCCTGCAAAAGGGAATTCGTCGCCTTTCCGAGAAGGAATGGCAAGAAGAGCTGGAGCGCCAGATGGAGGGATGGACCCGGGAACTCGAACGTTCAAGCGAAGAGGCGCGCCGCTATTTTCAAAAGGAAGTCCTTCCTCAAATAGAGCAGGCGGTCCGGGATTTATTAGGCCGTCTAAAAGAGTTGGAAAAAGATGGCCAATCTTTGGAAGAGAAACTTGAACGGCTAAAACGTACTCTGGACTCTCGGGCCTAGGGATTCAAATAGCCTCCTACCCCCTCCCCAGAAAGCCTTATCTGCCATTGGGTTCATCTTCTCCTTGACGACGTCATACACCGAAGGGGTTCAAGTGTACAGTGACGCAGGTTGAGAGTTTTTTGGATCTCTGAAAATTGTGGATCATCTCCAAATTAGCTGCGGGCCAATGAACTGACGTATTCTGAATGTCGAGTGATTTCAGGATCGCGGAAGGAAAACCATATTGTTTGCAATCATGAGGCAAGTGTCCCTCCTTAGCTGTGGCGGGAGTGTTCAGCCCTTTCATTGAAGCTTTCTTTCCCTGTCCCCGCTTCGCTTTGCGGAAGGCAAGCAGGGGTTTATGGGAAGCGGATATCCCACCGATGCTTGCGGCGCAATCTGCTTTTCCTTCCGCGCCCTTGTCAGGCCTTCGCAAAATATTCGATCCACTAATTTGGAGATGATCCAGAATCGTTAATCTGGAATTTATCTGTAATTTGATAAACCCCCGGCTCTGCCGGGGGACTCAGAAGGTTTGACCTGCCGGGAAGTTTCTTCTTTGCTCCCGCTTGGGTCTTGGCCCGGGCACAAGGGCGCTGCGCACAGAAAGCATCGGCCGGGAGAGGGACTTTCTCAGAGATTCTACTGAGTTTCGGCAGGATGAGGCGGTCCCGGCGGGCGACCGGCCGGTCGCCCCTACAGGGAATAGATCGCGAGTTCCCCCTGGAGATGTGACCGCCCGATTCATGAAAACCGGAGTGCCTTATGGTTTCTGCGCGCAGCGCCCTTGTGCCCGGGCCGTGGCCAGAGATGGGTCACCTCAGGTGGCGCTGATTCAAATCCGCTTTGAGCGGTTAACATTTTTCAAGCCTCCGGCTCTGCCGGAGGTCATGAATTAGGGTTGAAATGGCCAGTCTTCTGTGGCTGCGGGAATGCCGGAACCGAGGGGTTATTGGAGGGAATCCGGCGGGTTCGCCAGGGGTAAGTCAATCCGAAAAGTGGTCCTCCCTTGTTTAGACTCCACTTCTATTTTGCCCCCCATGTGCCCGATCAACCGAGTGGTAATGTGCAGTCCCCTACCCCGGCCCTCGCCGAGGAGATATCGCTCTATTTCCTCCTTCGAAATCTCGCCCGTATTGGCAATTTCAGCGACTGCCCGCATGGATTTTCGGTAGGCCCGGATGCAAAGCTCCCCCCCTTCAGGGGTGGCATGGGAGGCATTATTCAGAAGATTGTCCAGCACCCTTTCGATGTGCAGGGGATAACATCGGATCCACAAGGGAGAATCCATTTCCTTTTCCACCAGATGAAAATTCTTTCGATTCAATTCCCGGGCCGCTTCCTGGTTGATCAGAAATCGCCTCTTCAGCGTCTCGGCTAGATCCACGACCGATTCTCTGCCCTCTCCATGGAGCGTCAAGGCCAAAGCTTGAATGCGGGAGGATTCTTTTAATATGATGTCCAAGGCCTGGTCGACCTTCTCCCTTTGGGGTCCATTGGGCGCTTCTTCCAGTAGCTTTTGAACTCTTTTGGCAAAGCCAGCGATGGCAATCGCGGGATTCTTAAAATCGTGCACAATGTCATCCATTTTTTCCAGCCTCAACCCCTTCATCAACTCTTTGCCCAGGAAACTGAACATCATGATCTCTTCTTCCGCAAACCGCTGGTGCTGGGCCTGAGCATCAAAGGTCAGGAAATATTGGACGGTTCCATCCACGTGAAGGGGAACATACAGGACGCAATTGATTCGGTGCGTGGCCAGGTAGTGCTTCAAATCGGCTGGAAGCAGTTGGCTTTTTTGAGGGCGGTTGATCAAGATATAGGAAGGATGGATCTTCTCATTCTCGAAATCACCGAAGGGGCCCGTCTGACCCACCAGAGCATGAATATAGGGTTCCTTGACCGAAAAAACCTTACCGATGCCATGCTGCGCCTCGGGAAAGCCCGCTTCCAGGATGACATGTTCCCGGTCCTCCATGACCGAAAAAAGAGTACACCGCTGGATCTTCATAATATCGGCCAGCTCGGGAATGACCGAATTGAATACATCCTTCATCTTGATCCCTTCCCGTCTGGCGAGGCGCAGGTAGATATCTTCCAATATTTTATCCCGAGTCATGTTGATTTTTTGGAGGGAGTGAATTCTCTTCCGGGCGATTACATAGCCCACCCGTCGAGAGAGCACCTCTGCGGTTTGCACTTCCATAGGGGTAAAGGTCTTATCTTCTTTTTTGTAAAAAATCTGGAGAACCCCCTGCGTGTCCGCATCGGTGAGCGAAAACCGGGGCAGGGAAATGGGAACGACCATGAGAGAATGAAACCCGAGATCTAACGCCTTTTTCTTATTTTGATACCTCGGCTCATGCAAGATATTGGAGACAAAGTAACTGCGCTGGTTCTTGATGACCTCGTCAGCAATCGTTTTTTCGAAGGGGATAGAATCCAGAAGATCTCCCGCCGGAAGGGGGGAATAGGGGAAAAAACCGGATTCTTCCTTCCCGGGATCATAGATCCGAATATTCCCAAAATCCGCCTTCAGGAATTCGGCCACATTCCGGGCGAGGGTCTGCAAAATTTCACTTTCCGTTGAGAGAGGATCGATCTCCAGGATCGTTTCTACTCGATGGATCAGTTGTTCCATGTACCCGTTCAGAATTTCATCCTTGATCCGGCCGAGGATCTGCGGCAGCTTCTCCGGGGGAAGAGCAAACCCGTTTTCGCGCAAATAAGGAGCGATCGAATCAATCAGTTTTTGATCAATCTCCAGTTGATTCATGCCTTGAGAATCCGTTTACCCTTCCTTTAATAACCTATCGGCGGCGCCGCATGTCTCCTGAAATCAAAGCTAAAAAAGCCCCACCTCTCAACGAGAAATGGGGCTTTGGTCTTCTTCCCATCCTGATTTCCCTCCCGCCAGGAAGGTAAATTATCGATTTCGGTTAACCGTTGATAGCCTATCCTTTATTCATTCCCAGATCTCCCAACCTTGGCTTAATCATATATCATGAATCACTTTAAAATTCAACCAAATTCTTTTTCTTCACAGAAAAACGATTTTCCGAGTCCGCTTCCGCGCAGCCATAACGCGAAAATGGTTCAGCGACTGGGAAGGCTCCTGACGGGAATACTGCTCGGAATCTCAGGGTAAATCCGAAATCAGACCTGCAGCAATCGAAGAATGCGGAGTGGGGTTAAAAATGGACGCCTCCAACCTCTATTCCCTACTCCGAACCCCGAATTTCCGCTTGACCCCCCCAAAGAGGGGACGTTAGAATGACCGTAATTGCATTCTGTATAGAATTTTCGGTCCGGCCGGCTGGCCGTTGCGAAAGGAGGATTTGCCAGAATGGCCATAACCATTATCAAAGACTTTTGCAAGGGCTGTGGATTCTGCATTGCCAACTGCCCGAAGAAAGTGTATGAAGTCTCGAACGAGATGAGCAAGAAAGGGTACCGTCTCCCCAGCCCGGTCCGTGTCGAGGACTGCATCGAATGCGGCCTCTGCGACCTGCACTGCCCGGACTTTGCCATCGTCGTGGAAAAAACTAAGAAGAAGGAAAAGGGAAAAGCTAAAGGAAAGGAGGCCCGCTGATGCCTTCGGGAGTAAAACCTGGAAGATACTTCGTTCAGGGCGATGAGGCGATTGCCGAGGGGGCCATTGCTGCCGGGTGCCGTTTTTTCGCCGGTTATCCAATCACTCCGTCATCGGAAGCCTCGGAGACCATGGCCCGGCGTCTGCCCGAAGTGGGTGGGGTCTGCCTCCAGATGGAAGATGAACTGGCCTCGATCCACTCCGTGGGAGGCGCAGCGGTCGGCGGTTTGAAGGCCATGACCATCTCTTCGGGACCGGGGATCAGCCTGAAATTGGAAGGGTTGGGATGGGGAATCAAGAACGAGATTCCCTATGTGGTGGTCGATATCCAGCGTGCGGGCCCCAGTAATGGAGTCGCCACCCGGGTCGGGCAAGGAGATCTCTACACCGTACGTTACGGATCTGCCGGAGGAAACCATTGCACGATTGCCCTCTCTCCCAAATCCACTCAGGAGGCCTTCGACCTGACTATCGAATGCTTCAACTTTTCGGAAATCTTCCGCTGCCCGGTCTTTTTGCTCTCCGACGAAACCGTAGGGCATACCCGGGAGCTCTTGGTCATCCCCGAGGAATCTGAGCTGAAGGTCGTCAAGCGTATCAAACCCACTGTTTCTCCGGAACAGTTCGTCATGTATCCCCTGGATACCCCGGGGGTCATCAATCACCCCTTCCCCAATATCGGCGAGGGCTACGGGATCTGCGTCTCTCCTTATACGCATACCTCCAAGGGGTACGCCAGCACGGCCCAAGAAATCCAGGAGAAGATGGCCAAGCGATTGGTTTACAAGGTAACGGAAAATCTGGATAAGCTGCTTCGGGTGGAAAAACAGAAAATGGAGGATGCCGAATTTGCGGTGGTCGCCTACGGAGGCAATGCCCGCCCGGCGATTGCGGCCATGGAAATGGCCCGGGAGCGAGGGATGCGGGTCGGGTTTTTCCGCCCCATCATTGTATGGCCTTTCCCTGATGGGGAAGTCCTGAAGGTCGCGGAAAAAGTAAAGGCCATCCTGGTCTGTGAGCTGAACATCGACGGTCAGCTCGTTCGGGAGGTAGCCCGGGCAGCCAAAGGAAAGGCGAAAGTCTACCATCTGGGATCAGGAGGCGTAGAACCTCATCTTCCTGCTCAGATTTTTAGTGAGGTAAGGAGGCTGTATAAATGAGCGCCGCCGGTCAAACCTTAAAGCTTCTGCATCCTTTAGTGGAAAAGTATCTGCGCAAGGAGCGCATGCCTCATATGGCTTGTTCCGGGTGCGGCATCGGCCAGGTTGTCCATTCCACCCTGCTGGCAATCGATGATCTGGGCTTAACTCCCCAGGACACCGTGTGGGTTCAGGGGGTAGGATGCAGCAGCCGGATAACCTATTCAACCTGGGTGGGAGATAATGTGGATGCCCATCATGGCCGAATCTTTGCAGTAGCGACAGGCTTGAAGATGGCCCGGCCGGACATGAATTTCATCCTCTTCACCGGAGACGGAGATTGCGGAGCGATCGGAGGAAATCATTTCATTCACGCCTGCCGCCGGAACCTGGACGTTACCGCCATTCTTTTCAACAATGGAATCTACGGGATGACCGGCGGACAGGTAGCTCCGACCTCCCCCGTCGGGGCGGTAACGACCACTACCCCCTACGGGAATATCGAGGATCCCTTCGATATGTGCCAGATGGCCGTAGCGGCCGGGGCCAGCTATGTAGCCCGCTGGAGGTCAACGGATTTCAAGCCCCTGGTGGCTTCCATTAAAAAGGGGATCCAGACGAAAGGCCTGGCCTTTATTGAAGTCCTTCTCCAGTGCCCGACGAATTTTGGCCGCTACGTCCTCAAGACCAGCTCTCCGCTGGAAGTGGTCAAGTGGATCAAGGAGCATTCGGTGACTCAGAAAGAGGCCGAAAAGCTCTCTAAAGACGATTTGGCCGGCAAGTATCTCCTGGGAGAATTTGTCCATCGCCCGGAGCGCAGGGGAATTGTAGAACGTTACCAGGAGTTGTTGAAACAACACCAGAAGGAGTAGAGCATGGCACGTCAGGAAGTTCGTTTTTCAGGATTTGGGGGCCAAGGGTTACTCCTGGCGGGGATTATCCTGGGCAAGGCCGCGTGCCTCTACGCCGGGAAGCAGGCGGCCCAGACCCAGTCTTACGGGACAGAAGCCCGGGGAGGCGCCAGTCAGTGTAACGTCGTCATCGATGAAAAAGAGATCACGTATGTCGGTGTGGTCAATCCGGATGTGTTCGTGGTGATGTCCCAGGAAGCCTACGATAAATTAATCGGAGAAATCAAAGAAGGCGGAGTGGTCTTCTACGATTCGGACCTGGTAAGGATTAAAGAGAATCCCGGGGCGCGCCAGATCCCCGTGTCCTCGACCTCGGCGGCTAAGGACCTGGGAAGACAAATGGTGGCCAATGTGGTGATGCTGGGGGCCATGGTTGAAGGGACCAAAATTCTGGATGCGGACCAGGTCAAAGCCTGCCTCAAAGAGAGCGTTCCTCCCGGGACCGAGGGGCTGAACCTCAAGGCCTTCGATGTGGGCCGGTCTCTGTTTAAGGGATGAACGAAATGCAGTTCGGAGCAATGTTGTCGGGAGGTCGGAGACAAAAAAGTTTTATCCGGTACGGGCGACCGGCCGGTCGCCCCTACAACGAATTCCTGATTATTTATTGATACTGCGGGGCTTCTATGGATACGTTTTTAGGTTACCCCCGTCCAGGCGGACGGGCCGGCACCCGGAATTACCTGGCCATCATTCCCACGGTTTTCTGTGCCAATGAAGTGGTGGCCCGGATTGCCAAAAAATTCAAAAGCGCGAAACCTTTGCTCCATCATCAGGGTTGCGCCCAGCTCCAGCCGGACGTCGACCGGGTGACCCAGACTCTGATCAGCCTGGGAACCAATCCCAACGTGGGAGCGGTCCTTCTCGTCGGCCTTGGCTGCGAAACTGTCTCCATCCAGGAGGTCTACCAGGGCATCAAAGATCGGGGACAGAAGGTGGCCAAGCTCATCATTCAAGATGTGGGAGGGATGAAGAAAGCCCTTCAACGGGGAACGGGACTGGCCGCCAGACTGCACCGGGGTTTGTCCAGGATGAAACGCAAGCCCGTCTCTGTGAGCCATCTGGTTATGGGCATCAAGTGCGGTTCTTCGGACGCTTCCTCCGGCCTGGTCAGTAACCCTGCGGTGGGAGGAGCCAGCGATCTTCTCCTGGCCAAAGGGGGTTCCGTAATTTTCGGGGAGACGACTGAGTTTATGGGAGCGGAGCATCTCCTGGCCCGGCGGGCCGTAAGCGCAGATGTTGCCGCTAAACTTTTTGAGATCGTCACCCGAATGGAAGACCGGGTAAAAGCCTCCGGCATCGATATGCGAGGAAGCAATCCGACCCCCGGGAATATTCGGGGTGGTCTTACCACGATAGAAGAAAAATCCCTGGGGGCGATCTGTAAATCGGGCTCCATGCCGATTGACGGGGTACTGGAGTATGGTCAGACCATTCCCGGCAAGGGGCTTTTTATTTTAGACTCACCGGGGAAAGAGGCCGAGATCATGACCGGCCTGAGCGCGGCTGGCGCCAATATGATCGTCTTCTCTACCGGAGGGGGGGCGCCGCAAGGCTATCCCCTCGTCCCGGTAATCAAAGTGGCCGGCAACCCCGCCAAATGCAGGATCATGAGGGACCATATTGACATCGATGCCGGCGGGGTTCTTTTGGGGCATTTGACCATCGATCAAGTTGCCCAGAAGATCTATGACGCCCTCCTGACCGTAGGCAGTGGAAAGGCCGTAAGGGCTGAAAGACTGAAGTACGATCAGACCGTGGAGATCTACACCACCGGACCGACCGTATAAGTGCGGAATGTCGATTTCAGAATGCGGAATGGAATTCCGGTCAAATTCCTAATGCGCCTTTTAATTCCGCATTCCACACTCGGCATTCCGAATTTGAGATGGAGTTTCCCACATGCTGCTTACCCAGCAAGAAGGTCCCATCGCCACCATTACCATCAACCGTCCCGAGGCCCTCAACACTCTGACCCATGAGTTAATTTTAAACTTGACGAAAGAAGTCAACCGCTGGAGTGCTGAAAAGGAAATCCGGGTCATCATTCTCACGGGAGGCGGGGACCGGGCTTTCGTGGGCGGAGTCGACGTGAGGGCGATGATGGATCTAAACCCCGACGGAGCCGAAAGATTCATCACCGATCTGCACCGCCTCTTTCTGGCTATTCGCCAGTCGGAGAAAATCGTTATCGCTTCCATAAACGGCTACGCTCTTGGAGGAGGTCTGGAATTGGTGGCCTCCTGCGATCTGCGCATTGCATCAAACAAGGCTTGCTTCGGAATGCCCGAGGTCAGGGTGGGAATCCCTTCGGTGATCGAAGCCGCCTACCTCCCCCGACTGATCGGCCTCGGCCGGGCTGCGGAGTTGGTTTGCACTGGAGAGATGATCGACGCTCAGGAAGCCAAACAGATCGGGTTAATAAGCCAGGTAGTTCTTCCTAGCCAATTAAAGGAAGCCACCCGGAGAATGGCTGAGAAAGTTCTCCTGAACGGGCCCACGGCCACGGTTTTGCAAAAGAAGCTGATCGCCCAATGGATGGAACTGAACCTGAACGACGCCGTCGAGGCAGGGATCAGAGCCTTTCGGGAATGCTATAAGACCGGCGAACCCAAAGAGGGGATGAAGGCTTTCCTGGAGAAACGGAAACCGAGCTACGGGCACTAGGAAATCTTAAAAATTCAAAGCAGGCATTTATGGACTTCTTAAAAAAGCGAGGGCAATGATGTACGGATACGCCGGAAAAATACTCCATATCGATCTTACGGAACAAATCTGCAAGATCCAGAATTTTGATGAAGCTTTCGCCCGGAAATATCTCGGGGGTAATGGGTTTGCCGCTAAGATTTTATACGAGGGGACGAAAAGAGGGGTCGATCCTTTCTCCCCTGAAAATCTGGTCGTTTTTGCCGTGGGCCCCATTACCGATACCCCCATCCCCAGCACCAGCCGGGCTTATGTGGCTACCAAATCTCCCCTGAATGGCCTCTTCTTCGATTCCACTTTCGGGGGGCGTTTCGCCATCACCCAAAAACGAACCGGGTTCGAAGCCATCGTGATTTCAGGAAAAGCAAGTTCTCCCGTTTATCTGGTCATCGATGAAATGGGGACCCAATTTAAGCCGGCAACTTCCCTCTGGGGGAAATTGACCAAGGAAACCGTAGAAGCCATACAGTCTGCCGAGGGGGAAGGCGCCGATACTGTAGCCATCGGCCCTGCCGGGGAAAAACGGGTGCGCTTCGCTTGTCTGGTCCACTACTGGCGCGGGCGCGAAGGGGTCTCGGGTCGGGGAGGAGTGGGAGCCGTGCTCGGCTCAAAAAACGTTAAAGCCGTGGTGGTAAAAGGTTCGCAAAAAACTCAGATTGCCGATTCCCAAGCTCTTCAGGAATTAATCGCCTCGCGGAAAGAGGCCATGGAAAAGGGGACCGCCGGCTTAAGGAATCTGGGGACGCCGGTTCTGGTAAACATGATCAATACCATCGGAGGACTGGGAGTTCGCAACCTGCAGGAGGAACAAAGCTCCCGGGCCCCGGAGATCGGCGGGGAAAGGCTCAAGGAGCTCTTCTTCGAACGGAACGATACCTGTTTTGGATGCCCGATCGCTTGCGGGAAGACCCTTCGACTTCCCCCAGAGCAAGGCGGACGCCGCTGGAAAATGCCCGAATACGAGACTCTCTTCTCCCTGGGGTCCATGGCGGACAACTGGGACCCGGCCTCTTTGCTCAGGCTCAATTCCCTCTGCGATCAATGGGGACTGGATACCATCAGCATGGGAGTGACCCTCTCCTTCGCGCTGGAATGTTTTGAAAAAGGATATCTTACTCCCCAGGATGCCCGCGGCCGTACCTTCCGTTTTGGAGACTCCCCTCTTCTTCTGGAGCTGGTCGAGGAGAACAGAAAACGGCAGGACTTTGGAGACGTCCTGGCTGAGGGATCCTTCCGCCTGGCACAGCGCCTGGGAAAAGAAGCTGGGAACCTCCTTCACTGCTTCAAGAAGGTTGAAGTGGCCGGACATTCAGCCCGGGCCCTCAAGGGAATGTCGATCGGTTATGCCACCGCAACCCGGGGGGGGATCCATCACGATGCCCGCCCCACTCTCCAGTACGCCGGCGAGTTCGACCGTACCAAAGCGCAGGGTCAGCCCTCCTTTGCGGTGCGGACCCAGAACTTCACCGCCCTGGATGACTCTCTCACCCAATGCCGGTTTGCCAGCGAGCGGGGCTACGGTGGCCTGATCAATGATAACTACGTCAGGATGATCAATTCGGTAACCGGATGGGCGTTGACCCTTGGAGAGGTGGAGAAGTTAGGAGAACGGACCTATAACCTGGAGCGGGCTTTTAACTGCCGGGAGGGGGTAAGCCGGGTTGACGACAGTCTGCCCTACCGGACCACTCACCAGCCCATCCCGGGCGGGCCTTCCCTGGGAATGTACTGCCCCCCGGAAGAATTTGAAAAGATGCTGGAAGAATACTACCGCCTGCGGGGCTGGGATAACCGGGGGAACCCGACTGCCGAGAAGCTGGCTTCTTTGGGTCTGGATGAAGCGCTTAAGGATTTTGGGGGGAAGTGAAGCTGATCCTTCAGCCTGTGGGGCTTGATAAAAGGTGATAAGACGAGAAGCCATTTTTTTCCTGCCCTTGCCTTTGGCAGGATGAAGAGGGTTAGGGTTGGCCAAAAATCTTCCCGAAAAAACTTGACCGGTAGGAATGCATAATGTATAAATTATACATGATTGGGTTTGGGAACCGCCTCACCCTTTAGGGAGAAAGGGAAGAAATTTAAAGGAAGATATGGGACCAAAGAACAAACTCATGACCGCTGCCGAAGCGGTCCGACGGTTTATCTTCGATGGAGTGGTAGTAGGCATGGGCGGGCAGTCCATCGGAAGGTCCTCTATGTGCATCTACCACGAGATGATTCGACAGAATAAAAAGGATCTGACCCTGGTCGGCTGCAACCTTTCGATCCCCATGGACATGATGGTGGGGTTGGGGTTGGTGCGGCGGACAGAGGTCGGGACCGGAAACCTGGAACGGTTTGGCACTACCCATTGCTGGAGAAAGGCCATCGAACAGGGAAAGCTGGAGAACGAGGACTACAGCCATTTGGCGATGGTGACCCGCTTCCTGGGCGGGGAGATGGGCCTCCCCTTCATGCCCACCCAGAGCCTCCTGGGTTCGGACATCCTGCATAAGAAATCAAAGGGCACGGACAAGAAGTACGAGATCATCGACAATCCCTGGAACCGGGGTGAAAAGGTGGTTCTTCTCCCTTCGCTCAACCCGGATGTGTCCATCGTGCACGCCCAGAAGTCCGACGAGACGGGCAATCTTGTCATCGAAGGGTTTCTCGCCCATGAACCCGAGATGATCCGGGCTTCCAAAACGGTCATCGTCTCCTGTGAGGAACTCATCCCTTCGGATGAAATCCGCAGAAACCCTGAAAGGACCACCATTCCCTATATCTACGTGAGTGCAGTGGTGCACCAGCCCTGGGGGGCTCACCCGACTTCGGTCTACCGTTATTACCAAAACGACGCCGAGCATATGCGATATTACCAGAAGTGTGCCCGGGAAGGCGGCCAGGCCTTCCAGGACTACGTGGAGAAATATATTTATTCGTCTTCCACCTTCGATGAATATCTGGAAAAAGTGGGAGGTCTGAAAAATTACAATCGCCTCCATCAGGAAATGATGGAAGTGTTGTAGCCCACGGGTGGGATAAAATCCCCCCTTGCCCCCCTTTAATAAAGGGGGGTTGGGGGGGATTTCAGGCGATCCGTCCGGCTTCACGAAAGAGAAGAAATATGTCCTCTAATTACACCTTGAATGAACTGATGATTATCGAAGCTGCAAGGCAGATACGCGACGGAGAGACAGTTTTTGTGGGCACGGGAATGCCTCTGGTTGCGGCCATGTATGCTCAGAAGACCCACGCAAGGAATATTTGTTTTGTCGTGGAGACCGGCCCCATCTCTCCGGAAGTTCTCCCTGTCCCGACCTCAGTCTCGGACGCCAAAGCCATGCACCGAGCGGCTAAGCTGGGTACCCTGCGCGAGGTCCTCGGGTGTGTGCTCCAGCGGGGAATGGTGGATGTAGGATTCCTGGGAGGGGCCCAGATCGATCATTACGGAAACCTTAACAGCACGGTTATCGGCGATTACCAGCTTCCCAAAGTTCGTTTTCCCGGAAGCGGGGGAGCTAATGATATTGCCTCCCACGCCAAGCGGATCCTGGTCATCAGCCCTCATGAAAAAAGGCGCTTCCCCGAACGCTGTTCCTACGTGACCAGCCCGGGGTATTTGGACGGCCCCGAAGGGCGAAGAAAGGCAGGATTGAAATCCCTCTATCCGGCCCTCACCGTGGTTACCGACCTCGCGGTTATGTCCATTGACCGGGCTGACGGGAAGTTGAAGGTCGTCAAGCTCATGCCCGGGGTCACGCTGGAAAAAGTCCAGGAAAATACGGAATTCAAGCTTGAGGCAGCACCCAGAGTGGCCTCGGTGGAAATCCCGACGGCGGACGAATTGAACATCCTCCGCAACGATGTCGATCCCGGCCGTGAGTACCTCGGAAAGGGAGACTGAATCGTGACGGATAAAAAAAAGATTCTCATCTGTGAAGACGTGACGGGGACCGGGATAGACCGGCTGAAAGGAAAGTATCAGGTACAGTACGAGCCCGATCTCTGGAAGAAAATCCCGGAGCTCGAAGAGAAGATCCGGGGCTACGATGGACTCATCGTGCGCAATCAGACCCGGGTGAATGCTTCCCTGCTGTCCAAATCCAAAACCCTTCGGGTCATCGGAAGGGCCGGGGCCGGTTACGACAACATCGATGTTCCGGCTGCCTCGCAGGAGGGAGTCGTCGTAGCTTTCAGTCCCGAAGAAAACGCCGTATCCGTGGCCGAACAGGTCTTTGCCCTTCTTTTGGCTCTGGCCAGGAAAATTCCCGCTGCCGACCGTTCGACGAAAAGCGGCGGCTGGGAGCGGAAAAAATACCATGGCCTTGAGATCCTGGGAAAAACTCTTGGAATCCTGGGGCTGGGTAAGATCGGTTTTCGCGTGGCTCTCCGAGCCAAAGCATTCGGGATGCGGGTTCTGGCCTACGATGCCTATCTTTCTTCCACCAGTCTCCAGGTCACCGAATCGGGAGCTGCCCTGGTCTCATTCGAAAGAGTGCTGGCCGAATCAGATTTTCTATCCATTCACCTCCCTCTCACTCCGGAGACCCAGGGGTTATTGAACGGAGAGGCGCTTAAGAAAATGAAGCCAACCGCTTTTCTCATCAACACTTCCCGGGGAGAAGTCCTGGTAGAGGAGGACCTTGCCCGAGCACTTAAGCAGGGCCAGCTGGCGGGAGCTGCCCTGGATGTTCGGGCGAAGGAACCGCCTTCAGCCGAAAGTGCACTGAATGGCCTGGATAACGTCATCCTTACCCCTCATACGGCCGGCCTCACTTATGAAGCCCAGGAAAAAGTCGTGAGTGCCGTAGCAGAAGATGTAGACCGGGTGTTGAGCGGGACGGCGGCGCTGCGGTTCGTGAATTTTCCACTACCCAGAAAATAAACTCTGGTATGATGAAATAAGGGGATGGTGGGTATCGAGATGATGAATCATCGTTATTCCAGTATTCCAATATTCTATGTTCCCAAGGTATTCGGCTGGATTAAATTCCAGTAATCAACCTTAGAGAAGAGGTCTGTGATGCCTAAAAAGTATGTTTATTTCTTCGGTGGAGGAAAAGCGGAGGGGAGCAGCAAAATGCGCAACCTTCTTGGCGGAAAAGGGTGTGACCTCGCAGAGATGACCAACCTGAAGATCCCGGTTCCGGCCGGGTTCACCATTACCACCGAAGTCTGCAACCTCTACTACAACAACAAAAAGAAATACCCGCCTGGATTGCGAGAACAGGTCAAGCAGGGGTTGGCCAAGGTGGAGAAAGCCATGGGGGCGAAATTCGGCGAGGTGAAGAATCCCCTCCTTCTTTCCGTCCGCTCCGGCGCCCGGGTCTCCATGCCCGGGATGATGGACACGATCCTGAATCTGGGGCTCAACGATAAAACCGTCAAAGGGTTGATCGATAAGTCCGGTGATGCCCGTTTTGCTTTCGACTCCTGCCGCCGTTTCATCCAGATGTACAGCGACGTGGTGCTGGGAGTCAACCGGGACAAGATGGAGGAGCGGATCGCCGAGAGAAAACGGCAAAAGGGATTGAAGCTGGACATTGAGCTCTCGGCGGAAGACTGGCAAGGCCTGGTCGCAGAATTCAAAGCAATTGTAAAGCAGCAAACCGCCAAAGAATTTCCCGAAGATCCGGAAAAACAGCTCTGGGGGGCTATCGGAGCGGTCTTCGAATCCTGGGACACTCCCCGGGCGGTTACCTACCGCAAGCTAAACAAGATCCCCGGTGACTGGGGTACCGCGGTAAATGTTCAGGCCATGGTCTTCGGTAATATGGGTGGAGAGAGCGCCACGGGCGTTGCCTTCACCCGCGACCCGGCCACAGGAGAGAAGGTCTTCTTCGGCGAATTCCTGCCCAACGCTCAAGGAGAAGACGTGGTGGCCGGAATCCGCACGCCCCAGCCGATCAGCAAGGCCCGCAAGGCCGATCCTGCCCTTCCTTCCATGGAAGAGACCCTGCCCAAAGGTTACCAGGAGCTGGAAAAGATTTATCAGCGGCTGGAAAAGCACTTTAAAGATATGCAGGATATCGAATTCACCCTCCAGCAGGGAAAACTCTGGATGCTCCAAACCCGCAGCGGCAAGCGCACCGCTTTTGCCGCCTTGCGGATTTCCGTGGAGATGGTGGAAGAGCGATTGATTGACAAGAAGACGGCCATCTCCCGC